>SAMEA104315422__coassemble_135_pt1 | contig 49950 bp, 50 predicted proteins | sample SAMEA104315422__metabat2_low_PE_011 | metagenome-assembled genome bin SAMEA104315422 (sample SAMEA104315422) | gut metagenome | biome: Monkey gut; feature: monkey-associated habitat; material: faeces | place: China | collected 2013
GTCTCCTACTTCACTACCTATTCTAATACCATCATACTGAGAAACTGGATCTACAGCTGGAGTTGGTTGAGGTGTAGTTACTGTTGGAGTTGGTTGAGGCGGAGTTACCGTTGGATTTGGATTAGTAATATTAGGTGCAGGTTCTGGATTTGGAGTTGGTTCTACTGCGGCTGGAGTTGCTGCATTATGAGCTTGAATCAAATTATGAACAGTACTTGCAACAGTAAGAGTTGTACCAGTAATAATCGCAGAATTAATCATCCAAGACATATCTCTTAGACCTTCTTCTGTCCTAAACTTATTCTTAACCCTTTTAATCCAGGTCTAGGTTCAACAACAGTATTTATTTTACTTTGCAATCCAAGTCGATTCAACTCAGCTATTTCTTTTCTTCTTTTATTAATGAATTTGTTAGCTATACCACCTGCAAGTGACATAACACCTACACCAAGTGGACCAGCTGTAAAGAATACAGCAGCACCAAGTCCAATACCTGCTGCTACATGTAATATTGTTTTCCATGTAACTTTTGGCTTATTAGACTTAACTTTAGGTCGTTCTGGTTCATCCGGCTCTGGTTCTTCTGGACCTGGTCCATCTGGACCTCCAGGTGGGATTGGAGGAATTGGAATTGGACCCTCTATTTGATCAGGTCCATTACCTGTTGGACCACCTCCTGGACCTTCAGGGCCTACATTTCCAGGTCCCTCTGGGCCACCCTTTCCAGGACCTTCAGGACCATCTTTACCTGATCCATCATGAGTTGGCTCAACAGGAGTTCTATCCACAGTCATATTCTTTGGTATACCACCATATTTAAGTTCTCTCATTCTTTGCATTATATGACTTTTTTCAACCATTAAATCATTAAGAGCTAATTCATTCTCTTCAATTCTTTTTCTAGCATCTTCTTGTAATTTAGCTAATGATGCTGGCATCTCATGACCTTCAGCCATCTGTACACTAGCAATATTAGTATCCTTTTCAATAGCTTTTTCTAAATCTTTAATTTGTCTTGATACTTCTATTCTTCTTTTACCAAGTTCTAAATACTCAGCTTCCTTCTTTTCAATAATAACATTAAACTTATTAGCATTCTCATATGCTATATCAGTTATTCTATCAATTCTAGCTTTTTGTTCACTACTAAGTTCATTATCATTTTCAATTTGAAAAGCTTCATTTTTAACATTATCAAAAATCTCAAATCTTTTTCTAAGTTCTTCAAGACCATAATATTCAATATCAAGTTCAGCCAAATCTTCTAATTCAATAGTTTCTTGCAAAACTTGTTCTAATCTATCCATTCTAACATTCATTATTAATCACCTTGCTTCTTTGAATTATTAATAGCTTCTATTTTCTTGTTCATGTTATCACTAAACACTTTTAAAACAATATCAAGTACCTCTTTATTTTTTTCTTCTACAAAACCAGTACCAACATCTTTAAAAACAACAAATTTATCAGTTGGCTCTTCTCCATCAAGCTTATTTGTAAAAAAGTAAGTAAGACCATTATACTCAGTTTTATCAATAGTAATATAGTCATTACCAGCTAATTCAAATATATCGTTTAATTTAACACTATAATCCATATCTACTGCTCCTTATTCTATAAAAATAATAACATATAATAAAAAATTAATCAAATAAAAAAGTAAACATTTCTGTTTACTTTATCTATTACTTCTATATCTTTCTTTTTCATCAAGAATTTTCTTTCTAAGTCTAATTGCATCAGGAGTAACTTCAACAAGTTCATCACTTTCTATAAATTCAAGTGCTTCTTCTAATGTAAATGTCTTAGATTTAGGTAATGTTATTGCTTCATCACTACCAGATGATCTTGTATTTGAAAATTCTTTATTTTTACATGGATTAACATTTAAATCATTTTCTCTGTTATGAATACCAATAATCATACCAGCATAAACATCAGTAGATGGTTCTATTAACATAGTACCTCTATCAAGTAAGTTATAAAGAGCATATCCAAATGACTTTCCACTTTCCATAGAAACAAGAACACCATTTTTTCTTCTAGCAATTTCACCAGCATAAGGTTTATAAGAATCAAAACTTCTAACCATAATTCCTTCACCTTTTGTATTAGTTATAAAATTACTTCTATATCCAATTAAACCTCTTGTTGGAACTAAGAATTCAAGTCTAACATAATTATCTTCTGCAGGTTCCATTAATTCCATATTACCTTTTCTTTCACTTAAATCACTTATTATAGTTCCAGAATAATCATTAGGTACATTAATAACAACTCTTTCAAATGGTTCACACTTAACACCATCTATTTCATGGAAGATAACCTCTGGTTTAGAAACACTAAGTTCATATCCTTCTCTTCTCATATTTTCAATTAATATAGATAAATGTAATTCACCACGACCAGATACTTTAAATCCATCATTTGAAGGTAATTCTTCAACTTCAAGACCAACATTTCTTTCAAGTTCTGCATGTAATCTATCTCTTAAATGTCTAGATGTTACATATTTACCAACTTTACCAGCAAATGGACTACTATTAACTAAAAAGTTCATTGATAGAGTTGGTTTTTCTATTTCTATTTTTGGTAATGGATTAACATTATTAACATCACAAATTGTATCTCCAATTGATATTTCAGGACAACCAGCAACAGTAACTATATCACCAAAATATGCCTCTGTTACTTCTTTTCTCTTAATTCCTTCATTAACAAACATCTTACTAATTCTCTCTTTTGTTAATGTTCCATCATTCTTAGATATAGCAACAGTTTCTCCAACTTTAATTTTACCTTTATTAATTCTACCTATACCAAGTCTTCCGATATAATCATCATAATCAAGTGAAGAAATTTGGAATTGAAGCGGATCATCAACATTTCCTTCAAATGGTTGAGTAGTTTCAATAATAGTATCAAGTAATGGAGTTATATCATTATTACCATCATTTTCTTCATATCTGGCAACTCCTTCTTTTGCTATACCATAAATAATTTTAAAATCTAATTGTTCATTAGTTGCACCAAGTTCACAGAATAAGTCAAAAGTCATATTAACAACTTCTTCTGCTCTAGCATCCTTTTTATCAATCTTATTAATAAATAGAATTGGTCTAAGTCCATTTTGTAATGCTTCTTTTAATACAAATCTAGTTTGAGGCATAGGTCCTTCTGCAGAATCTACTAATAATACAACTGTATCAACTGTCTTTATAATTCTTTCTATTTCACTAGAAAAATCAGCATGACCAGGAGTATCAACAATATTCATCTTGTATCTTTTATATCTAATAGAACAGTTTTTAGCTGTAATAGTGATACCTCTTTCTCTTTCTAAATCTCCACTATCCATTACACAATCAACAACTTGTTCATTGTCCCTGAATACACCGTTTTGTTTAAGTAATGCATCTACTAAAGTACTCTTTCCTGCATCTACATGAGCAACAACAGCAAAATTAATAATTTTATCCATAAATAACATCCCCTTTTGGCACCTATAAATAATACACTATTTTTACGATATTTTCAAGAAAAATTTAAATTTTTTTAAATTATCACTGACAATAATAAATTATCATTTAAAGTAAATGGTTAAAAAAATTAAATAATGGCAAAATATTACTAGGAGATAAATATGGAAAACACAAGCATATTTAAAGAAGAAAAAGATCTTTACACTATTATTGGAAAAAATATTAGATACTATAGAAAATTATACAGTCTCAATAAAAAAGAGATGACACAAGAAGCACTCGCAGAACTGGCTAATGTTTCTACATCTCTTATAGGAAACCTTGAAAGCAAAAAAACTACACAAGGTATAAGTATATATAATTTATATAAAATAAGTAAAATATTAAATGTACCTATTGAATATTTTTTTATTGATCGATAGTAATCTTTTCAAAGAATTTATCAATTGAAACTCCAAGTACAATAGATATTTTATAAAGTGATAATAAAGACAATCCTTCACTTCCTTTTGTACTTTCAAATTTTCTAATAAACTCTGGAGATACACCAATATCAACAGCCAATTGTTCTTGTGTTATACCATTAATTTTTCTATATTTAATTACATTATAAGCAATTGTTTCAATAATATTATCATCAAAATCAAAATTTCTTTTAAATTTAGTCATAAAATCACCTAAATACATTTTATATTATTTAATAAATAAATTATGTAATGTTACACTATACAAAACATCTATATTATTCTATAATTAAATTAGGTGAAATTATGAATCAAGATAAGTTAAATAATATAATTGGTAAAAATATAAAAAAATATAGATTAGCTTATAAATATGAAAAAATAACTCAAGAAAAACTAGCAGAATTAATAAATGTTTCAGTTTCACTAATAAGTAGTTTAGAAAGTAATAAAACAAAGAAAGGAATAAGTATAAATAATTTATATAAAATTTCAATAGTCTTAAATGTTCCAATCAGTAAGTTTTTTGAGGAAGATAATGAAAAATAAAAATGAGATATTATTAAATGAATATATAATTAATAGTTCTGATTTATATGAATTAGTAAATAATAAAGATTTTGATTTTAAAACAAAATATCTAGATCTAACTAAAAAAATAAATCCAAAAAGTAAACTAATTCATAAGAATAATATAACATTACTTGAACTAATTATATTTAATATAGATAATTATATTTCATTTTTAAAACAAAATCTAATGATTAATCAACTTGAAATAAGATATATAGCATACTTAACTATATATGAAAATAATTATCTATTTGAAGAAAAATATTATTATGACAATATAGAATATTTTAATAACTTGTTTAAAAAAATATTAATGAGTAAATATAATAAAAATGTTAATATCTTGTTAAAATATAAAAATATTAATTTATATAATTATGATACACTATTAGAAAAAATAAACAAAAATAAAAATAGAGCATATATATATTTTGAAGATATAAATCAAAATAATGCTCTATATTATTTAAATATTTATGAATATAATGATTCTATTTAACAAATATATCATTAGCACTCTTATAACAGAAAGTAACTCTATTAGTTCCTTTCTTTTTTTCTTTAATTAAATAACCTTTCTCAACTAATTTATTTAATACTTTATTAACAGAATTAATATGTAGATTACAATCATTAACAATATCAGCAGTAGTAAAAACAATTCTTCTAAGAATTTCTGGATATACCTTATAAATAGTACTACCACCTATTTCAGTTTTAAATTCTTCTAAATCTCTTTTATATAATTTATTTAACTTTTTAATCTTTTTAATATTTAAATTACATTGTTCAATAATACATTGAAGCATAAATTTAACAAAATGCATAACATCATTATCTTCTGTACTAAGCATAGTAAAATATGTGTTTCTTAAATTATCCATACTTTCACTAATAAATAATATTGGAGGTTCATTCTTATAAAATGAATATTGTATTGGAATAATTATTCTACCCATCTTACCATTATTAGACATATATGGATGTATCTTTTCAAACTGATAATGAGTTAAAATAGTACTAATAAATGATTCATCAGTTTTAGAATTAATATAATCACATAAATTCTTCATAAGTGAATTAAGCTCAGTATGAACTGGTGGTATAAACGATACACTAGATCCAGCTATACCTGGTTTTAATAAATAAGTCTGAGTTTTTCTCAAATGCCCACTACCCTTAGTAGAATTATCTTTTTTAAGACCAGTTAACAATGTTTTATTGATTTTATTAAATACATCTACTGAAAAACCATTTTTATTACTAGCTGTCAAACCAACTAATAAACTTTTTTTAATATTAGTATATAAAATAGAAGTATTACTTTTATTCATATATGTCATATAAAACATATCTTCTTTGTTAACTTTAGCATTATCAATCTTAAATGAATAAAATATATCATTAATAAATGCATTTTCTAAAAAACACTTATAATCATAAGACATATTCTTTAAATACCCTTTATATTCTCCATAAGCTTCTTTAGCTTCACATAATAAATTTAAAATATCATTTGGTATATTAATTTCATAAGGTAATTTCTTAGCTTTATATGGTTCCATAATCATATCCTCCTAACAAAATATTAACACAATTTCAAATAAAAATATACATATTTAATTAAAAATATGTATATTAATTAATAAACTTTAGGAAAATCCATTAAACCTTCCGTCTTTCCTTCTCTCCAATATATTTTGTTATCTTTAACTTCAAAACTATAAGTTACTTTATATTTATAATCATCATCACTTTTTTGATAATAAAATACAAGTTCAGACATACCATCATTATTACTCTCAAATACAAAAGATGTATCATCATGACTTACTTCTTTTAAACTATCGTTATTTATTTCATAAGTCCAATCTTTACTTTCATCAAGTTCTTTATAATCAATAGTGACAGTATCTTCAAATACACTTAATAGTTTATCATCAAGTTTTGGTTCATAAAACATAATACCAACAAGTCCTACAATAGTTAAAACAAATATAATTACAAATCTCATTAACACTCCTTAATAAACAAAAAGCAACCAGTCCTGATAAAACTTGATTGCTTCGAGTTTCGAAAAAACTAATTATGAATCATTTATTTTATAATAATAATTATAAAATAAATACTTCTAAATATTATCAGTATTTAGCATAATTACTTATCATTTTGAGTTTTTCTTTCTCAACGATATATCATTTGTCCTTAGTAGATAAGTATTCTATTTCTTAAATTAATAAGACTATTTATTATTTATATATAATAAGTAATATTAATTTATAAATAAGATAGATACATAAATTTATAATAAATTAATATTATAAATAAACATATAATTGAAATATAAATTTTAATATACCCAATATAAATAATGAAATAAATATAGAATTTTTTCACTAAAATAATTTAGATTATATTTTATTATATAATATATAAATAATTAAATTTAAATATCACTAATAATTTATATAACCAATTATCTATTGGACAATATTATTATATGAATATTATTATCAAATGTCAATACTTTTTTAAAAAAAATTAAAAAAATTGCAAAAATGCAATTTTTATTATTTATCATGTAATAAATTACTTTTGTCACTATAAGATGTATGCAATAATTTAAAGCTCTTTTCACTTAAAGGTTTATTTAAAAATTCCTTATATAAAATCTTTAATTCTTTATTATCATGAGCACATCTAATAGCTCTATTTGAATCTATTGACTCGATTCCTTTAGATCTTTCTTCTCTTATTTTATCAAGTTTAGGTATTGCACAAAGTGGTTGACCACCTCCGCCAATACATCCGCCTTTACAATTCATTACTTCTATAAAATGAAATTTTTTATAATAATCATTTTCAAGTAGTTTTTCCAAATTTTCCATTTGTTGAACAACTGCAACTCTAAGTCTATACTTGCCTATCATAACAGTAGCTTCTTTTATTCCTTCAAATCCACGAAGTTCGTCAAAAACAAGTTCATCTTTTTTCATATTATGTTTTGTCATAATTCTATATAGTGTTCTTATGACTGATTCACAAACACCACCAGAATTTCCAAATAAAACTCCGCCTCCACTACTTTCACCCATCATTTTATCAAATGGAGTATCTGATAAATTAGCTAGATTTATATCATCTTCTTTTAACATTATTCCAAGTTCACTTGTTGTGATTACATAATCTATATTTGGAGTATATTCTCTTGCTTCCATCTTTTTAGATGTACAAGGTGTTATAGCCACCGTAACTATCTTAGATGGATCAATGCACCTTTTCTCACAAAAATATGATTTTATAATTGCACACTGCATTCCAATTGGACTTTTACAAGTTGATAAGTTAGATAATATTTCAGGATGATACACTTCAGCATATTTTACCCAAGCAGGACAACAACTAGTAAATTGTGGTATTGGCCCTTTATTTGTTAATCTTGCAGCAAATTCAGCAACTTCCTCTAAAATAGTTAAATCAGCTCCAAATGCTGTATCAAAAACATAATCAAATCCAGATTTTTTTAAAGCTGTAACTATCTTACCTTCTGCATTTACACCAGCTTCCATATTAAAACATTCACCAATAGCAACTCTAACAGCTGGAGCTATAATTGCTATAACAATTTTATCATTAGAATTAATAATATCTTTTACATCTCTAAATGAATATTTTGGTATCATCGCACCAGTTGGACAATTCAAAATACATTGACCACAACCAATACAAATAGGTTCCCTACACTTATTTAAATCATATCTTAAATTAACAATATTTTCACAAGTCTTCTTACATTGACCACAATTAATACATTTTTCAGGTATTCTACCAATTGCATGATTATTAGAACTAACCCTTACTTTTTTATCTTCTTCTTTATCATTGATTATTTTATCCACTTTAACTTCTAATGCTGCATCAACTACTGAATCAATAATTGCATCTAATGCACTAGAACTAGCAGTTTCATCTCTTTCTTCAAACTCCCTGGCACCACACATAGGGCAAACATAGTCATCAGATATTTTATCTACCGATACTAAATATCCACATAACTTACAAATATATTTTCCCATACTGCCTCCTTTTTAATAAAATAATTATATCATACTTTTAGTATTTTTATTTGTTTTATTAATTTCAAAGTAAAAAGTGGTTCCTTTATTAACTTTACTATCAACACCATATTTAAAATTATGACTATCAAGTATAGTTTTTACAATAGATAATCCAAGTCCAGTACCAACAGCATTTCTTTTATGTTTTTTCTCATTATGATAGTACTTATTCCAAATATATTTAATATCTTCCTTTTTTATACCTTTTCCAGTATCTCTTATCTTAACAATAACTTTTTTCTTCTCATTAACAATATCAATATAAACAGTTTTATCATCACCAGTATAATTAATCGCATTATTAATTAAATTATATATAACTTGTTCAATTCTCTTCTTATCTCCCATTACCATAATAGATTCTTCATTTTCATAAACAAATTGATATCCTTCTGAATCTATAAGTATATAATATCTTTTAATAACATCTCTAATTAATTTGTCTAAATCAAATTTCTCTATTTTAAGTTCATAAGTATTAGATTGTAGCTTAGATAAATCCAATATATCACTAACAAGTATATTTAATCTATCAGTTTCTTCAATTATTATATTTAAATTTTCATTTCTTTTTTGAACTGACATATTTTCAAAATCTTTTATCATTTCAGCATAAGCTTTAATCATTGTAAGCGGTGTTTTTAAATCATGACCTACATTAGCAAGTAAATCTCTTCTTAATTCATCTGTTTTAGATAATTCATTTTTAGCAAGGTCGAATGTAAAAGCAAGTTCTCTTATCTCTTCTATTTTACTATCAGTAGAAAATTTAACATTAAAGTTACCCTCAGCAAGTTTTCTTGCTTGTGAACTTAAATCTACAATTGGTTTTGAAATAAGTCTTGATATAAAATAACCTATTATTAATGAAATAGAAAATATAATTATAGATATATATAAGAACTGACTTTTTAAAAGTCTAATTGAAGCATCAAGAGGTTGTATAGATGAATTTAAAAATATATAAATATCATCATTATATTTTAATGCTTTAACTAATGTTTTATTATTAAATCTTTTATTATTAAATATTGTAGTAGATTCAGTTTTACCACTTTCAACAAAAGATTTAACATATTCTGTACCAGTTTTCGAATCTCCAATTAAACAACCTTGATTATACATATTAGAAATTATATTAATATTACCATTATGATAAACAGAAATACATATTCCATATTCATAAGCAATATCCTCAAGTTTATAAACATCAAGATCATTAGTCGTTTTTAAATTACTAACCACATCATTTAATTGATTAGTTTTATAAATTTCATAAAAATAATTTAAAAGAAGTATCTGCATAAAAAAAAGAAATAGTAAAATAAAGCATGAAAATCCCATAAGAAATGCCCATACTATATGTCTAATTTTACTATTCTTTAATTTCAAATTTATACCCCATTCCTCTAACAGTAGTTATTAAATCTCTATACTCCTTTAAATTATTCCTAAGCATTTTTATATGTGTATCTATTGTTCTATCATTACCTAGATAATCATAATTCCATACATTATTTAAAAGTTGTTCTCTTGATAAAGCAATACCTTTATTACTTATAAAATATACAAGTAAATCATATTCTTTTGGTGTTAACATAAGTTCTTTATCTTTAATATACACAGCATGTCCTAAATAATCTACCTTTAAATCTTTATAAACAAAAGTATTTTCTTCACCTTTATATCTTTTTAATATTGCATTTATTCTAGCCATTAATTCTTTTGGACTAAATGGTTTAGTCATATAATCATCTATTCCTAAATCAAATCCAGCTAATATATCATATTCCTCACTTCTTGCTGATAACATTATAGTTGGAGTATTATATCTTTTCTTAATTTCTTTATAAGCTGTAAAACCATCCATTTTAGGCATCATTATATCCATTATTATAAAATCAGCATCTCCGGCTTTTTCAAGTGCTTCCACACCATTTTCAGCTTCTATAACATCATATTTATTTTCAAAACAATACTCTTTAATAACATCTCTAATTAATTTTTCATCATCAACTATTAATACTTTCACTCCTACCACCTCATATAAAAATATAATATCATATTGTGAAAAAATAGTGAAAAAAATATGTATTATATATAAAAATTAATAATACATATTACAATTAAACCCATTACATTTAATTTTATACTTATCTACAATTTTCTTGTTTTTAACAACATATACTATTGGATAGACATCATTAAAATCATTACCAAGTTTACTTAGATTATTATAATCTTTACTATTTAATGATGAAGAATCTATATAATAAACATTACTATCAAAATTAATCCATTTTTCAATTATATCTAAACTAAGAGCACATTCAACAGTACTGCAAGAGTCCCCCATAAATATAATCTTAGAATATTCATCACTATTATATATTTCATTTATTTTATTAGTATTTATCTTTATTAAATTCAATACTGTATTTTTAGACTTTTTATATTCACCAATACTCATATTAAAATACTTATTAAATTCATGATTTATACTATCAAGATTAGATAAATAAAAATAATTATCATTTTTATCAATATTAAGAATTATATAATCATCATTAATTTCTTTAACATAAATACTTTTATTGCAATTTAATTTAATTTCTTTTTTCTTAGAATTATAATTATATCTAGTACATTTGTCAAATGAATCACTTTCATTATTATTAGTAGGTATTATATAAGAAAAACTATCACCACTTATATTTATCACATCATAATAACCAGTTCTATAATCATATTTATACCAATTTTTATTAAATATTTTTTCATCTAAAGACCTATCATTAAATATATATAATAATGATATTGATATTAAAACAATAAATAAACCAACAATTACTATTATCCTATTATTTTTCATACTATAATGATAACAAAAAACAAGTAACTTTTCAATTACTTGTTAGTATTAGCATAATAATTAAACTCACTAATTTCCTTTGATACTGCATCTAAATCATCAGCATCACTTTCGTCTTCTAATACTTCATCAATCATAAATATTAATTCATCTATTGATGAACATTTATTAGGATCAATTGAATATTTTAATAAAACACTATATTGATAGTCAGAAAGAAATATTCCTTTTTTGATCTCTTTATGCATATATTTTTCATCAAATAAATCATCTATATTTACTTCATCACCATTTATTTTCATAGTTTCTCCTAAGAAAAAAATCACTATTAATCAGTGATTCCATATTTGTCTTTGAATTTTTGTACATTTCCAGTCTTAACAGTTTTGAATTTTCCTGTATAGAATGAATGGCATTTGTTGCATGATTCTAATTGAATTTCATCTTTTGTTGATTTAACTTCGAATTCATTACCACATGCACATTTAACTTTACATACCTTTTGTACTGGATGTATTCCCTTTTTCATATCTATCCTCCTCGCCATAACTTATAAACAGTTATAGAAATAACTTCACGATGTATTATACATAAGTTTAATAAGAAAATCAAGTATAATTAATCATTTTGAAGCAATTTTACAGATTTATATAGATTATAATTACCATCATTTGATAGTTTAAATGTTTTAAAACTAGAAATATTTTCATTATTTTTTATTAAATCAAACATATTTATATAATTATAATTTTTATATAATTGATTCAAATTATCATTTTCTTTATTAATACAATAATTACCTATAATAATAATTTTAGCTGTTGATATCTTGTTAATAACATTAATTAAATTATTCAAATCATCATATATTTTTCTATCATATTCCTTTAAAATACTATCAGATTTATTACATTTATTAAAATATTCTTCGTTATTAGCATTTAAAATAATAATATTAGACTTTGATATCAATTGATTTAAATACAATTTTTTATTTTTAGTAACTATATATTTATTATTTTTTATATCATTGAGAATATCTTTATAATTGTTTTTATCAAAAGTAAATAATTCATTAAAAAACACAACATTATCTTTTAAATCATCATATAAATATTTATCATATGTTTTATATTCATTATTAGTCAAATGATTATCTCCCAGTATTAAAACAGATTTTCTATTTGTAAGTGTTACATCATAAATAATAAATGAGAAAATTAAAGCCAAGAAAAAAATAACGAGTATTTTTATTTTCATAAGATTCACCTATTAAATATTACTCAGTTATTTCTATTTTAGCACCAACATTTTTTAATTTGTTAATTAAATCTCCATATCCTCTTAAAATATATTCTGAATTATCTATATTACTTATGCCATCTGCAATTAAAGCAGCTATTAATAGTGATGCTCCACCTCTTAAATCTGTAGCTACCACATCAGTCCCTTTTAATTTAACTGGTCCATTTATTTCTAATTTATGATCAGATAATATTTTAGTATCAGCACCCATTTTATTTAATTCAATTGTATTTTTAAATCTATTTTCATATATTGTTTCTTCTATCATAGATTTACCATTTGCTTGTGTTAATAAAGCAGTTATTGGTTGTTGCAAATCAGTTGGAAAACCAGGAAAAGCAAGAGTTTTAATTTTAGCTGGTTTTAACTTATTACATTTAGATATTATAAGAGTATCACCTTCGATTTCATAATGAACTCCAATCTCTTTTAATTTTATTAATAAGGCTTCAATATGTTCTTTTATAATACCTTTTATTTTAAGATTTTCACCCAAAGCAGCTCCTATTATTATATAAGTTCCACTTTCTATTCTATCTGGAAATACTTCAATTACACCTTCACCAAGAGGACATTTTCCTTCAATTTCTATTCGCTTAGTACCTGCTCCTCTTATTTTAGCTCCCATATTAATCAAAAATGAAGCTACATTAACTATTTCAGGTTCCATTGCTGCATTCTCAATAACAGTTGTACCCTCAGCACCAATAGCAGCAAACATTATATTAATAGTTGCACCAACACTCGGAAAATCAAAATATATTTTTTTACCAACTAATTTATCAGCAGTAATAATATATCTATTTTTTATTATTTCTACATTAGCACCTAACTCTTCAAATCCTTTTATATGAATATCAATAGGTCTAGCTCCAATATTACATCCACCAGGGAAAGATATCTCAACTCTACCAAATCTAGCAAGTAAAATACCCATAAAATAATATGAAGCTCTCATTTGTACACTCAAATCTTCTGGTATTGGTTTGTTCATAACATTAGTAGAATCTATATATAGTGCATCATTTTTATGTTCAACTTTACAGTTTAATAATTCCATTATTTTAATTAAATATTCTATATCACTAATCTCAGGAACATTATAGATAACAGTTTTACCCTTAGATAATATTGCCATTGGAACAAGTGCAACTGCACTGTTTTTAGCACCACTAATTTTAACTTCTCCACTAAGAGGTTTATTACCACTTATAGTTATTCTTGTCATAAAAATCAATAACCTTTCTAATTAATAATATACTATTAATCAAGGTTTTAATCAATGAATTGTACATTTTATAAAAAAATATTTACATTAAAATATTTTTTTAAAGAATTCTAATATCTTAAAATCATATTTTATCTCTTCATCAAAATTATCATCTATCATACACAAAGGAGGATATAAAATACACCAATAATTATTTCCTTTTGCTTCTCCAATAGTTACTACTAATGATTCATATTCACCATCTTTATAAGTAATTCCATTGTATTTTTTAACTGGAAAATAATTCATTCCATAATTAACCTCAAAATTCATATTGTAGTTATTATTATTAAAAAGTCTCTCTATTTCTTCTTCAATATTACTTATATTATTAATAATATTATTTCTAGTAATTTCCTTATCATTATAATTATTAAAAACATATTTAGATATTTTATTAACAACCATTTCTTTCATAAGAATATCTTTACTAGAATTACTATTAGAAATAACTCTAAATCTAATCGCATCATCATTACTATAATTTTCAATATTAAAAAGTATTACACCTATAATAAACAATATTATAATTAACAATTTTTTCATTTAAAAACCAACCTTTCAAATACATATTGGTTGGTTTTATTATTTTTTATTCATTAATTATAAATAAATATCTATCTCTTCCTGTTAAATCTTTTTCAATTTTAATAACTGAATCATTAAAATAGCTCTTAGCTATATCATAAATAAGATTTCCTTGCCACCACCCTATTTCAAATGCTATAAGAAATTTATCATTTAAAAACTTTTTAGCATTCTTTATTATTTCTTCATAAAAATATAAGCCTTCGTTATCAGCATATAAGGCAATATTTGGTTCATATTTTTTAACAGAATCCATTATTACTTCATCTCTACTTATATATGGTGGATTACTTACAATAACATCAAATTTATCATTAATATTACTAAAAATATCACTTTTAACATAATTTATATCTAAATTATTCATTTTAGCATTATTTAAAGCCATTTTTAGAGCTTTATCAGATATATCACACCCAGTAACCATAGAATTAAGTTTATCCTTCAAAACAATTGAAATTGCTCCACTACCAGTACCTATATCTAATATATTAATTTTATTACTAAACATTATATTACAAATATTAATTACCTTTTCAACTAAATACTCAGTTTCATATCTAGGAATTAAAGTATCTTTATTAACACTAATTCTATATCCATAAAAATCAACATATCCAATTAAATATTGTATAGGGTAACCATTTTTTAGTAATTCATAATCATGTTCAATATCTTTACTAACAGCTACTAATTCCTCAGCTTCTCTTTTTGATATTCCAAGAGAAATAATCTTATTTATCATTACTCTCTTCCATTCTCATTCTTTCATCTTCTGCAATTAAAGCTTCAATTAAATCTTCAAGATCACCTTCCATAATCTTATCTAAATGCATAACTGTATAGTTGATTCTATGATCAGTAAGTCTATTTTGAGGATAATTATAAGTTCTTATTTTTTCAGCTCTATCCCCTGTTCCAATCTTACTTCTTCTTTCATTACCAAGTTTTTCATCTTGTTCTCTTTGTTTTAAATCATAAAGTCTTGTTTTAAGTATTTGTAATGCTTTCTCTTTATTTTTAATTTGACTTCTTTCAACTTGACAATAAACAACTATATTTGTTGGAATATGAGTAATTCTAACAGCAGAATCAGTTGTGTTAACACATTGTCCTCCTGCACCACTACTTCTTGTAATATCTACTCTAATATCACTATCTTTTATTTCAACATCAATTTCTTCTACTTCTGGCATAACAAGAACAGTAGCAGTTGATGTATGAACTCTACCAGCACTTTCAGTCTCAGGAACTCTTTGTACTCTATGAGCACCACTTTCATATTTAAGTTTAGAATAAACACTCTCTCCACTAAGCATAAATTCTATTTGAGAGTATCCACCACTTTCACCAGGCACTTCATGAGTTACATCTAATTTCCATCCTTGCTTTTCAGCATATTTAGAATACATTCTAAATAAATCACCAGCAAATATATTAGCTTCATCACCACCAGCAGCACCTCTAATTTCCATAACAACATTCTTTTCATCATTAGGATCCTTTGGTAAAAGTAATACTTTCAATTTCTTCTCATATTCTTCTTTTTCACTATGTAAATTTTCTAATTCTTCATTAGCAAAATCTTTCATATCTGGATCATGAGCCATTTCCTTAGCTGCTTCTATATCATCTAATATAGTATTATATTTTTTATATGCATTAACTATTGGTTCAATTGAATTCTTTTCTTTTGAAACAACTTGCATCTTTTTATAATCTTCATATATTTCTGGTTTTAATAATTCATTACATAAATAATCATATCTTTCTTGTATAATTTCTAATCTTTCTCTCATATTTCCATCCTTTCAAATATTAATATTTAAGAAAACCAGCTACAAGTCAGATTCGTCTTCATATCCTTCATCAACAATAACTAAATCTTTAAGATCATCATCACTATCATCATCTTCCATATCATCGATAGTATCATAATAATCTCCTTCTTCTGTATTATTATCTTCTTCTGGACTTTCTACTTCAATATCATCATCCATATCATCTTCTAAATCTTGAATATTTATTTCAGATGTATGATTTTCTCTTAAATCCCAATATCCTTTTTCTAATTGTATAAATCTTTTTTCAGTAGCAAGTAAAGTAAAAAAGTCACCAATTTGATTTTCATATTCTTTATCTGTCATACCTAATGCATCACATATAGTTCTGAAAATATCAGTGATTTTCATTTTCTTACCTTTCTCTTTTAATATTATATAAGCAATATCATCAAATTGCATTGTTTCTAATGTATCTTTATCTATTGATTTTAATTTCATTATAATTAAGCCTCCTTTAAGCCTTTCTTTCTTTCCATTAAAATTATACTTATTTTTTATAATAAATCAAGTATTTTTTTATTCATTTTATTACATAATAAATATTAAGGAAATATATATGAAAAAAATAACATTAATTATCAAAATATTTATATTTTTATTCTTCACTTGTATTATAGTAAATATGAGCTTTTATGCTTATGCTTTTATCACACCAAAATTTCAAATTAATACTAGTAAAAACATAACTTATTATGACTCTAAAAACAATGATATACTTAAAGATAGTGTAGAAAACGACTTTGTAGAACTCAAAAAAATAAATAAATATGTCACAACTGCTATAGTATCAATTGAAGATAAAAATTTTTATTCCCATAAGGGATTTGATTATTTAAGAATTTTAAAAGCTATGCTTGTTAATATTAAAAGTGGAAAAATAAAACAAGGTGCATCTACTATATCTCAACAATATGTTAAAAATCTTTACCTAACATTTGATAAAACTTGGAATAGAAAAATAGAAGAAGCACTTTTAACCCTTGAATTAGAAACTCATTATAACAAAGATGAAATATTAGAAGGATATCTTAACACAATAGATTTTGGAGCTGGAAATTATGGTATAAAAGAAGCAAGTAAATATTATTTTAATAAAGAACCAAAAGATTTAACACTCGAAGAAGCAACAATATTAGTCGGAATACCTAGAAATCCAAGCTACTATAATCCAATTAACAATTATGATGCGGCTAAAAAAAGACAAAAAGAAGTTTTAAATAGTATGGTAAGAAATAAATATATAACTAAAAAAGAAATGGAAGAAGCTTATAATAAAAAATTAAATTTCTATGGAAAAAATGATAAAGTTGAATTATCTAGTATTTATTATTATAAAGATGCTATTTTAAGTGAATTAAAAAATATAAAAGGACTTCCAAGTTCACTTTTAGATATGGATGGTTTAAAAATATATACTAATTTAGATGTAGATATACAAAAAGAATTAGAACACAATATAGATAATGAAATGAAAGATACAACATTACAAGTAGCATCAATTGTAATAGAACCAAATACAGGTAAAATAGTTGCTCTTATTGGTGGTAAAGATTATTCTAAATCACAATTTAATAGAGTAACATCATCAAAAAGACAAGTTGGATCAACAATTAAACCATTACTATATTACTCTGCTCTTGAAAATGGGTTTACACCGTCCAGTACATTTCTAAGTGAAAGAACAACATTTAATTTAGGAAATACAACATATTCTCCTAAAAATGCTAATAACATTTATGCTAATAAAAATATATCAATGTTAACAGCCCTATCTTATTCAGATAATATTTATGCTATGAAAACACATCTATTTTTAGGCATGGATAATCTTAGTAAAATTGGTAAAAGATTAAAAATTAGTACACCAATTAAAGAAAATGCATCATCAGCTCTTGGAACAACAGAAATAAATATGATTGATTACAGTAATGCATTTATAACATTAGCAAATGAAGGTGAACATGTTATTCCTCACATAATAGAAAAAATAACTGATAATAATGATAGAGTTTTATATGAATTTAAATATCAAAATGAAAAAGTATTAAATAAAAAATATGTTTATATATTAAACAACCTATTAACAGAAACATATGATTATAGAATGATTGGATACACATCTCCAACATTACTTAGCATTTCAAATGAACTTGATAGTAAATATGCAGTTAAAAGTGGAAGTACTGAAACAGACTATTGGACTATAGGATACAATAAAAACTATTTAGTAATGGTTTGGACAGGTAATGACAACAATGATAAAGTTATTGGAAAAGATTCAAAAATAACCAAAAAAATATGGTCAAAAACAATTACAAATATTAAAACTAATAAAAAAGAATGGTATGAAATTCCAAAAGGAATAACAGCTAGTACTATAAATCCACTTACTGGTGAATACAAAGATAATGGAATAGTTTGTTTTTATGAAAAAGGTACAGAACCAAATTATATAGAAAAAATTGCAAATTAAAAATAGTAGAAATTAATCTACTATTTTTTTGTTATTATTCTTCTATTTTTTCTCCACAATTACTGCAGAATTTTCCAGTTACAGGAGTTCCGCATTTAGGACAAACTTTTTCTTCTTTCTTTTCTTCTTTTTTAGCAAAGATTGTACCCATCTCTGGTTGATTAGTTTCTGGTTTATAACCTTCAACATCAGAACCTTGATTTGCAGCATTCATCATAGAACCAGCTGCTCCACTTGCCATATTCATTCCCATGAATCCCATCATAGATCCATTTTCATTACTAGCAGCACTTCTAAGAGCATCAGCTGAAGCAGAAGCCATTAATCCAGATTGTAAATTCTTATTAGAGAATATTGTAGCCTCATCTATCTTATTTACTTTAACCATTGATTCATCAGTTAAGTTAATATCACTTAAAGCAACATCAGTAACTTCTAAACCATAATTTTTTCTCCAAGATTCATCTAAACATACATTCATTTCATCTGAAATATCAGAATTATATAATCCCATATCACCAAATGAAACTTTATTTTTTCTCATAACAACAGAAATTGCTTGAGTTAATTTTTCTACAAACTTACTTTGTAATTGACTACCAACTACTTCTTCATAAGTAACAGTATCAGATGGATTAGCACCAATAACACTATTTACTAAAAGAATTGGATCAACTACTTTAAAAGCATATTCACCAAAGAATGTTACTTCTAACATACCATATTTTTCATCAGTAATTTTCTTTGGTTGTGGTGAACCAAACTTATTACCAGGAATATTTAATAAATTTACATAGTAAACTCTTTGATCCTTAGCTGTTTGACCTCCATAAGTAAATCTCTTACCAATAGTCTTAAATGTATCAATAATGCCTTTTCCAAGACCACCAGTAAATATACTTGGTTCACTACTAGTATCAAAATAGAAAGTACCAGCATCTGCAGTAAATTCCTTTATTTCTCCATTTTCAATAATCATCATTGCCATTCCTTGTGGAACTACAATTGTACTACCATTAGTAATAATTCCTTCAGAAGGATTTTTATTACCTTTTCCATGATTAACAATTCCTCTTTGTATTAAAACATTTTTAGAAATTGTAGGACATGTCACAAACTCCTTAAATTGATCACCTAAGGCAGTAGTTGTTGCCTCAGATAAAGCTTTAATAAGACCCATAATTATTACCTCTCTTCTCTTAATCTAATTCAATTATAACATCTTTATAAATAAATAAAATATTTTTTTCATTTTAGTGTAAAGTAAAAAGAACTCTAATTAGAGTTCTTATCAATTTCAATTATTATTTGATATGAATCAGTTAAATCCAATTCAGTTGTAGTAATTAAATTACTAACTTCATCTAAACTAGAAATAAAATCTCTTACTTTATTAATTACATTAGGCAAGTTAACTGAACCATCTTCTTCAAGTAATGAATCTTTATCTAGATATTCTTCTTCACTAGGAACTACTGGTTCTTCATAACTAACAGGTACCGTTTCAGTAACTGTACTTGATGGTACAACTGGATTTTCAGGTAAAACTTCAGTAGTTTTTGCAACTATAGGAGTTAATTCTTGTGAATTATCTATTGCATTAGCATAAGATTCCTTATCAAAACTTGTTTGTGTAATATTAGGGGTAGAAGCTGTTTGAAATGGATTTATAATTTCAGATTCATCAACATACTCAGTCATTGCTGCTTTTGCTTCAGGTTCAATTTTAACAACTTCTGGCACTCTTATATCTAAATATTCTTCAACTTGTTTATTTCCTAACATTTGTTCTTTTGATTCAACTTTTGGTTCAATTTTTAAAAATCTTTTAATATCATCAGGTAATTCTTCTTGTTCTTTATTTCTATTTAATATTGCACTTATTTCTTCTTCTGTTTGCTTTACAGTAAGTTTTTCAGTAATAATTTTATTTAATAAATTCTTTTGCATATCAGCATCTGGAAGTGATAATAAACTTCTAGCATGTCTTTCTGATATTCTATTATACAAAAGAGCATTTTGTACTTCTTTTGGTAAATTTAATAGTCTCATCTTATTAGCAATAGATGATTGACTTACACCTAATTTAGAAGCAATATCTTCTTGTGTGAATCCTCTATCCATTAACTTTTTATATGATTGTGCTTCCTCAATAACAGATAAATTCTTTCTTTGTAAATTTTCTAATAATGCTATCTCAGCACTTGTATTATCATCTGTATTATTAATAATCGCAGGAATCTTTTTAAGACCAGCTAAACAAGAAGCCTTATATCTTCTTTCACCAGCAATAATCTCATACTTATCCCCGATATTTCTAAGTACAATAGGTTGAATAACACCATATTTTATAATAGAATTAGCAAGCTCATTTAACTCTCTTTCATCAAAAGCTAACCTTGGTTGAAATCTATTCGGAATAATATCCTCAATAGGTATATAATAAATTTTTTCTTTTTCTTTGTTTTCTTCCATAATATTATCCTTTTTCCCTACTATATATTTATTTTAAAGCATTTTAAAGTTTTTATCAAGTTAATAACAAGATATTTACTATTTATTTTTATATGTTTTTAAAATAGCACTATAACTTCTAGGATACTTTTTATCAGTTATCTTATTTTTTTTGTATATTGGTATGCATCTATATGCATTTGTAATAGGTAATTCATATTCTATTCTATTTTCATGGGATAAGTTAAATTTATTAATTATTTGATTAGCAACCTTTATTTCCTCATCAATATTTGATTTTAAAGGCATTAATAAACCATCAACTTTTAATAATGAAGTAGATAATTCAATAATAATTGGTAAAGCTGTAACAGCTCTACAAGTAACTATATCAAAGATTTCTCTATTTTTAACTGCATATTCTTCAACTCTACCATTTACTATACTAACATTATCTAAATTTAATTCTTGTTTAATTAAATTAAGAAACAAACATTTTTTAGCATTTGACTCAATTAATGTAACATCAATATTATTAAAAACTATCGCTATTACCATACCTGGGAAACCAGCACCAGTTCCAAAATCTAATAATGTCTTTTTATCGTTTAAATAACCAGTTTTATTTAAACACAATGAATCATAAAAATGTAATAGAAATACATCTTCATAAGAAGTGATAGTTGTCATATTAAATTTTTTATTATATTCAACTAATAACTCATAATATTTGTATAGTTTATCATATAATTCATCAGTTATTTCAATATTAATATCCTTACAATATTCTTTAAATTTTTCTTTATTCATTGTTATATTCCTTTTTTAAATATACAAGTAACATCGTTATATCAGATGGATTAACACCACTTATTCTTGATGCTTGACCTATTGTAATTGGTCTTACTTTATCAAATTTTTGTCTTGCTTCTGTAGCTATATTAGGTACTTTATTATAATCAATATCAGTAGGTATTTGCTTATCTTCTAGTTTTAACATCTTATTAACCTCAGCTCTTGTTTTATCAATGTATCCTTTATATTTAATTTCGGTTTCAACCATCAATGCAACATTTTCATCATACTCTTTATTCATATAATTTAATAAATCATATATTGATATTTCGGGTCTTTTAACTAAATCTTTTAATGATATTCTTCCATAAATATTAGAAGAATTTAATGAACTTAAAAATTCATTTACCTCTTTTTTAGGAGTTAAATATGTTTCTTCTAAATATTTTTCTAAATCCTTCATGTCATTTAAAGTTTTCTTATATATATCATATTTTTCATCATTTATTAAACCTAAATTTCTTCCATATTCAGTTAATCTTATCATAGAATTATCATGTCTTAATAATAATCTAAACTCAGCTCTTGAAGTTAATAATCTATATGGTTCTGTAATTCCTTTATTAATTAAATCATCTATTAACACACCAATATATGCTTCATTTCTTTTTAAAATAAATGGTTCTTTCCCTTGAATTTTAAGTACTGCATTTATACCAGCTATTAAACCTTGTGCAGCTGCTTCTTCATATCCACTAGTTCCATTAATTTGTCCAGCTGTATATAAATTCTCTAATACTTTATTCTCTAATGTTAATTTTAATTGCAATGGATCAATTGCATCATATTCAATAGCATAACCATATTTAGTTATAACAACATTATGAAGACCATCCATAGTTTTTAATAATTTTTCTTGTATATCATGAGGCATAGTAGTAGAAAATCCACCTACATAATATTCAATATCATCACTTCTTTCAGGTTCTAAGAATATTTGATGTCTATCTTTATCATTAAATTTAACAACCTTATCCTCAATTGAAGGACAATATCTAGGACCAATCCCCTTTATCATTCCACTATATAAAGCACATTTATCAAGGTTATCCATAATTATTTTATGAGTTTCTTTATTTGTATAAGTCAAATAACAAGGTCTTTGATTATTGATATCATAATTTGCTTTATAAAAATTACTAAATGTAAGTGGTATTTTATCTCCTTCTTCAACTTGTACTTCATCAAAATTAATACTACTTTTTAATATTCTAGGAGGTGTTCCAGTTTTAAGTCTGATAAGTTTAATTCCATTTCTAGCTAATGAATCACTTAAAAACATAGAATTTTTCTCACCGTGTGGGCCACCTTTATGTTTTTCATGACCACACATTATATCAGAATTTAAATATGTACCAGTTGTTAATATAACAGCTTTACTTATAATTTTTTCATTATCCTCTGTTAATACTCCATATACTTTATTATCTTTAACTAATAATTCTTTAACAATAGCTTCTTTTAATTCTAAATTTTTAGTTTCTTTTAATGTTTTCAACATCTCTTTTGGATAGTTAACTTTGCATCCTTGACATCTAAGAGATCTAACCCCTGGTCCTTTTTTAACATTTAACATTTTTATTTGTAAATGTGTTTTATCAGCACAATAACCCATTTCACCACCAAGTGCATCTATCTCTCTTACAACTATTCCTTTTGCACTACCACCTATTGATGGATTACAAGGCATATCAGCTATATTTTTAAAATTTATTGTAATAAGAAGAGTTTTTTCACCCATACGAGCAGAAGCAAGTGCAGCCTCACATCCAGCATGACCCCCTCCAACAACAATTACATCATATTCCATTTATATCATCTACTTTCCAAGACAAAATTTACTAAAAATTTCATCTAATAAATCATCACTACTTACTTCACCAGTGATTTCACTTAATGTTTCCCACAATTTTTTAACATCTATTTCAATCATATCTACAAGTTCATTATTTTTAACTGAATTATCTATATCACTAATAATATCAATACAATTATTCAAAAGTGCTATTTGCCTTGCATTTGAAATATACATATAATTTGATTCGGCAATACTTTTTAAATCAAATATCTTGGCTATTTCATCTTTTAACTTAGAAATCATATCACTATCAAATGTAGATATATTTATACTTTCATAATCTTTTAATTTATCATTTTTATAGTTTTTAACTACATCATTTTTATTATATACAACAAGTACTTCTTTATCTTTTATATGCTCTAATACTTCTGCATCTTCATCAGTAAATCCATCAACACTATCTACAACAAATAATACTAAATCTGCTTCATCTATTGCATCTACACTTCTTTTAACACCGATAGATTCAACAACATCATCAGTCTCTCGTATACCAGCAGTATCTAATATATCTATTTTAACACCTTCAATAACTAAAACACCTGTAACTATATCTCTTGTAGTACCTTTAATGTTTGTTACAATTGCTTTATTTTCATCCAAAAGTGCATTTAAAATACTACTTTTACCTACATTTGGTTTACCAACAATAACAATTTTAAGTCCATTTTTTATCAATAATCCTTTTTTACTATTTTTAAGTAGTTTATTTATTTCTTCTTTTACTTCATTAATTGTTTTAATTATTAAATCATTAGTAACAACAACAGCATCTTCATATTCAGGATAATCAATATTAACTTCTATATTAGCAATTAAAGCAAGAACTTTTTCTTTTAATTCATTAATTGTTTTAAATATGGTTTTATCAACACCCTTTAAAGCCATTTTTCTAGAACTTTCAGTTTGAGAACTTATTAAATCACCAACTGCTTCTGCTTGTGTTAAATCTATTCTTCCATTTAAGAAAGCTCGTTTCAAAAATTCTCCGGGTTCAGCCAATCTAGCACCATTAGATAAAATAAGTTCCATAACTTTATTAACAGAAGAATTACCGCCATGAACACTTATTTCAACAATATCTTCTGTTGTAAATGTTTTAGGAGATTTAAAAACAGACAATAAAACTTCATCAACTTTCTCACCATTTTCCATAATAAAACCATAATGTACAGTATGACTTAAGACATTACTTATATCTTTTGAAAATATTTTATTTGCAACAGATATTGAATCCTTACCACTAATTCTTATAACATTGATAGAACTTTCTCCAACAGTAGTTGCAACAGCTGCAATTGTATCTTCCATAATAATCTCCTTTTTCTTCACGCTAGATTATAGCACAAACAAATAAATAAGTCCATTAAAAAAGAGTATTTCTACTCTTCAGTTTCACTATATTTTATTACAACACATCTATTAGGATTCTCTCCTTCACTTTCAGTTATAATAAATTTAAAATTTTGTAATGCTTCATGAACAATTTTTCTTTCATAAGAATTCATTGGATCAAGTTTAACATCAACTTTTGTTTTTAATACATCTTTTGCTATTTTCTTAACTTTTTTCTCTAAGAAATAGTTTTGTTTTTCTTTATATCCTTCAACATCAACTGATACATTAATATATATATCTACTGCTGTAAAAATAGCTTGTCTTACATAAGTTTGGATTGAGTCTAATATGTGACCATTTTTTCCTATTAATAATGAATTATTTTTAGAATGTAATTGATATTTAATCTTACCATCTCTAATCATAGTTTCAATATTAGCATTAATATCAAGTGATGATAACAATTCCTTTAAAACATCCTTTCCAACTTCAGCAATATCACTAAGTTTAACAACTTCTAATGTATATTTTTTACCACTGAAAAGTCCACCTTTTTCTTCATATGTTTTTGTTATAACATCTTCTTCTTTAACATTTAATTCATTTAATGCTTTTTCTAATAACCCATCTTCACTCTTTGCTTGAAACTTATACTTTTCCATTTTTTACTTACCTCTCTTTAATATAATATTTTGAACGATTGTAAATGCATTTGATACAATCCAATATAATGCAATTGATGTTGGTAAACTAAATGAAATTATAGATATAAATACAACCATAAAAGTACTCATCATTTTCATTTGTTTTGCTTGCATGTCATCGCCAGTATTCATATTCATATTTTTAAATGAAATATATGTTGTTCCAATTATTAATACTATCAATATAATATACCAATAATTTTGTGCCATTAAACCTTCTAACGGTGTTGTTCCTAAATTATATACTAAGAACTTTTTCTCAAAAAATACTGGAACTCTATAAATAGCTTCTAATAATGCAAAAAATATTGGTAATTGAATAAATGCAAATAAACAGCTAGACATAGGGTTTATATCATATTTTCTATAAATCATTAACATTTCTTGACTTTTAGCCATTAATGCATCTTTATCATCGCCTTTATTAGCATACTTCTTTTCAAGAGCATTTAACTCTTTTTGAGCTTTTTGCATTGATGCATTCATATTATTTGATTTCTTAGTTATTGGCATCATTAATGCTCTAACTATAACACCAATAATCATTATAGATAAACCATAACTCTTAACTAATAATCCTAATTTAACAATTATCCAAGCTAATGGTTTAACAAAAAATGATGTCCATAATCCCTCATAACCACCTGAAGTTATTTTCAATTCTTCACAAGCAGGTAATTTATCATAATCAACTAGTAAATCATCTTTATGTTCTTTATAAATATTTATATTGCTTTCCTCTTCTGGCTTACAAATAATATTTGATACATAAGATTTTGTAGTTTTTTTATCCCCATCTGTTGCTTCAACATTAAATCTTTTAGTACAACCACATAAAGTTAAAAGTAATAAAAGAATTAAAGCTATCTTCTTTTTCATTATTTTTCTCCCTTCAATACCTTAATAAGTTCAATATTTAACTTATCATAAGGAACGCCTATAATAGCAGTCCTTAATATTATAACATAATCATATGAAGAATTAATATTATTTTTCATAAGAATATCCTTAATTCTTCTCTTATATAAATTTCTTGTATGTGCTTTACCTATTTTTTTCCCAACACTTATACAAAATCTATTATAATTTAAGTTGTTTTCTACATAATATATTACAAAATACTTACTAATAATCTTTTTATTACTCTTTATAATTTCTTGTATTTCTTCATTTTTTCTTACAATAAATTTCTTATTCATATAACTCCTCTAAGAAATATTATAATAAAAAAATTACTTATTTAAAAGTAATTTAGTTATTTTGCTAATTCTTTTCTTCCTTTTGCTCTTCTAGATTTTAATACATTAGTTCCTTTTCTTGCTAAAAATCCAGATGTTTTACTTTTCTTTCTATTATTAGGTTGAAACGTTCTTTTCATAATTTAATCCTCCATTCCTTCTTTGCTTAATAGATTATAAACTATTGATAATAAAAAGTCAATCATTTGTATTCTATTAAATTTACCAATGAATTTCTAAGTTCTACAAAATTTTGATATTTATTTATATATTTATATATATCTTTTAAAAATTCTTCTCCACTTACAATTCTTCCATCTTTTAAATAAACTATAGAATCAATAGAAATTGAATCTAATACATTATTTTCTTTAAAATATTCTTTAACAGTAGTTTTTTTGCCATCAAAAGTATCAACAACTTTATTTCCATATTCAATATTTAAAGGAAACATAAATACTTCTTTTTTTGAAAAATCTTCTTTCTCTTTGATATTTAATTCTACTTTATAGTTATTTTTAATAGCGAATTTTAATATTTTATTTACTTCATCTAATGGAAATCCCATTTTTTTATAAGCGAAGAATCCACTTGAAAATAATAACATTAATTGATATATATGATCATTATTCATATTTAAAAAATTTAAGTTTTGAGCAACATTTTTATAGTTATCAGATAAAATCTTACTATATATACTATAAAAATAACTATAATACTTACTACTTTCTTCTTTTTTTATGACATTTTCATAAAATTTTGAATATATAGCATTTAAATAATCTTCACTACCAAATGAAATAATCCTTTTATCATCTTTATGTTCAAAATATATCATCTTATCTTCATCTAATTTAAGATTAAACTCACTCATTTCAAAACTTCCTATATCTAAAGATGAGTTATAATCAAAAAGCTCAAATACATCTTTATTATTAATAATAATATCTAATGTTTTATATATTATTAAAAGCATCCTTTTTTTATTTAATTTTCTTTCTATTTTATACTTATTTAATATATATTCATAATAATCTTTTAATATAGAAAAATTTTCAATTTCAAAATTTTCTTTCTTAAAATCACTAAAATATTCGTATAAAAGCAACATATAAAAATTTTTAAAATTATAAGGTCTATATTCAGAAGAAATTCCTAACAAATTAGTTTGTGGTATGAAAGGAATTATTCTTGATTTAACTTCATTTTCGATATCATTATCACTTTTAAAGAAATTAATTATCTTTCTTGCATTATTTACATTATCCACTCTTATTTGTAAAAGAGGATTTTTAACTACCTTCATTAACTTAATTTTAGAATTTATTTTATTTTCTATTAAAAAATTCAAAATTTTTATTGTTATTTTTTCATAATTATTTTCAAAAACTGGTACATCAATTATGATATCAGGTATTGAAACATTCTGTAAATTATATTCTAGGTTTATTTTATAAGAATATTTAAATTCTTTATATGAGAATTTTGCCTTACTTTCGGGCAAAATTGACAATATCTGTTCAAATATTTTTTTGGTTATTTGAATTATATTTTTATTTAAATCACCTATTTTTACATTAAAACTTAAACATGTATTTATAAATTCTTCAAAATTTTTTTGTTCATAAATTGTATATAACTTTTTAAAATAATCTTCTATCTGCATTCTATCCATATTTATCTTCTCTCCTACACCATTTTATCATAAAAAAAATATTATGTTAACTTATTTTTGAATTTATTATGTTAACTTTATCAACAATGTATCAACATTTTATGTTAACTTATCAACAAGTTATTAACAATTCAAGTTTACATAATAATTTTAAATTGTTGATATTGTTGATAACTATAAAAAATAATCTAAATTAAAGGAAAAAAAATGTTTACAAAATGTGGATATCTTGTTAATATAAGTGTTAATAAATTTTTTTGTTTTGACATTAAAAAAAGTTGATTTATAATTTATCTTAGAAAGACAAAAAGAAAGGAAGTAAATATATATGGATATTGAAGATATATGGGTAAAATTCTTATCAAAAATAAAGTCAAAAGTATCTTTGATGTCATATAATTACATATTCAAAGATCTTAGAATTCATTCTTATGACGATAGTAAAATAGTTATAATAGTACCAAACAATGAATTATTACTACAAAATATAACTAAAAACTATGTAACATTAATTGAAGATACATTGAATGATATAACAAATGATACATGTACTATTGAATATATCTTTCAAAAAGATGTTGATAAATTGTCAAAAAAGAAAGAAAAACCAAGAATTATTGAAGAAAATATAGAAGAAGACTTTAATGATTTAAAAAATTATAAATATTCAAGTAATTTTAATCCAAAACATACTTTTGATACTTTTATAGTTGGAGACTCAAATAAATTAGCATATGGCACAGCAATGGCAGTAGCACAAAATCCAGGAAAACTATATAATCCATACTTTATTTATGCTAAAAGTGGACTTGGTAAGACACATTTAATGCATGCAATAGGTAATTACATTGTTCTTCATTCAGATAAGAGAGTCCTATATATTAAAGCAGAAGAATTCGCAAATGATTACAGAGCTATAATAAATACTAAAAATAAATATGGTAACAATATAACTTATTTAGAAGCATTTAGAGAAAAATATAGAGATGTAGATGTATTAATGATAGATGATATTCAATTTTTAGATAATAAAGTAAAATCACAAATGGAATTCACTAATACATTTAATAGTTTATATGAAAATGAAAAACAAATAGTAATAGCTTCAGATAGATCAATAAATGATTACGAATTATTAGAAGAAAGGCTTAAAACAAGATTTAGATGGGGCTTAACTTCATCCATTAATCCACCAGATATAGACTTAAAGAAAAATATTATAAAAAATAAAATAATGGTATATAACTTTGATTTAGATATTAAAGATGAGGTGGTTGAATATATAGCAAGTAATTGTGGAAGTAGTGTAAGAGATTTAGAAGGAGCCATAACAAGAGTGGTTGCCTACAAAGCAACATTCAATATATCAGAAGTAACATTAGATATAGCAAGAGAAGCTCTACAAGAATTTGTTTCAAAAACAGTATACAGAACAAATTCAGTAAGTAAAATAATAGATATAGTTGCTAAATATTTTGGCTTAGAACCTGCGATGTTAAAAGGAAAAATGAAGAAAAAGAATGTAACTGATGCAAGAGCAATCGCAATGTATTTAAGTCGAATAATGACTGATGAAAGCCTGCAAAGAATAGGATTAGAATTTGGAGGAAGAGATCATTCAACTGTTATATATTCACATGAAAAAATTTCTAACGAATTAAAAACAAATACAACACTTCAAGAAGAAATTAAAACATTAAAAGAAAAAATTTGTGAATAAATTAACAAGTTACTAACATCTTAACAACGATAAGTTTACATAAAAATGTAGTGTTTATCGTATTATAAATGAGTTATCAACAATATTAACACTCTATAATAATAATAAATATATATAATAATAAGGAGGAAAAAAATTATGAAAATGTTAATAGAAAAAAATATTTTAATGGAAGGACTAAATTGTGTAAGTAAAGCTTTATCAACAAGAAATATAATTCCAGTATTAAATGGTATTAAATTTGAACTGACAAAAGAAGGATTATACTTAACTGCAACAGATAATGATATTACTATACAAACATTTATTGATAAAAAAGATATTAAAAGTATAGATGAAGTTGGATGTACAATCATTTATGGAAAAACTTTATTAAATACTATTAGTAAATTACAAAATACAAATATACTAGTAGAAAATTTTGAAAATAATGAAGTATCATTTAAAACAGAAAGTGGTGGAATTTATGACTTCCCTTGTTTTAATCAAGAAGACTTTCCTAATATTAAATTAGAAGAAGTTAAACATCCTATCAAATTAGATAGTCAAAAATTTAAAGAAATAATTAGTAAAACATCATTTGCTTGTTCACTTCAAGAAAGTAGACCATTATTAACTGGTGTTAATATAAAGTTAATAGGTGATATATTTGAATGTGTTGCTACTGATTCTTATAGATTATCAAAAGTAACTATTAAATTAGATTCAATGTATAGTGAAAATATTAATATGGTAATACCTGCTAGAAATATAAATGAACTTGTTAAAACAATCGGTAGTGAATCTGAATTAGAAATACATGTATTTCCAAATAAAGCACTATTTAAATTTGATAATATAATATTTCAAACATCATTATTAAATGGAACTTATCCTAATACAGATAATTCAATACCAAAAGAATTTAAATATAAAATAAAAGCTAATTTAAAAGATTTATATAGCTTATTAGATACAGCTTCTTCATTAACTCAATCAAAAGATAAGAATATAGTTGATATGGAAATTAATGGTAGTGATCTAATAATAAGAGCTGCAAGTACAGAAGGAAAAGGAAAAGATAAAATTAATATCACTAATGAAACAGAAAATAATATTAAAATATCTTTCAGTGTTAAATATATGATGGAAGCATTAAAAGTATTTACACAAGAAGAAATATATATATTATTAAATGGAGAAATTAATCCAATAATATTAAAAGAAACAGAAAATGAAGAATTAATTGAATTAATTTTACCAATGAAGACATACTAAAAACGAAGAAATTCGTTTTTTTTTATTTCAAAAAAATAATTTTTTTACTTTTTTCGACATATTTCGACAAAATTCGACAAATAGTGTGTGCTATTATAGTGGCCATTAAAAAGAAAGGGGGAAAAATAATGAATTATGAAATTACTTATGATACACAAGTAATAGCACCTATTGATAAGAACACAGCAAAAGTAATAGAAACTGATGCAGAATATATAATAGAAACTCCCGTGTTAAATATTCTTGAACATAGTTGTGAATATTTTGGAAGTTCTTATGAAGGAAGAAAAGAAGGTACTAAGAAGTTGTTAGGCATAACACATAAATCTCCAATAATAGTTGAAGAAAGCAGAAAAATAATATTTTTTCCAACTTCATCAGCCGAAAATGAAGATTGTATATGGATTAATTTAGAAAAGATAGATAAATATTTCAAATTAGGTCCAAAAAAATCAGCAATAAGATTTCAAAATGGTGATTTTATAGAATTTGATGTATCATATGGATCACTTTCTAATCAAATTTTAAGAGCTACTAGATTAAAATTTATACTTGAAGAAAGAATATTAAAAAAAGATAATTAAATATAAAATTATCTTTTTTTATATATCATTTTATGTTATAATTATATTGTCGTGTAGGTGTATCTATAATACATAAAAATTAAAAAAGGGGGGTTAAATGAAGTTTAAAAATGAATATAACAAAAATTGAACTAATGAATTTTAGAAATTATACTAAAAAGACCTTTGATAATTTTTCAAACTTAAACATCATTATTGGTAAAAATGGAATAGGTAAAACAAGTATTATAGAATCCATTTATTTAGGAAGTTTAGCAAAATCTTTTAAAACAAATAATGAACTATCTATAATTAAAGAAGGAAAGGACTTTTTTAGAATAAAAGTTTATTATTTTGATTATGGTCCAAAGAAGAATTTAGAATTATTTTTAGATAAAAATGGTAAGAAAACAAAAATTAATTCTAAACTACAACGAAAATTAAGCGATTTTATATCACAATATAGAATAATTATGTTATCACCAGATGAACTAAAACTTATAAAATCTTCGCCAAATACTAGGAGAAACTATTTAAATATTCAATTATCACAATTACACAAAGAATATATTCATTATTTAAATAATTATACAATTTTAATAAAAAATAAAAATGATTATTTAAAAAAATTAATGCTAAATAGCAATCTCGACACTAGATACTTAGATATATTAGATGAAAAGATTGTAGAAAATGGCATGAAAATATATGAATATAGAAAAAAATATATAGATTTGATTAATAGTAATATTAATAATATATTTAAAAATTATACTAAAAATCAAAAAATTGAAATTAAATATGAATCTGACTATTCATTAGAAGATAAAGAAAAATTAATAAACTTTTTAAAGAAAAATAGAACAAAAGAAATAAACTTAGGCATGACAAATCATGGTGTACACCGAGATGATTTTACTTTTTATCAAAATGGTAATAATTCTAAAGAATATAGTTCACAAGGAATACAAAAATTAATCGTTTTAGCAATGAAATTATCCGAGGTAAAAATATTCATAGAAAACTATGATATAAAGCCAATATTATTGTTAGATGACTTATTTAGTGAACTAGACGAAGCTAACAGAAATAACATATTTAAATCATTAGATAAAAGTATACAGATATTTATAACAACTACTGACTTAAAGAATATTAATAAGAAAATAGTTGATAGAGCAAAAATATATAATTTAGACAAGAAGGAGAATTAGATGAAAGAAGAGTACGGAGTTAATGATATTCAAGTATTAGAAGGCTTAGAAGCCGTTCGTAAAAGACCTGGTATGTACATTGGAACAACAGGAGAAAGAGGTCTTCATCACTTAGTATGGGAAATAGTTGATAACTCAGTTGATGAAGCATTAGCTGGATACTGTGATGATATTGAAATAATTATTCATGAAGATAACAGTGTTAGTGTAAGAGATGACGGAAGAGGAATGCCAACAGGTGTTCACCCAAAAACAGGAGTATCAACGGTAGAAACAATATTTACAGTATTACATGCAGGTGGTAAATTTGGTGGCGGAGGCTACAAAGTATCTGGTGGATTACATGGAGTTGGTGCCTCAGTTGTTAATGCACTATCAGAATGGTTAGAAGTAAAAGTGTATAGAGATGGAAAAATTTATCATCAAAGATTTGAAAAAGGTGGACACCCAGTAATGTCACTAGAAGTAATAGGTGATTGTGACCCTAATAGAACAGGTACAACTGTTACTTTTAAACCAGATCCACAAATATTCGAAGAAACAACAGTATTTAATTATGAAATACTAAAGAGTAGAACAAGAGAACTTGCTTTCTTAAATAAAGGATTAAGAATAATACTTAGTGATTTAAGAACTGGTGCAAAAGATGAATTCTTATATAATGGTGGTTTAATTGAGTATGTTAAATTATTAAATACAAATAAGAAAACTGTTCATGATGATATAGTTTATGTAGAAGGTGCAGAAGATAATATTAGTATAGAAGTTGCTATGCAATATAATGATGGTTATTCAAGTAATATTTATTCTTTTACAAACAATATCCATACAGTAGAAGGTGGAACTCATGAAGATGGAGTTAGATTAGCATTATCAAGAGTAATCAACAATTATGCTAGAAATAATGGAATACTAAAAGAAAAAGACGATTCACTTACTCAAGATGATGTAAAAGAGGGAATAACATTAGTTATTTCTTGTAAACATCCAAACCCACAATTTGAAGGACAAACAAAAACAAAATTAGGAAATGTAGAAGTAAGAAAAATAGCAAGTAATATATTTGGGGCTGGATTAGAAAAATTCTTATTAGAAAACCCAGATCAAGCAAAAGCTATAATAGAAAAAGTAATGTTAGCTTCAAGAGCAAGAGTTGCTGCTAAAAAAGCAAGAGAATTAACAAGAAGAAAAGGAGACCTAGAAATAACAAATTTCTATGGAAAATTAACAGATTGTAAAAGCAAAGATCCTAGTGAATCAGAAATATTCCTAGTCGAGGGAGATTCTGCCGGTGGTTCTGCTAAAAAAGGTAGAGATTATATGACTCAGGCAATTTTACCTTTAAGAGGAAAAATACTAAATGTAGAAAAGGCTAGATTAGATAGAGCTCTAAGTAACGAAGAAATAAGAACAATAGTTACTGCATTTGGAACAGGAATAGGTGAAGAATTTGATTTATCTAAACTAAGATATCACAAAATTATAATAATGACCGATGCCGATGTTGATGGTTCTCATATTAGAATATTACTATTAACACTATTTTATAGATTCTTTAAACCAGTTGTTGAGCATGGATATGTATATGCAGCTAATCCACCTCTTTATAAGATTGTTTATGGAAAAAATATTAAATATGTATTATCAGATGAGGAAAAAGATGAATATGTTAAAACTTTACCTGAAAATGCTAAATATATAATTACTCGTATGAAGGGTCTTGGTGAAATGGATGCAGATGAGTTAAGAGATACAACAATGTCAAAAGCAGATAGAATCCTAAGACAAATAACAGTAGATGATGTAATGGCAGCTGATGAAATATTTACAACATTAATGGGAGAAGAAGTAGAACCAAGAAAGAAATTTATAGAAGAAAATGCACTAGATGTAGGAAATCTAGATATATAATAGGAGGAAATAATGAATAGAATAGTACAAAATAATATAGTTAAAGAAGTCAAAGATTCATTTCTAGATTATTCCATGAGTGTTATAGTTGCAAGAGCTATACCTGATCTAAGAGACGGTTTAAAGCCTGTTCACAGAAGAATTTTATACTCAATGTATGAATCAGGTTATACCCCAGATAAACAACACAGAAAATGTGCTAGAATCGTCGGAGATGTAATGGGAAAATACCATCCACATGGAGACTCATCAATATATGAAGCAATGGTTAGAATGGCACAAGATTTTAGTTATAGATATATGCTTGTGGATGGACACGGAAACTTTGGTAACATGGATGGTGATGGCGCAGCAGCAATGCGTTACACAGAAGCAAGATTATCGAAAGTAAGTTTAGAATTGTTAAGAGATATAAATAAAAATACAGTAGATTTTATACCAAACTTTGATGAAACAGAAAAAGAACCAGTAGTAATTCCAAGTAGATTTCCAAACATTTTAGTAAATGGAACTATGGGAATTGCAGTAGGTATGGCAACAAATATTCCACCACATAACTTAGGAGAAGTAATTGATGGTTGTATTGCATATATAGATAATCCACAAATAACTACTGATGAAATGATGCAATATATAAAAGGTCCTGATTTTCCAACAGGAGCAATAATACTTGGAAGTAGTGGAATAAAAAAAGCCTATGAAACAGGAAGAGGAACAATTACTATTAGATGCAAAGCTGAAATAGAAGAATCTAATAATAGAAATAGAATAATAATTACAGAAATTCCTTACGGAGTTAATACATTAGAATTAAAAAATAGAATAGCTGAACTAGTTAGAGATAAAGTTTTAGAAGGAATTGCTGATTACCATGAAGAAACAAATATTGAAAATGGTGTTAAAATAGTAATTACATTAAAAAAAGAAGCAAATGCAAATGTTGTATTAAATAATTTATATAAACACACTCAATTACAATCAACATTTGGAATAATATTCTTAATGTTAGATCAAGGTCAACCAAGAACATTGGGAATTGTTGATATTATTTCTAAATATATAGATTATCAAAGAGAAATAATAGTTAGAAGAACAAGATTTGATTTAGCAAAAGCAGAAGCAAGGGCACATGTTTTAGAAGGATATAAAATCGCATTAGACCATATAGATGATATTATTAAAATAATCAAAGAAAGTCAAAGCGATGTACTTGCAAAACAAAGATTAATAGAAAAATATAGATTTAGCGAGATTCAAGCTGATGCAATACTAGAGTTAAAATTAAGAAGATTAACTGGATTAGAAAGAGAAAAAATAGAAGAAGAATTAGCTAATTTATTAAAATTAATTGAAGAATATAAATCAATACTAGCAAACGAACAAAAAGTATTAGATATAATTAAGAAAGAAATGCTTGAGATTAAAGAAAAATTCGGAGATGAAAGAAGAACAAAAATTGATAATACAGCAATAGAATATATTGAAGATGAATCCTTAATACCACAAGAAGATATAATAATAACTTTAACAAATAAAAATTATATAAAAAGAATTCCAAAAGATACATACAAAGTACAAAATAGAGGCGGAGTTGGTATAAAAGGAATGACTACAACTGAAGAAGACTTCGTAGAACAGTTAATTTCACTAAATACACATGACTACTTATTATTCTTCACAAATAAAGGAAAAGTATATAGACTAAAAGGATATAAAATTCCAGAATTTTCAAGAACAGCAAAAGGTTTACCTATAGTTAATATATTATCACTAGAAAAAGATGAAAAAATCAACACAATGATAACAATAAGTGAAAAAGATACATACAAATGTTTGCTTTTTAGTACTAAAAACGGATTAATTAAGAGAACTTTAATAAGCGAATTTGATAATATTAGACAAAGCGGAAAAATTGCAATTACTTTAAAAGATAATGACGAGTTAATATCAGTAAAGAAAACAACAGGTAATGATCAAATATTTATGTGTTCATCAAACGGAAGAATGGCAAGATTCAATGAAGAAGAAATAAGAATAATGGGAAGAACAGCTTCAGGAGTTAGAGGAATTAATTTATCAAATGACATATGTGTTGGTACTGAAGTGTCTGAACCAGGAAAAATGTTATTAGTAGTTACTGAAAATGGTTACGGTAAGAAAACTTCTATGGACGAATATAGAGAAACAAAAAGAGGAAGTAAAGGTGTAAAGACATTAAATATTACTGATAAAAACGGCAAAATAGTAGGATTTAAATCAACTGATAATGAAAAAGATCTAATGATTATAACTGAAAATGGAGTAATAATTAGAATGGATGTTAATTCAATATCACAAATGGGAAGAGTAACAAAAGGTGTAAGACTAATAAATCTTAAAGAGGATAATAAGGTTGCTTCAATATCAATTTTAGAAAAAGAAAATGAAATTGAAGAATCAGAATAAACAAAAATAAAAAATGTTCCACATGGAACATTTTTTATTATTAAAAAAATTATTTCCCGGGAAATAATTTTAAATTAATATAGAATATCAAAAAAAAGTTATTAACAATGTTCCACGTGAAACATAGTATATCTATTAGCATAAAATTTTTAATTTTAATTTTTAAATATATTATTTTTGATGTTAACCAATCAAAACAATTAATAATGTTCCACGTGGAACATTATTAACAATTAAGCTATTTAAAAAAATATTTATTTTTTGTTTTAATAATTTAAATAATAGGATTATTTATGATAGAGTAGAAAAATATTTTTTTATAATGTTTCACGTGAAACATTATTAACACTATAATATAAAATATTTATATTGCTTAATTATCTATTTCTAAAATTGATTTAAGAGTTTTATAATAAAAATATAAGATATAAATATATATGCATTAAAAGAATAGTTTTCACTCAAAATTATATAATGTTCCATGTGGAACATTATTAACAGAAAAAAATAATTATAGAGAATACTTAACTAAAAAACAATTTAATATTAATTAACGATTAACATATAATATAAATTAATTAAAAAAGAATAAAATTTATAATACACATTTAAACTAAAATTAAATAATGTTCCACGTGGAACATTATAAATGAAATATTTTAAATTAGGACTAAAGTAACTGAAAAATTATAATAACTTTGCTAGAAATGGGTAAACCTATTATTTTTAACAATACAACATTAATATTACACATGGAATACTAATATGAATATAAAAATATTAACAAGATATTTAATATAACATAATAAGATTTATAATTGATAACATTTAAAAAAGTTATTAACAATGTTTCACGTGGAACATACAATAAATAACAAAAATAACACAGATAAAAATTCTTAACAAAAAAATAAAATTATTATTGTAAAAGAATATAACTTATGATAATATATACATGTGCAACAAGGTTTAGTGAACCAGGTCAGAGTTGGAAGACAGCAGCCTTAAGCGTTTAATCTTGTGTGCACATTTTATTTATATTAAAATACGAAAAGGTGTTTGCTATATGAAAACGGAAATAATAGAAAAATTAGTTAAGTTAAATAAAAAAGCACTTAAAAATAAAGAGGTGCCTGTTTCATGTATAATAACAAAAAATAATAAAATAATATCAAAAGCATATAATAATAAAATAAAAAAACATGATCCAACAGCACATGCAGAAATATTAGCTATTAAAAAGGCGGCAAAAAGACTTAAAACCTGGAATTTAAACGATTGTGAACTATATGTTACATTATATCCTTGCCAAATGTGTATTGATGTTATAAATGAAGCAAGAATAAAAAAAGTTTATTATATATTGAATGCAAACAAGGAATCAAAAGTAACAATAAAATTTAATAAAATTGTATGTAAAGAATATAACGAATTTTATAATGAACTAACGGAATTCTTTAAATACAAAAGATAGTATAATATATAAAAATTTGATATAATTAAAGGGGAGGAAAATATGGAATATATATCTTTGTATCGTAAATATAGACCAAAAACATTTAGCGATGTTGTAGGCCAAGAAGTAGTAGTAAAAATATTAAAAAACAGCATTATAAATGAAAAAGTTAGTCATGCATATATATTTAGTGGTCCAAGAGGCACAGGAAAAACAAGTATAGCAAAAATATTTTCAAAAGCTGTAAATTGCCTTGAAACTAAGGACGGAGATTTATGTAATCATTGTAATAATTGTTTAACAAATATTGATGAGGAAATAGATATAATAGAAATAGATGCAGCTAGCAATAACGGTGTTGATGAAATTAGAGAAATAAGAAATAATGTTAAATTAATGCCTGTGCATTTAAAATATAAAGTATATATTATAGATGAAGTACATATGCTTTCGACAAGTGCATTCAATGCACTCTTAAAAACATTAGAGGAACCTCCAAAACATGTTATTTTTATTTTGGCAACAACAGAATTTAATAAAATTCCTTCAACAGTTATATCAAGATGTCAAAAATTTGATTTCAAGAAGATTACAAACACTCAAATAGAAAATAGATTAAAATATATTCTTCAACAGGAAAATAAAAATTTAAGTGAGGATGTAATAAAACTAATTGCTAAACTAAGTGATGGAGGACTAAGAGATGCAATAAATATGTTAGATCAGGCAATCTCACTTGAAAAAGATAATATATCAATTGATGATATTTATAACCTAATTGGAGATATTAGTGAGGAAAAAGAATTAGAATTATTTAAATGTATAACATCTGGAAATATAAAAGAAACATTAAAATTAATAAATAGTTTTTATGAAGAAGGAAAGAATTTTATTAATATATGTGAAAGAATACAATTATTAGTAAGAAATATAATAATTTTTAATAATACTGATAATTATTTTGAAAAAGAATATGAAAGAAAATTGTTAGATTTTTCAAATATAAAATTAGATTATTGTGAAAAATTATCTGAAGAATTATTTACATTAATCAATGAGTTAAAAAGAACAAATAATCAAAAAATTATTACAGAAATTTCTTTTTTAAAAATGTGTTTAATGGTTAATGATACTGAAGAAAAAAATGAGAATGAAATACAAACAAAAAATAAACAAATAATAATGCCAATCCCTGATAGTACCGTAAAAAATGATACATCAGATAAAAATGAAAATAAGCGAATAAAAATTAATAATGTTTTTTGCGGACCAAGTAAAGAATTAAAAAATAATTTTGTAAATAACTATGAGAAATTAAAAGAATACTTATCAATTAAAGAATATAATTCGCTAGTAAATTTATTACTGAAAGCAACACCACAAATTGTAACCGAAACTAATGTTCTTTTTACATTTAAAAATAATTTTGACATAGTATTATTTGAAAATAAAATGGAAGAAATTCAAGATTTATTAAAAAAAGTTTTTGGAAAAAAATATTCAGTTATAGCTGTAAATAACGAAGAATACACGGCAATTCTTAAAGAATATAAGAAGAATATAGATTCTGGAAAAAAATATGAATACATAGAAGAAAAAGAAGAAGAAATCAAACACAAATCAAATACAAAAATAGAAAATACTGCAGAGACATTATTTGGAAAAGATTGTATAATAGTAGAATGAAAGGAATGATGAATATGAATATGCAAAGTTTGATGGCACAAGCAAGAAAATTACAAGGAGATATTGAAAGAATTACAAAAGAAATAGAAAATACTACATTTAAATATGAAAATGATTATGTATTAATTGAAGGAAAGGGAAATAATACGATTAATGTTATTAAAATCAAAAACAATCAAATTTTAGAAGACAGCGAAATGCTGGAAGATATGATTCAAGTTGGATTTAATGATATACTTAAACAAATAAAATCAACAAAAGATAAAAAATTAGGAAAATATACTAATGGTATGGGAGGCCTTTTATAATAAAATGGCACTTCCAAAAAGTTTTCAAAATTTAGTTAATAACTTAACCATACTTCCAGGAGTAGGAGAAAAAACAGCTGAAAGATATGTTTATTCATTATATGAAAAAGAAGAGGATGAAATTGAAGCATTAGCTGCATCACTTCTAGATTTTAAAAAAAATATTAAAATTTGTAATATTTGTGGTTGTTTAAGTGATGAGGAAATATGTGAAGTGTGTGCTGATGCATCTAGAGATAAAAGTACAATTTGTATAGTTGAAGATTCTAAAAATGTATTTTTTATAGAAAAAACAGGAAAATATAAAGGAAATTATCATGTCTTAAATGGTCTTATATCACCAATAGATGGAAAAAATCCTGAAGATTTAAATATTTCAGATTTAGTTAATAAGCGAATAAACAAAGAAATAAAAGAAATAATAATAGCTTTAAATCCCTCAATAGAAGGTGAAATAACATCTCAATATTTACAAAAAATATTAGAAAAATTTGATGTAAAAGTTTCAAGATTGTCATATGGACTTCCAATGGGAACAGATATAGAGTATTTAGATCCAATTATGATATCAAAAGCTTGGGATGACAGAAAAGTAATATCATAAAATCGAAATTCATAAATTTATTTAGGAGAATAGTAAATTTATGATAATTAATATTATAAAAAGAATAGTTTATTCAATATGTTTGTTATACACAATTAATATTTTTATATATAAAACTGGCAAAACAGTTCCAATAAATTATTACTCAATAATAATAGTTTATTTATTTGATATTTTAGGAATAATTGCAATTTTATATTTAAAATACTATTATTAAGGAGTAATATTTTGCAAAAGATTTATCAATATTTTGAAAAGTTATATAATGAAAATAGAATGACTCAAGCATTTCTTATAGGAAATGTTATTTATGATGATATAAAAAATGAGTTAGAAGAAACTATTAATAAATTTATTTTTAAAAATAATATTCTGTTAGAAGAAAATCCAGATATATATATTATAAAAACTGAAGATGGTTATTTAAGTAAGGAAAAGATAAAAGAATTATTAAAAAATTTATCAACTACATCGCAATTTAATAATACTAAACTATATATAATAGAGGATTGTGAAAAAATGAGTGACACTGTTTATAATGCAATGTTAAAAACATTAGAAGAGCCTAGTCCTGGGATATATGCAATTTTGTTAACAAATAATATAGATGCAGTAAAACCAACAATAGTTAGTAGATGTCAAAAAGTTTTTATCAATGCAAGTAAAGAAAAAAAAGAAAATGATGAAAATTTAGTAATTGAGTGTGAAGAAATAATAAATAATCTAGAAAAATATGGTATTGAGAGTATTGCATATTATAACAAAATTTATACAATAATTAATGATAGAGATAAATTTTTAAAAATTTTATATGTTATGATGGATAAATATAAAAAAGCATTATACACTATTGTAAATGATGAAAATATTAAAAAAGATGATATAATATTTATGAAAAATGATATAAAATCAATATCTAAAAAAATATTAATAATAGATAAATTTATTTCATTAACATCAAATTATTTAAATAAAAACTTGATGATCGATAGATTCATCATAGAAATGTGGGGATAAAAATGAAAGCAGTAGGTGTAGAATTTAAAGAAAAAGGTAAGTTATATACATTTTTTGATAATAATTTAGACATTAAATTAAACGATAAAGTAATTGTTAACACTGAAAGAGGTCTACAATACGGAAAAATAGGAGCTTTATTCGGAGAATTAAATGATGGAAAAGAACATGCTTTAGTAGAGAAAATAGCTACAAAAGAAGATGAAAATCAAAATAAAAAAAACATAGAAGACTCTGCAAAAGCTTTGTTAAAAGCACAAGAACTTGCAGAAAAGACAGATCTAGATATGAAATTTTTAGATGCTTTCTTTACTTTTGACAGAAAACAATTAGTATTTCAATTTTTATCAGATAATAGAGTTGATTTTAGAGATTTAGCAAAATCTTTAGCGGCAATTTATAAAACAAGAATAGAATTAAGACAAGTTGGTGTAAGAGATAAAGCTAAAAATATTTCTGGAATAGGACAATGTGGAAGAAAAATATGTTGTTCAAGTTTTTTAAATGATTTAGATTCAGTTGGAATTGCACAAGTAAAAAATCAAAATCTTTCATTAAATCCAAATAAAATAAATGGATTATGTGGAAGACTGTTGTGCTGTTTAAAATATGAGGATGATTTATATACCGAGTACAGAAAAGGACTTCCAGAAGTAGGTGACAAAAAAATATATGAAAATGAAAATGGAACTGTAATATCAGTCGATATTCCAAATAGAAAATATACCTTATTAACTGAAAAAGGAAATAAAATAGAAATAAAGGTACCACTAAAGAATGAAAAAAGAATCAACAAAAACAATTAATGATTTAGTTTATTACAATAATATTAAGATAGTTCAAGATAAGAATTATTTTAATTTTAGTTTGGACTCAATTTTATTGCCAAATTTTGTTTTATTGACTCCAAATACAAAAAAAATAATGGACTTATGCAGTGGAAATTTACCAATACCATTAGTTTTAAGTATTAAAACTTCAGCTGAAATATATGCTGTTGAAATCCAAAAAGAAATATATGATTTAGCTTTAGAAACCTTAAAAATCAATAATTTAGAAAAGAGAATAAAACTATATAATGATAATGCTAAAAATATGGTAAATAAATTTGAAACAGATACTTTTGATCTTATAACATGCAATCCTCCATATTTCAAAAAAGAAAAAGATAGCATAATTAATGAAAATATGATAAAATCTATCGCTAGACACGAGATAGAAATAAAATTAGAAGATGTAATATCAATATCTAAAAAATTATTAAAAAATGGTGGCTCACTTTGTATGGTCCATAGAACTGATAGATTAATAGAAATTATTGAACTAATGAAAAAAAATAATATTGAACCAAAAAGAGTAAGATTTATTTATCCAAAAACTAATTCTGAATCTAATTTAATTTTAATTGATGGAAGAAAAAATGGTAAATCTGGAATAAAAATATTACCGCCATTATTTGTACATAATGAAGATGGTACATACACTAATGAAGTTCTAAAAATGTTTGGAAGTGATGAAAATGAATCAGAAAAGTTATGAAAATAGTAAATATGGAAAACTGTATTTAATACCAACACCAATAGGTAATTTAGAAGATATTACATTAAGAGCAATAAAAACATTGGAAATGGTAGATATAGTTTATGCAGAAGATACAAGAGAGACAGCTAATTTATTAAAATATTTAAAAATTACGAAAAAAATTGAATCATGTCATAAATATACAGAAATGAAGCATAAGAATAAAATAATAGAAATATTAAAGTCAGGGAAAAATATTGGATATGTAACTGATAGAGGAACACCATTAATCAGTGATCCAGGAAATGTAATAGTAGAAGAAGCAATAAATAATGGAATAACTGTGATTGCTTTACCTGGTCCAAATGCACTTTTGCCAGCTATAAATATGTCAGGATTAAGTAATGAAAAATTTTTGTTTTATGGTTTTTTAAACAGCAAACCATCGATTTCTAAGAAAGAATTAGTAGAATTAAAAGAAATAAAACAAACTATTATTTTATATGAATCTCCACATAGAATAACATCAACATTAAAACAAATTTTATCAGTATTTGGAAATAGAAGAATTGCAATTGCAAGAGAAATATCAAAATTATATGAAGAAATAATAAGAGATAGTATAGAAAATATACTAAAAATATCTGATAATTTAAAAGGAGAAATGGTAATTGTTATAGAAGGGAATACACAAGAAATAACACAAGAAATAGATTATAACGATGAAATTTCAAAATTACTTAAATTAGGATATTCAAAAAGAGATGCTATAAGAGAGATAGCTGATAAGTATAATATAAGTAAAAACAAATTATATAATGAATTTAAGGAGAATTAAGATGAAGTTAATTGTAGGATTAGGAAACCCAGATAAAAAATATGAAAAAACAAGACACAACTGTGGATTTAGAGCCATAGATTTTTATGCTGAAAAAAATAATCTTACATTTAAATCGAAATTTAAAGGATTATATTGTGAACAACTTGTTAACAATGAAAAAATAATATTATTAAAACCACAAACTTATATGAATCTATCTGGCGAATCAGTTATAGAATTTGTGAAATACTATAATATAGATTTATCAGATTTAATAGTAATATATGATGATGTAGACTTTGAAGTGGGAACTTTCAAAATAAAAAGAAATGGTAGTGCAGGCGGTCATAATGGAATAAAAAATATAATAGAATTACTTAAAACAGAAAATATTCAAAGAATTAGAATAGGTATTTCAAAAAATCAAATTCCATTAGATAAATATGTTTTAGGAACTTTTACAAAAGAAGAAGATGAAAAAGTAGAACAAGTATTACCAATAATAGCTAACATTATTGATGATTTTACAATGTATAATATAGATAAATTAATGGAAAAATATAATAGGAACTAGATATGAAAAATAATTTATTTAAAAAATTATTTGATTTTGATATTAATAATGTACATAAAATATCAGTAAGCAAAAATGAAATATATAACCAACTTTTGTTATATATCTTTTTTACTACAAAAAAAAATATATTATTAGTTGTACCAACATTAAATGAAGCAACTGAAATATACAATGAAATGAAAAATTATTTAGATGAAGTATATTTATTCCCAGAAGATGATTTCATGGCGAAAAAAGCAATAGCTAGTTCTCCAGAACTACTATATATGAGAGCAAATATACTAAATAAATTTGAAACAGAAACTAAAAAAATAATTATAGTTCACCTAAATAGTTTTATAAAAAAGTTACCCGCTCCTTCAAGCTATAAAGAAAACAGAATAAATATTAAAGTTAATTCAGAGATAAATAGAGAAGATTTTATTAATAAACTTATTAAAATCGGATACAAAAAAGAAAGTATGGTATATGAAACATCTGATTTTGCAGTCAGAGGTTTTATCATAGATATATTTCCTATTAATGAAGAAAATCCTATTAGAATCGAATTGTTTGATGACACAATAGAAAAAATAAAATATTTTGATCCAGTAACACAAAAATCTATAAAAGAAATCGAAGGAATAACTATATCTCCTATAAAGGATGACTTTGATAATAACAATTCTTCTATAAGAGATTACAATAGAGACGGATTAGTAATATTTCATAACTATAATCAAATAATAAATCAAGAAAAAATGATTCAACCACAACTTAAATATTTAGATATGCAAAATGAAATATTTAAAGTAAGTAAATTGGTAAATGATAACGATATATATTTCGATACAATTAATAACAGAAATTCTGATATCAAAATAGAAGCAGAAGCAATAGATAATTATAATTCAAATAAAGAAAAATTCTTTTTTGATCTTAAAACAAATGGTGGAATTCTATATACAACTAACAAGTTATTAACAGAAGAAGTAAAAAAATATGATAAAACAATAAAAATAGAAGCATATACATTAAATCACGGATTTGTGTATAAAAATAATACATATTTTTCAGAATTTGATCTATATGAATCACAAAATAAAAAAGAATTAATAAAAGGAAGTTCACTTGGCAGTAAAATAATGTCAATAGATAGTATAAAACCAGGGGATTATGTTGTACATAGAAAATCTGGAATAGGTATTTATATGGGTCTTACAACAATAGAAAAAAAGGGATTAAAAAGAGATTACTTACTGATACAATATAAAGGTAATGATAAACTTTATATGCCAGTTGAAGACATTACAAAACTATATAAATATTCTTCAAAAGAAGGAGTAAAACCGCCAATTAACAAATTAAATAGTGTTGAATGGACTAAGACAAAATTAAGAATAAAAGAAAGAATAAAAAATATCACTGGTGAATTATTAAAAATATATCAAGCTAGAAACAAAGCCACAATAGAACCATTTAAAAAAGATGATGAAGAACAAATGATATTTGAATCAGAATTTGGTTATGAAGAGACAGTTGATCAATTAAAAGCAAGTGAAGAAATAAAAAGAGATTTAGAAAAGCCTAGACCAATGGAAAGATTGTTATGTGGCGATGTTGGTTATGGAAAGACAGAAGTAGTTTTCAGAGCAATGTTTAAAACAGTTATGAATGAAAAACAAGTGGCTTATTTATGTCCAACAACACTGCTTTCTCATCAACAATATGATTCAGCATTAAAAAGATTTAAAAATCATGGAGTGAATATAGATTTAATTAATAGACATTTTACTAATAAACAAGTACAGGAAAAATTAAAAAGATTAAAAGAAGGTAAAATAGATATTCTTTTTGGTACACATAGATTATTAAGTAGTGATGTAGAGTTTAAAGATTTAGGATTGCTTGTTATAGATGAGGAACATCGTTTTGGAGTGGAACAAAAAGAGAAAATAAAAAAATTAAAATCTAATGTTCATGTCTTATCAGTATCAGCCACACCAATTCCAAGATCACTACAAATGTCATTAGTTGGTATAAGAGATTTATCACTAATAGAAAGTGCACCAAGAAATAGATATCCAGTTCAAACATATGTTATAGAATATAATGATATGTTAATTAGAGAAACTATTTTAAAAGAAATGAGCAGAAACGGACAATCATACATACTTTATAACAATATAACAAATATGGATACACTTGCAGAAAAATATAAAAAATTAATACCAGAAGCAAGAATATGTTATGCCCATGGAAAAATGTCTAAAAATGAAATGCAAGATATAATTTATGATTTCACTAATAAAAAATATGATGTTTTAATAAGTACAACAATTATAGAAAATGGTATAGACATACCAAATGCAAATACGATTATTGTTATTGATAGCGATAGATTTGGCTTAAGCCAATTATATCAAATAAGGGGTCGTGTCGGTCGTGGAGACAGAATAGCATATGCTTATTTGATGTATAAAAAAGAAAAAGTCTTAAATAGCATAGCACTAAAAAGATTAGAGGCAATAAAAGAATTTACAGAATTAGGAAGTGGATACAAAATTTCAATGAGAGATCTTGCAATTAGAGGAGCAGGAGATATCTTAGGAAAAGAACAAGCAGGTTTTATTGACTCAGTAGGTGTTAGTATGTATATGGAACTTGTTAATGAAGAAATAAATGGTATAACAATAAATGAAGATGAAGAAAGAGAACCAATTCCAATAGATATTCAAACCCACATTGATAAATGTTATACAGACGAAAGTGATGTAATAATCGAATTACATAAGAAAATTAATGGAATTACAACAAGAAAAGAACTAAATGAAGTATTATCTGAAATAAGAGATAGATTTGGTATGACAAATAAAGATCTTGAAATATATGCACATGAAAAATACCTAGAAAAATTACTTATGATTACAAATATTCAATTACTTGAAAATGATAATTTGAAATCAGTGTTAAAATTACGAAAAGAAGTATATGAAGATATAAATATTGAAGAACTATTTGTAGAATCAACAAAAATCACAACAAAATTTAATTTTCAATATAAAGGTGGTTCAATATTAATAACACTTCTAAAAGCAACATTAGAGAAAAATTATATATATTATTTAGAAGATTTGCTAGAAGTAATATATAATATGAAATTTAAGTATAATAAATAAAAAAATCACCAAAATATTATTAGGTGATTAAATGCAGACCGCAGGTATAATAAGAAAAATAGATGAACTTGGAAGAATAGTACTACCAAAAGAATTAAGAAAATATTTAAATATAAATCCAGGTGACGATTTTCAAATATCAATAGAATCAGAAAAAATTATTTTAGAAAAATATTCAAGATTGCAAAATATAGAAACAGAGTTAATAAATCTTATTAACTGTTTTTCCTCTGTAACAAAAAATGACATATACTTAATTATTAATAACAAAATTATTAACAAAGAAAATGAAACAATAACGAATGAAATACAAAACTTAATTCAAGAAAGAAAAATATTTTATAAAGATACAAATCAAAAATTAAAAATCTCAAACAATATTATTTCAAAAAATAAAATAGTTATAAATCCTATAATATTAAACAGTGACATTCTTGGCACAGTTATTATTACTGACAATGATAATTTAGATAATTTAATCAGTAATTCTAAAATTATAGAGAACATTATAAAAATGAAATTTATGTAAAAATTTGTCAAATTATGACTAATTTTGTAATTTAGATTGAATAAAATTCT
>SAMEA104315422__coassemble_264_pt1 | contig 29142 bp, 33 predicted proteins | sample SAMEA104315422__metabat2_low_PE_011 | metagenome-assembled genome bin SAMEA104315422 (sample SAMEA104315422) | gut metagenome | biome: Monkey gut; feature: monkey-associated habitat; material: faeces | place: China | collected 2013
TTTTGTGAAGGGAATAAAGCCCGGAAAAGCACAGGTGAAAGTGAACAAAACTACAGGGGAAACGATATATGAGATCACAATTTTGTCCAAAGAAAAAGTGAAAAAGAAAGCGCGGAAATTGTTGAAAAAAGAGGTGAAAAATAAGAAGGGAATTTATGTGGATTTTAATCAGGATGGAATAGAAGAATACTACTATAATGGGAAAATAATTTACTATGATTATGATCTGAAATATGATTATGAAAAAGCAATGTCCTTAGTCGGAACAATAATTGAAACACCAGATATGTATAAAACATTAACAGGTAAAAAGAATTTAAAATTATTTAAAACAATGTTTAAAGGTGTTGATGAAGGAACTGTTGAGGAAATAGTAAAAATTGTTGAGATGGAAAAATATTTAGGTAAAAAATTTAAAACATACTCTTTAGGTATGAAGGAAAGATTAGCTATCGCTTCTTCTCTTATAAATAAACCTAAAATATTAATATTAGATGAACCAACAAACGGTTTAGATAGAGAAGGAATAAAAAAGATAATGGATATCTTAAAAGGATTAAAAGATACTACTATTATAATATCTAGTCATATGTTAAAAGAAATAGAAGATATATGTAATAAAATAATATTTATTGATAATGGTAAAATTCAAAAAATAAAAGTAAAAGAAAATAGTGATAAAAGAAATGTATTATTTGAAGTAGATGATTATACTAAGGCTAAAATATTACTAAATGATTATTGTGTAAATGAAAATTTAGAAGTATATGAAAATGATGAAACAATAGGTAAAATAAATAGAGAATTAGTGTTAAATGATATTAATGTTTATAGAATAAGTGAAAATACTAAAACACTTGAAGAAGAATTTTTTGATATGATAGGTAATAATAATGAAACTAATTAAAAATGAATTTATTAAAATAGGTATTAAAAAACAAATAATATCACTCATAGTATTAACAATCATATTAACATTGAATTATTTTATTAACAATAAAAGTCTAAACGAAGATAACTTATTAACAATGATACCATTTATTGGAATAATAATAACAATTTTATTTAGTGGAATAATGTCAAACGAGATAGAAAATGGAACATTTAGGTTTTATTTAACAAAACCTGTGAATAGATATAAAATATATTTATCAAAATTGTCAACAATTATCATATATATTGTAGAAATGTTAATATATACTATATTATTTTACTTTTTAATAAACAAAAATATTAACAATGTTGATAACTTCTTAATAACTAGTGTATCTCTAATATTAATATCTACAATAATTATATTTCTAAGCACAATAATAAAAAATCAAAGTATAACATCAAGTATACCAATATTATTTTTAACATTTGGACTTACAATAACAGAATTATTCTTAAAAAAGAATATAACTATAATTAAATATACATTTATACCATATTTAGATTTAACACTGTTTAAAACCGGTATGATTGATATGATAAACGAAGAATATAATGTAGCATTATCATTAAATAGAGGAATAATAATTATAATAATTTATAGTATTGTTTTTACATATTTAGGCATTAAGATATTTAAAAATAGAAACATATAAAAAACCTCACAATAGTGAAGTTTAATAATAAAAATTAATATCCTTTTTGTTTATAGTATTCAAGCAGTTCTTTAAATCTAATATAGTGAACTACTTCTCTTTGTCTTAAAAAACTAAGTGGAGCAAGTAAACTTTCATCATTGGTTAAATCCATTAAGTTCTCATATGTCGCTCTTGCTTTTTCTTCGGCAGCTAAATCTTCTTGTAAATCTACAATAGGATTTCCAGTCGAAGCAATATAAGCAGCTGTAAATGGAACACCACTAGCATCCATTGGATACACACCTTTATTATGTTCTGTATACCAAGCATCTAAACCAGCTGCCTTAATTTCATCTATTGAAGCTCCTTCAATAAGTTGATGTATCATAGTACAGATCATCTCAACATGTCCAAGTTCTTCTGTACCAATATCTGAAAGTAAAGCTTTACCTCTGTCGTCTGGCATACTAAATCTTTGAGTTAAATATCTAAGCGAAGCACCAAGCTCTCCATCAGGGCCACCAAATTGTGCTACTAAAAGTTTAGCCATTTTCAAATCTTTTTTTCTTATGTTAATTGGATATTCTAAAGTTTTTTCGTATTTAAACATTAATTATTACCTCCCTTATCCCAAGGCCAAGGATTACTAACCCAAGTCCATTTATCAGTATTAACAACATTACTCATGCATAATGGGCCATATTCATTTTCATATTGCTTTTTCAATGCTTCATATTTTTTTCTATAATCGTGAAAACTATTTAATATTTTTTTATCATTAGGATAAACATCTAAATAAAGATTCATATCTTTCATAGCAAAACTATACATTTGAATATTATATAATAATTCATCTTTTTTACTATTTACTCTTAATTTATATACATGATTTTTATACTTTGAGTATAAATTACTAAACATATTACCTTTATTAAAACCTTCCATAGGTGAGTATAAACTGCTGTCTCTATTAAAATTAATACTATCAATATTAATATCTACATCATTATAACTATTCTTATTAACTAACTTATCTATATCATATTCATATTCATATGAACTTTCATTAGACACTACATCATAGTGATTGTTTGTTTCATCAAATAACATTTTATCATTTCCTCCTAGACTATTGTATGTAATAAATTTAACCATTGTATAGACAAATATAATAATAATGTAAAATGAGTAAAAAGTATTGTATATATTTATTTTTTAATGTTACAATTAATATGGTGATATAAATGCAATACAAGATAACAACTTATTCTGAAGATGAAACTATGGAATTAGCACAAAATATTGAATCAGAAAAATTTCCAAATATGGTTATTTGTCTTATTGGAGACTTAGGAAGTGGAAAAACTGTTTTCACTAAAGCTTTTGCATTGGCACTAGGAATTAATGAAAACATTACATCTCCTACATTTAATATTATTAAAGAATATGATAAAGGTGAAATGAAACTATTTCATATGGATGTATATCGTTTAAGTGATACAAAACAAGATATAGGAATAGAAGAATACTTTACTAAAAGAGGAGTATGCATCATAGAATGGGCTGATTTAATTGAAGACATCTTACCTAAAAATAGACTTGATATAAAAATCAAAATGATTGATGAGGATACAAGACAATTCATAATAACACCTCATGGAAGTAAGTATGAAGATTTATGCGAAAGTGTATTGTAAAACAAATAACAATACCTTTTTTTTTGAAAATAAATATTGTAAAATATATAATAGGAGGCAAAATGAAAACACTAAGCGATAAAGAATTAAAAAATATAGATGCATATTTAAGAGCTGCTAATTATCTTTCAGTTGGTCAACTTTATTTAAAAGATAATCCTCTTTTAAGAGAACCACTTACATTAGAACAAATTAAACCAAATGTAGTAGGTCATTGGGGTACAGCTCCAGGACAAAATTTTGTATATGTTCATTTAAACAGAATAATTAAAAAATATAATTTAGATATGATATATATTTCAGGACCAGGACATGGTGGTCAAGCTATGGTGGCAAATACTTATTTGGAAGGAAGCTATAGTGAAATATATCCAAGTATTACAGAAGATTCTGCTGGAATGAAAAAATTATTTAAACAATTTAGTTTTCCAGGAGGAATAAGCTCACATGTAGCACCTGAAACACCAGGAAGCATTAATGAAGGTGGAGAACTTGGATATTCATTGTCTCATGCATTTGGAGCAGTTTTAGATAATCCAGATTTAATAGCTGCTTGTGTAGTAGGTGATGGAGAAGCTGAAACAGGACCTTTAGCAGCATCATGGCATTTAAATAAAATAATAAATCCACTAACTGATGGAGTAGTCCTTCCTATTTTACATTTAAATGGATATAAAATAGCAAATCCAACTGTGTATTCAAGAATACCAGAAGAAGAACTTATTAAATATTTTGAAGGTTGTGGATGGAATCCATACATAGTAGAAGCATCTTCAACAGCTAAAATACATGAGTTAATGGCAAAAACATTAGATAGATGTATAGAAGAAATAAAAATTATTAAAAGTAAAACTAGATTAAATAAAAGAGCTACTTTTCCAATGATTATATTAAAAACTCCAAAAGGATGGGGTGGTCCTAAATTTATAAATGACTTACCAGTGGAAGGAACATTTAGAAGTCATCAAGTTCCAGTGGTTGTAAATAAAGAACATCCGGAAAATTTAGAAATATTAGAAGCATGGTTAAGAAGCTATAAACCAGATGAATTATTTGATGAAAATGGTACATTAAAGAAAGAATTAAAAGAGTTAGCTCCAAAAGGAAATCATAGAATGGGAATGAATCCTCATGCTAATGGTGGTCTTTTATTAGAAGAGTTAAATATACCTGATTTTAGAGGTTATGGTGTAGAAGTCAAAAAACCAGGTGAAACAATTAGTCAAGATATGATGGAACTTGGTTACTTTATAAGAGATATTATAAAATTAAATGAAAATAAAAAGAATTTTAGAATATTTGGTCCAGATGAGGCTCTTTCAAATAGATTAAATCATATATTTGAAGTAACAAATAGACAATGGAATGGAATAAAATATGATAATGATGAATTTATTAGTCCATATGGAAGAGTTATTGATTCTATATTATCTGAACATTTATGTGAAGGCATGTTAGAAGGGTATCTTTTAACAGGAAGACATGGTTTTATACATAGTTATGAAGCATTTATAAGAATTGTAGATTCAATGGCAAGTCAACATGCTAAATGGTTAAAAGTAACAAAAGACTTACCTTGGAGAAGGGATATTTCATCTTTAAACTATATTTTAAGTTCATATGTATGGCAACAAGATCATAATGGATTTACTCATCAGGATCCTGGATTCTTAAACCATATTGTTACTAAAAAAGCTGATACTGTAAGAATATATTTACCACCAGATACTAATACATTAATATCTTGTTTTGATCATTGTATCAGAAGCAAAAATTATATTAATGTAATAGTTGCATCAAAACATCCAAGACCTCAATGGTTAAATATGTCTGAAGCGATTAAACATTGTACAAAAGGACTTGGAATATGGGATTTTGCTAGTAACGATGAAGGTAGTGAACCAGACTTAATAATGGCTTGTGCCGGAGAAACACCAACAGTTGAAGCACTAGCTGCTACTAAAATATTAAGAGAAAATTTTAGTGATTTGAAAATAAGATTTATTAATGTAGTTGATTTAATGAAATTACAAAGTAATGAAAATCATCCACATGGACTAGAAGATAGTGAATATGACAATTTATTCACAAAAGATAAACCAATAATATTTGCTTTCCATGGTTATCCAAATCTTATACATGAATTAACATATAAAAGACACAATCAAAATATGCATGTTCACGGATATTTAGAAGAAGGAACAATCACAACAACATTTGATATGAAAGTTCAAAATAAATTAGATAGATATAATTTAGTAATTGATGCACTAAAATATTTAGATAAACTAGGTGACAAATCATCATCATTAAATGAATGGTGTAAAAATAAACTTATTGAACACAAAGAATATATAAAAGAATATGGCGAAGATATGCCAGAAATAAAAAATTGGAAATGGTAAAAGGTGTAAGACAAAACTTACACCTTTTAATTTAAAATAAATCAATTTCACTAATAATATTATTTAATCTTTTAGAAACAACAATTATTTTTTCATTTTCTAATCTTCTTTGATTTTTTCCATTAATATAATTACCATTTTCATCATTAAAATAATCCATATATCTAGTTATAACTTTAACTTTTATATTAATAATATCATTATTTATACTATAATGTAATATTTCACTAGATTTAATATTAGCTTCATCAAATTTTTTAATAATCTTTTTGTTTTTATAATCATTAATTAAATCATTAAATTTATTATAAATATTACTAGGTAAATAATGTTTAACATTACTTAAATTTCTATCACTTATTCATTTATTAAAAGCATTATTATATGATCTACATTAGATAAAAAATTTGCTTCTAAAAATGATTGATTATAATTTTTAATTTCATTTATCATAACTACTCTCTAATAATTTTTTGCTTAACAATTTCTTTTTTAGATATAACACAATCATAATCATTATTAACTATAGTTGAATTACAATATTTACATTTATTGCTTTGATTATTTTTATTTATAGGAGCTCCACAAGAAGGCATTTTGTTAATTTCTTTTTACTTTCAGACTTTACAAAAGTAACTAAGCTTACTATATCTTGTCTCTTATCAGTACCTCTAACTATTAGATTTTTATAATTAACTATATAATCTCTTTGAGTTAAATCATATGCTATAGTAATACTTACTTTATTATCACTTATTTCAACTTTAGAAAAAAATATACAGTAAATCTTAATGTCAGATATAATGTTTTTTTGTTTCTTTTCTTTTAAAATATCATCTTCATATATAATAGAATATGTTTTTTCTTTTGGCTTAGTATTACTAACTGTTTTAGTTACTTTGAAATTAAATAATTCTAAAAATAAAAATACAACTAATCCTACTGTAGTAATCACAGCAAAAAATTGAAGTATAGTTGTATTAAATGAAAATACTCTTACAAAACTAAATAGAATATACATAATTAAATACAAAAATAAACTACTTCCTCCAGAATCAAGATCAAAGTCAACATCAAATCCAGTATAAGCAAATACAACTTCATTAAAAGCTGTAAAAACAATCAATATTATTAAAAAATACAATAGATATCTTTTATAATTAATTCTACTCATAACATACATTTTACATAAATTATATTTCTTTTTCACAATTCTTTAACATACTGGTAGTAACATTATAGACAGTGAAGGAGGAATGAATATAGATAGAAACAAATTAAAAAAACTAATGTAAAATTAAAAAATTAAAATTATAACATACACATTTCTAAATCGAAAAAAACGATTAAATATTATTTTAATCGTTTTTTATTATATAGTTATTTTTTATAATTAAGAACTTCTTCAGCATCATCAAGATGTACTTTAGTTTTACCAATTATTTGGTAATTTTCATGACCTTTACCAAGTATTAAAAGTATATCATTTGGTTCCATAATATCAATACCGTGTTTGATAGCTTCTTTTCTATCAAGAATTACCTCGTAATTATCTTTACTAACTCCAGCTAGAATATCTCTCATAATATCTTCTGGATTTTCAGTTCTAGGATTATCATTAGAGAAAATTACATAATCTGATAAATCGGTTGCTATTCTACCCATTATAGGTCTTTTTTTAGAATCTCTATCGCCACCACATCCAACTATAGTAATAACTTTACCTTTTTTAAGTTCATTATAGGCAGTGATGACTTTTTCAACAGCATCAGGTGTATGAGCATAATCAACAATAGCAAAGCCACCATTTACTTTATATGTTTCACATCTACCTTTAGGAGCTTTTAAATTAGCAGTTTCTTTTATAATATCATTAATTTCAAATCCATATTGATTAACAATTGATAACATTGTTAAATAATTATAAACATTAAATTTACTAGTTAATGGAATAACAACATTATATTCTTTACTATCATAACTAAAATTCAATTTTGTTTCTGCAGCATCAGTTTCAAAATTATTTATTTTATAATCACCGTTAAATCCAAAAGTAATAAATTCATGTCCGTCTTTTTTAAAACTGTTATGGACTTCATCATCACTATTTACAATTATTTTAGCATTATCTTTTAAATGATCTAAAATTAATAATTTTGCTTTTAGATAATTTTCCATAGTCTTATGATAATCTAAATGATCTTCAGTTAAATTAGTAAATCCTATAATAGAGTAGTTAATATTAGTAAGTCTATCATAAGATAAAGCTTGACTACTAACTTCCATTACTACTGATTTAGCACCACTTTCATATGCTTTATAAAGTAATTTGTAAATTGTTAAAACATCAGGTGTTGTATTATTAAGTTCAACAAAATCATCTTTATGATAATAACCCAGTGTACCTATATAAGCAGTATCAATTCCAAGATTATTAAGCATTTGATATATTAAATAACAACTAGTAGTTTTACCATTTGTACCAGTAACACCTATTAATTTCATTTTATCTATATCTTTACCATATTCATCATTTAATATTTTTCTTAAATAAGTATCTGTATTTTCTACTTTAGTATATGGAACATTTACATCTATATCTTTTTCACATATTATAGCAGAAGCTCCATTTTCGATTGCATTATTTATATAATCATGACCATCTACAGTCATACCTTTTAAAGCAACAAATGTTTGACCATTAGTTACTTTTCTTGAATCACTTTCATATTTAAACATTTTTTCACTTCCTTAATTAATATTATAACATTAATTAATTAATTATTAATAGATTATATTCCACACTAATCCACTAAAAAACAACTCAAGATTAGATTTTTGAATTGTTTAATTTTTTGACATATTCATTATGTGATTCTTCATTATTAAATAGTTTTAAATGATCTCCACATCCTTGTAATATAACTGAATCTCCAATAGCATGTTTATCATATACACCATCTGGTATTAACAGTCTTTTTTGAGAATCAACTTTTGAAGTAGCAAGACAAGAAACATATAATCTTTCAAGTTTTAAATAAAGAAGTTCTAATGATTTCATTTGTTCACTACTATTGATACTTTTTTCTATATTAGCAATTCTTTGTTTTAATGCAACAATATTATTTAATAATATTATGCCATTATCACCTTCTGATAACACAATAAAGTCACCTTTTTCAGAAAAGGAAAACTTAGGTAGAAATAGTCTATGTTTATCATCAATTTTGCATTTTTTATATCCAAGTATTAAATCTTCTCCAAACATTATAATTATCCCCCTCATTACAAGTGCATATTATACCATATTTAAGCATTTTTTTCAAGAAATAGCCCAGAATATAATTAGGTGAATAAAAATGTGGATAATATATGCAGTGTCTTCTTCAATATTTTCAGGATTAACTTCTGTTTTAGCATCATATTCTTCTAAATTAAATAAATTAGATTCAATACTTCTTACAACTATAAGAACCCTAGGTATATTAATACTATCATTTATTGTTACAATATTCTTAAGAAATATAAGTGATATAAAAAATTTAGATATGAAAACTATAATATTCTTAATATTATCAGGAATATCAACAACATTATTATGGATATTTTATTTTAAAGCTCTTGATACAGGAGATGTTAGTAAAGTTACTCCAATTGATAAAACAAGTATTGTAATAACATTAATACTTTCATCAATATTTTTAAAAGAAAAAATAACTATTATAAAAATTATATCAATTATATTAATATTAATTGGTACAATACTTACAATTAATAAATCAAAAGAAAAAAGTAAAAATAATAAATGGATAATATATGCAATATTAACAGCTATATTTACAAGTACAACTACAATTATAAGTAAGATAGGTTTAAATGATATAAATAGTCATTTAGCAACATTTATAAGAACAATAGTAGTATTTATAATATTAATAATTATAATATTTATAACAAAGAAATACAAAGATGTTAAAAAGTTGGATTCAAAAAGTTTAAGATTTGTTATTTATTCAGGAATTACTAATACATTATCATGGCTTTTTTATTTTAAGGCACTTCAAAAAGGTGAAACAAGTGTAGTATTTACAATAGAAAAGTTAAGTATAGTGGTAACAATATTATTATCAGTAATATTTTTAAAAGAAAAATTGAATAAGAAACAAATATTAGGTATAATAATTATATCAAGTGCAACAGCACTATTAATGTTTTAAAGTAGAAAATAAGTGTTTAGTATGGAGTGGTAATAATGAAAAATAAAAAAGAAATAAAAGAATTAGCAAATAAGTCAAAAGGGTTATTTGAAGAATTTAAAACATTTATTAAAAGAGGAAATGTTATAGATTTAGCTGTTGGTGTTGTTATTGGTGGTGCATTTAGTACAATTGTAACATCATTAGTAAATGATATAATTATGCCTTTAATCGGAGTAATAATAGGTGGATATGACTTTACATCATTAAGTATAAAAGTTGGAGATTCAGTTATTAAATATGGTTCATTTTTACAAAATATAATTAATTTCTTAATAATAGCTTTCTGTATTTTTATGGTTGTAAAGATTATGAACAAATTCCTAGATAAACATAAAAAAGAAGAAAAGAAAGAAGCACCAAAAAAGAGTGATGAAGTTATTCTTTTAGAAGAAATAAGAGATTTATTAAAAAAGAAATAGTGGTGAATTATGGGATTTAGATTTAGAAAAAGTTTTAATTTAGGAAAAGGAATTAAAATAAATTTAAGTAAAAGTGGGATAGGATATAGTGTTGGAACAAAGGGAGTTAGAGTGAGCAAAACAGCAAAAGGAACTGTTAGAAAAACTGTAACATTACCTGGAAGTGGTTTATCATATGTAACTGAAAGTAAAAGCGAAAATAAAGTTAACAATATAAAAAATAAAAAGAGTATAAAAGATAAATCATTTGATGAAATAATTGATGATATAGCTACAACATTTACGGATGATGAAAAATGAAAATGTCAAAAAAGATTTTTATTACAATATTAATAAGCTTAATACTTTATTTAATATTAATTAGTGGATATATAATAAAAGGATTTAATAAGTATTCTTTATATGTAGATGCAATTTTACTTTTAATATTAATAATAATTTATCATATTAAAAAAAATAAAATTCATTATGATAAAAAGATAGTCATAAATGATGTAACTCTTTTTGTAACAATGATTATATCATCAATAATATTTAAATATATATTTAGTTATATAACAATCAATTATATGATGCCGGATAGTATTTTAGAGTTTAATACATTATATGGAGCTGAATATGATATATTACTTGCAATTATTACTTTTGATTCTAATTATATTTTAATTACTAATTTAATAAATTTAACATTAAAAAAATATACTAAATTAAAAAATACAGTTATCAACATATTATCAATAATAATTAGTATATTTATTTGTACATTATTTATTATTGTCTTTATGAAATTAATGTAGTTTAAATACTACATTTTATTTTTTAAAAAAAGCGAATACTTGTTTGCATAAATAACTTTAATGTGATAAAATTAAATAGAGGTGCAAAAGTATGAAACTTGAAGAAAAATTGTCAATTTTAGCAGAGTCTGCAAAATATGATGCTTCTTGTAGTTCTAGTGGATCCGATAGAAAAAATAATGGAGGAACAGGAAATGGACATATAAGTGGAATATGCCATAGTTTTACAAGTGATGGAAGATGTGTTTCATTATTAAAAATATTAATGACAAATTCCTGTATTTATGATTGCAAATATTGCATAAATAGAAGAAGTAATAATATTAAAAGAGCAATTCTAACACCAGAAGAAATAGCAAATTTAACAATTAATTTTTACAAAAGAAATTATATAGAAGGATTATTTTTAAGTTCAGCAATTATAAAAGATGCAGATTATACAATGAAATTAATTATAGAAACAATATATTTACTTAGAAATAAGTATAATTTTAATGGTTATATTCATACAAAATGTATACCAGGAAGTAGTAAATATTTAATAGATGAATTAGGTAAACTAAGTGATAGAATGAGTGCTAATATAGAACTTCCATCTAATAATAATTTGAAACTACTTGCTCCTGATAAAAAGAGTAATAGTATCTTTGGAGCAATGAACGAAATTAAAAGTGAAAGACAAAATAATAGAAAATTCGTACCAGCAGGTCAATCAACTCAAATGATAATCGGAGCAAGTGATGATAGTGATTATCAAATAATAAATTTAACAGAAGGATTATATAATAAATTTGATTTAAAAAGAGTATATTATTCTGCTTATGTACCAGTTAATAACGATAGAAATTTGCCTTCTATAAAAACACCTCCTTTAAAAAGAGAAAATAGACTTTATCAAGCTGATTGGTTACTTAGATTTTATGGATTTAAAGCAAATGAATTATTAAGTCCTAATAATCCTAATTTTAATTTACTTATAGATCCAAAAGCAAACTATGCACTAAACAATATAGATAATTACCCAATTGAAATAAATAAAGCAGACTATAAAGATATATTAAGAGTTCCTGGGATAGGAGTTAAATCTGCTAAAAGAATAATTATGACAAGAAAAGTAACACATTTAGATTTTGATACATTAAAAAGAATTGGTGTAGTATTAAAAAGAGCTAAATATTTTATAACTTGTGATGGAAAATATTATAGTAAAACAGGTGCATTTAGGAAAGATATTATTTATAGACAATTATTATTAGAAGGGAATATCAAACAACTGAGTTTATTTGAAAATGAATAATTTTAAAAATACAGAAGATATATATTTATATGATGGAACAGTCGAAGGATTTTTTACATTAGTATATGTAACATATAAAAGCCATATTTATCCATTAAAAATATATAGTGAAAAAGAATATATAGATAATATCATTGATACACCAGTTTTAATAAAAACAGATTATGAAAAAAGTGACATAGTAAAAGAATCAATAATAAAAAAGATAAGTAATTTTGTTTATCAGAACATACTGATATCCTTTTTATCTAAAGAAAAAGATAAAGCTAATATCATTTATGAATATTTATTTCAAGCTTATAAGCATAGTTATAAAATTATATATCATAACGAAATAGAATGTGTGACTAGATTTAATAAAATGGTTCAAAATATAAAAAGTGAAGCACATAAATTTAAAGGATTTGTTAGATTTACTAAACTACAAAATGAAATATATTTTTCTAAGATAAATCCTGATAATGACATATTATATCTTTTAATAACACATTTTAAAAATAGACTTCCTAATGAGAAATGGATTATATATGATGAAAATAAAGATAAAGCAGTTTTTTATGATACAAAAGAGGCAAAAATATTAGAAGATATAAAATTAGATTTTAAAAATAGTGAAGATGAATATGAAAAAATGTGGAAAACTTTTATAAAAGCAGTAACAATAAAAGAAAGAAAAAATTTAAGATGTCAAAGAAACTTTATGCCTAAAAAATATTGGAAAAATTTATTGGAGGTTAATATATGAATAATGTAATATTTGATGAAGAAATGAATGAAAAATTATTAAGTGGTATAACAAAACTATATAAAGCAGTATCTTGTACATTGGGTCCAAGTGGAAGAAATGTTATTATTTCAAAAGATAATGGAAAACCATATATAACAAATGATGGTGTGACAATAGCTTCATCAATAGAATTAGATGATGAAATAGAAAATATAGCAGTAAATCTAATAAAAGAAGCAGCTAAAAAAACTAATGAAACAGTCGGAGATGGAACAACTACAACTATAGTGCTTACATACGAACTATATAAAAGAGGTTTAGAATTAATAAACAAAGGATTAAATCCCATCATACTAAATAAATCACTATTAGAATATAAAAAATTTATTATAGATAATTTAAAAAAACAAAAGAAAACTTGCAAATCTAAAAGTAAAATAAAACAAGTTTCGTCAATCGCTAGTAAAGATAAAAATATAGGTTTTATAATATCAGAACTATCTGAAAAAGTTGGATTTGATAACTATATAATAATAGAAGATAAAATATCAGAAAATATAGATTATGAAATAATTAATGGAATGAAATTAGATTTTGGATATCATATAGAGTCAGCTATAGGTGAGAATATTACAAAATTAGAGTTAAATAATCCATTAGTTTACATAGAAAAAGACTATATAAGTAATACAGAAGAATTACAAAAATATTTAAATAACAAAAAAGACCTAGTTATTTTCTGTGAAGATTATGACAATGAAATAATTAACGAATTAAATAATTATAACAATATATCAAATAATAAAATATATTTAATTAAAACATTACTTAAAAGTGATAGAGCTAAGTCAGTATTAACAGATATAGAATATTATACTAATTCATTTAATAAATATAGCGAAGTTAATAAAATAATAATAGAAAAAGATAACACAATAATTTTAAATAAAAATATTAATAAAGATAGGTTAAATGAAAGAATAAATTATTTAAAAATAAGAATGAATGAAGAAGAATTTGAATTTGAAAAAGAGTTTTTACAAAAAAGAATATCTTCATTAAATGGTAAAATGGGAATAATTTATAGTTATGGTTTAACTGAACTTGAAAGAATAGATAGAAAATTAAGAATAGAAGATGCATTAAATACCGCAATAAATTCATATAAGTATGGAGTTGTTGAAGGATGTGGGATTTCTCTATTAAAAATATCAAATAAAATAGATAAAAATGATGATATATCATTATTAATAAAATCGATACTTGAAAGTCCTTATAATAAAATATTAGAAAATCTAGGACATAAAGAAATAGATACTAAAAATATTATTGATTCATATAAAGTTGTAGTTGAAGAGATAAATAATTCATTTTCAATTGCATGTATGCTTCTTACAACAAGTTCATTAGTTATAAATAATATGAATAATTACTCTAAAATAGATATAGACAAAATAATGTAAATTTATTTACTTTTGAATTAAAAAATGTATAATAACACTGAGGTAGTATTATGAGTAGTAAAGAGAGTAAAAGAGTAGTAGATTTCTACTTAAAAGGAAATGAACTAAAAAGAGATATTATAGGTGATGATGATAGAACTATTGCACAACATTTATATAGTAGTATGATTCTAGCATTAGCAATCAATAAAGAGTTTGATGCATCTGAAGATATATCAAAAGTTATAAGAATGATAATGTTTGATGGCATAGCATTAACTGATGATGACTTTCATTGTAGTGATTATCTAAAAAACGGATTAAAATATGATAAAGAAATAGAAGAAAAAAATAAAATGACAACATTTGATTCTATTTTTGCAATGAAATGTAGAATATTAGATTTAAAATTACATGATTTAATTATAAATAATAAAGATAAGTGTCAATATGAAATATATAAGCTTGCAATAAAAAATGGTATTATCACACCAAGGACTTTAGAAGAAAATAAGAAATATCAAGAAATATTTAGATTTTATTATGAAAATAGTAAATTAGAAAATAAAGTAAGAAGTGGTTGGGATGATAACCATTGGGCAGTAAACGGAAAAAGAGAATCAGTTGCAGATCATGTATATGGAACAATGGTATTAGCATTATCTATGGAAGATAAATTTGAAGAAAAAGTAGATATAGATAAAGTATTGCAAACATTATTAATTCATGAAATCGGGGAAATTAAAATAGGAGATTTAACTCCATTTGATAATGTTACTAGAGAAGAAAAACAAAAGATTGAACATGCAGCAATGAAAGATGTACTAGGAAATCTTAATGGAAATGATGAATTATTTAAAATGTTATTAGATTTTGATGATGAAAAAACATCAGAATCAGCATACTCACATTTGTGTGATAAATTAGAAGCAGATTTACAATCAAAAGTATATGAAGACAGAAATGAACATAGAAACTTAGATGATCAAGAAAACAATGTTGTATTTAAAAATAAAAAAATTCAAAAAATGTTAGCTCAAGCATCAACTGCCTTTGATATATGGTATTTATGGGATAAAGATATATATAAGAACAGTAGATCATTTAGTAGCATACTAGAATATATAAAATCAAATAGATTAGTTTCAGAAAAGGAATATCAATTAGTACATAAGTTTAACTAATATAAGCCTAATTTGACTTTTTGGCCGAAATATGGTATAAATATAGCATAAAAGCAATGGGGTTTTGGAAAAAAGAAAAAGGGGGAAATTTATATAAATATATTAAACCTATTGTGTTTACAATAGGTTTTTATTTATATAAGTAAGTAATTATTATGAAATATATTGTAGATATTAAAATTGATGAAACAGCCAAACCATCAGTAAGTATTATTGATTGTTTTGATGATGTATGCGAACTTTCATTAACAATACCACCTGAAATAAAAATAGAAAAGATATTAAATAGAAGATGTATTGTCAAACTATTAAGAGATGAATATGAAATGTTAAAAGGAGTTCAGGATACAACTTTAGATAGATTAGATATAATAAAAAAAATAACAAAAAGTAAAAATGAAATTTTAGATTCATGTTTATATATAACAACATTTGCAGATGAGAGAACAAAAGAATATTTTGAACAAAACCCAATACTAAAAAAACTTAATATACATTTTTCAGGAAGTTTTCCGATAGATATAGAAACTGGAAATAAATTAAAAGAACTATTCGGAGATTATGAAAAGGTATCTTTATATATTGATGGTAACAATACCCCAAGAACAATAGATGAATATTTACAAACAATAAATGGAATAAATAACATAGTGTCTGAAATAAAAAAATATGATTTAAGTACTTTAGAGCAAATAATGTATGCATATGATTTAGTTAGAGATAGAGTATATACAAAAGAATCAGATGAAGAATCAAAAGCAGTATCAAGAGATTTATCATCTGTATTATTTGGAGATAAAATAGTTTGTGCAGGATATATAGCAATATTTAATGCAGTTTTAAAAGGACTAGGAATAAATGCTATAAATTATATTTTATATAAAAAGGAAAATTCAAAAACAGGTCATGTAAGAAGTATGGTACGAGTAACAGATGACAAATATAATGTTGATGGAGTATTCTTATTTGATCCAACATGGGATAGTAAAAGGAATAATAATGATAAAAACTACTTAACATCGTATAGATTCTTTTGTAGAACAAGAGATGAATTAAATTATTTTGATCAACAATATGATAGAGGAACATTTGCTTCATATAATCAAAGCTTTTATTCAAAAATAAAAAAAGGAATAAAAGAAGAAGGAATAAACGGAATAAGCGAAGAAGATGCAAGAACAATAAACAAAATTGCATTATTTATCGATGGTCAACAATTGGTGAATAATTTAGCATTTAGTAAAGCTGTACCAGAAAGTTTCAAAGCTCGTTTTATAAAAACAGTTGATCTTGATAAAGTAGCTTCTTCACTTAAAAGATATCAAAAAATATTTTATGGTCAAACATTAGATCCATTAAAACTCCTAGAAATTATATACAATGTTAGAAAAATAGAATATTATGAAAATCCAGAAAAATACCCATTCGATATTGAATCTATTAAAAAAGCTGTAATCGGTGCAACATTAGTAGAATCAAAACTATTACATATTCTATATGGATTACCAGAAAAGTTAACAGAAGAAGAATTTGATGAGTGGAAAGAAGAAAATGATTTAGAAAAAAATATAGAAGGAGTTAAATTAACTAGAAAATTAAAATCAGTTTTAGAAAATAAAAATCTATAATGCAGGACTCCCTTCAAATAAAGACTGATTTTCTTGAAAATATATTAATAATAAAATACCAATAATTAAGAAAAGAGAACCATATACTTTTATACTATATAGTTCTTTTTTATTTTGAGTAACTTTATAATATGCTTTTAAATTTCTTCTGAAAAAATATAAATATATAAAAAGTGTTGTTATCAAAGTAAATTTAAAAATTCTATTAGATTCATCTTTATATCTTTTTTGATTAGTTCTAATATAATTAATATCATCATTATCACCTCTTATATTTAATAGGCATAAAAAAGCAAATAATATCCAAATACAATTTTCAAAATTGAGTCTATTTATTTCTTCATCCATATTAAATTATATTTATTGTAAAAATAATTAACACTTTACAATATAACAAAGTGTAAATAATTTGTAGAATCATAAGATATAAGATGTTATAATAAGGTGGGTGAATAAAATGAAAGTATTAAGTATAAAAGAACCTTTTGCAACACTAATATGTAATCATAAGAAAACTATTGAAACTAGAAGTTATAACACTAATTATAGAGGAACATTGTATATTCATGCAAGTATTTCTGAAATATCTAAAACTAAGTTAAATAATAAAGAGTTAATAAATATTTTAGGTAATGATGAACTAAGTTATGGAAAAATAATTTGTAAATGTAAACTAGTTGACTCAGTTTACATGACAAATGAGTTTATAGAAAAAATAAAAAAAGATAATCAAGAATATATATGTGGTCATTATGAAGTTGGAAGATATGCTTGGGTTTTAGAAGATGTTGAACCACTAAATATAAAAATACCAGCAACAGGTAATTTAGGAATATGGAATTATTATAATGAGGACGATGCATTAAAAATAATGAATGAAATAGAATATGGATACATAGATAATAATAAAATAAGACATACAGATAATAATATTATTATAAGTAAAAACTATATATTACAATCTCCAAAAGATCTTTTAAAAAGTAAACTTGGAATTTGTTATGACCAAGTAGAACTAGAAAGATATTTACTTCAAAAAAATAAATGGGAAATCAAAACATTCTTTATAAAAGGATATGATAAAAATAATAATTGTCATACACATACATTTTTAATATATAAAAAAGATAATAAATATTATTGGTTTGAACATTCTTGGAATAAATATAAAGGAATACATAAATTTGAAAATATGGAATTATTATTAAAAGATATAAAAAATAAATTTGTAGAATCTGAATTAAAAAATTCTAATAATATAGAATTATATGAATATAAAAAACCTAAATATAATATTAGTCTAGAAGAATATAATAATCATTGCCTAAGTGGAGTTAAGTATGAATAATATTGGTAGAATAATAACTGTTAATAGAAATAATTGGAATATTTTATATGAAGATAAAAATATTATTGGAACAATAAGACAAAGGAAAAATAATGATGATTTACCTGTAGTTGGAGATTATGTATCATTAGAAATAGATGAATATAATAACTGTACGATAAAATCAATACTACCTAGAAAAAACGAAATAAAAAAGCTATCTATTGATAGAACAAAAGAAAAATATAAAGATGGTAAAGAGCAAACACTAGCGGCTAATGTTGATATAGTTTTTATAGTTACAAGTTTAAATAATGATTTTAATATTGCAAGGTTAGAAAGATTAGTTTTATTAGCCTTAAATTCAAAAGCAAAAATAGCTTTCATATTAACTAAAAGTGATTTATGTACAGAAAAGGAAAAAGAAAAGTATAAAAATATAATTCAAGAAAGATTTGAAGATTATCCTATTTTTCTAATAAGTTCATATAGAAATGAAGGAATTGAGGAACTAAAAACTATTTGGAAAGAAAATGAAACAGCAGTTTTTATTGGAAGCAGTGGTGTTGGTAAAAGTACATTAATAAATAATTTGTTAAAACAAGACATTATTAAAACAAATGGAATAAGAGAAAAAGATGATAAAGGAAAACATACAACAACTAGTAGAAATTTATTTGTATTAAGTGATAAAAGAATAGTAATAGACGAGCCTGGAATAAGATCAGTAGCATCATTTGAAATGAATAGCGATTTAAATACTATATTTTCAAAAATAAGTGAATTAGAAAAAGAATGCAAATATACAACTTGCACTCATGAAAATAGAAATGGTTGTAAAGTATTAGAAGCAATCGATAATGGTGAAATATCAGAAGAAGAGTTTAAAAGATATAAAAAGTTAAAAGATAAAGAATTAAGAAAAAATAGTAATTTTTTAAAAAATAGAAAGCATTAAAAAAGATTGATCAATCAATCTTTTTAATTGGAAAAAATAAATATTCTTTGTTAGTGACAGGTGAATAATATTTATTAGTACCACCTACAAGTGTTAGATTATTTTCTTCTAAGTAAAATATTGTTTTCATAAATGTATCTTTATTTTCAAGTTCTACAAAAATATATTCATATTTTGGAACTATCCATTTTGTCCATCCATTAGGTGCATCTACATCTAAATTACATTCAACCCCAGCTAAATATAATCCTCTTGTATAGTTTTCTTCCCACGGTTTAAGATTATGATTAAAGTCAGATGTTAGACCCCACCTACCAGCAATATTACCATTAATATCTTTTATAGCTAAGTCGCTAACTTCATTAAAGTGAGCATCTACATTATCCCAAAGTTTTTGAATAAAATGATTTCCATCAAGAGTAGAACCTTCTTTTCCAATAACAGCAAAAGATTCTTTAACACATCTTTCTATTTTCATAAAACCTCCATAATAATATTATTTTACAATAAATAATCAAATATATCATTATATTATTAAATACTTTACAAATAAAATTAAAAATAAATATAATATAATTGTAATGGTGAAATTATGGAAGAATTTATAAACTTAACAACTGAAAATATAGAAAATGAAATATTATGTTGTATAGTAAGAAATCCTAAAAAGAATGATGCGGTAGAGTTAAAAAGAAATTGGCTTAAAGAAAGAATAAAAGAGGGATATGTCTATAGAAAATTAAATACTAAATCAACAGTTTTTGTAGAATATGCTCCACTAGAAATAGCTTGGACACCAATTGAAGGTGAAAATTATTATTATATTCATTGTATGTGGGTAGATAGTGAACATAAAGGAAAAGGCTATGGAAAACAACTAATGGAATATGTAATTAATACTGCAAAAGAAAATATTTAATATTTTAAATGAAGAAGATATTAGAGTAAGCTATGATGATTCAAAAGAATCTATGAATAAAAAACTAAGACAAAGTAATATTATGAAAAATCCAATCACAATCATTATTGGTGATAAAGAAAGGGATAATAATTTAATAAGTTATAGAAAATATAATAGTGAAGAAACAATATCACTTAGTGTTGAAGAATTCATTGAATTTATAAAATCAGAAATCAAGAAAAGAGATTAGATTAATTCTATTCTCTTTTAAATTATGTTAAAATTAGTATGTTAATAACAATGAGGAGGTAATATGAATATAAAAGAAAAGGCTAAAAAATTTGCGATAAAAGCACATATGGGACAAGTTAGAAAAAGTGAACCAGATAAACCAATGATAATGCATCCAATTAGTGTTGGTATGATGTTAGAAGAATATGGATATGACGATAAGGTTGTAGCAGCAGGATACTTACATGATGTAGTTGAAGATACTAAATATACAATAGAAGATATAGAAAAAGAATTTGGCCAAGAAATTGCAAATCTTGTAATGGGAGCATCAGAACCAGATAAATCACTATCTTGGGAAGAAAGAAAAAAACATACTATAGAAGAAACAAAGATATTACCATTAAGAAATAAACTGATAGTTTGTGCAGACAAAATAAATAACTTAGAAGATATGATGATTATATTTGAAAGAAATGGAAAAAAAGATTTTTCAGCTTTTAAAAGAGGCGAAAAAGATCAAAAATGGTATTTTACAAATGTATATGAAAGTTTAATAAATAATGAAGATAAAGACTTACCAATTTTTAAAAGATTAAAAAATGTCATAGAAATAGTATTCGAAGAAAAAGAAGATATATCAAATAATAATATAGAATCAAAAAAAATACATGCAAGAAAAATAGAATTAAAAAAATTAAAGTCATTATGTAAATTATCAAAACCATTTATTATTGAAATGTTTGATATATCTATAGCTAATAATTTATATAAATTTTTTTCAGAGAATGAATTTGATACCGTTATAATAAATGATAAAGCTGAAAAATTAAATAATCATTTACAAACAGTAATTAAATCAAATCCAGAGATAATTATTATTAATGATACAAATAACAATATAATATCAGAAGAAAGAATAGATGTATTAATAACTACATCTTCTCAAAATAACTTAAATAGTAAAGTAAGTACAATAATTAATAGTGATACAAATGAAATAGAAATGATTATGAAAATATTAATTTCTATGAGAAAAAAATATATTGAAGAATTTAAAGAAAAATATAATTTAAATTAAAAATTTTATTATAAATAGTTTAATTTTAACAATATTCTTTTTAATATATATTTGTCTATTAACTCATAAATATAATATATTATTATTGATAGACAAGTTGAAATAATTAAAACAAATGGTATTATTCCTAAATATCCATTAATTGAAAAGCGAATTATATTTTTAAAACAATGAGCATATAGTAAATTATCTACTATTGAAGAAATTAAATATATTCCTAAAGATAATTCAGAAATTCTTGTAATTATCTTTTTTAATATGATAGGAACTCTATCAAGCTTTAAGTTTAAAATAAAAATGAATAATAAAGTAGATGATAGTAGATTAAATATACTACCCCAATCATTATGTATGCCCCAGACAAATAGTTTATCATGTGAAAAACAAATATTTACAACACCAGATAATACGATAACTAAAACAAAGTATAATATATTTAAATATTTATTTAAATGAATTTTATATTCTCTCAAATAACATCCTATGAAATAATATGTTAAAGGATACATATTAATCCACCAATCAGGTATAAGCAAATATTTAGAATTATATATTCCCTGAAAAGAAGTAGTCACAAGCATAGTTAACAATAATAATTGTTTATGTTTTTTACTTTCTAAGTTATTATAAATCAAATTAATAAATGGTATTATAAGAAATAAGCCTAAATACATTTCGACATACCAAGAATATCCAGTATTAAAAGCAAGAATTCTTTTTATAATATATTTTATATTAAAGGCTGTTCCATTAATAATTGAATTATAGAATAAATATAGTAAGACACATAATAAATATACTATTAGAACTTTGGATACTCCTAAATAATATTTTTTATTCAAACTTTTATTTTTCATAAGATAACCAGTTGCAATTATGAATAAAGGTACACATACCATAAAAACAGTTCTAAAAAATACACCTAAGTATAAATTACTTCCAACAATTTTAACTTTATAAAATTCTGTGTTTAGAAAGAAGTGTACAGATATAACAGAAAATATTGCGATGCATTTTATTAAATCAATATTAATATTTCTCTTTTTCATGTTAATTACCTCTTATGATATTAAAATTGTATCATAATTTAGCACTGATGTTAAGAAAGTCAGTTACTTATAAATGAAATAAAATTAAAATCAATAAAATAATATATAAAATTTCATTAAAATAATATCTTAAAAGGCATAAATATAGTAAAATTAAATTGGTAATAGTGAGGAGATGATATTATGAGACTAATACTTTGTGGAGGTGGATCTGGTGAGCAAAATTTACTAGCTAATCAGAAACTTGATGAAATAATTAATCATACAAAACCATTACTATATATACCACTTGCTATGGATGAAGAAGAACACCCGTATAATAGTTGTTTTGAATGGATACAAGAGGAACTTAAAAATGTAAAAGTTCCCTATATTGAAATGGTTAGAACATTCGAAGAATTAGCGGCTAAAAAACTAGAAAATTATTCTGCAATATTTATAGGCGGAGGAAATACATATAAACTTTTATTAGGATTAAAACAAAGTGGTGCTTATAATAACATTAAAAACTATATAGAAAATGATGGAATAGTAATAGGAGGAAGTGCAGGAGCTGTTATATTTGGATATGATATTAATATTATTTCAAGTATGGATCCAAATGATGTTAAACTAAATGACACAAAAGGTTTTAATGTATTATCAGGAATTTCAATTTTCCCACATTATACTAATAAAAAATCGAAACTAACAGATGAAGAAAATGAAACTAGATTAAATAATTTTACTAATTCAATTATAGAGTTTTCTACTTCAATTGGTGAAGTAATTGCAATTCCAGAAGAAGATGCAATATATATAAATGAAGAAAAAGTCGAAGTTATAGGAACAAAACCATACTATACATTTAAAAATGGTGTATCGAATAAAATCGAAATAAAAGATATAAAATTATAAATTAAAAACAATTTGTATATTTGCTAACACCCCTAAGGGGTGTTATAATTTTATATGGAGATGAAACATATGAATAGTAGATGTGAACATTGTACCGTATGTAAGAAGAGTACTCATAGAGATGAAGAAACAAAGAAAAGACTAAATAAAAGACTCAAAACTATTGAAGGACAAATTCGTGGTGTACAAAATATGATAGATGAAGATAAATATTGTAATGAAATATTAATTCAACTTTTAGCAATAAATAAATCTATCAAAAGTATAAGTAATGAAATATTTAAAAATCATTTAGCTACATGTGTTGTAAGAGATATCAAAAATGATGATCCACAAATAATTGATGAAGTAATGGAATTAATTAGGAGACTTAATTAATGGAAACAATCTATGTGAAAATTGATGGTATTACTTGTGATAATTGTAGAAATAAAATAAAAAAAGAATTGCTAAATATAAAAGAAGTTACTGATGTAAAAATAACTAAGAATATTGCCAAAATAACTTCTTCAAAAAAAATCAATAATATAATAATTATTGATAAGATAAATTCATTAGGTTATTTTACAAAAAATAGTTATATAAGTAAAAATATTAAAGATATAGATACAGATATAAAATTAAAAGAATTTATTATTATAGTTATAAGTATTTTATTATTAACATTTTTAATTAAAAAAATATTCGGATATAATATTTTTAATGTAATTCCAACTATAAGTGATAGTATTACTTACGGAATGTTATTTATAACTGGATTATTAACTAGTATACATTGTATAAGTATGTGTGGTGCGATAAATTTAATTGCTACATATAATAGAGAAAATAAAACTAATCTAAAAAGACCAATATTATATAATTTAGGTAGATTAACTTCTTATAGTATTCTAGGTGGAATTGTAGGAGTAATTGGCTCAATTATTAGTATTAGTAAAACAATAAATGGATTAATTATTATATTTGCTTCAATAATAATGTTACTTATGTCTTTAAGCATGTTAAATATAATTAAGTTTAGACTACCTAAATTAATAAAGTTTAAGAAAAGGGCCAAAACAAGTAATCCATTTATAATTGGCTTATTAAATGGATTTATGCCATGTGGACCATTACAAGCTATGCAAATATATGCATTATCAACCGGATCTTTTGTAAAAGGAGCACTTTCTATGTTCTTGTTTTGCTTAGGGACAATTCCTTTAATGCTATGTGTAGGAATAGTATTCAATGTAGCAAAAGGAAGAAAGAGAATAATGTTAAACAAAGTGGCTTCAGTACTTATTTTACTATTATCATTAGGAATGCTATTTAGAGGTTTTAGTACATTCGGAATAAATATTAACAAAAATTATGGAAATTGTGATGACATAATAGTTCAAAAAGGTAAAAAGGTAAAATTAATTATTAATGCTCCTAAAAAATATTTAACAGGATGTAACAATATAGTGACAATAAATGAATTTAATATAAAAAAAGAACTTGTAGAGGGAGAAAATGTAATAGAATTTACTCCAAATGAAGTAGGAACATATTCAATGAATTGCTGGATGAATATAATTACAAATAATATTAAAGTTATAGACGATGAAAAATATTTCGAGGTGAAACAATGAAAAAAATAATTTTAAAAATAGATGGAATGACTTGTAGTGCTTGCTCATCAAGCTTAGAAAAATATTTATTAAAACAAGATGGTATAAATGATGCTTTAGTAAACCTAGTAATGTCATCAGCAAGTATAAGCTATGAAGATAATATTACTATAGATGATTTAAATAGATTTGTAAGTGAAGCAGGATTTAAATCATTAGGTATTTATGATGAACAAAAAAATAAAGATAATAATAAAAATTTTTATTTTATATTTAATGGATTACTAGCATTATTAGTTTTATATATTTCAATGTCACATATGGTACATTTACCAGTAATACCTTTCCTACATATGATGAATCATCCAATAAACTATTCAGTGTGTTTATTTATATTCAGTATATATTTTATATATTTTGGTTGGGACATAATAATTAGTGGAATTAAAAACATTAAATATAAGTCTCCAAACATGGACACACTTGTTACATTAGGTGTTGTTTCTAGTTTTATATTTAGTACATTTAATATGATTATGATTTTAAAAGGAAATAATGAATATGTAGAGAATTTATATTTTGAAAGTGTATGTGTTATCCTTTATTTAATAAAGTTTGGTAGATATATAGATGGTATTAGTAAAGAAAAAACAAAGGATGCCATAAAAGGACTAGTAACAATTACTCCGAAGTCAGCAATATTATTTAAAAACAATAAAGAAAAAGAAGTAACAATTGATGAGGTTAAAAAAGGAGATATTTTAATAGTAAAACCAGGAAATAGATTTGCAGTAGATGGATCTATAGTTAAAGGAAATGCACATGTAGACGAATCATTTATAAGTGGAGAATCATTACCAGTAAAAAAAGGCATAGACGATAAAGTAGTTGCTGGCTCTATAAACTTAGATGGTGAAGTTCTATATAAAGCAGAAAATATAGGTAGAGATTCAACAATATCAGAAATAGTAAGATTAGTTGTTGAAGCAACAAATACAAAGGCTCCGATTGCAAGGATTGCAGATAAAGTAAGTGGAATATTTGTTCCAATTGTTATAGTTTTGGCAGTAATAACACTTTTAGTACACTTAATATTAGGATTTAGTTTTAATGAATCAATTGTATATTTTGTAACAGTGCTTGTTTGTGCATGTCCTTGTGCATTAGGACTTGCGACTCCACTAGCAATAGTTGTAAGTGAAGGACTGTGTGCTAAACATGGAATATTAGTAAAAAAATCTGAAATACTTGAAAATTTAAATAAAATAGATGTAATAGTATTTGATAAAACAGGTACATTAACATATGGAAATCTAAGAATATCAAAAATAATAAATAATTCTGATTATACAGATAATGATTTAATAGAAATTGTCTCATCATTAGAAAATAAATCAACACATCCAATTGCTAATGCTTTTAATAATTATGCTACAGAAAATAAATTAAAAAAATTAAATGTAGAAGAATTTAAAAATATAGCAGGAATTGGTTTAAAAGGTATTATTAATGAAAATGAATATCTAATAGGAAACAATAAAATATTTCAAAAATATAAAATAGACAATAATATTGAAAAAGAAGAAAAAGAATTATCTTTAGATGGAAACAGTATTGTATATGTTGTAGAAAACAAAAAAGTTATTGCGATTATTGGTGTAAAAGATATCATTAGAAGCAATGCAAAAAATGTTATAAACAAGTTAAAACAAATAAATAAGAGAATTATTATGCTTACAGGAGATAATGAAATTACCGCTAATATAATTGCTAAAAATATAGGCATAAAAGAAATAATAGCAAATGTATCTCCTAAAGATAAATCAAATAAAATTAAAAAATTAAAAAATAAAGGATTAAAAGTAATGATGGTAGGAGACGGAATAAATGATGCTCCAAGTTTATCAATATCAGACATAGGAGTAAGTTTAAATTCAGCAATTGACATTGCAGCTGATTCTGCCGATGTTATATTAATGAGAAATGATTTAAACTCAATATATAATTTATTTGATATAAGTAAAAAAACATTAAGTAATATAAAAGGAAATTTATTTTGGGCATTCTTTTATAACATTTGTATGATTCCGCTAGCATGTGGATTATTAGAATTTGCTAATATTACAATGAATCCAATGATAGCAGGATTAGCAATGACTTTATCAAGTTTCACTGTTATAATAAATGCATTAAGATTAAAAAGATGGAAGGAGAAATAATATATGTTTAATAAAAAAATAAAAAAAGTAATTACTATTGAAGGAATGATGTGTGAACATTGTAAAATGAAAGTAGAAAAATCACTATCAGAACTAGAAGGTGTTTCTAAAGTAAAAGTTAATTTAAAAGATAAGACAGCTACTATTTATTCAACAAAGAGTATTAGTAATGATAGTATTAAAGATACAATTAGTAAATTGGATTATAAAATAATTAATATTAGAGAAGATGAGTAATGAAAAAGTAACATTTATAAATTTATACAGAAATAATTATAAATGTTACTTTTTCTCTCGTTGTGCCTTGAGGAAGACCAGGTATTTTTTTAATATTTCATATCTTTCTTTCCAATCTTCTTTAGTTAAATATGATTGATTATTTCTACCTTTTTTGTCTTTAATTGTTAGTCCAGTTTTTTTGAATTTTCTAACCATGCTTTCTACAGTTTTCCAACTTATGTTGTATTCTTTTGTTAAAGATGCATATGAATATTTGCCTGATATGTATTTGCTTATAATTTCAGTTCTTTCTTCATTTGTAAATGTTTTAAACTTTTGTCCTTTTGTTGCCATAATAAAAATACACCTCCTTTCGGAAGTGTATTTTATCATATTTTTTGTAGTCCCTCTTTTTTGTTAATGTCTACTTTAAGGGGTGCATTTCATGTCCGGTTCTCTTTTTTTATGTAACAAAGTATGATTTTATCAATAAAGGAATATACTAATTGTATATATAACATGTAAACATGAAAAAAAATGTTGAAATCAACATTTAGTATGTTATAATTAAAATGTAACATAGAGAAGTTACGAATCACTGATAATTATTGACATTTTATATAATAAGTGATATATTAATGACCAAACAAAAAGAGAGTTACAGCTGACTTCGCCTGTTAGATGTTTCTCAGCCCGTTATTTGTGCCAAGAACACCATATCTTATGCTGATAGGTGTTCTTTTTTGTTAGTCTTTTGAATAAAAATGATTTAGCACTATTATTAGCATAATAATGCCAACTATATACTCCATGAGTATAAATTCTTCTTTCCATTGGACCACCTCCTTCCTTTTAATTTGTTTTCATAAATTATTAGGACTGAGGTAAAAACACCCAACCTTATCAGTTATAGCTCTCAATTAAAATAATACCTTATTTATAGTAAATTGTAAATGTTTTATTAATACAAAATTAAAAAATATTATTTGCTTTACAGATTATATTTCATTTTTATAAACTCTAGCTCAGGATAATTACACATAAATAGTAATTGTCCTTTTTTATGCAAAGAATCAATTAAACTAACATCTTTATGACATTTTCTATGACAATTTTCGCATACGGGTATAAATAACCCATATTTAATAGAATTGACTCTATTTCGTCCAAAAAACACTTCATGAAGATGTTCTTTTTTGCAACCACACAAATAACATACATTTAAATTCTCTGTGAATA
>SAMEA104315422__coassemble_301_pt1 | contig 26317 bp, 28 predicted proteins | sample SAMEA104315422__metabat2_low_PE_011 | metagenome-assembled genome bin SAMEA104315422 (sample SAMEA104315422) | gut metagenome | biome: Monkey gut; feature: monkey-associated habitat; material: faeces | place: China | collected 2013
TGTATTATTAAATTGTGATAATTATGAAAAAAATATTAAGAAGTATTAGAAATAAACCTGCAACATCTTTTACTTTGTTTTTGTGTATAACAATAACTTTATTAATAATTGCTTTGTTAAATATTAAAGATATATTTTATATGTTTTTATTGCCTTTTATAACTTACTATGTAAATAAAATAGCTTATATAACATTGTTTGAGATAAAATATTAATGATAGATACACATGCTCATATATTAAGTGAATTTTATGATAACATAGACGAGTTAATAGAAGAATTAAAAAGCAAAGAAATAATAAAAGTAATAAATTGTGCAGATTCAGTGGAAACATCAAAAGAAGTATTAAATATATATACAAAATACGAAGGATATCTTTTACCAGCAGTAGGTATTCATCCAGAAAATATAGAGAATGCCAATGTAAATGACATAGAAGAATTAATAAAAAATAATAAAGTTTTTGCTGTTGGTGAAATAGGTTTAGATTACCACTATAATGATGAAAATAAAGAAGAACAAAGAGAGTATTTTGTAAAACAATTAGATCTTGCAATTAAATATGATTTACCTGTAATAATTCATATAAGGGAAGCAATGCAAGAATGTTTTGATATACTTAAAACAAGAAAAAATAAAGGAATAATACACTGTTTTAGTGGTAGTGTTGAAATGGCAAGAGAATATATAAAGCTAGGATATAAGCTAGGAATAGGTGGAGTATTAACTTTTAAAAATTCCAAATTATATGAAGTAATAGAAAAAATAGATTTAAAAGATATAGTATTAGAAACAGATAGTCCATTCTTATCACCCGAACCATATAGAGGAAAGAAAAATAAACCTTCTAATGTATATTATGTGGCAAAAAGAATTGCTGAAATAAAGAATATATCGTTAGAAGAAGTAATAAATACAACAACTAAAACAGCTAGTCAAATTTTTGACATTTAATAATACTTATTATATAATTTATTTAGGAGTAAGTATTATGAAAAAGTATATTAGAAGTAGAATATTTATGACTATAAAAGCTTTTGTAGCAATAATAATGATATTATTTATTGGAAAAGGAACATATGAAAATAAATCTTTATCAGTTTCAATGAATACAAATTTAAATAAGTCAATAGATAAAAAAATAATACAAGATACTCAAAATGAGTTATATAAAGAAGGATTGTATAATCCACTATATACATTCACAGGTGAACTTACAGGTTATGCCGGAGACTGTCCATTATGCTCTGGCTATTTAGCTTGCCCACCAAGAACGAATGTATTAAAAGAAGGAATATATTATAATGATAAAACTTATGGAACAGTAAGAATTGTCGCTAGTAGTAAAAATTATCCTTGTGGAACAATATTAAAATTCAATGTTAATAAATTGTCAGAAGAACCAATAGTAGCAATTGTATTAGATAGAGGAGTAAGTGGTAATGTAATAGATTTACTTACTACATCAGAAGAGAATGCTATTAAAAATATAGGAAGAGTTAAGAATTTGGAGTTCGAAGTATTAAGAAAAGGATGGAAAAAATGAGAGATTTCGATTATAAAAAATCATTAGGTCAGAACTTTTTAAAAGACCAAAATGTCATTAATAAAATATCTAATTCAATTAATCCATCAAAAGAAGATTTAATTATAGAAATTGGTCCAGGAGCAGGAGCACTAACAAAAGAACTCGTAAAAAAGAATTGTGATGTAATATGTTTTGAAATAGATACAAGATTAGCAGAAAAATTAAATAAAATAAAAGAAACCAATGATAACCTTAAAATAGTATTTCAAGATTTTTTAAAAGTTAATATAAACGAATATATTGATTCAAACAAATATAATAATATTTATTTTGTTGGAAATTTACCATATTACATAACAACTGCTATAATTAACAAAATAGTTAGTGAATCAAATCCATATGAAATAACAATAATGGTACAAAAAGAAGTTGCAGAAAGATTCGCAGCTAAACCAAGCACAAGAGATTATGGATCAATATCAGTTTTTCTACAATACAATTTCAATATTGAAACAGTATGTATTGTTAATAAAAATTGTTTTGAACCAGTACCAAAAGTAGACAGTGCTGTAATAAAATTAAAAACAACAAATAAGTACAAAGAAATAGTAACTAATGAAGAAAAACTATATAAATTAATAAAAGATTCATTTACTCATAAAAGAAAAAATCTTAGAAATAATTTAATAAATTATGATCAAAATAGAATACAAGAAATATTAGAAAAACATAATAAAAATTTAACAGCTAGAGCTGAATCATTAAGTATAGAAGAATTTATAGATATATCAAACAATATATAATTTAATAATTAAGAGCAATTTAAATTGTTCTTTTTTATGTATATTTTTATAAAACAAATTATATATTTAACTAGGGGTATTATGTTAAAAATAGGTGACTATGTAACGAGAAAAAAGTATGGAAATGATATTCTATTTAAAATAGATAAAATAGAAAATAACACAATATATCTTAAAGGTGTAGATGTAAGGCTTTATGCTGACTCAGAAAAAGATGATTTAATCTTATCAACAATAAGTAAAAAAAAAGAAGATTTTGAAGCAATAAGACAATTAAACATTAAAGATTTCTTTTATATTCCAGGAACTATATTACACTTAGATTCTGACCAAGAATATATAGATAAGTGTAATAAATATTATAAATCACAAAAAGTAATGGCATATTCATATAAATTTACCGAAAAAGATTTTAAAAATAATGTTAATAATTTGTTAAAAAAACATAATCCGAATATTTTAGTAATAACAGGTCATGATGCTTATTATAAAAGAAGAAAAAATAATGATAATTATAAAAATAGCAGATTTTTTATAGACACTGTTAAAGAAGTAAGAAAAATAAAAAACGAAAATGAATTATTAATAGTTGCAGGTGCTTGTCAAAGTGATTTTATATCATTAATAAAATCAGGAGCAACTTTTGCATCAAGTCCGAATCATGCGAATATACATGCATTAGATCCTGCTATAATAGCATCTGGATTAGCATTAACAGATAAAAATGAAGAAATAGATTTGGAAGAATTAATTAATAAAACAAAATATAAAAGTGACGGAATAGGTGGAATAAAAACAAAAGGTATGATGATAACTGCATATCCAAGAAAGGAACAAAATGAATATAAATAAAATAAAAGAAGAAGTATTCAAATTAAAAAATGAAAAATTAAAAATTAAAGTAATAATGAGAAGAAATAAATTCGAATATTTTGAGGGAAAAATAAAAAGTTTTCATTCAAATATTTTTACAGTAGAAACTAATAAAGGATTAAAATCTTTTACTTATTCTGATATAGCAACCAAATCAGTAATTATAAGCAAAATTTAGTTTAAAATATTGAAAAAAACTTGCAAATATAATATAATTATATTATCTAATTATTAAGGAGGAAATCATGAAAATTACATATGTAAAAGTAAAATTAGAAAACAGAGACAGAGATAATAATTTAAGAGGAAAAGCAACAGTTACAATAGACGAAGCAATTGCAATTCATGATATTAAAATCTTAGAAGGCTTAGAAGGTAATTTATATTTAGGAATGCCTAGCCGTAAACTTCCAACTGGTAAACATGTTGATATAGTTCATCCTATTAATTCAGAAACTAGAGCTGAATTTGAAAGAGTTATTTACGAAGAATATGAAAAGGAATTAGAAAGAAAGAATAATCCAGAAAATACTGAGGAATAATTTAAATATTAAAGACTACCTAGTAGTCTTTTTTCATAGTTTAAAATCTTTAAACATATATTTAAATGGAGGAATAAACTATGGATAAAAAAGATATTACAGACACTTTCAATCATATAATAACAATAACTGAGAGAAAAACTATAATATTATCAGGAATAAAAAAATTAAATAGTTTTGATGATACAGAATTCTTTGTTGACAGCATTATGGGACCAATAATAATTAAAGGAGAAAATTTAGAATTATTAAAATTAGATACTTTTCAAGGTAATCTATCAATAAAAGGAAAAATATTCTCAGTAATGTACTTAGATGACAATAAAAAATTGAAAGCAGAAAGTATAATGTCAAGGTTATTTAAATAATGACACTAAAAGAACAAATATTATCATTTATTTTTTCTTTTTTAGCTGGAATAATAATTCAAATAACATATAAATTTTCATATAAATATATTTATAATGTAAAAAAAATATATACTTTTTTAAATTCATTATTACTTTTCACAAATATAACACTTATATATTTTAAAATATTCTATTATATAAATGGAGGTATAATAAATATTTATTTTATAATGATTACAGTTTTAACATTCTTATATTTAAATAACAAAAAATTTACAAAAAAAATGTAAAAAAAAGTGTTATTAATTGTAATTACTATTTGATAAAGTTATAATTATAATAGAAAATGGGGTTAATATGAGAAAGGTGAGTCAAAAAACTAAGTTTAGAGTGACTTTTTTAACAATAGGGTTTATAATATCTATTGTGATTTTTGGGTCTACTTTAATTACATATTTATCTCAAATAAATAGTAATAAAACAGAAATAGCTAGTTTACAAGAAAAGTATAATGAAGAATTGGAATTAGAAGAAGATTACAAAGATCAAATAAATAAATTACAAGATCCAGAATATGTAGCTAGAAGAATAAGGGAAAAGCATCTTTATTCTGGTAAGAATGAAATAGTAATAAAAATTGAAGATTAGGAAAGGCTTGATATGGAAGAAGTATATAATTTTATCAGAAAAGAAATAGGTCTTTCAGTAGGAGATACAATAGTCGTAGGTGTTTCTGGGGGACCTGACTCAATGGCACTACTATATATATTAAATGAATTTAAAAATAAAATGGATTTAAATATAGTTTGTGCTCATGTTAATCATAATAAAAGAAAAGAAAGTGAACAAGAAAAAATAGATCTTGAAAATTATTGTAAACAAAATAATATAGTATTTGAATATGTTAAAATTACTAAATGGGGTGATGATAATTTTCATAACGAAGCAAGAAGTGTAAGATACAATTTCTTTGAAGAATTGGTTTTTAATTATCATGCAAAATATTTAATGACAGCTCATCAAGGAGACGATTTAATAGAAACAATTCTTATGAGAATAGTAAGAGGATCTACTTTAAAAGGTTATAGCGGGTTTAGTAGAATAGTAGATAAAGGTGCATATAAAATAGTTAGACCTTTAATTACAGTTACAAAAGATGAAATAATGAAATTTGATGAACAAAATAATATTAAATTTGCAATAGATCAATCAAATAATGAAGATCATTATACAAGAAATAGATATAGACATACTGTATTACCATTTTTAAAGCAAGAAGAACCAAACATACATAAAAAATTCTTGAAATTTAGTGAAACATTATTAAAAAATAGTAACTATATAGATTCAATTGCAAATAAAGAATTTAATAAAGTATTCCAAAATGGAAACTTAGATATTGATAGATTTAAAGCACTTGATAATGTAATACAAACAAAAATAATATATAATATATTAGAAAAAATATATGGAGATGACTTATTAATAATTGGTGATGCTCATGTTGATCTAATTTTTGATTTAATAACATCAAATAAATCTAATAGTATAGTACATCTACCAAATAATGTAATAGTAGTAAAATCATACAATGAGTTATCATTTAGCTATGATGATGATGTTAATGACGAATATGAAATACAAATTGATGAACTTGTAAATTTACCAAATGGAAAAATAATAGAAAAAGTAAATGAAACTAACGATACATCAAATTACACAATAAGATTAAACAGTTCTGAAATAAGTTTACCATTGTATGTTAGAAACAGAAGAGATGGTGATAAAATCAAATTAAAAGGACTAAATGCACACAAAAAAGTAAATGAAATATTCATAAATGAAAAAATAAAAATGAAAGATAGAAATACATGGCCGGTAGTACTTGATTCAAAAGATAATATAGTATGGCTTCCAGGACTAAAAAAGTCAAATCTTGACAAGAAAATTACCGAAGAGTATGATATAATATTGAGATATTATTAGAAGAAAGGAAAGAAGCAATGAATATAAAAAAGACTAAAAAAGGTATGAATTTGATGCCTTATGTAATACTAACAATAGTAGTATTGGGATCATATTTATTCTTAAATTCATTTAGTACAAAAGTAAATAAAATAGACTATAATGAGTTAACAAAAGAAATAGGAAATAATAATGTTAAAGAATTAACAGTAACTCCTAAAAATGCTGCAGGAGTATATATATTAACAGGAAAATTAAATAATTATGGAAAAGGTGAATCTTTTACAGTAACTATTCCTTATACAGATACGGTTATCTCATCAGTATATGAACTTGCTGAAAATAACAATTTAAAAGTACAAACAAATACAAATCCAGAAAATAGTACTTGGTTAAATGTAGTTGTAAATATAGTACCAATTATAATATTTGGAGTACTTGCTTATGTAATGATAGCTAAATTAAGCAATAATGGAAAAGGTACATTTGATTTTAGTAAAAGTAGAGCTAAATTATCAGAAGATGGCGGAACTAAAACATTTAAAGATGTAGCTGGATTAAAAGAAGAAAAAGAAGAAGTTCAAGAATTAATAGACTTCTTAAAGAATCCAAAGAAATTCACTAAAATGGGAGCTAGAATTCCAAAAGGTGTATTACTAGTAGGTCCTCCTGGAACAGGTAAAACATTACTTGCAAAAGCAGTTGCAGGAGAAGCAAAAGTACCATTCTTCTATATAAGTGGTAGTGACTTTGTAGAATTATTTGTAGGTGTTGGAGCATCTCGTGTAAGAGACATGTTTAAACAAGCTAAACAAACTGCACCATGCTTAATATTTATAGATGAAATAGATGCAGTAGGTCGTGAAAGAGGAACTGGACTCGGCGGTGGACACGATGAAAGAGAACAAACATTAAATCAATTACTATCAGAAATGGATGGTTTTAGTGAAAATGAAGGAATCATAATTATAGCTGCAACAAATAGACCAGATGTATTAGATCCAGCATTATTAAGACCAGGAAGATTTGATAGACAAGTAACAGTTGGAAGACCAGATGTTAAAGAAAGAGAAGAAATTTTAAAAGTTCATGCTAAAAATAAAATACTTGCTCCAAGTGTAAAATTAAAACATATAGCTGAAAGAACACCAGGATATTCAGGAGCAGATTTAGAAAACTTACTTAATGAAGCAGCATTACTTGCTGTAAGAAGAGATAAAGATGCAATTACAATGGATGAAATAGATGAAGCTAGTGATAGAGTTCTTATGGGTCCAGCAAAAACTAGTAGAAAAGTAACAGAATATGAAAAGAAAATAGTTTCATATCACGAAGCTGGACATGCAGTTTCTGGAATAGTTCTTCCAAATGGTGAAGAAGTACATAAGATAACAATTATTCCAAGAGGTATGGCAGGTGGATATACACAAATGCTTCCAAAAGAAGAAAGAACACTTGTATATACTAAAAAAGAACTAGAAGAACAAATTATAACTTTATTGTCAGGCCGTGTAAGTGAAGAAATATTCTTAAATGAAATATCAACAGGTGCAAGTGATGACTTAAAGAGAGCAACAAAAATAGCCAGAAGTATGGTTACAGAATATGGTATGAGTTCACTTGGTGCTGTTCAATTAGAACATAGAAGTGAAAGTGTATTCTTAGGTAGAGATTATAATCAAACTAAAAACTTCTCAGATCAAGTTGCACTAGAAATTGATAAAGAAGTAAGAAAAATAATTGACGAATGTTATGCTCAAGCAAAAGAAATACTTAAAAAGCATAAAAATTTAGTTGAAGTATTAGCAAAAGTTTTAGCAGAAAAGGAAACATTAACAAAAGAAGAAATAGAAGATATTGTAGAAGCTAATAGTGAAATTAAAATTAAAAAAGATGAAAAAATTTCTGATGAGGAAAAAGAAAATAAAGAAGAAAAAGAAGAAAACAAAGAAGAAACTTCTAAAAAAACTAAAAAGCAAACTAAAACAGAAGAGTAGAAATACTCTTCTTATTTTGGTATAATATTGCCGAGTAGGAAAACTATGCAGTGAAAAGAGGGATAAAATGATATTATTTATAGATACTCATGATGAACTAATAACAATTGCTTTAAAGACAAAAGATAATCTATATATTAAAACACAAGAAAGTGAATATTCTCATTCAATATATACAATGCCAATGATAGCAGCTATATTTGATGAAAATAATCTTGATATAAAAGATTTAGAAAAGATTATAGTAGTAAATGGTCCAGGAAGTTTTACGGGAATTAGAATTGGACTTAGTTCTGCTAAAACAATAGCATATGCTTTAAATATCAAAATAAATACTATTTCAAGTTTAATGGCATATTTAATAAGTAGTGATCTTAATGAAGACAAAATGGCTATCATAGAAGATAATAAAGGCTATTATATAGCTGCAACAGACAAAGATAATAATATAATACTAGAAGAACAATATGTAACTGAAAATAATTATAATTATACAGTTGTAGAGCATAAATTAAATATAGAAAAAATAATAAATTATCTAAAGGATTCAGAAAGTGAAAATCCACATTTTATAAAAGCAAATTATATTAAAAAGATAGAGGTAGAAAAATGATAGAAAAAGAAATATTATCAGATACAGATTCAGTATATAACTATAAAAATGGAGATACAGTATTAGGCTATTTAGAAATCAGACTAGTAGATGGTGTTATTGATATAATGAATTTATTTGTAAATGAAGAAAATAGAAAACAAGGTATAGCAACAGCATTAATGGAAGAAATGTTTCAAAAAGAAAAATACAGCAGAATAATGTTAGAAGTAAATGAAAATAATATAGAAGCATTAAGATTATATAATAAATTAGGATTTAAAGAAATAAGTTTAAGAGACAGATATTATGGTGAAGACACAGCTATAATTATGGAGAAGGTGAAATAATGAAAGATGTTTATATCTTAGCAGTAGAATCTTCTTGTGATGAAACTAGTGTAAGTATTATTAAAAATGGTTTTGAAGATATAGCAACAATTATTAATACTCAAATAGATGTTCATACAAAATATGGAGGAGTAGTTCCAGAAGTAGCAAGCCGTTTACATTTAGAAAATATCACAATGGTAATAAATGAATGTATGGAAAAAGCTAATATGAAATTTGAGGATATTGATGCATTTGCTTGTACTTATGCTCCTGGTCTTTTAGGAAGTTTATTAGTAGGTGTTGAAGCAACAAAAGCATTATCATATATATATAAGAAACCTTTTATAGCTGTTAATCATATGATGGGACATATTTATGCTAATATGATAGGTAATCATTTAGAATATCCACTTTTATCATTAATAATATCTGGTGGACATACTGATTTAATTTTAATGAAAAGTGAAGATTCATTTGAGTATATAGGTCAAACACTAGATGATGCTATAGGCGAAGCATATGATAAAGTAGCAAGAATATTAAATTTGCCTTATCCAGGAGGACCTAATGTTGAAAAATATGCATTACAAGGAAATCCAACATATAAAATGCCTAATATTCTAAATGATGATTCATGCAACTTTAGTTTTAGTGGCATAAAGAGTCATATAAATAATTTGGTTCACAATGAAAGACAAAGAGGAAATGAAGTTAATGAATATGATATAGCTTCATCATTCCAAACTTGTGTAACTAGTCATTTAGTTGATAAAACAAAAAAAGCTTTATTAAAATATAATTTAAAAACATTACTTATAAGTGGAGGAGTAGCAAGTAATACTTATATAAGAGAATCGTTAAAAGAAATGTGTGATAGTATAGGTGTAGAGATGCATATGCCACCTAAAAAGTATTGTACAGATAATGCTGCTATGATTGGTGCTGCAGCTTATATATTATATAAAAATAAAAAATTCGCACCATTAAGTACGAATGCTATGAGTCATATAAACTTACAATAAAAATAATCATCTTTAAATGATTATTTTTTTATTTTCTTATTAATTTCGCTTACATTTTCATGAATTGAAAGTAATACTAATGAAAATTCATATACAATTCTTAAAATTAAATTTCCGCCAATTAGTACTAATAAGAATAGAACAAAACTAGTTGAAATAAAACTAAAAGATGATAATGTAGTAAATATAGCAAAAACTAAATAAGATACCTTTAATATTGTAGTAATATACATTTTTTTGAATTTAACAAACTCATATAGTTTAGCCATAAATCCTTTGTAATTATTTTCATTCTTATCAGCGAAAACAGTGAAGTATAAACAAATACCAGCAACGATTGCAACAACTAATGAAATAATTGTCCACATACCAGCACTTTGTAAACTAGAAACTCCAGAATTACCGAAATAAGAATCAAAGTCACTACCATATGCATTTCCGTACATAAAGCACCTCCTTATCTATAAATATACTAACATATTATTAACAATTAATAAATATTAGAATTATTTCTTTTTAAAAACAAATAATTTGCTTAAAACATAATTAGCAACAGTTACAACAACTTGAACAACTAATTTCATAATTTTATCATTTAAATGTAATAGAGTGACAAATACAAACATAATACCCATATCCATAAGTAAAGTTGCTACTCTAGAACCATAAAAACTAACTGCCTCTTTTAATTTATTTTCATTTTTACTTTTAAAAACAAATATTCTATTAGCAAAATAAGCAAAAGTTACAGCACATATCCAAGAAATAATATTAGCTGCTTGAAGCTGATACCAAACATCAGGATTTAAGAATGTATAAATACATAAATAATAACTTCCCAAACTCACAACAGTAGTAAGACCGCCAACTATTAAATAATTAATTATTTCTTCATATTTATTATAAAGTTTTAAACATTTTTTCCACAATTTTTTCATAAGTAATCTTCATCAAATCCAATCTCTTCCTTAGCAATGTATATTGGTCTATTTTTAGTTTCATTATATGTCTTGCCTAAGTATTCACCTAAAATCCCTAAGAATATTAATTGTAGACCGCCAAGGAAAAGCATCACACACATTAAAGAAGAATAACCAGGAGTATCAACTCCTTTAACTATAGCTTTAACAATAATAACAATTAAATAAATAAATGCAGCAAAGCTAGTTAATACTCCAGTATAGGTTGCAAATCTAAGCGGCTTTGTGCTAAATGCAACTATACCATCAAAAGCATAGTTAAATAATTTAACTTTATTCCATTTAGTAGTGCCACCTTTTCTTTCTTCTACTTTGTAAGAATCATAATAAGTTTTAAATCCTACATAACTAAATATTCCTTTTGAGAATCTATTTCTTTCATCTAATGATACAATAGAATTCACCATATTTCTTCTAAACATTCTAAAATCACTTGCACCATCAACTATATCCATATTAGAAAGTTTTCCCATAATATTATAAAAACATCTTTGAAAAAATCTCTTTTTATGTTGTTTTTGACACATACAAACTGAATCATAATCTGGATTTTCATTTAAAAAATTATACATTTTAACCATATAATTTGGATTTTGTTGTAAATCACAGTCAATTATACAAGCATAATCAGAAGTAGAGTGTAAAAGACCGGCATAAATAGCTGCTTCTTTACCAAAATTTTTGGAAAAACTAACAATTTTTATATGCTCATCATCTTTTTCGTGTAGTTCTTTTAATTTTTTTAATGTTTTATCTTTACTTCCATCATCCACAAAAATAAAGTTGTGTTTAATATCCCCCAATGCTTCATTAACTTTTTCATAAAAGTTAACAACATTTTCTTCTTCATTATATGAAGGTACTATAACATCTAATTTCATTTTTTAACCTCTTTTAATAACCTAATTTTCCATCTAAACTTTCATCATTTTTAATAAGATCGCTTACTAAAATTTCTCTGTATTTATCTTTACTATCTCTAATAACCAATTTTTCGATTCCACTGTTGATAACAACTCTTTTACACATAGAGCAACTCATTGAATTTTCTACATATTCACCAGTTTTTGAATCTTTACCAACCATATAAAGTGTAGCACCAATCATTTCGCTTCTGCTTGCAGAAATAATAGCATTTTGTTCAGCATGCACACTTCTACATAATTCATATCTTTCACCTCTTGGAATATTTAGTTGTTCACGAATACAATATCCAAGATCATCACAATTCTTTCTACCTCTTGGAGCTCCATTATAACCAGTTGATATAATCTCATCATTTTTAACGATAACTGCTCCCCATTTTTTTCTTAAACAAGTGGCTCTTTCTAAAGTTGCCTCTGCTATATCTAAATAATAATTATTTTTATCAATTCTTTTCATACTAAAACCTCTTAAATATATTGTACCATAAAATGAAAAATTCTTATATATAAATTATTTATTTAACAACAGTGGGTATGTTATACTTATATAGAATAGGAAGGTAAATATGAAAGATTTTATAAAAGGAATAATAAAAAAAAGTAAAAAAGAAATATTTTTCGAATTGTTTGTATGTATAGTTTTAAGAGCAATATTATTAATAAACCCAATACTTTATAGTGAAACAGTAAATTATATTTCAGATTCAAAGTATGGAGAAGCAATAAATATACTAATTATATATATAATATCAATGAGTATTTATAAACTATTTGAATATATTAGACAAAGAACTTATTATTCTGTATACAGTAAACTTTATAAAGAATCAACATCAATCGGAATGCAATATACAAATAATAATTCAATATTCAGTTTATCAAGATTCACACCAGGAGAATATTTAAATATAATGGGAACTGATATTGATATAGTATGTAGTTTTATAACAAATGGTATATATAGAATTGTACAGTTATTAGAATTCTTAGTAATATATTATTATTTCTTTAATATAAACATAACATTATTTTTTATAACAATAGCTTTTTCAATAATAGTACTTACATTAATAATAATATTTGGAAATAAAATACAAGTTTTCAACAAAGAAAGAAAAGATAATTATGATAAAAAAACAAGTGCGATAAATGATTTTTTCAGTGGAATTAAAGAAATAAAAGGATTTAATCTAGGAAAAAGTATTAACAATAGAGCATCAAATGAAACAAATAAATATTTACAATCATATAAAAAATATTCAATATGTTATTATGCTATCAATATAATAACAGTTTATATATTTGAAATATTGAGATTATTTGTATTTATATATGGAGTTATTGAAATATCAAAGGGTAATATGGAATTGGGTGTACTATTAGTAATATATAGTTACTATCAAAAGATTATAGATAATTTCTCATTAGTTTCAACAATGAATTTAGAATATAAAAATGTTAAGATGTCTTTATCAAGAATAAATAAATTATTTGAGTATGCTAAAAGTGATAATGAAAATAAAATAGAGATAACTGAAACAAAAGGTAAAATAGATTTTAGTCATGTTTTATATGGATATAGACACGATCCAGTATTAAATGATTTTACAATTGAAGTAAAACCAAACACTATAACAGCAATTACAGGAAAAACAGGAAGTGGTAAAACTGGTGTATTTGATTTATTAATGAAGATGAACAGACAAATACAAGGTAGTATAATGATAGACGATTTAGATATATCTACAATAGATGATACTTCTTATTATAATGTTATATCAATAGCAAGAAAAAATCCTTTCTTTTTTAACAGTAGTATAAAAGATAATTTAACAATTATAGGTAAAGAAACAAGTGATATAGAAAAAATATGTAAAAGTTTAGGTATACATGAAACAATAATGTCATTAGAAAAGGGATACGATACAGTAATATCAAATAGCACCAAATTATTATCATCAAGTGATAAAAGACTTTTAGCAATTGCAAGAGTATTAATAAAAGATACTAAAATATTCTTGTTTGATGAAATTATTGAAGCATTAGATAAAGAAAATAGAGATATAGTAATGAAAATATTAAAAGAAAAGAAAAAAGATCATACAATTATGATAATTTCAAGAGATAAAAAAATATTAAAACAAATGGATAATATAGTTTTAATAGAAGCAGGAAAAGTAGAAGGAATAGGTAATCATGAAGAATTATCAAAAGAAAGTTCCCTATATAAAGAAATAATATAAAATACCTTAATTGGTATTTTTTTATTGCTCCCATAATAAAATTTAATGAGGAAAATATGAGAACAAATATCAAGACAGGTCTTAGCAGTAAAGAAGTAATAAACAATAAAAATAAATATGGAAGTAATAAATTAACAACGAAAAAGAAAAATACATTTTTTAAGTTAGTTATTGAATCGTTGAGTGATCCAATAATTAAAATATTATTAATAGCTTTAGCAATAAAAATTATTTTTTTATTTCAAGATTCTAATATTTTTGAAACATTAGGTATTGCTGTTTCTGTTTTTTTAGCTACATTTATTTCTGCATTATCTGAATATGGTAGTGAAAAAGCTTTTGAAAAATTAAGTGAAGAAAACTCATTAATAAAAGTAAAAGTACTAAGAGATTCTAAGAAAATATTAATTAATATGGATGAAGTGGTAGTAGGAGATATTGTGTATCTAGAAAGTGGGGATAAGGTACCAGCAGATGGAGTAATTATTGATGGTGAATTATATATAGATGAAAGTTCTCTTACAGGGGAAACAAAAGAGAAGCATAAAAATACTAATAATAATGAAGTATATATGGGAAGTATTGTTTGTGGTAAAAAAGGAATAATGGAAGTTACACTCGTGGGAGATAAAACTTTTTATGGTAGAATTGCACAAGATATACAAGAAAACACAATAGAAAGTCCATTAAAATATAGACTTAGAGTACTTGCTAAACAAATAAGTAGATTAGGATATATATGTGCCTTTTTAATTCTTATTTCATATTTATTTAATTCTGTTGTAGTAGCAAATAATTTTGATATTAACAAGATATTAACATTTAAAACTATATTCCCACATCTTTTATATGGTTTAACATTAAGTGTAGCAGTTATAGTAATGGCTGTACCAGAAGGTTTACCAATGATGATTACACTTGTTCTATCATCTAATATGAAAAGATTATTAAAGAATAATGTACTTGTTAGAAAATTAGTAGGTATAGAAACAGCTGGTTCATTAAATATATTATTTACTGATAAAACTGGTACATTAACAGAAGGAAAATTAAAAGTACAAAGAATAGTTGATACAGAATTGAATGAATATGACACAATAGAGAAAATAGGTAACAATAAAAAATTAAATGAATTATTTTATCAATCTCTTGTTTACAATAACGAATCATTTTTCAATAATAATGTTGCAGAAGGAGGAAATACAACAGATAGAGCAATACTTAATTTTTGTAAAAAAGAAGATAAAACAAAATATAAAATTATAAATAGAGAAGAATTTGATAGTAAAAAGAAATATTCAGCGGTAACAACTAACTATAATAATAAAACAGTATTCATTAAAGGTGCTTATGAAATAATATTAAATAAATGCACAACATATTTAAAAAGTGATGGTACCAAAAGGGTGTTAATTGATAAAATTAAGATAAGTAAATATATAAAGGAAAAAACAGAACAGGGTGAAAGGGCACTTGCTCTTGCAATAAACACTGATGATGAGTTTAAAAATTTAACATTACTTGGTTTTGTATTTTTAAAAGATAATATTAGAAAAGAAGCATTTAGAGGAATTGAATTAATAAAATCAGCTGGTATTCAAGTATGCATGGTTACAGGAGATTCAAAAGAAACAGCAGTAGCAATAGCAAAAGATTTAAAAATAATTGAATCAGATAAAGATATAATATTAACAAGTGATGAATTTAATAATATGGATGATGAATCTATTAAAAAAATAATACCGAGATTAAAAGTTTTAAGTAGAAGTTTACCACAAGATAAAAATAAATTAGTAAGATTAAGTCAAGAAATGAACTTAATATGCGGAATGACGGGAGATGGAGTTAATGATGCACCTGCATTAAAGAAAGCAGATGTAGGATTTTCACTTGGTAGTGCAACAGAAGTAGCAAAAGAAACAAGTGACATAGTAATACTTGATAATAATATTTTATCTATATCAAAAGCTATACTTTATGGTAGAACAATATTTAAAAGTATAAGAAAGTTTATAATATTTCAATTAACAGTTAATTTTTCAGCAGTATTTTTAAACATAATTGGACCCTTTATAGGAGTTTTAAATCCAGTAACTATAATACAAATACTATGGATAAATATGGTGATGGATACTCTTGCTGGTTTAGCATTCTCATATGAGCCAGCTTTAATTGAATATATGATGGAAAGTCCTAAAAAAAGAGATGAAAAAATAATAAATAAGTATATGATTAATCAAATATTATGTAATGGTATATATACTTCATTATTATGTACATGGTTTTTAAAGTCTCCATTAATAGGTAAAATATATCAGACTGACATATCAGATAAATATATATTAACTGCATTTTTTGGACTGTTTATATTTATTACAATATTTAATGCATTTAATGCAAGAACATATAGAATAAATACATTTTCTAATTTGTTAAAAAATAAAGTATTCATAGCAATAGTATTTTTTATAGCAATAGTTCAAGTGATACTTATATATTTTGGAGGAACATTATTTAGAACAACAGGTCTATCTATTTATGAATTTGAAATAATGCTTATATTAGCTTTTTCAATAATACCATTTGATTTTATAAGAAAAATCATATTAAAAAAGAAAGGCATATCAAGAAAAGTATAATTATTTTCTTCTAATAAGTCGTGCCTCTCTGTCATATTCAGCTTTGTAAAGAGAAATTTCTTCACTTCTTTTATTAAAGTATGCAATCATATCTAAATAAGATTGATAATCAAAGTTCATAAAAATATCTTTAAAATAAAATTGATGTAATAAATATTGATCATATAAACTAGGATACTCTCTAAGTGGATTACATACTTTAGCATATTGATCTACACCAAGTCCATCATGTTTCATTGGTACATTTGAATATTTACTTTGCATATAAGTTCTTTCAATAAGTTTTCTAGTGACATCATTTATTTTAAGATTGTTTTCATCAACAAATTGAGTTAAATATTCTTCTTGTTGAACTCTATATACAAAAGGTATATTTAATTCTTTTGCTATAGCAGCAACAATTTGATTATATAAAACAGCAAACTCACTAACTATACTTTCACTTTTATATTGTCTAGTATATCTAGGATTTAAATCATTTTTAAGTTTCCAATATCCAAATTTTCTTTCATTTCTGGCTTCAAGTGCTTTAGAAAGCATAAATAATTCAAAAATAGAATTACTAAAATCACAAGATAAAATACCATTTAAAATATTATCTGCCTCTTTATAAGACATATTTCTACTTATAATGACTTCATTTTCTTTTAAATAATAATCTAATATTTCACCAGAGTCATTCAAAATAACTGTGAGTTTTATAGTATTTCTTGGTTTATAAGCTTTTAAAGTAAGCTGGTTTTCAACCTTAGGATTAAGAAGTCTTATTCCAGAACCTGCTACATAAGAAGTTTTAAAATTGTTCATTGCATCAAGATCTATGACACTACCAGGAACAATAGATCCGCCAGCATCTGCCACAAATAAATCAACTATATACTTATTACCATCTTTTCTAACAGCTAAAGCATCATCATATAAACTTGTGGTATGTGAATCAATAGCGATAACTGGATTATGATATGTTTTCCTATTTGGAACATATATTGTATCAGCTGAAGGTTTTAAAAATCCATATTTGTCATTAATATCTTGTAAACTTATTCCTCTTTTAATACCTTGTACAATCATATATGTCTGTCTTAAAAAAATACTATTTTGGCCTTTAAAAGAATTTAATTTTTTATAATATTTCATTTTATTTATTTTAGAATGATAAAATATTTTCATTAAAGTTAAATAATAATATATATCATCAGTACCATTTTTAAGAGATGACATAGCTTTATTAAAAGCTAAATCAAACAATTCAAATCCATTTTTAGTAAGGACATCTTTATTACTAGAAACAAACTTTTTAATAATATTACTGTCTTCATGATTTTTTATGAGTTCTTTTATTATGATAAGTAAAGAATTCACATCACTATTTTTATCAATAACAAGTTCATCTAAGGAATTGGAACAATCAAGTAATATATCATTATCATTATGAACAAGATAAGCTAATATTTTTTCTTTTGATGATTTAATACTACTTTTGATCTTTAGTATTTCTTTTTCACTAAAATTATTTCTATTTATAAGAATAGACAATAAACTAGTAAGTTTTTCTAAAAATATGGTGTAATTCTTATCACAAGAACAGTTATTTAAATAATCGTTAAGTCTAATCATTAAAATATTAATAAATTCTTTTTCATTAATAGACATGGTATGTAAAAAATATTGTATGCTTCCATCTGAAAAGTCGCCTTTATTAATAAATATTTTAAAGTTATCTTTTTCTTTCATTAACTTTATAATAGCACTTCAAATTTTATAATACAAGAAAAATATGGTATAATTTATTTAAGGGTGAATATGGATGTATAAAAAAAAGAAATTGTTATTAAATATAGTTAATATATTATTCTTAGTTTTTTCATTAATAGAATTAATTAAGTATTTTAAAATAGATAATACTTTTTATGGAGTTATTTATTTATTAATAAATCTAGTAATAATATTTTTACTTTTACCAGTAACATATAATTATAAAAGACATTATTCGAAAGCTAGAATAAGTAAAATTATATTAATAATTATAATAGGTTTATTTAATTCATTTATATTAAATTTAATAGTATTAGATAGTATGAACTATATTGATTCATCAAAGGAATATATAAAATCTATATCCTTATTTAAAAATATATTTAAACCAATATTATATGGATTATTATGTTTATTTTTGATATTAGAAACTGGATTAAATAAAAGGATAAAAAAGGTTAAAAAAGATTGATAATTATATAAACTTATGCTAAAATAATGGTATTTCAAATAAGAAAAGTCGATAATGTTTGACAAAATGTAACAAATATGATATAATATGTGCATATTTACAAAGGGGGTAAATAATATGGATAAACAATTTGTTAGAGGACTTGAAAATTTAATCAATGCATTAAGAAATTATGATGCTAAATTAAGAAAACAACATGCTGAAAGTAGTAGTAAGGAAGATCAAGCTAAAATAGTAGTTAAGGTTAAGGATGTAGACAAGAGATACTATGAAGCAAGAGCTGACTATACTAAATATATTGCTAAGGAAACTACAGAAGAAGAAAGAATAGCAATAGAAAAGAAATATGCTGAAAAATACGAAATTAAATCAGGTAGAGTAGAAGAGTTACCAAAAGAATTAGAAAATAATGAACCTGAAGAAGAGGAAGAAGAAGTAACTGAAATTAAGAAACCTAAAAATGGTTTATTAAAGAAAGTTCTATCTTATGTTGGAATTGCTGCTTTAACTGGTGGTATCGTATATGGAACAGCAAGATGTTCAAAAGATAATGGTGCTGATATACTAGTTACTGATGGACAAGTTGGAGATACTGACTTAGATGAAGAACTAGAGCCAGGTGAACCAGGAACATTTAAAGATGCAAGTAATGATGAAGAAGTTAATGCCAGAATAGATTGGTACTTCAATAATTATTTTGATAAAGAATATGCTGATATGAATCAAATTCAAAAAGATTCAATTAATAAAGAAAATTTAGCTGACATTATAAAAGTCGTTAATGGAGAAATTCCAGAAGGATTTGAAATGAACGAGTTAGTCAACTATAATAATAGATTAACACAAATGTTCTCAACATATCTATCAACACTAGAAAGAACTGAAGCTGGAAATGTTGGATTTATACCATCACAATATTTATATGAAGATGGTTCACATGAACAAAAATGTGCTGCTGAGTTAGATGCTGTTATGGAACCATTAATTAAAGCAGTTAATGAACATGATAATGAAGCATTTAAAAAATATGCAGTTGAGTTCGGTGAATTAATGAGAGATCAATATTATATTCCAGATGCACAAGCTAATCATTACAATGTAAGAAGCATTGCATCATTTCCAAGTAGAATGCATTTATATGGTTTATCTTATGCTATGTATGCTGAAACTATTATGGAATATGGAATTGTTAATAATATAGATGTATGTATTCCATTCTGCTTCAATGGCGACGGAGTTGTTGAAGAAATACCATTATCAAAATTAATGGCAACATTAGATTTTGTACCAATGGGACAATGGGAATATGTATTAAAGAGAGCTGGAATGAGTCAACAAGAAATCGTTAATTATGGTAATACATTAGTTGAAGATACAATGTTCCAAGGATTCTTAAAAGATGCTAAGAATCATTATAATGAAAAATTAAGTCAACAAATGACTTTAACAAAAAATAGTTAAGAAATAATCAGGGGAGGAATTTATTATGTATAGTAACGAAAGAAGAAGCGGATTTAGTATCGCAGATTTATTAGTAAAAATTATATTTGCTGCATTATTTATATTCATACTAATTTGGTTATTTGAGAAAAAGGTTCCAAATATGACTCCTTTCTATAGCAATGTATTTAGAGAAAATATCAAATACATGCAAGAAGCTGGTGAAAGTTATTTTACAGATGATAAGATGCCTAAGAATGTTGGGGAATCAACTAAGATTAGTTTAGGTGAAATGTTTGATAAAAAATTATTATTACCATTTGTAGATGAAAATGGACACTCTTGTAATCAATATGATTCATATGTAAGTGTTACTAAAACTGATGCTGGATATGAACTAAAAACAAATCTAGTATGTAATAATGAAAGCAACTTTACAATTAAAATATTAGGATGTCATACATACTGTAAAGATAATTCTTGTAATAAGACTTGTAGAATTGAAAAATTAACAGAATATCAATTCAAGAAAACAGTAAAATCAACTAAAACAGTTTATGATTGTAGTAATTTACCAGGATCTAAGAGAAATGGTGCTTATTGCTATTTATCAAAATTAGTTGATAGTAAACCATCAAAAATTACTAGTACAACAACTAAAACAGTTTCAGAACCAGCTGTAAAAGTAGTAGTAAGCGGAACTAAACAATTATTAGAAACAATTAAAACTAAAAATAATGATAGTACACAAAGAGTATATGATGACAAAGTTTATATAACAACTGGTGGTGGAACAACTACTGAAAGACAATGTCATAATGTAGAAAAAGAAGAAGCATTCAGTTGTCCAAAAACAAAAACTGAGACAATAACTGAGAAATGTACAAAATATAAGACTGAAAAGAAATGTACAACAAAGACTACTAAACAACCATATAATTGTGCTCCATGTACAACTTATAGAGATTCTAATGGTAAATCTCATACAACATGTGCTACATGTTATAAAGATGTTAAAACTGAAACATGTAATAATGTTCAAGTACCATATGAATCAACTTGTACAAGACAAGAAACAATTACTTATACAGGAACATGTTATAGAACTGTTACTAAACAAGAATGTGAAAATGTAACAGTTACTAAACCTACAACTGGATATTGGACTTGTCCTTCAACTTCAACTGGACAAAGTGGTTCAGGAGCTAACTTAAAATGTTGGCATACAGTTAATGTATCTGGTGGATATAGTTACAGCTGTCCAAGCAAATCAAATTATAGCGAAGGTTCAGGAGCTAACTTAAAATGTTACTATGTAACTAATGCTTCTTATAAAGAAGAATGTAGAGATAAAACTTATACTTATAATAAATCAGATAGTATGTGTTATAAACAAATTAAAGTAACTTCAACAAGTGAAGGTTGTGATAAAGGATACAAACTTGAAGGTAATAAGTGTAATAAATATACAACTAAAAAAGTAAAAGCTAATAGTAAGAAAGTAAGCTCAACATCATATAAATATATGTGGAGTAAAGAAGAATCTGTTAGTGGATGGACAAAAACTGGAAAAACAAGAACAGTAGATGGAAAAGAGATATGTGAATAATTAGAGAAAATATCTCTTTTTTCTTGTAATTTTTTAATCATTATATTAAACTAAATATTAGAGGTGAAAGTAATGGAAAAGCATTGTCGTGAATGCGGAAAAAAGATTGCAAACTCACAAAACTTATGTGACAATTGCAGAGCAAAAAGAAATGGCAAAGATACATTAGCTAAATATCCATGGTGGATACTTGGATTAATATTACCACCAGTAGGATTAGTTCTATATTTAATATGGAGGAAGGATAGAAAAGAATCTGCTAAAAGTGTTATTGTTGGAACAATAATTTCAGCAGTAATTTGGTTATTTTTAGGTTTATCATTCCTAATTGATGGAAAAGAAAATCCAAAAGGAAATAATACTGCTAAAACACAAGATGTAAGTAATTCTACTGGCACAATAAAGAACTGGTATGAAGCAGTAACAAGTGGAGATTATGTTGTTACTATAATAGCAAGTTCAACTTGTCCACATTGTAAAGCATATAAACCAGTTATAACTGAATTATCAGAAAAGGAAAAGTTCAAAATGTTCTTCTTTGAGGCAGATGAACTATCAGATAGTGATTACAAAATATTATCAGAAACATTCACATTAACAAATTATAAAGGATCTGTACCATATACATTTGTAGTACACAATAAAGAATTTATAAGCGATACAGTTGGATTTAAGGATGAAGAAACAACTAGAAGTTACTTAATATCAGCTGGAGTATTAGAAAACTAGGAAACTAGTTTTTTTCTTTATATTATAGTATAATTTATATAGGTGATTTAATGAAAAAAATACTAATGTCCATAATAACTATAAGTATTATTTTAATATTATCTAAATTTTATTTTTCGAATTATAAAATTGAATATAAAATAAATAATTATAATATAAAAGAAACTTATAAGGATAAAAGATATTATTTTGAAATAAATGGTAAAAACAACTATAACTTTGATGTATATTTGAAAAGAACATTTAGTAAACATAAAATTAAAAATATAAATGAAATAGAAAAAGATGATATAAGTTGTATTGTACCAATATCAGATGATTTGAAAACTTATCCATTATGTTATAAAAATGGCGAATATATTGATTATAACTTACTTGATATAGAAGAATTAGAAGAATATAAAAGTAATAGAATAATGATAGAAAAACCTAAAGATGATTTTATATATTATGATAATTTAAACAATAATGAGTTTGTAGCACTATGGAATTATAAAGGATATATAATAATGCATAACAATGCATATAAATATGTAGAAATGTTTAAAAAAGATAAATATGATAACACATTATCTTATATAATTGATAATACAATTTATATGGCAAATTATGATGAAGAACACGAATATACTAAACTAATTAAATTAAATGTTGAAAATTATAAACAAGAAACAATAGATTTAAAAAATACCATTGATTATGATTCATATATGGTAGGTCATATTAAAAATAAATTATATATCTTTGATAATAAACATACAGTTTTATATGAAATAAATTTAAAAAATAATAAAGTAAAAGTAATAGGAAATAATCAAATTGGATTCAAAAAATATGAAGATGGAGAATTTGTAAATTGTAGCAAAACAGAATATAAAATAAATAAAATCAAATATAATAAAACATCATCAATATATACATATACAATAAATACAGGTTTATATAAAAAAATAGAAGGAAGTAAACTAAATCAAAAAATAAATAATAATGATGTTAAAATAATAGGAGAATATCAAAATAACTTATATTACACATTAAATGATGAATTCTATAGATATAATCCTAAAGATGGTAGTGAGAAAATATTTTATAATTATGAACTTGCTTTCAATAGTGATAATATGATATATCTGTATATTAAATAACCATTTTTTAAATAAAACATATAATAAATTAGGTGATATTTATATGTTAGAAAATTCAAGTAAAAAAGGATTAGAAAGTCCATTTTATACTTTATATGAAATACAAAAAGGAGATACTCTTTATAAAATATCAAAAGAATTTAATGTTAATACAAAATTATTATCAGAGTTAAATGGCTTAAATATAGATGATTATATTTACCCAGGGCAAACATTATTAATTCCCAAAAAAGATGTAAGCTATTACATTACAAAAGATGGAGATACATTATATACAGTAAGTAATATATTTAAAACAACTGAAAAAGATATAGTAGAACAAAATAGAACAATATATTTACTTGCAGGGCAAATGATATATTATAAGAAATAGACTTTTACAGTCTTTTTTTCTTTATGCAATTCACATTTTAATAATCTCGTGTTATAATTTAAGTATAATAGGAGTTGGTTAAGTTGATAGTAAAGAAGCCATATGCTTTTTTAATTAAAAATTTTAGGATTATTCATGCCTTGATTTTTATTATGCTTCTTTATATGGGTATAAAATCAATGGACATATATACATTTTTTAATATGTATGCAACTAGATTTGTTTATACCTATAGTGTAGACTTAGCAGCTAAGTATGTAAATTATTATATGTTTATAGCCGCGGTTGTAGCAATATTATTATCATTATTAGTATATTACATATTATCATTAAAAAATAAAGAAAGAAAATTATATATATTTACCTGTATATATTATATATTGTTATTTGTATATTTTATATTTATTTATAATACATTAGCTAATTTACAAAGTAATAGTTTAAGTATAGAACAAGTAAGATCACTCAGAGATATTTCATTAATTGTTTTAATCCCACAAGTAATACTTAATTTTATTCACTTAGGAAGAGCTTGTGGATTCAATATTAAACAATTTAATTTTAAAAAAGATTTAGAAGAATTAGAAATAGATACTTCAGACTATGAAGAAGTTGAAATAACTTTATCAAAAAACAATTATAAAATAGCTAGATTCTTTAGAAAAGCTCTTAGATTAACTAAATATTTTATATTAGAACATAAATTTGTTGTTACAATATTTGCATCTGTAATAGTATTAATAACAACATTAACAGTATTTATTAATATGAGAGTATATCAAGAAAGATATAGAGAAAAGCAAGAAATATTAGCAAGTACACTATGGTATACTGCTGAACAAGCATATATTACTGATAGTGATATGACTGGAAATAAGATACAAAAAGATAAATATTATGTATTAGTTAGAACTAAAATTGATAATAAATCTTCAAAAGCATATAAGTTAACTAGAGAAACATTTAGATTAGTAGTTAATAACGAAATGTTAATACCAAAATTTAGTTATAAAAATGAATTTTTAGATTTAGGAGAAGTTTTTACTCCGATGGATGTTTCTCCTGGTGAAACAAAAGAAATAGTAATCGTATATGAAATAGATAAAAAAGATGTTAAAAAAGAATATGTATTTAGAATTAAAAATTATGAAACAATATCATTAGGGGATATAACATCTCCATACAAAGAAATTGTAATTAAACCTTATGATTTAAATAGTAAAAATGATACTGGAACTTATTATTTACCAGCAGAATTGAAATTTGAAAATACTGTTTTAGGAAATAGTAGTTCAATAGTAGGAGAATATCAAATATCATCTTCATTTAAAGAAAAATATCAATATTGTCCTAGTGAAGATAAGTGTTATGATGGAACTTATATAGTAAAACCTGAAAGTACAGGTAAGGGTAATGTAGCTGTATTAAAACTTAAAATAAGTGCTACTATTGATAAGGATATATTCTTTAGTAAATATTTAAAATATCCTAGTGACTTGATAAAATATTATGGGAAAATAAGATGTGAGTTTGGAAACATATCATATACTTATACTCCAACTATCATAAGTACTAAGTATCAAAAAGATACATATACTTATATTGAAGTACCAAAAGAGTTAGAAAATGCTTCAAAAATAGAATTAATCTTATCAATTCGTGGTATTAAATACACAATTGTCTTGAAATGATACATATAATTTGTTATAATTATATGTGCATGGAGCCATAGCCAAGTGGTAAGGCACAGGTCTGCAACACCTCCATCGTCGGTTCAAATCCGACTGGCTCCTCCAATAGAAAATTTGTTCTAACATTTTAGAACTTTATATAAAAATATCAATTTCAAATGAAGTTGATATTTTTTTGTTAAAAAAGTAAATATTATATAACAATAGCAAATACAGTTTATATGATAATAATATTTTAAAAAGAAGAGTTTTAGCTGAACTAGTCAACAAAAAGTAGACAATTAAATAGAATTTATTTGAACCCTAGTTG
>SAMEA104315422__coassemble_312_pt1 | contig 25858 bp, 21 predicted proteins | sample SAMEA104315422__metabat2_low_PE_011 | metagenome-assembled genome bin SAMEA104315422 (sample SAMEA104315422) | gut metagenome | biome: Monkey gut; feature: monkey-associated habitat; material: faeces | place: China | collected 2013
GAGTTTAGAAATATTAATTCAACACTATACTGTACCAGTTGCATTAACAAGAAGCTTAGAACAAGCTCCTGAAATGTTTAAACCTGGTCTTCGTGAATTAATTGCTTCTATTGATGCTGGTGATTCTACTGTTGAACCTTATATGGAATTTGCTAGAAGATATCCAGTAAGAGATTCAATGAGAATGATGAGACTTCTTTATAGACTTAGTTTAGGTAGTCAAGAGAGAAAACAAGAACAACTTGAAACTTTCTCTAGAACTATTTCAGCTCTTCAAGCTAAATCAAGAGAAACTAAATATAAAGAGAGACTTGATAAAATGGAAAAGAAAACAATGACAATGCTTACTGCTACTGGAGCAGGTGTTATGATTATATTACTACTTTCAATAATGCAAATTATGGGATAATGTGTAAAATAGACTTGAATAACAAAATTTAGTATTGTATAATTGTATTATGAAAATAAAGGAGGAATGTGTTAGATGAAAGAAGCTACAGGAGAATTAAATATGACTGTTGTTACTCTTATCGCAGTTGCAGCTGTTGCAGCATTATTCTACTTCTTCTTATGGCCAATGGTTCAAAGAATGGTTGCAAACCAAACTTGTAGTACTTATGGTACAAACTGGACAGCTAAAAAAGTTTCTACGGTAGATACTGGCACTCAAGCTGAAGTTAATGTATGGAAATGTTGTCCAAAAGATAGTGAGAATGATGATGATTGTGTTGCTATTGATGATGCTGAAGACAACAATGGTGGTGGAAATACTCCAGATACACCTTAATTTAACTTTACATTGATTAAGTTTTGTTTAATTAAAACATTAAGTGGCTATAGGTGATTTTAATGTCACTTATAGCCATTTTAAAATAAAAAGGGAAGTGTAATATGAGAGAATCTATTGGTGGATTATGGTTATTTAGTATAGTTATAACTTTTATTGTTTTATTTGTTAGTTTTCTTGCATATTCAATAAGTTATACTAGAGCTTTTAAAGTTAAAAATGAAATAATTAACTACATTGAAAGAGCTGAAGGATTTACAACTACAGAAGGTGATATTAGAAATATATCTTCTGATGAATTAAAAGGTATGGCTGCAAATAATACTGCTACTGTAGATATTCTTGCATATTTACAAGTGCAAAATGTTGGTTATAATTATTCTATCGCTGAACAAATAAGCTGTAATGATTATGATTATGGTCATAATCAAACAGGCGGTTATTGTTTAAAAAGGTATTGTCCAGGTGGAGATAATGGTGAAATGATATATTATAAAGTAACTACTTTTGTTGCTTTTAAGATACCAGTATTAAATTTTATATTTAAAATACCTATTTCTGGTGAGACAAAATCATTGTATTACGATAGAGCATCTGATAAAGGTTGGTGTGATGTAGAATCATACGGATATTAAAAAGGAGGTAATAATATGAATGTAATGGTTGTTAACAAATATAAAGAACTTCTTATGGGACTTAATATTGAAGTTATGAAATCAATAGAAGGTGTATTTAATGTTGATGAAATAATTGATACATTTACTAATTTCTATTATGATAAGATGATATTAGATATTACTGCTATAAGAGATTATCAAAATACTGATAATTTACAAAAATTAGCCATGAATATTAATATGGAAAATGTAATTTTATTACTTGATGATAGTCCTGAAACAGCTACTAAATCTTATTTATCTAAGTTAATTTCACTTGGTATATATAATTTTACAAGAAATGCTGATGGTATTAATTATTTACTTGTACATCCTCATACTTATAGGGATGTTGTAAACATTCATAATCTTGAAGATTTAGATAGTGTTACTAATGAAAATGGTGATACTATAGTTACTAGTAGTACTAGTGGTAAAATGAAAATCATTGGATTTAAAAATATGACTCAACATGCTGGAGCTACTACATTAATATATTTACTTAGAAAAGCATTATCTGCTAGTAAGACAGTAGGTGCTATTGAAGTAAATAAAGTAGATTTTTTATATTTTAATGATAAGGATTTAGTTAGTACTACAACTACTGAACTTCCTAAAGAACTTATGAAGAAACAATTATGTGATGTTGTTTTCGTTGATTTAAACGATTATGATGATGTTTCTATATGTGCTGAAGTATATTATTTGATTGAGCCATCTACTATTATGATTAATAAGATGCTTAGAAAAAATAAGTCAGTTCTTGAAACATTAAAGAATGAAAAAGTTGTTTTAAATAAGTGTGTTCTTAATAGTGATGATGTTTCTACATTTGAATATGAAACTAAGTTAAAGGTATTTGCTACTATACCACCAGTTGATGATAGACAAGATAGTATAGAAGCTATAAATAAGTTCATTACTAAGATGAATTTGTAATGGTATATTTTTTATATATTATTGACAAAATAGTATAAATTATATTAAAATTATAACAGAGAAGGAGATAAAGAGAATTATGTTAGATTTATTTTATTTTTTAATCAATTCAGAAAAAGAACTATGTGATTCAGCTGCACCTATTCTTCGTTTAGTTGGTATCGTTGTTTTTGGTATTAAGGTAGTTGTACCAATTATATTAATCGTTGTAGGTATGATTGATTTAGCTAAAGCAGTTACTGAAAAGAGTGAAGATAATATTAAGAAAGCTCAACAAGCATTAATTAAGAAAGCAATTGCTGCTGTACTTGTATTCTTAGTTGTTACTATTGTTGGATTACTTATGAAACTAGTTGGTGATGAATCATATGATCAATGTATGGATTGTATAAATGATCCATTTGGAAAATGTGAAGTAAGTAAGTAATTTATATTTATAAAATAAAGTTCTTTTGAACTTTTTTTTTGACTAGTTTTATGTAAATATGTTCTATAAATTGAAAAAATATTAATAAAATGGTATAATTTGTTTGAGGAATTTAGTATGAAAAGGAAAATTAATTTTAAAAAGATATTTAAGGAAATTAAAAAGTTTATTGTTAAGTATGCAAGTACTAATATTTTATTTTTAAGTTATGTAATTATAAGTTTATTGTTAGGTTTTTTCATTAGGGTATTTACTGTTGGTACTCCTATATATTTTAGGGCAACAGCGGCTGATTTAATGTTAACCTTATTTGTTGGAGCATTTGGTTATTTGATTAGACCTAGATATCAATTTAGATATTTCTTGATATGGATATTATTTTTTACATTCTTATGTATTGGAAATACTATTTATTATCAGTTTTATCAATCATTTTTATCTATTAATCTTATAAGTACTGCCTCTATGTTAGGTGAAGTTAATGATTCAGTATTTGATAAATTAAATATATATCAATTTTTATATTTGATATTTCCAATAGTATTTATATTTATTCATTCTAAGTTAAGTAAGAAGAATTATTATTTTGAAATTGAAAAAACTAATAAAGATAGAAAGAACTTTATATATACTTTGGGTTCTTCTGTTATAATAATTGTTATTCTTGCTTGTGGACTTACTGGTACTGATACTAGTAGATTAGTTAAACAATGGAATAGGGAATATTTAGTAAGACAATTTGGTTTATATTCTTATACTGTTAATGATTTAGTACAAAGTGTACAACCTAAAATTAACACTTTGTTTGGGTATGATGAAGCTGCTTTAAAGTTTAGAGAATTTTATGCTTGTAAATTTGAAAAGGAAACTAAGGTTAATAAATATACTAATAAGTTTAAAGGAAGAAATGTTATATTTATTCATGCTGAAAGTATGCAAAATTTCTTAGTTAATTTAAAGATTAATGGGGAAGAGGTTACTCCTAATTTAAATAAGCTTGCTAAAGAAGGTATTTATTTTGATAGATTTTATCCTCAAATAAGTGTAGGTACTTCTAGTGATACAGAGTTTACTTTAAATACTGGTTTAATGCCATCTTCTAGTGGTACTGTATTTGTAAATTATTATGATAGAAAGTATTATGCATTACCTCATTACTTTAATGATATGGGTTATTATACTTTTAGTGCTCATGCTAATAATGCTGATTATTGGAATAGAAAAACTATGCATAAGACACTTGGGTATAAAGATTTTTATGCTAAAGATAGATATATAGTGCCAACTGATATTAATTCTAAAGATTGGGTTGGTCTTGGTCTTAGTGATAAGTCATTCTTTAGTCAATTAGTTCCAATACTTAAAAATATTAAGGAAACTAAATCACCATTTTATGGTACTGTTATTACATTATCTAATCACTCACCATTTAATGATTTAACTAAATATGATCCATTTGATGTAACTATGAAATATACTTATACTGATGAAAATGGTAAGAAGCAAGAAGGAACTGCTAAATATTTGGAAAAGACTTCTATGGGTAATTATATTAGAAGTGCTCATTATGCTGATGCTGCTTTAGGTGAATTTATTAGTTTACTTAGAGATAATGGTTTACTTGATAATACAATGATTATATTATATGGTGATCATGAAGCAAGACTTTCTAAAAATCAATTTAATTTATTATATAATTATGATCCTGTTACTGATGGTATTAAGAATGAAGAAGATCCTACATTTGTAAGTATGGAAAATTATAATTATGATTTACTTAAAAATACTCCATTTATTATATGGAATAATAAAGAAAAATATAAAAAGACTGTAAGTAATGTTATGGGTATGTATGATGTTCTTCCAACTATTGCTAATATGTTTGGATTTAAAGAGAAATATGCTCTTGGTCACGATATATTTAGTGATAATGAAAAGATTGTAGTATTCCCTAATGGTAATGTTCTTACAAATAAAGTTTATTATAGTAGTTTAAATGATGAATATATTACATTAACTGAAGAACCTATTGATGTTGATTATATTAATAGATTGAAAGCTTATGCTAATAATATTCTTGAAGTATCTAATGGTATTGTTACTCATAATTTAATTAAGAATGAAGAGGATAAAATAGGAGAATGTAATAATGAAAAAAAGTAAGGTTAATAAAGTAATTGTTATATTTATAATAGTTGGTATTGTCTTATTTGGTTTTCTTGGATATAAGGTTAAGAATGATTTCTTTAAGGGTTCAGTTCATAGAAAGGTTGATTCTATTGAATTTTATGGTTATACTTTATCTAAGAATGATACAGATATATATAAAAGCAATTTTAAGGAACTTAGTAAGGTTTTAAATGAGAAGGAGATAAATTATACTGATTATGCTAAATTAATCTCTAAATTGTTTATAATTGACTTATATAATCTTGATAATAAGCTTGCTAGTACTGATATAGGTGGTCTTGAATTTTTACACAAGGATTTAAAAGAAAATTTTAAAGAGAATATGGGAAGTACATTATATAATTTTGTTGAAAGTAATATTGATGGTAAAAGAACTCAAGAATTACCAATAGTTAAAGATGTTATTGTTGATGATGTATTTGAAACAAAATATACATATAATAAAACTGAGTATGATGCTTATATTGTAAGTACAACAATATCTTATGAAAAGGATTTAGGTTATCCTAAAAATATGAAATTAACTATTATTAATGATAATAATATATTGTATATTGTAAAGGGTGAGTAATCACCTTTTTATTTTTGCTTTTATTATTAATTTATGTTATTATTAATAATAGGAGTGAAATAATGAAAAGGGAATTATTTTATATAAAGGATTTAGATGAATTTACTATATTAGATTTTTTAATTATATTAATATTAATTATAAATATATTTTTACATATAAAAGGTTTTAATGAGATCTTATTTAGTATATCTGTACTTGTATGTTTTATATTGTGTATGTTAAAGATATTTTTATATTTTAAGGAAACAAAAGGGGATGAATATGTTAATACAGTTAGACATCCAATTATTATAGATGATAAAGATATATATATTGTTGAAGATAATTTTAATTTTGTTAATGTTGTTTCAGCTATATTAATAGTATTATTTGTATCTGTTATAGTAATGTCTATATTTGTTAAATCATTTAATTTATTTGATACTATTGTTAAGTATTTATCTTTATCTAGTATATATATATTTATTATTGATATTTTACTTGTTAGTTCTATAGTTATTATTGAAACTAAATTTATTCTTAGAAGTTTAAATATTAAGTATATTGAAAAGAATATTAATGATTTGGATAAAATAATTAAATCTAAGAAGTTTAAAATAGATAAGTTAGAAGATATTAGTAAGACTGGTAATAATAGTTATATGACTGTAAGAAAGAATTCTATAAATAATGTTATGTTTACTAATAAATATGAAAGATATGATGATTTGATAATATTAATTAATGAAAGATGTAGTTTAACTGAGAATTCTTAAGATTAAGAATTCTTTTTTTATGAATAAAAAAAGATTCTTTCGAATCTTAATTTGTATTATTATCTGTGTTTTCACTAGGTGTAGTAATTGGTGTTACTGTTTTCTTTTTAACATATATTGTAAGTGTACTTAATTGATCTAGTATTATTTTTGTATGTTCTTTTTGGCTATAGAATCTATAATTTGTATAGTCATCTATTGATATTGTTTTATTTGTATCTACATCTATAAATGATAATTTTAATGAATATTTAGAAGCATAACTCTTTAGTTCACTTACTGTATATTTTGATACATCTGCGAGTGTTGCGATTGTTGATTGAGTATATTTACCATTACCAATTAATGTACTTTCATAAGGCTTATTTAAGTCAAATGAAGCTTTTTTTATAAGAGTAGGTTTAGTTTTACCTAGATTAATATTTATTGCTTTTTTGATGTCTTTAATGCTTCCATCGTATGGTATTTCAACAGCTGGATAACTTTTAGATGCTGGTTCATATACTTTTTTCCATACACCATATGTTTTAAGTTGCATTCTTTCAACATTTACTAAATTAGTACTATCACTTATTACTAATGATTTACCTAAGTTATAAAGTGATAATATATCTTTATTTGTTATATTTGTTTGGAAATTTGATTTTATTGAGTTTAATATATTTATTGCTTCATCTGGATTAGTAAGTTTTTTTGTAGCAGCATTTACTATACCAAGTATAACTTTGATTTGATTTTTTCCTCTTGTAAAATCATTTCTTTTTCCTTCTGTCCAAGTAGGGCAGTGTTTTTGCATTGCTTTGCTATCTTTAGCACTATGTCTATTTCTTGATAAAGCTAATGCTTGTTCACCATTTAAATGTTGTTTTCCTTTTTCAACAAATATAGTTTTATTTCCCCATGTTCTTGAACTGTTTTGTTCACAGAAAGAGTAAGGTACATCTACATCAATGCCACCAACAGCATCTACAAGTTGAACAACTCCTTTAAAGTTGATTTTAGCATAATAATCAATATCAACTCCGAAAAGCTTTTCCATTGTTTTAACTGCACATGATGCTGAGCTTCCCCAAGTTGTTGTATTTATTCTTCTATAGCTTCCATTTGAACAAGCTGTTTTTAAATAAGTATCTCTTGGTACTGATGTAATAGTAGCTCTTAATGTATTTGGATTAAATGTTACTAATAATAATACATCTCCATTATATCCTGATGTAACTCCATCTTTTGATGAATCAACACCTATTAATAACATTGTAAATGGTTTTGTAAGTGATGCTTCTGTTCCTTTAATATCATCATCATTACTTACTTTATATTCTTTTTCTGCTGTATATATTACTTTTGTTTCTTCTTTGATATTTTCATAACCTTCTAATGAATAAAACATATCAGCATAGTTACGGCTAAAGAATGCTGCATCTATTTCATTATTTTTAAGTGCATATAGTAATTCTATTGTTGAATTATATGTTTTTATTTCATTGTTATCTTCAAGTTTTAATTCTTTTATTTTTTCTTGAGGTAATTCATATCCTTCTTCTTTACCATCACTAGCAATACCTATTTTTTTCTTCTTTAAATCTTTTTCATTATTTAAAGATTTATCATATGTAACTAATGCAGTATATTTGATATTTGAGTTATCTGTATAGTTCATTGATTTATAAATCTTTTTTAAATAATATGAACCATATAATTCAGCAGATATAAATATTATACTTATAATTGCTGGGATAAGAAAGGATTTAAAACCTTTCTTTTTGATACTACTTAGTTCTAAGTAACTAAGTAGTAAGAAGAAATAAATTAATATTATAGTTCCATATATTCTATAAAATGTTTCAATACCTTCATATAGTGTAAGAGAATATGCTAGATATCCAATAGAGAATAGGGAACATATCATAATTATTAATGTTAACATTGCTTTTAGTACTTTTCTTTTTTTCATTTAGTAACACTTCTTTCTTATTTTTTTTTGTTCTTTTTCTTTTTTTCTGTTTTATTATCTTCAGGTTTATTTTCTATAGTTTCTTCTTTATCGTCTTTTATTTCTGTTTTTTTCTTCTTTTCTTCTTCTAACTTTTTAGCTTCTTCTAATTTCTTTTGTTCTTCTTGTTGTTTTAACAACATTAATTGTCTTTGTTTCTTTCTTTTTTTAGTTTTACTTATTTTTGATATAAGTATACATGTTAATATTATAAATATAATAATTGTTTCACCAAAAAGTAACATTAACATTTTTTGATATTCCTGATTCTTATCATTGCATTTTTTTAATTCATCTTGTTTTTGTTCTTCTTCGTGGAACCTAATTATTGTATTATTTATTTTATCATAAGTAAAGTAGTTATCTTTTCCTGTTTCTAAATCTTTAGCATGTATTATATAGAATTCTTTATTATCATTTTCATATGCTTCAAATTCTATATTATTTATTGTTATTGTTGATTTAGTATATCCTTTTATTTCTTTATCAAGTGGAAGAGGGTATATTTTACTTTGATTTAGTATTGTTTCACTATAAGGCTTATATTCATTATTTTCTTTATCATAAATGAATAAGTTTATATTTCCTTCTGTATCTTTTAAACCAACTAATGTGAAATCATTTGTTTCATTATAGAATCCTGGGATATTTTGATCATTTATTGTTACTGTCGTTTTTTCAAAGTTTTTAGGAGCTTCTAGTTTACTTTCTCTTTTAACAACTGTATATTCGTTATCGTTTATTTTTACTGTTATTGGATTCGGATCTTTTACTGTAACTATTATTGTATATGTTTTTGTACTTCCATTTTCAGCTGTTACTGATACTTTTATTTTATTATCTCCTTCAGTTACAGAATGTTCTCCTGTTCCAGATATACTTGCTTTTGAGTCTTCTTTAGTAGCGGTTACTTTTACTTTTTCTGTATTTGAACCTGCTTCTGCTTTATATTCAGTTGTATTCTTATTGAAAGTAGGAGATAGTTTTAATCCATCAATTGATAAGCTTTTTAAATTATTATTTTTTGAATATGAAGCTTCTAGTTGTGCTTGAGTTATTATATTTATATTTTTAGTACCTTTTGTAAGTGACATTGTTTTTTCAGTTTTATAGTCATATACTGCGGCTGATTTAACAGATACTGATGCATTACCTGTTGCGATAGCTTTAAATTTATATGTATATGTTTTTGATTTGATTTTACTATCACCATAATCTTTTACTGTTGATGGACCAGATACTAATTTTAATTTTTTAGTATCATAGCTCATTGTCCATTCCCAAGTACCTATTGTATTTGATGATGATACTTTAACATTAACTGTAAATGTTTTACCTACGACTATTTTGTTTGTGCTTGATGATACATGTATTGATGCGGAAGCAGCAGATACTTTACTTACACTTGTGAATAAAAGTAGTAGGGTAAACATTATTGTAAATAATCTGTTTATTTTTTTATTCATTTTATCCTCCTTATAGTTCTTTATCTCCTAGTAAATATTTTTGTACTTGCAATAAATCTAATATTGTTACTTTTCCATCTCCTGATGTATCAGCAGCAAGAGTAGCTTCTTTCGTTAGTTTTTTATCTCCTAGTAAATATTTTTGTATTTGTAGTAAATCTAATATTGTAATGGCTCCATCTCCTGATAGGTCACCATTAACAATCATTGTGAAACTTTTTGTTTCCATAGCTGTTATTATTTTTATTTTTGTACCAGTTGTTATATATGACTTATCTGTTAATTCTTTATTGTTACTATCTGTTATTGATATTGATAGAGCTTTTGCTGATAAAAGTTTTTCTTTTATAAGACTTACATTTGTTTTATTTTTAATTTTCAATATGTAATTTCCATCACTAGTTAATCCTGAATTTTGAAGTGCATCATTTACTGTTGTATTATCTTCAACTCTAATAATTGTTACTACATATTTCTTTTCTTCTTGTGTTTCAGATAACACTGTTATTGTTATATCTGTTTCTTTATCTTTAAGTTCATATTTTCCAGTACCAGAAATACTCGCTTTTGAACTTTGTGTTGTAGCTTTTATATTAACTTCATTTACTGTGTTTGGAATATATGTTTCATAAGTTAGTACATCTTCATCAAATGTTGGAGTTATATGATATCCTTCAACTTCAAGTGTTTTTAAGTTATTATTCATATCTCCACTTTTAGGAAGAGAAGTATATTCAGGCATATCTAAATATACAGGAATTTCAAATGTGAATTTTTGGTTTAATTGATTTGCTTTTTTTAAAGCATCGTAAGTTTTATTTCCTTCTGTTGCTGGTGCTTGTATGTTTGTTTGATATTGATGAGTATATTTATCGTAATAAGCATTTGGCCCAACATTAAATTTTTGATAGTATAATGTACCTTGTCCTGCATTTACATATCCTTTTGCTAGAAGACTACTTCCTTCTAGAATTGAGGTTTCAATGTTATTCCATTTATTACCATCTCTATTTATTAATTTAGCAGCATAGGCAAGACCTCTTGTTATTGCAGAATATTTAACTCCATCTATTGTTGTTTCATAGGCACCAATATTGAAGAAGTTGTAATATCCACTATAAGTTTTACCTTTCCAAGTGAATTTTGTTCCATTTGTTGAATCACTTCCATTTGGTCCAACTTCTAGTCTTATTCTTGTTGCAATATGTAATGGACTGATTTTATGACTTTTCGCTGCATTAAACATTGGAACAGTATATTTATCATCTGCTAGTTTTCCGCCACTAAATACTGATTTTATAAGTGTTGGATATTCTTTTTCTAATGTTTGATCGTAATTTAAATCTTCAAACATAAATATTCTTTCTTCTGTAAGCCAGTTTCTTGGGTCAAGATAAAATGCAATTACTCCTGAATTTACTTTAAACCAACTTGAACCTTCTGCAGGTTTATTAGATGTTCTATAGTTATCATTTTTTGTTTGCATATAATTTTTACCTTCTTCACCACTTACTGAAGAAGCAAATCTTTTTTTTGTAATACCTGGTTTAAATTGCCAATTTGGATATTTGCTATGTAAATAAGTTAGATAGGGAATGTAGCTATCTGGAAAACCAGCTGATTTTAGTGTTTTAGCATATTCAGCATCATCTAAGATGATATCTTTTTTTTCAGTAACATAATTTTTACATATATAACCAGTTTTATTTCCATAATATGTTATTTGATGCCATTTACCACCTGAACAACCACTTGTACTTCCTGATACAGTTTTTAATATTGTTACATTTGCTCCAAGAGTTAAAGTATCAAGAAGAGAACCATTTGTTGCTGCTTTATTTCTTACTGCAACATTATTAGCATTGACTCTTGCTGTCCAATCAATTACATTTATCCCTGTAAAAGTATTATCTATAAAATTAACATATTTACTACAAACATAAGCTTCTTGCTCTTTATAAATTATTTTATACCATTTATTTGAGCAACCACTTCCTTCATATAATGTTTTATCTACTACTGTTATTGATGTACCTGCATTAACTGTTGCTATTATTGAATTATCACTATTTGCATTATGTTCTTTTCTAATTCTAACTGAACTTCCTTTTATTTCAGCTGCAAAGCTTGCTTTTATATTTAATGGTACAAATAAGAATAGTGTAATTAATAATGTAAATAAAATCTTCTTCTTATTCATATATACTCCTTATCATTCTCATTATTAATAATTATAACAAAATTCTACATATTTTTCATTATAAATAGGGGAATTTTACACATAAAAAACTAAATAATTTTTGATTATTTAGTTTAAAAAGTTAATTTCTTTCTTTAAATGTATCAACAACTAATTTATTATTGTATTTTTTAAAGGTAAATTCATATGTTTCGTCGTTAGATTCGTTGTTGTAATCAGTTGCTGTTACATCAACAGTGTAAGATAAATCTTTAATTTTCGTAATTTTATTTATTTTATATTCAGGATATTCACCGCCACCTTGTCCTTTTCTAATGTAGCCATTTTCATCTTTTATATATTTGTCACCATATTCTTTATTAAAATAATCTTCTGTCATATAATTTAACATTTTATTTTTAAAGTCATCATATTTAACATTAGTTATGATAAGATCACTTTTTTCATCATATACTTCTTTACTTTCATCATATCCAATATTTAAATAGTTTAAAATACTATCTGTATGTCCTTTGCCATCAATAATTAGAAACTCTGAGATTATTTTTCTTAATTCTTCTTCTGTTGGTTCATTAGTAATATTTTTTGTTGTAGTTGTTGATTTGTTGTTATTGTTATTATTATTGTTTTTGCTTTCATTATTGAATTTAAATATAATTACTCCCAAAAAGATTATGACTATTAATGCAATAACTAATAATATTGTCATTATTGTTGTTTTCTTTTTTTCTTTCATATTTATTCTCCTTATAATGTTATTTTATCATTTTTATTTTTTTAGTACAATTCTTTTAGTATTTTATTAAATTTATTGAAAAAAATGTCTTTATTAGTTTATAATAATTATTAGGGAGTTGAAATATATGAATTTTGAAGTTAATGGTTATAATATATTTTTAATTGTTTCAGTATGTTTCTTATCTTCATTAATATTTGTTCAGATAATGAAGAAGGTTGCTATATTTTTAAAAATATTAGATATACCAAATGATCCTAGAAAGATTCATAAGAAGCCAGTTCCATTACTTGGAGGTCTTGGAATATTCTTTGCATTTTTATTAGGATATATGATTTTTGCACCTAAGAATAATCTTATGATTGCAGTTTTAATAGGTTCTTTTTTGATTATGCTTTTAGGTTTATTTGATGATATGACTAAGAGTGAGACACCTATGCCTAATAAATATAAGGTTATTGTTCAATTAATAGTTGCTGCTATTGTTGTATTTTATGGTGGACTTGAGCTTACAAAGGTTACTTTATTTGGAATAACAATTAAATTTAATACAGTACCGCTTTTAAGTGAATTATTATCTATACTTGTTATTGTAGCTACAATAAATGCTATTAATTTAATTGATGGTTTAGATGGGCTTTGTGCTGGAATTAGTTCTATATATTTTTTAACAATTGCTGTTATTGGATTTATATTAAATAAATTTGGTGGTTTAGATGTAATTTTATCTTTGATTATGTTAGGATCAACACTTGGATATTTAGTACATAATTTTCCACCAGCTAGAATATATCAAGGTGATGCGGGAAGTACATTCTTAGGCTTTATGATTGCTGTTATATTCTTACTTGGATTTAAAACAACTACATTAACTTCACTTATTATTCCAATGTTAATACTTGCAATTCCAATTATGGATACATTATTTGCTATAATAAGAAGAAAATTAAAAGGACAAAGTATTGATCATGCTGATAAAGAACATCTTCATCATCAATTACTTAAACATTTTTCTAAAAAAAGTTCTTTACTTGTTATATATGCTATAAACATAATGTTTTCAGTTACAACAATATTCTATGTATTAGGTGATAAGAAAACAGTTATTTGTTGTTATGTAGTACTTATGTTTATTGTATTATTCTTAATACTTAAAACAGATATTGTATTTGATTGGACTAGTAAAAAGAATAAGAAATAATTAATACCCATTTCAATGTTGAAATGGGATTTATAATGTTTAAATGTTAATTAAATGTAAATAACTCGTATTATTTACTATAATTTAACAAATATATTGTTGATATTTTGAAATATTAGTAAATTTTGCTATAATAATTTTAGAGGTGAATAGATGAAAGTAGGTGTTTTAGGTGCTGGTGCTTATGGTTTAGCACTTTCACACATATTAGTTAATAATAAAGTTGATGTAACTGTTTGGACTCATGATGAAAATGAAGCCAAAATTTTAGATAAAGATAGAATAAGTAAAAAGTTAAATGATTATAAAGTTCCGAGTGAAATTAAGTTTACAACTTCTTTAAAAGATGCAGTTGTAAATATGGATTTAATTGTTATGGCGATACCAGCTTTTGCTTTTGAAGAGGTAACTATTAAACTTAGTAAATATATTAAAAGAAAACAACCTGTTTTAATTGCGACAAAGGGTATTCAACAGAATACTTGTTTATTTTTAAATGATGTATTTTCTAAATATTTAAAAAATAGTATTGCTGTTATAAGTGGTCCTACATTTGCAGTTGATATGATTAAGGATGCTCCAATAGGATTTAGTTTAGCAACTAAGAGTCATAAAACTGAAATGATTGTTAGAAAATGTTTTGAAAACTCTACAACTAAGTTTAGAAGAACTAAAGATATAGTAGGTATAGAAATATGTGGAAGTATTAAGAATGTTATGGCTATTGCTTCTGGTATGCTTGAGGGAATGGGAGTAACAGATTCTACAAGAGCATTATTTTTAACTGAAAGTATGAATGATATAAAAGAATTAATTGATGCTTTAGGTGGTAAAAAGAAATCAATATTATCTTTTGCTGGTTTTGGTGATATTTTAATGACTTGTACTAGTAAAAATTCAAGAAACTTTAGTTTCGGTTATTTAATTGGAAAAGGTGCTAGTACTAAAGAAATAAATGATTATTTAGAAAATACTACTGTTGAAGGTATGTATACATTAAAATCTATTCATAAACTTGTTAGAAAAAAGAAAGTTAAAATGCCAATAATAAATTTAATACATGATATTATTGATGGTAAAAAAGATAAAGAAGAAATGTTAAAATTTTTAATACAAAAGTAGGAGATACAAATGGTAAAAAAATATAAATACAAAATAAGTGTTATAATTCCAATTTATAATGTTGAAGAATATTTAGAAGAAACTATTCAGTCTGTTATTCATCAGACAATCGGATTTGAAAATATACAAATGATTTTGATAAATGATGGTAGCCCAGATAATAGTGAAGAAATATGTTTAAAATATAAAAATAAGTATCCAGATAATGTTGTTTATATAAAACAAAAAAATGCTGGAGTTAGTGCTGCTAGAAATAATGGTATTTTAGCTGCTGAGGGAAAATATATTCAATTTTTGGATTCTGATGATAAAGTATCTAAAAATGCTTATAAAAGATCTATTGATTTATTAGAAGAGAATCCTAATGTTGGTTTTGCATTTTTAAGACTTGTCTTTTTTGATGCTGTAAAAGGATATCATGGACTTGATTATAAATTTAAAAAAGGAACTAGAATAATCGATTTAGAAAAAGAACCTGATATTATTACTTATCATTCTCCAACATTGATAACTAAGAGTGAATTAATTAAGTCACAACAATTTGATACCAGAGTTGCTATTTCTGAGGATGTTAAATATATTGCTGATTTGGAATTTAAGAATAGTAGAGTGGCTGCAATTGCAGATGAGTATTATTTTTATAGAAAAAGACAAGAAGAAACTTCTGCCATTCAAACATCAAGAAAGAAAAAAACATTTTATATTGATACTCCTAAACTTGTTTTTGAATATATTTTAGGTCTTTGTAATAAAAATAAAAAACTTTCAAGACATTATCAAAGTTCTGTATCATATGATCTTTGGTGGAGACTATTTGATGTTAACCTAGATGTTTTAAGTGATAAAGAACAAAGTGAATATATTGAAAAAATTAGAAGTCTTTATAAAAAAATAGATGATGATATCATAATTAGTAGGTATTATTCGAATGAACTTGTTTTAAGTAAAAATATGAGAGCCATTGAATTTAAGTATAAAACATCAGTTTATAAAGATATAAATTTTAAGGAAAATGGCTTGTATTTATATGGTAAAAAGATTTTGGATTATTCTAATTTATCATTAGAAATATATAATTTAAATATTCATAAAAATAATTTAATTATTAACTCAAGTTTTAACCTTTTTTTGAATTGTGATTGGGAAGTATTTATCAAGGCAGATGATAAATATACAAAAATGAATAGAAAAGAGATGCTTGATTCTAAAAATTTATTTTCGTTTGATAATTCATATAAAATACCTTTTTATGATTATGAATTAAATTTAGATAATGTAAAGAATATAGAATTTTTTCTAAAAGTAAGAAACAAATATTATAAGCTTAATTTAAATTTTACTAAGTTTGCTAGATTAAATTCTTTAAAAAATAGCTATTTTAAGAAAAATAATTATGTTGTTAGTTATGAAAACAATACCATTAAGATAAATGATAAAAAAACATTTAGATATATTCGTTATATGTCAGAACTTCTATTTAAAAAGAAAGAACTTCTTCCTTTCGGAATGATAACATTACATTTTTTAACATATCCTTTTGCTAAACATAAAAATTGGATTGTTAGTGATAGGTATGATGTGGCAGGCGATAATGGTGAATGGATGTTTAAATACATTAAAAAGAATTATGATAAAAATAATGTTTATTTTGCATTGAAAAAAAATTCTAATGATATTGAAAAAATATCTAAGGTTGGAAAAGTAATACATTTCAAAACATTAAATTATTATTTAAAATATATGAATAGTGAGTTTGTAATATCTTCACATGTTGATAGTTATATTCATAAACCATTTGGTACTAAAGAAATATATATTAATCCATTTATAGATAGAAAATTTGTCTTTTTACAACATGGAATAATTAAGGAAAATTTGAGTAGTTGGTTATCTCAATATTATAAAGATATATCGTTATTTATTTGTTCAGCTAAGGCAGAATATGATTCAGTAGTGAATGGGGATTATTTGTTTGATGAAAATACTATAAAATTAACTGGTTTAGCTAGATATGATAATTTAGTAAGTAATAAAACAAAACCTGAAAATATTATTGCTTTAATGCCTACTTGGCGTTCTACATTGGTTGGTGGAATAATAAACGGGACTTAGGATAGAAAATATAATTCAAAATTTAAAGAAACAGAATATTATAAATTTTATAATGGATTAATTAATGATGAAAGGATAATTAAATGCTTAAAAGAAAATAATTATAAAATTCTATTTTGTATTCATCCTTCTTTTAAAGGACAACTTAAAGATTTTACAATAAACAATGATTGTGTAGAGAAAACTGTTTATGTTGATTATCCAGAAGTGTTTAAGAAATCGAAATTACTTATTACTGATTATTCGAGTGTTTATTTCGATTTTGCTTATTTAAAAAAGCCTGTTATATATTCTTTATTTGATATTAAATATGTACATTTGATTCACTCAATTCATACTGGAAAAGATGATTATTTTGACTATGACACTATGGGATTTGGACCAACAACATATAATTATGAACAAACAGTTGATGTTTTAATTAAATATATTAAAAATGATTGTAAAATGGAAAAGAAGTATATTGATAGAGTAGATAATTTTTTTGAATATTTCGATGATAATAATTGTAAAAGAATTTTAGATGAAATATTAAAGAAACAGGAGTAAAAATGAAAAATGAAAAAATCTCAGTTATAGTACCAGTTTATAACACTGAAAAATATATAGAGAAATGTATAAATTCAATTTTAGAACAAACATATAATAATATTGAATTAATAATAATAAATGATGGTTCTACTGATAATAGTGAGAGTATAATAAAAAAAATTATTAAAAATAAAAATAATGTTAAGTATAAAAAAATTAAAAATTCTGGAGTAGCTCATGCAAGAAATGTAGGTTTAAGTTTGGCTACCGGAAAATATGTTGGTTTTGTTGATAGTGATGATTTTATTTCCAAAGATATGTATAAAGCCTTGTATGATACTGTTATAAAAGAGAAAAGCGATATAGTGACTAGCGGATATAACAAGTGTTATAAGGATAAAATGACTCAATATTTTCCAAAAGATAAGACAGTTTTTGGAAAATCTGTAATTGAATCTAAAAATATATTTTTAAATACTAATCCTTATTTACCGTTAAAATTATTTTCAATAGATTTGATTAATAAAAATAATATTAAATTTGAAGAAGATTTAAGAATATTCGAAGATTTATTGTTTTGTTATAAATTATATTTAAATGCTAACAAAATATCGTATGTTGATAATGCTTATTATAATTATAATTGCAATAACGGATCATCTCTTACTAATACTTTTTCTGAAAAAATGTTTGATATTTTTAAAGCAATTGATAGATTGAAAAAATATTCTAATGAACTATATGGAAATGAGCTGGATAAACAAATTGAATATATCGCAGTTAAACATATCTCTTTACGATTTACTAGTAAGGTTGATGATGTAAAGTTATTGTATAAATATATTGATGAATCTTTTGATTTTTTGAAAAATAATTTCAAGACATATAAAAGTTGTTCTTATTTTAATGGATATAAAGGATTTATTAAGAAAAACAAATTGTTGGTTAAACTGTTTGTTTTTCTTAATAATGTTTTGTAGGAGTTAGTATGAAAGAAAAAATATTATTGATGTTATTATTTATATTCAAATGGCATTTAAGAATTATATATTTCTTTATTAAGTTATTTACTATTAGAAAGAAAAGAGTGTTTTTCTTAAGTAGGCAGTTTGATAGTGTTCCTTATAATTATCAAAGATTAATGGATGAACTTATAAAAGATGGTTATGATGTTAAAGTAATATGTAAGAAAGTTTCTTCTGGTGTTAATTCGGCTGTTAGAAATGAAAAGAAAAATAGAAAAGGTAATAAAGAATTATCTTCTACTATTAAATATTATTTTAATCTTTATAAACAAATGGTTTATGCAGCTACATCTAAAGTAATTATAGTAGATGGTTATAATATTGTTAGTAGTTTGTTAAAACATAAGAAGGGTACAACTGTTATTCAATTATGGCATTCACTTGCAGCTATTAAGAAATTTGGTTATCAAACAATAGGTTATCCAGATGGACTAAATCCTAAAATAGCTAAGGTGTTATGTATGCATTATAATTATGATTATGTAATTAGTGGATCAAAAGCAATGAATAAATATTTTGCTGAAGCATTTAATGTAGACATTAATAAAGTCTTAGAAATAGGTACACCAACAATTGATTTTTTACTTGAGAAGAATGATAAAATTGTAAATCAAATATATAAAGAATATCCAAGATTAAAAAAGAAAATTAATTTATTGTATGCTCCAACATTTAGAAGTGATGGAAGAAATAATGCTGATGAATTAATTAAGAATATTGATAGTGATAAATATAATTTAATTATATCTTTACATCCAAAAGATATAGCTAAGAAAGATGATAAAGTGATATGTATTGATAGAGATAAATATACTACTTTTGATTTTATTAGAATTTCTGATTATGTTATAACTGATTATTCAGCTGTAGCAGTTGATTCTTGTATTCTTAATAAAAAAGTTATATTCTATGTTTATGATTATGATCAATATAATAAAGAAAATGGTATTAATATTGACTTATTTAAAGAATTACCAGGGTGCACATTTAGAAATGTAAAAGATATGGTTAATATGCTTGATAATAATAAATATAATGAACAAGCATTTCAAAAATTTAGAAAAAAATATGTAACTAATTTAAATGGTGGAAGCACTAATAAATTAATTAAATTGATAGAGGAGAACTTATGAAAAAGATAAAAGCAATGATTATAGACATTTGTAAAAAGAATGTTGTATTTCGTAAAATGATAAGATTTTTCAGACTATTTTTTAAAAAATTAAATTATTTAAAATATAAATTAAAATATAAAGTTGATGATAAAACTATATTTTTTGAAGTTTATGATGGAAGAAATTATACTTGTTCTCCTAAAGCAATATATGAAAAAATGCTTACTATGAAAGAGTTTAAAGATTTTAAGTTTATATGGGCATTTAATGATCCTAGTAAACATGATGTTATGAAAGATAAAAGATTAGTGATTGTTAAAACTAATACTAAGGATTATTATAAATATATTTCTAGCTCTAAGTATTGGATTGTTAATTCAATTATGGATGAATGCATAACAAAGAAAAAAGGACAAGTTTATGTTCAATGTTGGCATGGAACACCACTTAAGAGATTAAGATATGATATTGAAGTAAATGGAGCAGTATTAAATACTATAGAAGAAATAAGAAAAAGAAATGATAGAGATTCGGTTAAATTTGATTATTTTATTTCACCAAGTAAATATTGTACTGAAAAGTTTACTTCTGCATTTAATTTAATTGCTTTAGGTAAAAAGGATATTATAATTGAAGAAGGGTATCCTAGAAATGATTCTTTATTTAATAGAAATAAAAAAGATGTTGATAAAATAAAAGAAAGGTTAGGTATTCCTAAAGATAAAAAAGTTATTTGCTATTTACCAACATTTAGAGATAATCAACATACTTCTGGTGTTGGATATACTTATAATTTGGCAATAGATTTTGATTCTTTAAAAAAGAGATTTGGTAAAGATTATGTTATATTATTTAAACCACATTATTTTATTGCTAATAAGATAGATTTATCTAAATATAAAAACTTTGTTTATAATGTCGCTAGTTACGATGAGATAAATGATATCTATTTAGCTAGTGATTTATTAATTACTGATTATTCTAGTGTATTTTTTGATTATGCTAATTTGAATAGACCTGTTATGTTTTATATGTATGATTTTGATGATTATAAGAATAATTTAAGAGATTTCTATATTTCATTAGATGAGTTACCTGGCCCAATAGCTAAAACTCAAAAAGAATTAGAAGATTATATTGTTAATATTCATAAGAGTATTTCTAAGTATAAGAAGACTTATGATAAGTTTAATGATAAATATAATTATTTAGATGATGGAAATGCTAGTGAAAGAGTTATAAGGGTAATATTTAAAGATATTTTATAATATAAAGAAATTTATGATATAATTAAATTAGTATTGGAGGAAAAATGAAGAGAATTTTAACATATGGTACTTTTGATTTATTACATTACGGCCATATAAGATTATTAAAAAGAGCTAAGGCATTAGGAGATTATTTGATTGTAGCATTATCTACTGATGATTTTAATGAAATTAAGGGTAAAAAAGCTTATCATAATTATGAAACTAGAAAGAAAATGCTAGAAGCAGTTAGATATGTTGATTTAGTTATTCCTGAAGAAAATTGGGAACAAAAAATTAATGATGTTAAAGAATATCATGTTGATGTTGTAGTTATGGGAAGTGATTGGGCTGGAAGTGATAGATTTGATTATTTGAAAGATTATTGTGAAGTTGTTTATTTAGATAGAACAGAAGGTGTTTCAACAACAAAAATCAAAAAAGATTTAGGTCTTCAAGAACCGGAAAATCATATTAATCAAATTCCAACACCATCAAAGTAATTTATTAGATGTTATTAAATATGAATTATTTTTTTAATTTATGTTTTTTAATTTTAATTTAAGTATATATTTTAATCTGATATTATGGGTAAAAATATCCATTATATTTTATAATGTGGAGGTATGAGTGAAAAAAATTAAATTTTCTATAATAATTCCAATTTGTTATAGTGCTGATAACTGTTTAGAAAAAACAATTTCATCTATTATTAATCAGTCTATATCATTTGATAATATACAACTAATTTTAATTAGTAATGGTATTTCAAATGATTTAGATAATATATGTTTAAAATATTTAGAATTGTATCCAGATAATATAATTTATAAAAAAATAAAAAACATAAAATTAGCAGATGCTAAAAATGAAGGTTTAAAATATGTAAAAGGGGAATTAGTTAATTTTTCATCTTTAAATATTGAATGGAACATTAATACATATGAGAAAGTTTATGACTCATATATAAATAATTCAAGTTTTAACATATTTTCTTGCGATGATAATTTATGTAAATATTCAAATGATAAAGAGATTAATATTAATAGTGAATATCAATATTCTTTGATTAATTTCAATTCTATATTTATTAAGTGTGGTTTGTTAAAAAAATATAAGTTTTCTTACGATTTTAATTATTATGATAATGTTAAATTTATTCTTGATATGTTTTTAGATGAAACTAAATTTATATTATTAAAGAAATCAAAACAAAAATATATTAAAAATATAGAATCTAATAGTGATTTATTTAAATCTGATCTTAATTGGTATTTGTCTGTACCAAAAAATGTTTATGATTATTTATATGAAAAGTCAAAAAGAAAATATAAAAAAGTGAGAGAGTTTATTCAATATAATTTTTTAATAGATTTAAAAAAGCGTATTGTTTATGATAAGGAAATTCTTACGATTGATCAAAAGAAAATTTACAATTCTTTGTTATCTAATCTAATACTAATTACTGATGATAAATTAATATTAGAAAATTCAAGTTTTTCTTTAGAAGAAAAAATGTTTTTATTGGAGTTAAAATATAATAAAAATCCAATAAAAGATATTAAATATTTAAAAGATAAAATAATGTATAAAAAATACAAATTTAATATTAATGATTTAAGTTTACTATATATTGATCAGATTTATATTAGAAAAAATAAAATTGTTTTTTATGGATCAATAAATAGAAATTATTTAAGTAAGAACATGAATTTTGAAATAAAATATAATGATGAGCCTATTAAAATTAATTATTATGAGTTGAGTAAAAAAATGAATTTTGTTTCTTTTAATGGAAAGAAAATTTATGATTATATTGGAATTAATTTTGAAGTACCTTTTAATAATGAATTTTGGAAATTGGAGTTTTGTTTTGGTAATTTTATCGTTATTCCTAAATTTACTATAGGTGGTATATTTACTAACTCTTTTGATAGAAGTTATCATCATGCTAACAGCAGAACATTAGTTCATAAAAGTGGAAGAATATATAATCAAAAAAGAAATTTATTTAAATCTTTTTATTATGAAATATGTAATATTAAACAATTAATATCTAAAAGAAAATTGAAAAGCTTGTTAATAAGATTGTTTGTTAAAATATCTAGAATTTTCAAAATAAGAGAATTATGGTTTGTTTCTGATCGTGTTAATAAAGCTGATGATAATGGTGAACATTTCTTTAAATATTTGAAGAAGAATTTTCCAAATAAAAACTTATATTTTGTTATATCATCATCAAGTCCTGATTATAATAGAATGAAAAAAATTGGTAAGGTTATTGATCCTTCATCTCTAAAGTATAAGTTTATTATTAATATTGCAGATTATATTGTTTCTTCACATGCTGAAAATTATATATTTAATCCACTTGGTAGAATGGGTAGTTATATTAGGGATCAATATGAATTTAAATATATATTTTTACAACATGGTATAACAAAAGATGATCTTAGTCCATGGTTAAATGTTAATGCTAAGAGAATAGATTTATTTGTTACATCAAGTGTTGTTGAGTATGAATCAATGTTTGAATATAATTATTATTATGATAAAGATGTTATTAAGTTAACAGGTTTACCAAGATTTGATAATTTAATAAAAAAACAATCGGAAGTTGAAGTACAAAATTTAATTATGTTATCATTTACTTGGCGTAATTCTTTATCTGTCGGAGTAGATCATAAAACTGGTAATAAATTATACAATCCACATTTTAAAGAATCAGATTATTTTAAATTTATAAATAAAATAATTAATGATAAAAGATTACTTAAAACATTAGAAGAGAAGGGTTATAAAATGCGTTTTATACCACATCCTAATGTTGTTCCACAAATTAATGATTTTGATATAAATGATAAATATGTAGAATTTGAGAAAGTCAGTATAAATTATCAAGAAGAATTTTGCAAAGCTAAACTAATGGTAACAGATTATTCGAGTGTTTATTTTGATTTTGGTTATTTAAAGAAGCCAGTTATCTATTATCAAGAAGATAGAGAAAAGTTTTTTGAGGGGCAATTATATCAAAAAGGTTATTTTGACTATGATACTATGGGATTTGGACCTTGCTATACTGATTATGATAAGTTTATAGATAATTTGATTAAAATAATAAAAAATGATTGTGTATTGGATAAAAAATATTTAAATGTGATTAATTCTACATTTAAATTTTATGATACTAAGAATTGTGAAAGAGTGTATAACGAAATTATGAAGCTTAAATAGGTATGTTTTAGTACCTATTTTTAATTATACAAAAATAATTTTGTTAAATTTTTGTCATAATTGTGTTTGTTATAAAAATATGGTAAAATATTTAAAAGAAAAAGGAGTTTTTATTAATATTAATTTAGGTGTTGAGTACACTAATAATTTAGAAAAGTGAGTAATATAACACATGAAAAAGAATAAAAAAGATAAAATAATCAACAATAAGAAGAAATATAATGTTAAAAATAATAAATTAAAAAAGACTAACAATATAAAAAACAATAAAAATATAATAATTATGCTTTTAATGTCTATTACTATTGTTTTACTTATAATACTAGTAGTGCTAATTTATAAAAATAATGATAAGAAAATATATGATTTAAATACTAAATTAGATAATTTAAATATTAAATATAATAAAGTCTTGAAACAAAATAATAAATTTATAGAAGAGAAAAAGAATAATCAAAAAAAGGACATTGATATTTACAAAACTGGAATGGCTATTAAGGTACCAATAATTACCTTTCATAGAACAGTTGATAGTGAAACTAAGAAGAAATATTTTCCAAAAGATAAGTGGGTTAATGATTTATCAGTTGTGGGTGAACAACTAAAATATTTGTATGATAATGGGTGGAAAACTATAGATTTAGATGAATTTTATTGTTGGTATAATAAAGAATGTGAATTTCCGATTAAAACATTTATAATAACTATTGATGATGGCGATAGTGAGGTATATTATAATATTTTACCATTACTTGAAAAATATAATTTTAAAGCTACTATGTTTGCGATAGGAAAGTATATACCAGAAACAACAGAAAAACTAAGTGAACCTAAAAGATTGAAACTTGGTTATGATAAAATATTAGAACTTAGAAGAAATAAATCTTTGTTACAAATAGAAAGCCATACTTATGATTTACATTATTCAGTAGGTAAGAAAAAAGCTGTTTTAACCAAAACTGCCGCTGAATTAAAGCAGGATTTTATTAATAATGAAAAGTATGAGTTTAATTATTTAGCTTATCCATATGGTGTGTATAACAGGCTAATGCTTAATGCAACTGCTAATAGTAAAATTAAGATGGCATTTGGATTCAGTAATTTTACTTATGCAACAAGGCTTGATAATAAATATGAAGTAGCTAGATTTAAAGTGGATGCTAATATGAAATTAAATGAATTTAAGAAAATTTTTGATTATGCTAAAGGAGAATAATTATGATAAAAAGTATAACTGATTATTTGGATGTTACATGTAATAAATATCCTGATAAGATTGCTTTTGCTGAAAATGAGAATGTATTTATAACATATAAAGATTTTGTTTTAGAATCTAAGAAGATTGGTAGTAATATTATAGAGAAGTATAAATTATTTAAAATGCCTATTATTGTATTTATTGATAAAAGTATAAATACACTTCTTTCTATGTTTGGAGTTTTGTATAGTGGAAACTTTTACACTGTTGTTGATGTAACTTCTCCAAAAAATAGAATTGATTCTATAATTAGCACATTAAATCCGGCATTAATTATTACGGATAATAAA
>SAMEA104315422__coassemble_335_pt1 | contig 24539 bp, 19 predicted proteins | sample SAMEA104315422__metabat2_low_PE_011 | metagenome-assembled genome bin SAMEA104315422 (sample SAMEA104315422) | gut metagenome | biome: Monkey gut; feature: monkey-associated habitat; material: faeces | place: China | collected 2013
AACCTCCTCACTTTGAGTGTTTTCTACTTCTGCTTCTGAATTTTCAACAACAGCATTATTTTCAACGACTTCTTCGCTGGCTACTTCTTCATTAACAGGTTCTAAAACTTCCTCTTCATAAGAAACTAATTCAAGAGGTTCAGTATTCTTACTACCTTTAATAGCTTCTCTAATAAATACATATGAATTTTTAGCTCCTGGAACATTTCCACTTACTAAAATGTATTTATTTTCAGTATCAACATCAACAATCATTAAATTTTGAATAGTGATTTGTTCATGTCCCATATGTCCTGGTAACTTCTTACCTTTTAAAACTCTCATTGGTCTCATAGTACCCATAGAACCAACTCTTCTATGATATGTAGATCCGTGAGTTTCAGGTCCACGAGATTGATTCCATCTCTTAATAACTCCTTGGAAACCTTTACCTTTTGATGTACCAGTTACATCAACTGTTTCTCCAGATGCAAATACATCAGCACTTATAACTTGTCCAAGAGTATAAGAAGCAGTATCAACTCCTCTTATTTCTTTTAAGAAGCGCTTAGGCATTGTATTTGCTTTTTTTGCATGTCCCATTTCTGGTCTATTAGATGATTTTTCTTTTTTATCAAAAGCACCTAATTGAATAGCATTATACCCATCTTTTTCAACTGTTTTGATTTGAGTTACAACATTAGGTTCAACTTCAATAACAGTAACAGGTATTAATTTTCCGTCAGTTGTGAAGACTTCAGTCATTCCAACTTTACGACCTAAGATTCCTTTCATTTTTCCTTATCCTTTCTAAATCTTACTTTCTAATTTCAATATCTACACCACTTGGTAAATCTAAATGAGCTAATGCATCAATAGTTTCCTTAGTAGGTTTTTCGATATCAATTAGTCTTTTGTGAGTTCTAATCTCAAATTGTTCACGAGAATCTTTATATTTGTGAACAGCTCTAAGAATAGTAATCTTCTCAATTTCAGTTGGTAGTGGTACAGGTCCACTTACAACTCCACCAGTTCTCTTAACAGTCTCAACAATTTTAGCTGCTGCTTGATCAACACTTCTGTGATCAAATGACTTAAGTCTGATTCTTACTTTGTCTTTAGACATATTAATTTCCTCCTTCGCCTATAATTTTTTATAGACTTGCTAGATGCAAATTACCTGATATTTAATTAAGTTAATTCAACTTAACCTGGTGTATCAGCAACCTTGCACATCATTGCCAGTCGTTTACAACTAATTATAAGACATAAATGTTAAAAAAGCAAGTATTTTCTACATATTTCTATAAACTTTTTATATTGCAAATAAAAAAGACCATTTCTGATCTTATATATTTCTTATGCTATTAAATCACTATCATCAAAAGTTGGTAATTCTATACCAATTTTTTCTAAAAGACTAAATAGATTCATTTGAATTTCTACCATATCTTCTTCTGTTAACTTATCAGACATAACAACACCCGTTTTATCAAATTCTTTTGGTTTTGCTTCTGAATCAATCTTAGAAGTAAATGTCATAGTTCCAAGTGGCTCAGTATCATCATCTTTATAAACTGAGAAGCTAGAAGATATTTCATATTTTTTATCACTAATCTTATTATTCTTAATTGAGAATACAACTTTTGCAGTTGATACATTACCAGATAAATCACTATTATCACCATAAACAGTGCCACTTACAGAATTATTATCAATCTTAACAGATAACATATCTTTATTTTCTACTACATCTTTAACAAGAATATTAACTTCTTCACCACTAATTTCAAAAGTAGCCTTTCCTTCTTCATTACTAAATTCAAAATATGTAACTTTTCCATTAATAACATCTGTATGTAAAATAATCTTTGTATCAATTCTATCTTCATCTTTAGTAGAACTACTAAATATATCTTTTAAATCATCTTTAGTAATTTCTTTACCAGATATTTTACTTAAAATTCCTGGCATTTTTTCATCTTCCGTTAAAGCTTTTCTTATTGCATCAGATAAACTCTTTTGTTCTGTTTTATCAAAATTATATATTGTTTCAAAATATAATCCTGAATCAGTCTTAAGTGTTTTAGTCACTTTTTCATAATTAATATTATTTTTAATTGTATCTTTTACTAGAGTAACTATATATCTAATATCATCAATATCAATATCAGAACTTTCATAAATACTAGCTAAATCGCCTTCTTCTAATTTAATACCTATTGCCTTACTATAAATATCTTTTGATAAGATATATAACATATCTTTCTCATTATAGATAGTCGCAGATATTACATCTTTATTATCAGATTTAACATTAGCTTCTAAATAAGCTTTCTTATCCTTAATGTTTTCAGCAATATAATAATCAATGCTTAAATTAATTTTAGGCTCAGTTGCAGTAACTAATACATTTCCTTCACCAACACTAGAATCTTTTGAAGTATAAACATCTTTATAACTCTTAAGACCATTATCTACTTCAGTAAATAAAGAATCAATTGTTTTAGTAAATATATTTTTAGGTGACATAATTACAAAATAATATGTACATCCAAGACCAACAACAAGTAATAAAACAACAATTAAAACTATTGGCCAAACTTTCTTATCTTTCTTAATCATAAAATCATTATTATTTGAAACAGGAGCATTTGAACTCATTGGTTGATTAATACTACCTGGCTCACCAATTGGTTTAAATAAATCATTTTCACTGATTTGAGCAGCACTATTATTTATATGTTCACTTGCAGCCTTAATTGGATCAACAGGCACTGAAAGTGGCTCATTCATTTCATTTGATATAGCACTATCAGTAATAATGTTTTCTTCCTTCTTAGGTAACTCCATTTCAGAATTATTTTCACTAATATTAACATTAATATCTTCAACACTTGGATTATTTTCAACATTCATTGTTATATCACTACTTGATACATCAGTAGGAATACTAATAATCTCAGTGTTTTCATTATTGTATCCTTCGTTTTTTACTTCATTACTTTCCATCTTTTTTCCTACTTTCTTACTATAACTATAACACTATTTCACAAAAATGTCATTAATTATTTTTTATTATTAAACTTTCACCAGTCATTTCTTTTGGTTTACTTATTTCATACACATCAACAATAGTTGGTATTACATCTTTAAGTGTACCACTTTTCTTTAATTTATAGTCTTTATTACAAATTACAAATGGAACCTTACTTAAAGTATGATTTGTAATAACCCTACCATTTGTATCTTTCATAAATTCACAATTACCGTGATCAGATGTTATAACAACATCATAAAAATTTTCATCTGCTTTTTCAAGTATTTTACCAATACAGAAATCACATGCCTCAAGTGCTCTTACACAAGCTGGAATATTTCCAGTATGACCAAGAACATCAGGGTTAGCAAAATTAGCTAATATAAAATCAAAATCCTCATCTATTGCATCTATAATAGCCCCAGTAACTTCACCAACATTCATTTCTGGTTTAGCATCATATCTTACAACCTTAGGAGATGGAACAAGTATTTTATATAAATTCTTATCAGAAAATTCTTTACCACCATCAAAGAAATAAGTAACAGCACTATATTTTTCGACTTCAGCAATTCTAGCTTGTTTAAATCCTAAATCAGCTAAATATTCTCCAAAAGTATTTGTTACAACTTCATTAGAATAACAACAATCAACTGACATATCAGTTCCATAAAGTAACTCATATTTAACATTCTTAAACTTTTTAACAGCAAACATATTAAAACTTTCATCAGTAAATGCACTAATAAGTTCACTCATATTTTCAGGTCTAAAATTAACAAATATAACACCATCATTATCTTTAATACCACTATTCTTAGTAATAATACTTGGATTAACAAATTCATCACTTATATTATTCTTATAGTGAAGATCTAAACATCTTACATAATCACTAAAAGTATTACCAACATTATATACAATTGCATCATATGCTTTTTTAACCCTATCATAATTATTGTCTCTATCCATTGCATAATATCTACCAGTAATAGTACCTATTGTACCTAAACCAAGTTTACTAACCTTTTGCATAAACTCATTAATAATGTTAACAGCATCATTTGGAAGAGCAGTAACACCATCTGTAATAAAATGAAAAACAACTGTTTTAACCTTCTTTATTTTAGCAAGAGCAAGAACTGCATAAAAATGTTCCATACTTGAATATACATTAGTATTTTGAACAAGACCGATCAAATGTAATGTACTATTATTTTCATTAACATGATCCATCATATCAAGTAAAGTATCATTTTCAAAAAAACTTTTATCTTTAATTTTTTCATTTATAAGAGTTATTGGACTTTTAATAGTTCTACCACAACCAATTGCCATATGACCAACTTCAGAATTACCAGCTACTCCTTTTGGAAGACCAACAGCTTCTTCACTAGCAGTAAGTTCACTAACAGAATATTCATTTAATATTTTACTCAGATTAGGTAAATTTGACATCTTAATAGCATTTCCATTATCAGATTCTCTTATACCAAAACCATCTAATATTAATAATATAACTTTTTTCATATAATTCTCCTGTAAATATTCTATCACATCAAAACAAAAGATAAAAGAAAAAAGTAGATACAATCTACTTATACATTAATCATTTCAAGTCTTAACTTATCAGCAATAGTTACAATAAATTCAGAATTAGTGGGCTTTGCTCTATCAATATCCACACTATGACCAAATATATCTTCCATTAAATCAATGTCACCTCTTAACCAAGAAACCTCAATTGCATGTCTTATTGCTCTTTCAACTCTTTGAATAGAAGTATTAAATTTAACACTTAAATCTGGATATAACTGTTTAGTAATACCACCTATAAAACTAGGATTATTATATACCATTAAAATAGCACTTCTAATAAACTGATAACCTTTAATATTAGAAGGTATTCCAAGAGCATGTAACAATTTAGTTACTTGTATTTGAATATCTCTACTTTCTATTTCTATAATTTTATCATTATTCTTTTTATTAGTTATAGTTTGAATGATTTTATTTCTTAAATCACTTAAATCAAAAGGCTTTAAACAATAATATCTAACACCATACTCACTAACATCTCTAATAGTTTCTTCTTCATTATAAGAAGTCATAACAATAACTTTCTTATTTATCTTATGTTCCTTCATATATTCAAGAACACCAAGTCCATCTTTCTTAGGCATTATTAAATCTAATAAAACCATATCAAAATCAATATTATTACTTTCAAATATATTTATTGCTTCTTCACCATTAGAAGCACTACCCACAATTTCAATATCCTTACTATCAGAAAAAAATTCCTTAATTAAACCTACTAAACCTGCATTATCGTCTACTACCAAGACTTTAATTTTCATGTTATCCTTTTTATTCTCCTTTTTATTTATTATACTAACAAGATTATACATATTTCTAGTTTTAAAAATGTAATAAAATGCATAATAATGTAATATATTGTCATAAAAGTAGTTTCATATAAAAAAGAAGAGATAAACTCTTCAATATTAATTATTTTAATTTTTCTATTTCTTCTATCATTTTATTTTCCTTTCTTATTTAAGAGAACTTTAGGCCTATATTTTCATCTAATATTATTATTCGAAATAAAATGACAATACACTTCTTTTTTAATAAAAAAGTAGACATTATTTCTAATATCTATTTCATATATTTCTTATTACCTACATAAAATCCAATAACAGTAAATACCATAAATAAATGATATATACCATTATGATCTAAATAAAACAATTTTATATTTCTATTTATCAATATTAATCCACCAATAACTTGAAATAATAAAGCTAATAAATAATAGTACTTTTTATTTTTTATAAATGAAATAATTATAAAAAATAAATTAATACATACATAAATAACAAAAGTAATTATAAAATCTTTATTTAATATTACTTCTAATATCATAAACAAATATAATAATATAGAACATATAACTATATATTTATTAAATTTATATTCAGTAAATAATAATGAATCAATAATACATATAAATATAAATAATAATATTATCCACAAGATATTAACAATTAAATCATTTATATTGAAACTATGTATTACAAAACCTAAAAATCCACCTAACATTAAAAATATATAGAATAATAACCAATATTTATTATAATTAATCTTTTTTAACTTAATAAAACAATATAATGAAGAAAATAATATTAATAAATTAGTAAGTCCAGTTGTAAGCTCATAACCACTTCTAAACACTATTTAAGTTCCTTTAACAGGTCTTTTAAACTATTAATATCAGTTGATGCTTTACCTATAACAACACCATCACAAACATCAAAAATAGCCTTAATATTTTCAGTATCAATAGATCCACCATAATATACTTCAACCTTTAATTTATATTTGTTATACATATATGTTTTAATATCATCAACTACTTTAGTAATCTTATCAATACACTGTATTTCACCACTACCGATAGCCCAATTAGGTTCATAACAAATAGATAAATATTTAAGACTTGAACTTTCAATTGCTTTTAAATAAAAATTTAATTCTTTCTTTATATAATTAAAAGGTCTTCTAGTTTTCTTTTGTTCACCTACAAAAAGAATAGTATTACATTTAGAATTTAATGACTTAAACAACTTCTCTTTAAAAGTCATATATGTTTCACCAATAATCTTTCTTCTCTCATAATGACCAACAAATGAATAGTTAATATTCATTTTCTTTAATGATTCTAAATTAATCTCACCAGTAAAAGAACCAGTTTTATAACTGAAAAAGTTTTGTGTTCCAACTAAATACTTACTATCTTTAAATAAAGATAAATAAAGTATTGGGGGAAATAACACAAATTCATAATTATTAGACTTTAATTTATCAAAATCACTTTTGAATTTAACCATTTCATCATAAAACAAATAACTTTTTTGATTAAGAATAACTTTCTTCATACTACTTACCATTTAATCTTTCTAATGTTTTAAATCTTTTTCCTTCTAAATATTCAAGTGTTGCTCCTCCACCAGTTGATAAATATGTAAAATTATATTTAAACTTATGTGAAGCACTTATAATATCTCCTCCTGCCAAAATAGTAGGAATTGATTGATTATATATAAATTGCATTACCTTTTTAGTACCATCCTCATATCTTGGATCTTCAAACATACCAAGAGGTCCATTCCATAATATTAATTTACTATTTATTAATAATTCTTTATACATACTTATAGTTTTAGGACCAATATCATATCCAATATCACTATTACTCATTTCAGTAACTAACTTTACTCCGTTATTAGTTACAACATCAATTGGTAATATAATTTTATTTTTATGAGTATCAATTAAATTTTTAGCATATCTAATCTTATCATCACTAACAATACTTTCTCCAACATTAATACCACTTGCTTTTAAGAATGTAAAACACATTGCCCCTCCAAGTAATATATAATCACTTGTATTAATTAAATTATCAATAACACCAATCTTATCATCTACTTTAGCTCCACCTAAAATTAATGTTTTTCTTTGATGAATTGCACTATCAAGCATAGAAACTTCATTATCAATTAGGAAACCAGAATAAGATGGTAAAAATTTAGATATACCATATGTTGATGCATGACATCTATGAGCACTACCAAAAGCATCTAACACAAATATATCACCAAGAGATGCCCAATATTTAGATAATGCTTCATCACAAGAACTTTCAAGTGATTTAGGATAATCTTCGTATCTAGTATTTTCTAAAATAACAATTTCACCATCATTCATATTTTGAATAGTTTTTTCAACTAATTCCCCTCTTGTAAAAGGAACAAAATATATACCGCAAGATACAAGAGTAGATAAATGTCTAGCTACTACTTCAAGAGAATTTTTTTCTTTATCAGCTTGTGATTTAATTCTTCCTAAATGAGATAATAATATTATTTTAGCCTTTTTATCTATTAAATAATTAATTGTTCTTAAACTAGCTATTATTCTAGTATCATCATCAATCTTTCCATCAGTAATTGGTACATTATAGTCAACTCTAACTATAACTCTTTTACCAGTTACATTAACTCCCTTAATACTCTCCATTTTTATACCTACCTTTCATTATCTGTGTATATTTTTTCAGCAGATTCTTTTAACTTGTCAAGTGTTGTATTTACAACTTCAATGTCAAATTCATTATAATCATCTAAATCTATCTCAGTTGGATGCTTCTTTTGTTCTTCTGTAAGACCATTATCAAAATCAGGTCTAACAATATGAATACTTTGAATATTAGGATAAACTGCTTTTAAATCATTTATTTCTTTTTTAAGTCTTATATCACTTATAATAATCGTATCATAAAAATATGAAAATATTTCTATATCATCAATCATTCTTTTGATAAATAAATCATCCTTCTTTAATTTCTGTCTTATAACAGTAGTTCCAAGTTGTTGTAAGAATTCTCTTGGTTTAGTTTCTTCACTCAAATCCCAACCAGTCATTTCTCTAGCAAAATACTTAATATATTTTGATAATTGAGTAACTATTACTTTCTTACCATGTTCTTCATAAGTCTCTTTTAAAAATGCAGAAAATGTATCCTTACCATGCTTTGCCTTTCCTCCTACTACGAATATTTTTGGATTTCTTTGTTCAATATCCATTTTATTACCTCCCTATTTTAATTATTATCATTATTATCTTCTGCTACTTTTGTAGTTGTAGTTGTTGTTGTTGTCTTAGTTGTAGTTTTATTAGTAGTTGTTGTAGTTTTCTTTGTTGTACTAGCTTTAGTAGTAGTTTCACTCTTTTTAGTTGTTGTTGTAGTTACATCACTTTTACTATCATCCACTAAATCTCTTATCATCCATGCATTAGGTAAAAATCTTTCTCCACCATAATTATAACCCTTTGGAGTATTTAAAAGTTTACCTTTTTTATCATTTATATTTCTTTTAGCATATAAAGCACTAGAACCACCGCCATCAAGATTAGATGCATTGTATGCTTTATATTTAACAAATAATTCAGCAAGATCTTTCATTGAAATTCCAACTGAGGAAGATGTTCTTCCATCAATAACAATAAATAAAACTATTCCATCTTGTCTTTGTCCAATGGCTGTTCTATTAGCAATTCCCCAACCACCGTTACCTTTAAAATCAGACATTTTACCATTTACTACTAAGAATGGTCCAAACTCAACAGCTCTATCCATACCATCTTTAACAGCCTCACTCGCTGTTTTTTTAGTAAGCATTAAAACATTATCTTTAGTGAATCCTACAAGACCTCCACCTTTATTAATATGTTTACCAGTCTTATAAACTTTACCATTTAAAATAGTTTGTCCAGTAACATAATTTTGTCCTGGAACACTATTAACACCACTAGCATTCATCGCAACATATGCATTATTATTTTTAGCCATAGTTGATAAATATTCTCCACCTTTACCATATTTCTTAGAGAATACAAGTTCTATTCTAGATGGATCATATACAACAACCATATAACCTTTCCATCCACTTCCTGATATATCAACTACTTTATATAAATCATTACCTTCATCTTTTTTAAGAACCTGCTCTTCATATATAGATTCATAAGTTCCAGTATCTACAACAGGTTGAATATTTATTTTAGAAGTATCAGTAGGATCTTCTATCTCTATAACCTTATTATTATCGAGAATTTCCTCAACCATACTTTCACTATATAAAACATATGCAAAATATTTATGAGTCATAGTAGTCATCGCAGTTGTTACAATAAAATCTCTAAAAAATGAAAAAGGTCCATAAGCTACAAAAAAGCAAATTAATACAAAAACATCAACAACGATCAAAAAAACACTAAATTTACTCTTCTTTTGCTTCTTTTTCATTATTTACTCCTAACTCATATGGAGAATCAATACTTCCATCCCCACTTACAATACTTATATCACCTTTTAAATACATAGAAGGTCTAACTGCATATTTACTAGCAATTAAATCTCCAAAGACATTTCCATCTTTATTAATAACATTAATAATCATATTAGATTCAATACCTCTATTCATCGTTAAAACAGATTTGGTATCGTTAATAAATAAATCTCCAAGAGTAAGCATACCAATATTAAATGAAGCTGTCTTATTATAAACAACAGTATAATCTAACTTATCAAGAGTATTATTTCCTATACCCCAATCTGATTTAACAATTAAATCATTATTCTTAATAGATTTATAATAAGTATTATTTAAATATTCACCAATAGTATTCTTATTAGTAGAATAAATATTATTTTTACCACCAAATGTCTTTGTTAAATCCTTATCTTTATCTTTAATATTATCACTTAAAGCAACCTTAACATTTTCACCAGTATTAATAACTCTATATGTATTACCAGAATAATTAATATATCTTGAAACATAAACATCACTTAAAGTATTAACTGTTCTTTCACTAACAACATAAGGACTATTTGAAGAACCATCTCCATGTAATAAAGCTACATCTTTCTTAATAGCTATTACAGGTCTTACACCATATATTTTAGTAGTTATTTTATTAATACCAACTTCTCCATTATTATTAATAAAATAATTACTGTTTTCATCATCAATAGTACTCAAATAATATGATTCACCATTATTTAAATAGCTTTCTTTTCCGCCAGCTGATGCATAATCATATAATGATAATATTGTCATTTTATTAGTATTAGTATTCTTTTCACAATTAATCTTCTTAAGATCATTAACATTATCTTCACATAAATAAGTATTAGCTAAATATTTATCAACATCATCCATATTATTTTCAAATATACCACTATACTTTTCATCAGTTTTATTTAACCATTTATTAATATATGATTTATCAAAACCATTTTCAAGACCAGAATACATCAATGTTAAAGAATTCTCACTTATAGCTTTAATATTATTATCTTTATCAATACCGACTATTCTAAATAGTATTCCAGAATATTCTAAATAATTATCTTCAACTTTACCAACATATCTATATATATTAGCATCTTTATCATGAATAAGTCCTTTAGTTAAATCAACATAACTTTGTTTCTTAATTAATTCATCAACTAAAAGAACTGTACTATTAGTAGGTCTATGACCATTTTCTTTTAGATAATATTTAATTAATCTAGTTGTATAAAAAAGAGCAATAATAATTAACAAAGCAACATTAAGTGTAATAAGTACAGGCCTTATCTTAAGTCTTCTTTTAGTCATAATAAACTCCTAATCTCCAAAATCATTTTGATATGCTATTAAACTAGCATTAATTACTCCATCAATACCATTAAATTGATCTACTATACTTGTATCAATATCACCTTTTCTTGATTTTCCTTCTTTCATATCAACTTCAAGTGATAATTCTACTTCATTACCAAATATAGATTTACTTCTAACTTTAAATTTCTTAATATTTTTTAATTTCTTTAATACAGTTTCATGACATGAAGCTTTATATTTAAGTACAAGTAAATATCTAGTAGCAGTTTTAAATCCCATAAGATAACTTATAAAATATAATACACCTATTCCAAGTGATGCTACTAATGCCGGAATATAAAGACCAGCACCACTCATAATACCAGCACTTATTCCCCAGAACATAAATCCTGTATCAACTGGCTCTTTAACAGCTGTTCTAAATCTTACAATAGATAAAGCACCAACCATACCTAAAGAAAGACTAATATTAGAACTAATTGTTCTTATAATCATTGCAGTAACCATCGCAAGCATTAATATACAAAGAGAAAATGCTTTCGAATAAACAACACCAGTATATGTTTTTCTATAAACATATATAATAAACATACCAATAATAAATGCAACTCCTAGTGATATAAGCATATCAACAGCTGATACACTACCAGTAAATTGCTCCAAAAAAGAATTCTTAAAAATATTTAAAATCATACAACTCACTCCTTATTTAATACTTCTACATATTGCAAACTTACTAACAGCTTCCTTACAACTAGGAATATCATTTAATAAATTAGCTATATGAAGAGGTAAAACTTCATTAAACTTAACTTCTAAAACCTGTTTTCCAGGTTCACTAACATCATACATAGGAACATCTCTATTAAATAAATCATAACTATATAAACCACTTTGAATATTCGAATCAAAAGTAATTCTAACATCACTTATAGGATAAGTAAAAGCAGTCCTATGATATAAAACTATTATAGATGGTACTAAATGTTTAACTTTACTATTTGTTATAAATTCTTCAAGTAAACCAGTAGCATTCTCTATTTCATCTATTTTACCATTTAATATTTTACTATATATATCTTTTGAAATCAACATTTGTTCCTTTGCTGTATATGTATTATGTTTCATCTTTTTTTCTAATCTAATAAACTCATCATTATTATTATAAATTCTTATTCTATACTTTTTTCTATAAAGAACACCATCCATTTTTTCATAATAACTAGATGAATCTAAATCATCAAAATATAAACTTTTTATCAAGTATGAACCATCACTATAATATGCATTTTTATCTTTCTTTAAAATAAGTGATAACTTCTGTTTTAATACTTCAGCAGCACTATTAGATATTTTAAATTTTAACTCATGTCTGTACTTATATTCTTTCATTTAACACCACCAAAATATTTCTTAACATCTGCATCACTTAATTTAAAATATGATTTAGCATACTTAATAACATAACTATTTCTATTCTTAGCAAACTTTTTCATTGCAGTAATAGAACTTTCCCAATGACTGTATGAATTTCCCCATCTTTCAGCATTTCTTTTAAATTCATCTTTACCAATCATTTCAATAACTTCATCTATTCTTTTATTAACATTATCATAAGACCAAGTATTTTTTAAGTTATATGATAATCTTTCTAAAAATTCTTTCTTAAATTCACTACTTTTCATTAAATTTCTAAGTAAATCAGTCGGAAAATTCCAAGCTCCCATACCAGAAGTACTAGTATATTCAGTAAATGTATTTTGAGCAGTCCTAAAAAATCCAGAATCTAAATCATAAAAAATAAATTTCCATTTACCATTATCAACATTAGGATTAGAAAAATATCTAGTGTTTAATATATCATAATTAGCAGTATATATTTCACCTACCCAAAAATCACATAAGCTTTGAATATCAATTTGTTCTTTAACTTTTTCATAATTAGCTTTATTACTAAGAGAATTCTTATTAATGAAATTAATCATAGCCTTATAATTCTTATCAGTACCACTCTTAACCTCACCATCTATTCTAAGAATACTAGTGTCTTCCTTAGTAGTTTGAACATTATAATGATTAGCTACAAAAGTTTCATCAACCTTTTCTCTTATAAAATATATACCATTATATTTACCATTAATATATAAAATAATTGGCTCATATGCTTGTACATCAACATCAGTATACTCACCAACAAGAGAAGTAGCCACAACATCCTTAATAACAGTTCTTTGATCATTATATTGAAATTCATCTTGTGAACCAGTTCTAAGAACCAATGAATCAAATACAGAACTATCTAATGTATCAAATACCTTATATTTAAGCTTAGCATCTCCAAACATCTTTTTAAACTTAATCTCATAACTTTTCTTCTTATAACTTCTAGTTGATCCACCAAACAACTTAAGACCCATATTAAGCTTAAAACCACCGCCATCTTTATCAAAATACTCAACATAACCATGCTCTAAAACCTTACTATTAAGACTAGTATGAGTATTAACATTATTAAGCTTTTTAGGATCAATACTTATAGACATAACAGAAACCTTATGACTACCATCCATTATGTATGAATAAGTATTAACATCACTTTTAAGCTTTCCATCTTCTTTACTCATAATTTTTAAAACAGTAGTCTTCTTAATAGTAAGAGGACTACTGTATACTTTTGAAGCTGTTGTTGGCGTTGAACCATCAGTTGTATAATAAATTTTATTTCCAGTTAAAGCTACCGTAAATTCCTTGCCATCTTTTATCACACCACCAGAAACAGAAGCAGTTGGCAAATAAGAGATTGCCTCAGTTCCAGAATTGTTTTTAGCCTTTGGAGTTGGTTTACTAAAATAATATAAACCATAATCCTTACCTCTACCATAAGAATAACCATTTGGTACTTGTGAAACATACATAGAATCAATTATACTTGAATCCTTTGTTAAATATAATGCATCATTATCTCCAAGTTTAAATCCTAAATGAGTATAACTCTTATTAGTTAGTTCAGTATTACCACTAGCCATAACTACATAATATTCACCCTTTTTAAGAGTTACATCAGGAAGCTTACTCATACATACAGTATTAATATTAGTAGTTAAACAATAATCACTTAATTTAACATCATCTTTACCATTATTATAAAGTTCAATCCAATCATAATAATTACCACCATTTTGAGGTAAATAAGAATAATTATTATTCATAACTTCATTAATAATAAGAGAACTTTCAACCTTTAAATACTTCTTTTGAAATGCCTTTATTCCATTAACAGTATTATCATATCCAGGAGATATTGAATTGTTCATTAAATACTTATCTCCCTCTCTTATATAAGCCATTCCATTAGCTAAATTTTCATATTTAACTTTATCTATTACTTTACCTTTTGAATTAGTAAGTACAACAGTACCATTCTTATTCTTTAACTTAAATCCTGTACTAAGAGTACCACTAGTACTACTAACACCACTAGTATATATTAATAATACTTCACCTTTTGATAACTTAATATTAGGTAATTGCCATTTAAAACTAACAGATTCATCATTAGATAAACTATAGTTTTTAATATTAATACTTTCATCACTTATATTCTTTATCTCAATATAACCACTATATTCACCATTTTCATTTTTAAAGTTACCTTTATTTTCAGCAAGTATTTCATTAATAACAATTTTTTTACTTTCAGAACTTTCAAGTGATTTTAAAAACTCATTATAACCATCTTTATTATTAGCAAATCCTGGTGTTGGTTTATCTTGTATTACCCAATTACCTTTAGCATCTCTTGCCATAACAGTATTAGAATCCAAACTTACTGTTTCAATCGCATCAACTACTTTACCATTAGGTTTTAAAAGAGCTACAACTTCTCCACCAGAACTTTTTAATTTAAAATTAGTATAAAGCCCTTCCTTATTCTTTCCACTTAAATATACAACTATATATCCATTCGCAGAAACAACAGTATCAGGAAATACATACTTAACTTTAGTATTTTCATCACTAAGACCATAATCTTTCAAATTAATATCATGATCATTACCATTATATATTTCTAAATAATCATATAAACTTCCTTCTTCATCACTAATAACACCTTTATTTGATGACATAATTTCATTAATAACAAGTTTATTAATAGAAATATCATCATCACCAAGTTCACCATGAGGAAGACTGTTCTTATTATCAGACCACATTCCAAGTAAAATAAGAACTACCATTAATAGAACACATACAATCAAAAAACCTATATTTTTCTTAAATTTCTTAGCATTAAATCCCATAATAAAAACTCCTATTATAATTATACAATAATAAGAGTTTTATATCTATATTTTATAAAAAATAACACAGATTTTACATATAATTTTTACTCAACAGTAACACTTTTCGCAAGATTTCTAGGTTTATCAATATCACACTTTCTAAGAAGAGCAACTTCATAAGAAAGCATTTGACAAGCAACAATGATAACTAGATTTTGAATATATTCACTAGTAAGTGGTACAACTATATCATAATCACTAATATTCTTATCAATATTAATAGATTCTTTTCTTATAGTAATTATTTTGGCACCTCTACTTTTAGCTTCAATAATATTACTTACTGTTTTCTCATATACAGAAAATTCACTTAAAAGTGCTATAACAGGTGTATTATTTGAAAGTAATGCAATTGGTCCATGTTTAAGTTCACCTGCCGCAAAACACTCACTATGAATATAAGATATCTCTTTAAGCTTTAAACTTGCTTCATAACAAGTATAAATATCAATACCTCTTCCAATATAGTACATATCTTCACTCTTATATATACTTTTAGCTACTGGCTTATAATCAATATTAATAACCTTTTCTACAAATTTAGGTAATTTAGAAAATTCAGATAATATTTTATCAACTTCATCTTTCTTAATAATATTTTTCTTATACATATATTTAAGCATAAGTAAACTACATAAATAACTTTGACTATAATATCCCTTAGTAGTTGCTACACATATCTCAGGTCCGGCAAGCATAGGCATAATATATTTAGCTTCTCTTGCTATAGTAGAAGTTGGTACATTAACAATCGCAAGAGTATCAATACCTTCCTCATTACACATTCTAAGACTAGCAAGAGTATCAGCAGTTTCACCACTTTGAGATAAAAATACCACAAGCACTTCATCATCAAAATAATGATTAGAATATCTATATTCACTAGCTGCATATACATTAACATAAAAATCTTTACTAGTACAATACTTATCACCAAAATACTTAGCAACTAATGCAGCATGATAAGCACTACCACAACCAACAAAATCAATTCTTTTATATTTAGTTATATCAAGAACTTTATCACCAATCTTATCATTTTCTAAATACACAGAATACAACTTTTTACTAAGTTCTATTTGATCATGTATTTCCTTAAGCATAAAATGCTTATATCCACCCTTTTGAGCACTTTCAACATCAAAATCAGCTTCAAGAACTTCTTTATCAAGTATTACACCATTATAATAAATATTACATTCCTTATCTATCTCTACTATTTCCTTATCATCAAGAACAATATATTTCTTTGTATAAGGAAGTATAGCAGATATATCGCTAGAAATAAAATACTCATCATCACCTATTCCAGCTATTAATGGAGCATCCTTCCTAACACCATATATCTTATCTTTACCTTCGAACATTATAGCAAGAGCATAACTACCTGTCATTTCTTCAATAGATTTTTCTATTGCTAATAATTCATTCTCACCATCATAATTAGAATCAATTAAAGCCGCTATTCTCTCACTATCAGTATCACTTACAAACTTATAATCTTTAAGTTCACTTTCAAGCATCTTATAATTTTCAACAATACCGTTATGAGCAACAGTAACTCTTCCTACTTTATGAGGATGACAATTTGTTTCAGTTACTTTACCATGAGTAGCCCATCTAGTATGAGCTATACCACATGTTGTATTATTAAAAATAAATTTCTTTAATTTCTCTCTTAAATTCTCTATTTTACCAATTGATTTAACAATTCTCACTTTCTTATTATCAAGAACTGCTATACCAGCAGAATCATAACCCCTATATTCTAATGTTGATAAACCTTCAACAAGAACATCTTTAACATTCCTTTTTCCTTTATAACCTATAATTCCACACATATAATTCTCCTTATACTTAAATTATATATTATATTTCTTGAAATTCATATCAATTTTATACTTACTTGACATTAAAAAAGAAAAGACATTAAGATATTTTTAAATTATATATATAACTTAATACTATATTATAAACAAGAAAATAAAAAGCAAGAAATTTTTCTTGCTATAAATAACTTATCCAATTCTAAATGCGGGAGAAACACCATAAACACGATCTGCTGAATAAGTAATATTCCAAGTTCCATCTGCTAAAACAGAAAGAAAATTTGAATAAGATCTACTGGTTGCAGTACGAAGCCACCAGACTGAGTTAGTACCATTGTACTTCTTAATAGCAGCACTATGGTTACTTGTAGAAACTCTTTTATTGGCATAATAATCTAGTTGTCTTGTAAATGCTATAGCTCCATCACTTGTAAGTTCTTCTATATCATTAGAGTAAATCTCACTTAAAGATAATAAAAACAATTTATCAGTAGAAGTTACAGCTTCTCCTTCTTCATAATCTTTATTAGCCCCAGAAGCCACAAAAGTAGAAGTAATTTGATCTTTCACACCACTTGGAAATGCATTATAAATATCATTATTTATAAAAGTTCTCATTACAGAAGAAGGAAAACCACCTTCACTAGACATTTCATCATTTATATTATGTGTCGTAATAATATCAGTAAACTCAAGTACAAATCCACAAGCTGTCTGTGAAAAACCTTGTGTTGAACATTCTTTTGATGTACTTTTATTTGCAATTCTTACAGTATGAGTTCCATAATCACCTAAATTTATTTCTTTAGTATCCCCAACATTATATACATCTGTATTACCATTTTTAACTGCTTTTGCTATTGTTTCCCAACTATCAGTACTAAATGAAACAGGACTTACTTCTGGTATATATTCTCCAACTACATCCAAATTTCCAACAAAGAAAGTTTTTTGTGCTTCATTAGGAGTAGTATTATCTAAATATAACCATACAAAGTATATTGACTCTTCCCCTGCTTTAATAATATCATCAGAATATATTACATTATTTTCAATATTACTATAAGTGTTTATATAATTTCTAGGAAGTCCAATGTCTTGGCCACTTAAACATTGCTTCAATTTTAAACTATCAACACTATCAACTGAACCATCACCATTTAAATCAGCTAATTTTTTCTGATCATTAGTTAATGTTACAGTTTGGATAAATGATTTTAATATTAAACCTGCATCATCATTATTAACAATACCATCCATATTAACATCACCAAGTTGATATCCTGTATCTTTATAAAGGACTCTCTTTCTAATTGAAACCTTTAAGTGATCAGCATAATTAGTTGTTAGTCTACTATAATCACTGTAATCTCCACTTGGTACAAATGTTGCGGATTCTTTTAGTTTAATTTTAACAGTAGAATCAAGTGTTCCGGTATTTGTTACTTTAAAAATATAAGGAGTTGCAGTTGAATAACTCTCATTATCAGCATACGGATAGATACCAGCTGGAACAGTAACACCATTTTCTACTTTTGTTCCAATTACTTGTCCTATATTTGAATATGTACTATCACAATTTGAATCATTACAAAAACTTATTGATAAATCGCCTACATTTATAACAGTATCTTTACCATTATCAACACTTAAAAACTTAGCATAAGTAACACCAATAAATATAACTACTAACAATGAAACAGATACTAATAATGTAATAATTTCTTTTTTAATTAATTTATCTATGTACATATCTATTACCTTTCTATTATCTAAAAATATAATATCATAAATGATAAATTATTGCAATTTAAAAAAGGCCTAAGCCTTTTTACATAAATAATTTCATAGTTCTAATCATTTGAGCTGTATAACCTACTTCATTATCATACCAAGCAACTACTTTTAATAATTGTTTTCCATCTTCCTCAATTATATTTGTAAGAAGACCATCAACTGTTGCTCCTACTTCTTCTCCAATAATATCTGAGCTTACTATTGAATCTTCTGTATATTTTAAAACTTTACTTTGATTAGATTTAAACATATTATTAACATCTTCTTTTGTAGTATTCTTTTCAAGTTCTACTGTTACATCAATAACAGAACCATCTCCTGTTGGAACTCTAAATGCAAGTCCATCAAGTTTACCATTTAATTCAGGTATAACTTTTCCTATTTGAGATGCAGCTCCTGTACTAGTTGGAATAATATTTAAAGATGCAGCTCTTCCTCTTCTTGCTTTAATACCTTTTTTATGAGGTATATCAAGTGTTTCTTGATCATTAGTCATAGCATGAACAGTTGTCATAAATCCTTTTCTTATTCCATATTTATCATTTATAAGTTTAAGTACTGGTGCTAAACAGTTAGTAGTACAACTAGCTGCACTAATTACTTTATCACTTAAACTTAAAATTTCATCATTAACACCATATACAATAGTTTTAACTTCATCCTTAGCAGGAGCACTAATAATAACATGTTTTGCTCCAGCATCTAAGTGTGCTTGACATTTTTCAGCAGAAGTAAATACTCCTGTACATTCTAAAACCACATCAACATTTAATTCTCTCCAAGGTAATTTAGAAGGATCACTCTCAGCATATACTTTAATTCTTCTTCCTTTTACAAACAATTCATCTTCATCAAAACTAACCTTACTTTTATTAGTTCTATGAACAGAATCATATTTATAAAGATATGCAAGTTGTAGTGGATCAGTTAAATCATTAATTGCCACTACTTCTATATCTTTATCATTTTCAAGTAATCTAAGTGCTGTTCTACCTATTCTTCCAAATCCATTAATTGCTATTCTTAACATATATTTTTCTCTCCTTTTTATTCAAAATAACTATTTCCTATAAATTCTCTAAGTACACTTGTATAAGGTACCGCATCACTTGGTATAGTTAAAAATCCATCTAAGAATTTAAGTATTCTTATTGCTTCTTCATAACAATCATTATTTTTATCTACTGAATAAAGTAATGGTTCAGCATAAGTTCTAAGAACACCAATTTCATCATAATATTGTGAAGTACTTGGAACCGAATAAAGAAGAGGTTCCACAAAAACTTTCAATATACCTACTTCATAAGATAATGAAGTATTTATAACCATATCTGCTTCTCTTTGATATGGATAAACATATTCTTCTTCACTACTTCTCATACCTTTCCAAGCTTCAAGAGTATCGGTAGCACTATAACCTCTATGTTTATAATCTCTAACCATTCTTCTTAAAAGTCTTAAATCAGTAGTAGAAATATGATTATGTCTATCAAGTCCAAGCGGTGTAAATGGACTAATATATATTTTTAACTTATTCTTTTTATCTATACTAGAACTTAACTTTTCATTAATCGCATGAAGTCCTTCTACTATAAGTATTTGATTTTCTTTTAATGAGATAGCTTTTCCTTTATATTCTTTTTCACCAGTTATAAAATTATAAGTTGGTTTAATAATTTCATCACCTGAAAGTAAACTCTTTATATGAGAATTAAATAATTTTATATCAAGTGCTTCAACTATTTCATATTCATAACTACCATCAGGCTTTCTTGGTGTATCTTTTCTATCAACAAAGTAATCATCTGTTGATAATACTAATGTATCATATCCTTTAGCATTTAAATAGAGTGCTAATTTTTTAGATGTTGTTGTTTTACCTGATGAAGATGGACCACTTATATATATAGCTTTAATATTTTTATCTTTAACTACTTTATCAACTACTTCTCTTATATTTTCATCATAAAGAATTTCGTTCTTTTGAATATAATCATCTATTTTACCATTACATATTATTTTATTAATATCTCCTGCATATCTAACACCAAGTGTACCAAGCTTCTTTTCATATTTTTTAAATGCTTCTAATACTTTTGGCGATGGTTCAAACTTAGGAACAACATTATCTATTGGATAACTAATTGCTACACCGTAAGGTGAAACATAAGTTAAATCAAATCTTTTTAATATCTTAGTAGAAGCAGGCATAATATAATAAAAATAATTATATAAGTCACCAAGTTCACACATAGTAACTGAATCTTTAGTCATAAATGAATAATTAGTCATCTTCTCTTCTTCATTTACACTTTTACAATATTCATATGCATCATCTCTAGCAACACTAATATTTCTAAAAGGAATATCTCTTTTAATGATTTCTTTCATCTTTTTCTTTATTGCTGATACTACAGAATAATCTACTTGTCTCTTCATTTGTATTTCAGTGTAAAGAGATTTATCAAGTGAATGCTTAATATATACTATAGCTCTATCATCATATAATTCTTTCACAGCTAAAAGATATACATAAGTAAGACCTTTCATGTATATTTTTCTACCAATTCTACTTGCAATAGTTATATAGTTTACATATGAATCATTCATTATCTCTGTTTCACTACTAACTATTTTTCCATTTATTCTAAGAGCAATAACTTGATCATTATTTAACATATTCATTATTTCTCTTACAGTAATACCCCTTTTTACAGTTAATATGTTACTGTCTTCAAATATAAGTTTAATTTCTTTTTCCACACTATCAACCTCTACTATATATAATATAATAGCAAAATTTTTTAAATTTGTGAATAATTAAGAGCATACTTTACTAAAATATTACTAGGAGGACAAATGAAAATACCATTCATAGTAGATACAGATAGTAAAAAAGAAACAGTATATGATATATATTCAAAACTTTTAAAAGAAAGAATTATTTTTATAGAGGGTGAAATCAATGATGAAACAGCTAATCTTGTAGTTAGTGAACTTTTATATTTAGATTCAATTAGTAATGATGATATAAACATTTATATTAATTCCCCTGGTGGCAGTATAACTGCTGGTATGGCTATATATGACACAATGAATTATATAAAAAGTGATACAGTAACAATAGGTATAGGTCTTTGTGCATCTATGGCTGCATTTTTATTATCAAGTGGTACGAAAAGTAAAAGATGTTCACTTAGTAATACAGAAATAATGATTCATGAACCACTTGGCGGAGTAAATGGTCAAGCAACTGAAATAAAAATTGTTGCTGAAAGAATTTTAAAAATTAAGAAAAAACTTAATAAGATATTATCTAAAAACACAAAAAAACCTCTTTCTAAAATAGAAAAAGATGTAGAAAGAGATTATTATATGGACAGTGATGAAGCACTTAAATATGGTATTATAGATAAAATTATTTAAGCATTTCTTTTATTTTTCTAAATCTATGATTAATACCACTTTTAGTAATAGGTCTTTCAGTTTCAGTACTTATTATCTCAGCAAGTTCAGCCATTGAACTTTCTGGGTATTTTTCTTTATAAATACATATATCTCTAATACCAGGTTCAAGTAAATCAAAATCTCTTGTTTCCCTTAATCTTCTTATAAGTTCTAATTGTTCACTACTTGCCTGCATCATTTTATCAACATTAGCTTGCTCGCAATTATTAAGTCTATTTGTCATATTTTTATGATCTCTATATATTCTGATATCTTCATAATAAAATAGAGATGTTTTTGCATTTAACAATTTAATGAAATCACTAATCTTTTCACTTTCTTTTATATATACCATATAGTTTTTATCTCTCTTAATAACTTTACTATTAAAATTAAATTCATTTAAAAGATTATTTACAAATTCAGCAGTTTCAGAGTTAGCAATAACAAATTCAAGATGATATCTACTAGTCTTAGGATCATTAATACTACCACACATCATAAATACACCTCTAAGATATGCTTTTTTATCAAGTTCTTCATCTATTAAATAATCACCTGGAACATATAATCTTTCATTATTAATTTTAATACATAAATCGCTTAATATTAAATCAGTCTTTTCATGTACACTTAAAAGAACAAGTTTATTTCCTCTTAAAGAATTAAAACCTGTATCCATTGTAATTTCTACATGATATATTTCTTTTATAAGCAAATATATTCTTCTAGCTACACTTATATTTTCTGAATATATTTCAAATTTATTATCATATATTTTTACAGCAATATTAAGTATTCCAGAAAGTTCAGCCATTTTTTCACTTTCACCATACTCAATACTAGATATTTCATTTTTAATATTACTAGTAAATGACATATTTTTTCACCAAGACAATAATATCATAAAAAGAAAAAGAATTCAAAAATGAATTCTTTTAATAATATCTTGTTTTGAATTTCTTACCCTTTGCTGGGAAGTTAATAAAGTTTCTTGGATTGTTTCTTTTATCACTACTTGGTGATACTACACTTACTCCAAAGTGAAGATGTGGTCCAGTTGAACAAGCATCATAACTTTCTCCACCACCACTAAGAGCTATAACTGTATTAGTATCTACTTTATCTCCAACCTTAACTTTAAATGCTGATAAATGATAATAATATGTTTGAACAGTTCCTACACCTTTTAAATTATGTCTTATATATAATTCATTACCACCGCAACTTGATCTAACAATCTTTTTAACAACAACACCAGGAGCAGAAGCATAAACCTTAGTACCAGTTGATACTCCTATATCTATACCATTATGAAGTCTCCAAGTATGTTTAGTTGGGTGAAATCTAAGTCCCCATTCACTATTAATCCATCCACTATTAACAGGTCTAGTTAACTTATTAGCAAAAGCTACTCCTAAACACTCATTAATACTAGTTGTTTCCTTACATTTATTTTCTTTAAATATCTTTTCATAATATTGAACTTCTCTTTTACTAGCTGCATATTCAGCCTCAGCATCAGTTTCATCCTTAATTAAATCTCCAAGAGTTAAATTCTTAGTTTTAAGTTTCTCTTCAAGATTCTTAATAGTTTGTTCACCTTTTTTAATATCTTCTTGTAATTGAACTTGTAATGCTTTATTTTCTTCTATTTTCTTATACATATCATCAATTAAATCATCATTATATTTAGTAAGTTGTTCTACAACAGCTCCTCTATATATAAAATCAGTAAAATTCTTTGCTTGAAAAACATATTCTAAATAAACATTCTCGCCTTCTGAAACTTGTAAAAATGAAAGTAAATTATCAATCTCTTTTTGTTTATTAATAATCTCTTCATCAAGATCAGCAATCTTAT
>SAMEA104315422__coassemble_338_pt1 | contig 24442 bp, 24 predicted proteins | sample SAMEA104315422__metabat2_low_PE_011 | metagenome-assembled genome bin SAMEA104315422 (sample SAMEA104315422) | gut metagenome | biome: Monkey gut; feature: monkey-associated habitat; material: faeces | place: China | collected 2013
CTTGAACCAGTGGAATATTATTATAAAATGCCTGACAAAATAGATGAGAGAGAAGTATTTGTTTTAGATCCAATGTTAGCAACAGGAGGAAGTGCAATAGCAACAATAAATAGATTAAAAAAAGATGGTGTTAAAAAAATAAAATTTTTATGTATAATAGCTTCTCCAGAAGGTATAGAGAAACTAAAAAATACACACAATGATGTACAAATATATTGTGCATGCAAAGATAAATGTTTAAATGAAAATGGTTATATATTACCAGGTTTAGGAGATGCAGGAGATAGAGTTTACGGAACTAAGTAAAACACATTAAAACTTATACAAAAAAACAAATAAAATGTTATAATTAAGTTATGATAAAGAAAATATTAAAAGAAAATTATTTATATTTAATAATTATAATACTTCTTATTATAACTTTTTTAATTGTAAAAAATACTAGTTTATATAATAAAATAGTTGATATTGATTATAGTGTTATAGAATTTATAGGTAATCATGTTGACAAAAGATTAACAGCAGTTTTTAATTTTTTAACAAATTTTGGTGATTGGTACATACCAACTATAATTATCGTGTGTATTTTATTGTTTATTAAAAATAAATGGTGTTTTACATTAATAACAGGAAGCTATGCAGTTTCAGGATTTGTTGTATTAACAACTAAATTGTTAGTAAGAAGGCCAAGACCTCTTGTGGCATTAATAGACATACCTAAGAGTTATAGTTTTCCAAGTGGACACACATTAACATCAAAAGTATTTTATGTAGTAGTTTGGTATTTACTTACTAAAAACACAAATAAGTTTAATAAAGCAGTGTTTTTTACTTCATTTATTTTATTAGCGGTGTTAGTTGGCTTTTCAAGAATATATTTAGGAGTACATTTCTTTTCAGATGTAATGGGAGGCCTTCTTTTAGCAATACCTTGCACTCTTATGTGTTTAAATATAATAAGTAAAAACTTTGGAGAAAAATTAAAATGAGAGGTTTAGTTTTAGAAGGTGGAGGAGCAAAAGGAGCATACGAAGCCGGAGCTATTAAAGCACTTCAAAAAAAGAAAATATATTTTGATGGTGTTAGTGGAACATCAATAGGTGCGATAAATGCAGCATTTTATGCCGAAAGAAATCTAACAGGGCTTTATAAATTATGGGAAAGTACAGATAGTAGTGAACTATTTGGAATCGATGGAGAATTTCTAAATAACATTTCACATTTAAAGTTTAAAAAATCTGAAATAAAAAAGAATAAAGAAAGTATAAAATCAGTAATTAGAAATTTTGGTATAGACACTAAAAATATAAGAGCATTATTAAATAAATATATAAAGGAAGATAGATTAAGAAAAACAAAAATAGATTTTGTACTTGTAACATTTAGTATAAATGATTTAAAACCAGTAATAGTACATAAAAATGATATACCAAAAGGAAAAATACAAGAATATATAATGGCAAGTGCATACTTGCCAGGTTTTAAATTCGAGAAAATTATTGATAATAAATATTATATAGATGGTGGAGTTTATGATAGATGTCCAGTTAATGAATTAATTGATGCAGGGTATGATGAAATATTTGTAATAAAAGCTTGGCAAAACAAACTAAAATATAAAAAGAAGCCTGGAATAAAAATACACGAAATTAAACCAAGAGAAGACCTAGGTTCTGTTTTAGTTTTTACAAAAGAAGTATCTACATACAGAATGAATTTAGGCTATTATGATACTTTAAAATACTTAGACAATTTAGATGGAAAGAAATATTATTTTAAATATTATAGTGATAAATATTATGATAATCTTTTTGATAAAGTATGGTATAAAAAAATAATTAAAAAATATAATAACAATATAGTACCTAAATCAAATAAAGATTTTATTATTAAAATAATAGAGAAGGTATGTAAAGAACTAAATATAGAAAGATTCAAAATATATAACACACCATATTTACTTACTAAATTGAAATATAAAATGATAGAAAAAAGAGATAATTATTATTATGATTTTATTAAAAACATTAAAGTAGATTTTGAATAAATTATAAAAAAACTATTGCAAAAGTATTAAAAAATTGTTAAAATACTTTATGCAATGCAGGTATAGTTCAACGGTTAGAATGTGGCCTTGCCAAGGCTAAGATGTCGGTTCGATTCCGATTACTTGCTCCAATATGTTACTGAGTCATTCGAAAGAATGATTTTTTTGTGCTTTATGATACATATTTTTATATTATCTGAAATTATATTAAATAAAATAGACAACTTCATGTAAAGATAGTTGTCTATTTCAATATTTTGCTCTTTTCTTTTTGAAATTCTTCTTTAGTGATAATTTTATCATCCAATAGTTTTTTTAGTTTATACAAATCTGATACCTTTTGATCCATACTAGTTGTTTCTTTTGACAAAATTTCATCATCATCAAAAATCTCACCACAACTTGGACATTTTTTATCAGAGTTATTTACTTTAGTTCCACAATCCGAACAAATAAAAGTATCATCTTTTGTTTGTTCATCAGTTATGATATCGTCATCTTCTACAAATAAATCTCCACATTGTGGACACTTAGTATCACTTTCTTCTACTAAAGCACCACAGTTATTACATTTAAAGATTTCAGGCTCTCTTTCTGAAATTTTATTTGTTAACTCAATATCTTTTTCCTGTTTTGATTTTGATTTCTTTTTCTTTAACCATATCTTTTTATTAATATAATAGTAAAATAGAGAAGGTCCTGCACTCCAAGCAATGTTTTCACTTGTTGAGACAGTTAAAATGAAAAATATAAAACCAACAACTATAGAGTTCCATAAAATCATTTTATTTTTTTCTTTTTCATTATATTTTTTCTTTATAAGTTTAATTTTAATAAATGGATATGCTTCATAACATACTACAGTAAGTATAAATCCAATTAATAAATAAAATATATTATATTCATTAAATTTTTCAACCAAAATAGTAGATTTAGCAGAAGTAACAATATCTAAGATTGAATTAGCACAGTTGTCAGTGTTTATATTACCTGTATTCATATATTGAATCATAAATATATAACCATTGTTGATAGTAAAGTAAATATCATAATTAACATTTATTCCGTTTTGTCGTGTTGTACCATAAAATTCAACAAATTTCATATTATAATGTCGGTAACTCCAATTATCAAAAGAATACATATTTTCAATTTCTTTAAGATAGTTTTGAGCATCATCATTAGTATTTAATAAGTTTTTATAATTGAAATATTTTCTTGGATTTTTATTATCATTTTCATTTGAAAACTCTGTGTAAATATCAAAAATGCCTGTCATAATAGTTCCACAATCATTTTCCCATTTTCTATCTATATATGTGTTATCATTTATAAGTTCAGTTTCAGTCCATGCCGAATCATTTATATCAAATTCAATTTTAGCATCATCATAATTAATTGTTTTTGCATAAGAAACGATAGGAAATAATAATATTACTGTAAATAAATATTTAAAATATCTTTTATACATTAACAACTGCCTTCCTTTAATCCTTCATCAATGGCTGCATTTTTATTATAGGCCCAAAATGAGAAATTACCATCAACTTTCTTCATCATACAATCATAAGAGTAATAATATTTTCCAAATTCTTCAATTTCAAAAACAATATTATCATCTATGAATTTAAGTTTTTCCTTAACATAATCAGCAGTTTTACCATTAAGCAAGCCATTTAATTCTTCGTCACAGGATTCTAAAGGTTTAACTATCCACTTTTTTTCATCCACTGTAGACTTATCTTCAACTTTTAAAGTAGAGTTTGAATATAAAAATTCATACATCACTATAATTATGATTAAACAAATTACTAATAGTCCATTTGCAATTAGTGAAGATATTTTTAATATATCCTTTTTTTCTTTTTTATTTGGCACTTCTTTTATTTCCTTTTCATAATCTTCAATTTTAATTTTCTTCGCCATACACTCACTTCCTCATTATAATAATTATAGCATGAATACTAAACAGTTAGTATAATTAGAATAATACTATTTTCAATTTCTAATTTTAATCATTAATACAATCAAGTAAATTATGAATATGCTTAAAAATGCTGAAATGTTACTTTCATATCAGTCAGTAGAATCGTTCACTATAAAGATAAGTTTTGTAATATTGAATTCAGATATCAATCCGTATATTGAAAAAGATTGTGAATATCTATGACATCGATTTCTAAATAAAAATAGAAATGATTATCAAACTTATACCTATAATAAGGCTAATATAACCATATATACTTATAAAGTTACAAAAAGTATTTGATTTTCGTATTTTTTTTGTTAATGGTGGAAATTTTAATTTTGTAAAAAATATTGGATTAGAAATCATACCAATTGAAATTATTATAATTAAAACTCCAACCAAGCAAATTATAATCTGCATTTTTATCGATCCTTTCTCTTATTTGATTCTATTCTCTAATAAATAAGTTTTTATAACCTTTGATGAGTAGTTTCTTGACTAATGTTTTTATCATCACTTTGATTTCTAATTGTCTCATCTAACTGAGAAACTATATTGGAGTCATAAGTTCTATTTTGAACATTATAATTATTTTGCTTTTCATTATCTAATCTATTAACTGTTTCCATATCAACATAGCTTTCAATTATTTTGGCATCATATTCATCTTTAGGTCTTGATCCTTTCTTTGAATAATATATGCCTTCTAATGACTGCATTTTATAAGAAAATCCATTATGTTCTCTTGGAGTGTTTGAAAATAACATTGAAACATAACTTCCTGAAAGATGACTTTCATTAACAACTAATCCATTGCTTTTATCTTGATCTTGATAATAGTAATCTTTTAAAACAACTTCGTTATTTGGTAATCGACTAAATAAGAATAGTCCTATACTCATTTCTGTGCCTTTATAATTTATTTTAAATTCGTGTCCAGTTTGTTCTTTATGACCCATATTACTTATAAATTCAAAGTCTTTACTTTGTTGCACTAAAGAATATAGCAAAGGTAGTTGTTCTTCATTTATAAATAAATCCAAATCTCCATGGTATCTTTCAAGCTCATGATTTGTGGCTAAATATCCCATCAGACCGCCTGTATAAAAACAATCAAATTGTGTACCAATTAACTTATTAAAATTATCAAATGCTTTTATAACAAGTTTATGATTTTCGGTTAAAGGCATTTGTGGATGTTCCATGTTCATACTTTCAATCCATTTAAGTCTGTTTATTAAATCATCTGATGATTTATATTTATCTGGATTTAAAGAAATTATTAAATCTGCATTGGAAATAATTTGTTCAACTGTTAATAAACCTTTTCCTAATATATCTTTTAAAGAAACTAGTATTGAATCAATTGAATCATTAACATTCAATTTAGATAATTTAGAAATTAAGTCTTCACATACTTGTTTATTTTGAACTCCAGATAAAGCCACGAATTTGTAGACAATTTTGCTTATTTTTTCTGTTTGATCATCTGCATTCTGCATAATTTTCACTACCTTTCACCCTAGCATAAATACACTATATTATTTATCTAATCTAAAAATATATTATCATAAAGATAATACTTTTTCTATGTTAAATAACAAAACAAAAAAGATGATGGCTTATTACTTTAAACCATCATCTGTTATTTGTACAATATCACTATTACCATCAAATTTAAAACTAACTGGATATATTATAGTCTTTTCAATAGTTAAATCAGATTGCTTAATATCTATTATTCTTTCAATAGTAGGACTTGTATTAATAGTTACTATTTTTGATTTCACTTGTTTAATAAATTTTGAAGCATTTTTTGTTGAACTAGTAAATATAGCAGAACTATACTTGTTACCATTATAATTTATTTGAGCAATGGCTTCATCAATATCACTTACTATTATAGAATTAGAATAATCTAAATTAGTATTTTCATTTATATATAACTGAATATTTAATCCTATATTGATTATTTTATTTATAAATTCTAAATGAGTTGTATCTTCAACATATAAATCGAAATTTTCATATCCGCTAATAATAGTTTTATTTTTAGATTTATTTAAAATCATGTTTTGTAAATTACGATTACCTATACATATAACTAAATCTATATTTGCAAAATTAGATAATATTTCATCAAAATTATTTGTAATATATATTTGTACTAAATACTTAGAAATATTAAATTGTTCTAAAACATTTTGAATAATTTGAATTAATAACTGATTGGTTCCAAACATAAATTTATCGTTTGTAAATATTGTTGTATTACCAGCCATTATATTTTTTAAAGCTATTTCTATAATAACATAAGGATTTCCATCGCTGATAACAACAACATTTCCATAGTCCATTATCTGTGTTCCATAGATTATTTTTTTATCATCATCTTTTTGTGAAAGAGTAACATCCCCATATAAAGTATTTTCTTTTTCTATATTTGAAAATATATTATTAATAATATCAAAATTTAATATAAAACCATTGCCATTATTTTTATCTATACTGCTTGCATTTTCAATATTATCTTTATTTGCTTCTATAGCAATTTTTATTTGATTTATAATATCTTTTATATTTTTACTTAATGCATCTTTATTTACAGTTAAAGCATTTGACATAATTTTATTAATATTATTATCTTCCATAGTTAACACCTCTTTCTATATCCATTTCATCAGTTAATTCCATTGCTTTAGCATACATTTCTTTTTGCTTTTCATTTAGATTTGATATATCGATATATTCACCATCTGACAATTGATCTAAAGCTAATCTAATTTGCATTACGACTTGATTTTCTATATCAATTTGTTGATCTCCATTATCAATTCTAGTATTAAATAATAAATCACCAATTTTAGTTCTACCATTATTTTTATCATATATAATAGCAAAGTTAGGGTGCATAATTATTCTAGTTGTTTCTGGATTTAGACCATAATTACTAGCTAATTCTGTTACTAAATGTTCACTATCAGCATAATCACCAATGGCAGTTGCTAATCTTCTTGGATCTTCTTTAGTTACAAGTTCCAATTTTTCTAATGTAGTTAAAGATTTATTTGTAAAGTTATGATCATCATATTCAATATAAGTATCATTGTGTGGAGTAATAGTTTCACCATTAAATGTTTTTCTATCATCTCTTTCTTCTAAAATATATTGTGTTGTAGAATCAGCTGTATATAAACCTCTTTTAAGTTTTATAGGCTCTGTAAAAGGTAAAGGTCTCGAAATATGCCCTTTATCAACAATAGATTTTTGCTTTAATGATTCGGCAATATCATTATATCCAAGACCAACAGTGACTTTTCCTAGTCTTAAACCATCATATTGTTCTTGAGAAATTTTACCGCTTTCAAGCATTTTTCTATATACTTTTTCATCTTCTTCAATTAAATCATGTGCAGCTTGTTTATATATATCGAATATTTCACTTGTAAATCCTGTTCTTCCTAATTCAGGATGTTCTCTAGAAATTCTAGTAAATGTTTTATCAGGTATTTCTATATTATCAAAACATAATACATCTTTATTTCTCCATACCCAACTTTGAGCAACTATATTTCCTTTATCATCTCTTATAACAAATACACGACCATTTTTATCAACCATACTATGTTCCATGCATACTTCAGCACAATCATTTAATTCTTGACAGCAATCAGTTAAAGTACCAATCGCCATAGCTAACGGATCATCAAGTCTTAATGTTTCATATGTATAATTCCCACTTACTTTTTTAACATTTTGTTCAATTCTAGGAATACTACTGAAAGTTCTTTGTTTACCATAGTTATATATTTGTTGTAATTTATTAAAATCTTCCTGACTATATCCGGCAATAGCTGATATTTCAGCAGCTCGTTCATTACCAACATTAACAGAAGTAAATTTATTTTCTTGAACATAACTAACAGCTAGCTCCCAAGTTAAAGCTCTATTGCTATTTACAGTTTTAATATCAGAAAATTGTTTTTGAATATTAGCAACCATACTTACATATTCTGGATTATTCATAATTTTATCCATATTTGAAAGTAAGAATTCTCTAAAGTCAGGATCATACTTTAATTCAAAACCACCAAATAATTGATGAGCTCTATCAGGTGTAAGCATTGGTAAATCTCTAAATTTTTCAAAAATATCTCTAATATCTTGGGTAGATTTTGGATAACTTTGAGTATTAATAGTTAGTGTATATGATCCATCATCATCTTTACGATAAAGTTGACTAAAAATATCTTTAGAAAAGTCAATATTAACATTTTCTTTTTTTAGTGATTCTAAAAGATTTAATAAAGATTTATTGTCAAATAAATCAACAAAATTAGCATTTCTTACATGATTAATCATTCGTTGATATGCTTCCTCTGCATTAATTGTAGGGGAAGATTCAATAGTGGTATGAATTTTACCATCATCACCTATGTAAGATATCGATTTTACACCATAATAAACCTCTTTTTGACTATATTTACTTATTTGATTATCAAGTTGTTCAAAAATATATCCTTGTTCAGCATCAATTTTTTTAGGTAAATCAGTTAATAAATCTTGAAGTTTTTTAAATCCTCTTTGATCTTGATCAAAAGCACCGAAAGAATAGGCAAGTTTAAGCATAGCATCTCTTGCTTCAGCATTAGTGGCGAAACTCTTGATTTTCATTAAATTGCTCCAATTTTGACCAGATGTCAAAAATTTATCTGCTTCATTAATATCAAAGTTTTGCATTACTACAAAATCAGGAAGAAACTTTCCACCAGTTTTGTCATACCAATCTTTCATCAGTTCTATTTGATGCGACTTTATCATTTCATCAACTGTTTCAGCTCTATTAAATCCTAATTTTATACCTTTTTCTTCACCAAATACATCTAAATATTTTATTAAATCTTCTTTTTGATAACTACATCTTAGTAATGAAGTAGCTATTGATTTACCTTTTAAATATGGTAACCATTCTTTATGTTCTTTTAATGTTTTAAATGACATATGGTTTGTATATACATAATTGTAATTATAAAAAGCATTTTTTAATTCTTTTGGGGCATCATCATCTAAAAATAATTCAGGATTGTTTTTCTTTAAAAAATCAGGAGCATCTTCTGGATAATAAGCTATATTACCAAGTTTACTTTCCTTAGTAATCATGTTTTCAATCATTTTAGATATTTCATCAACACTTATACCATTTTTAAAGTCGATATCATCTTGAGCAAAATTAATATATTTTCCATTTCTTATAGTGATGTCTTTACTTATATATTGACCAATACCATCCATGTATCTTCCATATTTAGCACACAATTCTAAGAACTTTTCATTACCATATACTTTTAATAATTCTAAATCACTATATCTTTTATTGGAAATACGATTACGACCTGTATCTAATAATATTCTATTATTAAAATTAATACCATTTTTATCGCCAAATGCAATAAATAAATTTTTATCTTTTAGTGCTTCAATAAGTTCTGGGTGTTTTTTTATATCATCAAAGTCTAATTGTCCAGTATAAAATCTATTAGTTAAACTTTGTTTTTCTTTTGCTGTAATAGTATTAAAATTATCTAAATTAATAAATATATTAGGATATTCTTCTATCATTTCTGGAACATTAGCTAGATATGAATAATCTAGTTTACTATTGCCACTAACTATACTATTATAAATTGATTCTCGTAATGATTTTTCTATAGTTTTTTCATCATTAATCTCGCCATTTAAACTTTGAATAGTTATTTTAGAAAGAGCAGCTCCATATTTAGAACATAACTCTAAGAATTTTTCATTACCATATCGTGAAATGTATTCATCCATAAAATTAACAGAGTTAGGTAACATCATTCCATGACCATCATCTAAACCAGGGAGATTTAATGTTATTGATGCCTTTATAATACTTTGCAAATCTTTATCTACTAAATACTTAACACAATCTTTATGTTGACACAAAAAATCTGGATTTAGCAAATTTTTATAAAATGCATCATTTAATTCTTTTGGAGCATCCATGTCCACGAAAAGTTCTGGATGGTTATCTCTAAATTCACCTGTAACCCAATCATAATTTGGACTATTTTTAAATGTATTAAAAATTCTAGCAGAATTCAAAAATTTCGCAAACTGTTCTTTAAATTCTTCATAAGTCAAATTTCCGTTTTTAAAGTCAATTCCTTCATTACTTAATAATCCATATCTATCTTTATAATAAGATCCAAGTACTTTAAGCATTTCTAAATCAGGTGACCAATCGTATGCTTTATGAGAAAAGAATCCAGTTTCTTGATCAAATTTTATAATATTATCAATACCAAAACCAGAAAGTATTATTCTTTGTTTTTTATCAAGTACACATACAGAATCATCATAACTTAGTAACTCATCAGTTGAACTTAATTTATCAATAATCTTTAAATTCAAAGATGAAGCCCATTCAGGAACACTATAAGTATTTCGAATACTGTTGTTATTAATAATTACCACTGGTGATTCATATTCCAAAATATACTCTTTAATAGCATTCTTGAACATAGTATCTAAATCTTTTCCAGGAACAAAGAGATTAGATAAACTATAAAGCTTATTTGCTTGTGCAATATGTCCAAATACATCTGGATATGTAAAAACTAATTCTTGGAGTTTACCTAAACCAAAATTATTTCTAATGAATAGATCAATATAAATTGCGGGATCCATAAAGTAATCAACTGGAATATTTTTGAATATGTCTTTATATTCAAGTAAATCTTGTATTTTTAACTTTCTATCAAAAAATCTTTTTTTAACTTCCTCTGGAATATTAACATTTACTAAAAAGAGATCTGGGTTTTCATTTATAAACTCTTTTGGATATTTTTTTGTTAAAAATAACATATTTGTATTAGTGATTTGTTGTCTGATTCTTTTAAAGCAAGCATTTTTAAATTCCGAAACATCCATATTTTTTAATTCTTGTTCAAATTCTGTGACTGTTGATATACCTTGTTTATCGTTATAAAACTCTGACATACACATAGGCATCATTTTACTGAAAATATAAAAATCTTCTTTAGAAAATTTATAAAAATCAATATTTTTTTCTAATCCTAAAAGATCTAACATCAATTGAAAATTATTTGTTGTAACAACATGTGATTTCAAATTTTTTTGTTTTATTTCTTCTAGTTGTAGAGAAGATAAATTAGATAAATCATCAATGGTTAATGAGCAGTTATAATATTTATTTTTAAATTCAGTACTAAAAATATCAGTTAAAAACAATAAAGGATTCATTTGAATTGTTTTTTCATCAAAATCATTAGAATTTATATAAGTTTGAATATTATCTAGATTTCTGATGTTACATCCTTTAAAATTACCATTTCCATAATATTCTATTAACTTAAAATCTATATTAGCTTTTGTTTTAGAAAAATCTGCTTTATGTTCTGCATCAGATACTACTGTAAAACCCTCCCATGCCTCAAAAGGAATATTACTTAAATCATAGCTTAATAATTGGTCTTGTAGTCTAAGATATTCTCCAGCAACTCTTTGTTCTTCTGCAGCACTATCATAATTAACATCATTTTTATGTTCTTCATAAGAAGCCTCATAACCTTTTGCTAAAGCTAATAATTGACTTTTAATTTGCTCGAATTGCTCTAAAGTTATTTTTTCAGTCATAAGTACACCGCCCAATACTATCTATTATTTATAATTATATCATAAAATTGATATTTATAATGATTCTATTTTTATATGTGAAAATAAAGTTGTACAAATAATAAAAATAAAAAGAATAAATAAATTATAATTAAATTTATCTTTTAATAAAACTATAAAAATGTTAAAATATATCCGTATGTGATATAGGAGGTAAAGTATGAGTAAATTAAAAACAGGATTATCATTAATTGTTTTGGGTAATGTTTTATATTTAGCATATACATTTTTTACTAAAGGTGGAAATAGTTCTTTTGGAGACTTTGCTAGTGGAGTATTACTTGGCATTTCAATAGGGATAAACTTAATAGGAATAGTTTTATCAGCATTATATGTATCAAATGAAAATAAAAAAGAAAATGAAAGTAAAAAAGAAAATGTAAAATAGTGTTAATTTGATAACACTTTTTATTTGTTTTAGAAATTATATAGTAGATGATATAATAAAGTAGGTGATATAATGTCAAATGAAAATAAAAAAGATTTCAATGATATGATAAATAATAAAAAAGATTGCTTATGAAACCGCTGATGAAACGGGCACTGACATATTAGAATTAAAAATAAAAGAAAAAAGTTTACTTCGATTTGTGTTAGATTTGGAAAAAAGATATATGAAAAAGTAATAAATTGATATTTTAAAGTTAATCTTTAAAAAAATAAAATATTATGATATGTTTATATTAGGAGTATTATATGAAAAATATTAAAGAAAAGATTAAGGAAACTAATAAAAAGAAAAAGATATCTTTAATTATAGTTCTAATTGTAGCGGTATTTGCTGCTTATAATATATTTGGTGGGAATGTTACAGATGAAGTATATTATGGAACAGAGTATGGAACTGGATTTTGCATGGGTAAGTTTAAAATTACTAATGAAGAAGAACTGAAAGCATTTGAAATTTTAACAGGCACTCCATCAGATGATTATAAAAAATTTGATCTTGATAAAAATACTATATTTATTGAAGTTAGACACGGTGGCTGTCCAAGTAAGATAAATATAAATAAAGTAAAAGTTAATAACTTTGTATCTATCGATTTTGATATGCAAGGTGCAACATGTGCATCAATAAGCAGATATGGAGCGATTGCTGTAATACCAAAAAAGATGTTATGGCATACATATACAGGAAATTGGAACAATCCACTAGATATATATGATCCACAAAATCCAATGTCCAAGAGAGAATCTATATTAAAAGGTTATTACTGTTATGATTTATAAAATAAAAAAGGAGAAAAGTATGGAAGTTAAAACTAAAGCAATTTATAAACATTTTAAAGGAGATTTATATTTTGTAGAGGATATTGCAATTCACAGTGAAACTGGAGAAAAATATGTTGTATATAGAGCACTATATGGAGATGCTAAACTGTATATCAGGCCATATGATATGTTTATTTCTGAAGTAGATCATGATAAGTATCCAGAGATTAAACAAAAATATAGATTTGAGTTACAAAATATAAAGTCTGTAAAAGAAAAATAACTATGACAGTTGTCATAGTTTTTATATAAAAACATATTATAAGTATTGTACAAAATTTTACATATCATATATATAAACAGAAGTCAAAAAAATCGAATCATGTTATACTATATATGGAGAGTGAAAAAATGACAGATGAAAAAAAATCACAAATAATAGGTATAGCTGTAATGGTTATTATCGTTTTTGGAATAGGAATAATGCTAATATGTTCTAAAAATATGAAAAAGAAGGAAAATGAAAGTAATACAACAACAAAAACAACACAGAAAGTTATTGAAAAGACAACTCAACCTACAACTGCAAAAGTAGAAGATACAAGTGCATTTCGTATGGTAATAGAAGATATTTTTACTACTCCAACAGGTGTAGCAGTAACTGGAACAATATCACAAGGAACCATACACGAAGGTGATAAAGTAGAAATTTTAGGTGATAATAAAATAATATCAACTAATATTCACAAAATAGAGAAACAAGAAAAAGAAACTTCTGTTGCAACAAAAGGTGACTATATATCAATAATTTTAAAAGATGTTAATAAAAGTCAAGTTTTAAGAGGACAAACAATTGCTAGTCCAAGTTCTATAACAGCAACAAATAAATTTAAAGCAAATATTCATATAAATACATTAAAAGAAGGTGGAAATGATATGCCAATATATAACAATTATTCATCTTCATTTGTATTTAAAATAGAGTCATATAAAGGAACAATAATACTAGATAATGATGAAGAAATGATAAATCCAGGAGAAACAAAATCAGCAACTATTGAACTTGATACAACTGTTGCTATGGAAAAAGATTCAACATTTAGTATAAGAGAAAATGGAAGAGAGATAGGAACAGGTACTGTAACTGAATTAATTAAATAGGAGGTTTATGAAAATATTATTATTATCTTGTAGTACAGGTGGTGGACATAATTCTTGTGCTAGATACATAGAAGAAGAATTGAAACTAAATAATATAGATTGTGAATTTAAAGATTTTTACGATATTGTTAACGAGAAAGCTAAAGGTTTATCAGAGAAAATATATTTAAAATCTCTTGGTAATGAAGGTAAAATATTCAAAAATATCTATAAGATGGGAGAAATATATAGCAAAACAGGAATTAAAAGTCCAGTATATTTAGTAAATAAATTACATAAGAAAAAGTTATATAACTATATAAAAACCAATAATATAGATTTAGTTATAACAACACATTTATTCCCGGCTTTAACATTAACATCAATAAATAAAGATAAAGATTATGATAATATTCATTTTCTTTTTGTGGCTACTGATTATGAACCATGTCCATTTATGGAAGAGGTTAAACCGGATTATTTTATTACAAATAAAGATTTAGAAGAAAAGTTTAATAAAAAGAAAATATCTACTGACAAGTTATTAACAACAGGAATTCCAGTATCAACAAGATTTATTAAACAAGCTAAAAACATAAGAAAAAATTTAAATATTAATAACGAAAATTTAATACTTATTATGCTTGGAAGTATGGGATTTGGTAGTGTTGATACTGTTATAACAGAATTATTAAAACAAGAAAATACAAAAGTTATTGTGGTATGTGGAACAAATAAAAAATTATATGATAGATTAAATAACATTAAAAATGAAAATCTAATAGTGTTAGGATTTGTTTCCAATATTAATGATTTAATTTATTCAAGCGATATAGTTTTATCAAAACCAGGAGGACTATCATCAACTGAAATTGCTAGTATAAGAAAACCATTACTTCATATATTTCCTATACCAGGTATAGAAACATATAATACTAAGTTTTTTAATAAAAGAAATATGAATTTAATATGCAACAATAAAGAAGAAATAATAAATAATTGTAAATATTTACTTCAAAATAAAGATAAACAAAAAGAAATAATATCAAATCAAGAAAAATATATAAATAATAATTCAGCAAAAGATTTAGTTGATTTTATTAAAAATAATTATTAAAAAAGATCTATTTTTTTAAATAGACCTTTTTATTTCCATAAATTTTCTGGATATATACCATCATTTATTAGTTTTTTAATTTCATCTTTTATTAATTGTAAATCTTCTTTGTAAGTGATTCCATACCATTTAGAAGTTGTTTTAATAACTTTTACCTTTACTATATTATTCTTTAAATACTTATTTACTTCTTCTGGTATTAGGTATTCAGCTGTCATTAAATCATTGTTATCTAAGAAGTCTTTAAAATCATTTTCAAGTAGTTCAAATAGTTTTGGAGTAAAGCCAAACATATTCATAGATACAGTTGTATTGTTATGTACTTCTATATCTTTATTATCGACTAATGTTTTAGCATTTAATTTACCATTTTCTAAGTTTATTACACTTTCATTTAAATTAACTAAATAATTATCTTTTACATTACAAATTCCTCTTTTAACAGAACCATTATTTGTTATAGTGTCAATTGCATTATATCCTATAAGTGCAAATTCTTTATCATTCTTACTATTAGAAATAAAATCTTTAACTTTTAGATAAGAATCTCTACCATAAAAATCATCTGCATTAATTATTGCAAAGTTTTCATGAACCTTATCTTTACAACATAATATAGCATGTGCGGTACCAAGTGGTTTAATTCTTTCATTTGGTATATTAACAGGAACATTATCATTGTTTTGAAAAACATATTCAACTTTAATATGATCGCTTATTCTTTTACCAATTGTTTCTTTAAAAATCTCATAATTTTCTTCTTTTATAATAAATACTACTTTTTTAAAGCCTGCTTTAATAGCATCATAAATAGAATAATCTATTATAAACTCTCCATTTGGACCAACTGCTTCAATTTGCTTAAGTCCTCCAAATCTACTGCCCATACCAGCAGCCATAATTACTAATGTCATATTTCACCTCTACAATAATATTATCATATAAAAAACAAGATAGTCTAGTTTCTATTTTATTTTTTAATTCTTTCCAAATAATCATAATATAAAATAATCAAATTAATTATTTTTATAATTTTAAAAAATCGTGAAAATAAAGTGAAAATATAAACAATAAATGTTATAATCAAAACAGGAGGATATATGAAAAAAGTATTTAAAATATTAGCTATATTATCATTACTTGTTTTTATAACGGCTTGTGATTTATCAACAAAAGAAACTTTTACAGAGGATAATTTTAAAATAACATTAACAGATGATTTTTATAAGAAAGATAATTTAAGTTCAACATATTACTATGAATCAACAGATGTTGGCATCGTTGCTACATTTGAGGATTTCGAAAGTTTAGAAGAAGTAAATATAAATTCAGATTCATCATTAGAAGATTATTTAAAAGTAGTAGAATATGCAAATGGTGAAAAATATGATAGTAAAAAAAGTGAAAATGGAAAGTACTATTATTTTGATTATACAGCATCTGTAAGTGGCAAAGAGTTCTATTATATAAGTGCTGTATATAAAGGTAAAACTGGTTTTTGGTTAGTGACATCATACTGTGAAAATAAAAATAAAGATGAATTAAAACCTGTATTACTAAAATATTTAAATACTGTTGAAGTTTAAGTGTATACCAAGTACACTTTTTAAATAATTTGTTAATATAAATGATATAATTAAAGTAGGTGAATTAATATGGCAAATAGAGCATTGGATAATAAATGTCCTGCTTGTGGAGCTCCCATTTTATATAAACCAAATTTAAAAAAATGGAAGTGCGATTATTGTAAAAGCGAATTTACTCTTGAAGAAATGAAAAAATACAATAATGCAAGCAATGAAAAGAATAATTTAAAAGAAGATACAAATGAAAAAACTCTATCGCAAGAAAAACTAAAAGCAGAGAATGAAAAGGCAAAGTATGTAGAATATAATTGTAAAGATTGTGGAGCTAAAATTATAGCAGATGAACAAACAGCAGCAACATTCTGTATTTATTGTGGAAATACAGCAATATTAAAAGAAAAATTATCTGGTAAATTTGCTCCTGATATGATAATTCCATTTAAAAATGAAAAAGAACTCGCTATTGAATCATTTAAGAGTTTAAATAAAGGTAGACCTCTTATGCCAAATTTTTTCAATGATGCAAAAAATATAGAAAAAATAAGAGGAGTATATATTCCATTTTGGTTATTTGATGTTAAAGTAGCTGGAGAGTTAGCTGCTACAAGTACAAAAAGTAGTTCTTGGACAATAGGAGATACAGTTTATACTAAAATAGATACATATAAACTTGAAAGAGAAGGAACAATGGAATTTAATAAAATTCCAGTAGATGGTTCAACAAGATTCGATGACGATATTATGAATACGATTGAACCATTTGATTATGAAGAACTTGAAAATTATAATCATGCATATCTTTCTGGATTCCTTGCAGAAAAATATGATGTTGAAGAAATTGAAAGTTTTAAAACTGCTAGTAGCAGAAGTATCAATTCCGCAAGAGATGAAATGAAAAATGATATGGGAATGGGGATTAAATCTGTAATAAAAGATAAGTTTTCTGCTAACAAGTTATTAACAAAATATGTTTTATTACCTGTATGGATGATAAATGTTAAATATAATAATAAATTTTATATATTTGCAATGAATGGTCAAACAGGAGAATTTGTAGGAAATATTCCAGTAGATAAAAAGAAAGCAGTTAAATATGCAATTATAACATTCATAATTACATTTGTAATAGTTATAATTATAAGTTATTTAATCTTCTTCTTGGGAGGTAATAAATGAAAAAGTTAGTCAAAATAATTATTTTAACAATATTGTTAATATTACCTTTTAGTTTAAAAGCGGAAGTAACATTAAAGGAAAGAAATGAAGCAAATAATTATGGTGTTAATAAAAAGTGGAGTATAACTGATAGTAATATAGATAATGTTAAAAATACAAAATATGTTGATGCTAGTGAAAAGATATATGACTATTCTAATGTGTTAACAGAAGAAGAAAAAGTGGAACTTAAAAGTCTAATAGATGATTATATTACTAAAACAAAAATGGATATGGTTATTCTTATTGATTCTCTTCCATATGTACTTGACAGTGAAAATGAAGATTATGCAGTTGATTTTTATGATTATAATGATTTTGGTATAGATTTTGAAAATTATAGTGGAGTTATTCTATTTAGAAATACATATGAAACTGATCCATATTTTAATGTATATATGTTTGGTAATGCACAATTATATTATTCATATGAAAGAAGCGAAAATATGTTGGATGCAATATATCCAGATTTGAAAAACAAAAATTATATGGATGGATTTTCAAGTTTTGTTGATATATATAAGAATTATTATGAACAAGGAATACCAAGTGAGTATAAAAATTACTATATAGATGATATGGGATATTTAAAAAAGAAATATAATGTTCCATGGTTAATAGCTTTAATCGCTTCAACATTTGTAACTATTATAACTTTAACTATTATGGTTAATAAAAATAAAATGGTAAAGAAAGATACAAGAGCAACTGGATATTTGAATAATTCAAGTATTAGTTATACAAAGAGAACTAAAAATTTAATTTCATCACATACTACACACTATAGAAGAACAGAATCATCATCAGGCGGAGGCGGAGGCGGAGGATTCTCATCAAGCAGTGGTTCATCTGGTGGTGGTCATAGTAGTGGTGGTGGAAGACACGGATAAAAAATGCAAGTATTTTAATAATACTTGCTTTTAATTTTTAACAATAACACCTAAATACCTGGATAACATAGCAGCACCAATCATATCTACTTCAATATTTTTAATAGAAATTAAATCAAAATTAATATCCTCTATATTTGAATTACATAAATCAATAATATCATGTTTAGTATTTAAAAAAGAGAATTTTCTTAAACTACATTTGTCAAAAATAATATTCTTTAATGATAATTCTTGAAAATATCCTTCATCTAAAACGGAATTATTAAATAAAACATTTTCGAGTTTAGTTTCATAGAAATTACAATATCTTAAATTACATTCATTAAAACTAATGTTTTTAAGAGAAGAATTTCCGAAAGAAACACCGAGCAATTTACAAGTATTAAATTCACATCTATTTATACCGTTCTTGTCAAAAGATTTATTTGATAAATCACAATTATTAAATATGCAATCAAGTAATTCAATGTTATCAAATCTAATATTAGAAAAATCTATACTATTAAAGATACAACTATTTATTGTGATTGAATCAAACTCACATAATCCTATATTTTCTTGATCGAATTCTTTATTATCAATTGAATAATCAATTTCTCTTATATTGAAGTATTCTGTATAACTAATTTTTGGTTTTATAATTTTATTTTTCATAATTATATTATATAATAATCTTATGGAAATATTAAATATATTTTATAATGATATTTTAAAAGAAGCTATGGATGGCAAAGTAGATTGCTATTTTACTTTTAACATAAGATTTTTTAATAATTTAGAACCTCATAATAATGATGATATGGTTCCAATATTAAATATAACAAACAAAGAACTATTTAATAAATTATTAATTGAATATGTAAATAAAGCAAGAACTTACTATGATTTAACAAAATATATAAATGGTATAGAAGAAAATCATGACTATTATTTAAATAAATTAATAATGACTGTATTATGGTCTAATGCTACTTATGAAGACTTTAATGATCCGATTAGTTTTTTGAAAAATCAAATAGAATTTTTAGATAATGAAACATTAAATGAATTTAACGAAAGAAAAACAGTTGGATATAGTGAAATATTAGATGGTGAAGTCGAAATAGAAAATATAAAAGAAAGCATATTAAATGAAACACCAAATAGTATTCAAATATCAATATCTAATAATAATGAAAGATATTATTTCCCAAGAATTAGATATGGAATTTCAGGGAATAAGTGTTATATATATGCAGTACAAAGTGAATTAGAAAGTGATGAAAATATTAAAAAGAAAATAAACAGAAAATTATTTAAAGTAGGAGAGAATTTTAATAGTGAACTTGATAATGAAACAATATATGGTATTGGTAATTTAAAAGATGTAACCTCATCATTTGTAGTAGCAGTAAATATGTTTTTAGGACTCTTAGCAAGTAAAGGAATTACTGAAATAGAAGCACCATCTATACTATTAGAAAGATGGCTTGCAAAAGAAAAATACATTACTGAAAAAGGGAATAGTTTAGAAAAAAGAGGACTCAATAAAGAAGAATTTATTAATTTTGAAAGCGAAAAACATTTAAATATTCAATCTAATTTAACTGAAAAATTTATAAGAACATTTTTAAGAATTATATATCATCATAAGGATTTTAATGTTGAAAGTTATCCTTTTGATATAGATAGTAGTCTTCATTTTAATATATGTGAAAATAGCGAATGTAATAATAGTTTACTTGATGAAACATTTTTAATAACTAGTAGATATAAAAATAAAAATCTATGATATAATAATTATGAATTGGAGGACTATATGCTTGTTAGTAATGAATGGAAAGATTATGAGTGTATTGATGCTGGTAATGGAGAAAAATTAGAAAGATGGGGTTCTGTAATACTTAGAAGACCTGATCCTTGGGCATTATGGACACATAAAGATTCTAATGTATGGAATAATTATCATGCTGTTTATCATAGAAGTGATAAAGGTGGAGGATACTGGGAAAATATAAAGAAATTTCCAGAATTTTGGACTATAAATTATAAGAACTTAAAATTTAAAGTAAGTCCAACAGGGTTTAAACATACTGGCCTTTTTCCAGAACAAGCAGCTAATTGGGATTTCATAATTAATAAAATTAAAAATTCAAATAGAAAAATTAAAGTACTTAATTTATTTGCATATACTGGTGGAGCTACAATGGCTGCATCAAGTGCAGGAGCAGTAGAAGTAGTACATGTAGATGCATCTCTTGGAATGAATGAATGGGCAAAAGAAAATGCAAAATTATCCGGACTTGAAAACAACAAGATTAGATATATATGTGATGACTGTTTAAAGTTTGTTGAAAGAGAAAAAAGAAGAGGAAATAAGTATGATGCAATCATTATGGATCCACCTACATATGGAAGGGGTCCATCAAAAGAATTATGGAGATTTGAAGATAGTTTAAATAAATTATTAGATTCTTGCATAGATATATTAAGTGATGATCCATTATTTCTACTTATAAGTTCATATACAAAAGGAATTACACCAGAAATTTTAAAAAATATTTTAGAAACTAGTACAAAAGATAAATTAATAGGCGGAAAAATCAGTACAGATGAAATAGGACTTAAAATAACAGGATCTAACATGGTATTACCATGTGGAATATATGGAAGGTGGGAAAAAATATGAAATTAAAAATAATGCTAAAAAGTATTTTGTTCACAGCAATAGGATTATTATTAGTAGCTTTATCAGTTATTGCATTTTCAAGCTTAAATGACAAAGAAACAATAAACCCAGAAGATGTAGCAAAGGACTATCAAATAATCGATTATGAAGGTGAATGCCCTGAAGTAGTAGAATGTTTTTACAAAAATCATTCAAGAGATTTCTGCTTTAGTTGTGCTAAAAGTGACAAAATAATATTAAGTTGGTCAGATGGCTCACAAACTAAAATGATAGATGATTTAAAGAGTGGAAAAGTTACCATTGAATCATTAATGGACCACGGACTTAAAGTAATTGAAATGAAAGCAACACCTGATAATGATTAATATTATTTATGAAGATAATCATCTTTTAGTAGTTGAAAAACCAATAAATATAATAGTTCAAGAGGATAATACAAAAGACAAAGATTTATTAACTATATTAAAAGAATATATAAAAGAAAAATATAATAAACCAGGAAATGTATATTTAGGATTAGTTCATAGACTTGATAGGCCAGTAGGTGGAATAATGGTGTTTGCTAAAACTTCAAAAGCAGCTGGAAGACTATCAGAGCAAATACGAAATAAAACATTTAAAAAGACTTATAATGCTATAGTAATGGGTAATATAAATCAAAGTGGAAAATTAGAAGACTATCTACTTAAAGATGAAAAAAAGAATATAGTTAAAGTTGATAAAAGTGGAAAGTTGGCAATACTTTATTATAAAAAATTAAGTTATAAAGATAATATGTCACTTGTTGAAATAAATTTAGAAACAGGAAGAAGTCATCAAATAAGAGTACAAATGTCTAATTATGGATATCCCCTTTTTGGTGACCAAAAATATAATAAAAAGGCTTCTGTTGGTGAACAAATAGCATTGTTTGCTAAGAAAATAGAATTTGTACATCCTATAACAAGAGAGAAATTAGTTTTCGAAATAGATTTACCAAATAGATACCCATTTAATATATTTAGATAGGAGAACATGAAAAAAGAATTAAATATTGAGGTAGATATACGAAATAAAAATGATTTTGTAAGTGAGTATAATGATAATACATTATCACCAGATTTAAAAAAATACCTATTAAATGAAATAGCAGGATATGATATTAATTCTAAAATTAATTTAGATATAGATTGTAAATTTCAACTTACAAAAGATGAAGAAGAAAAATATAAGAAAATAATTATAAAAGAATTTAAAGAAAGTAAAGATGAATTACTTTTAGAAATGGCTAGTAGTAATGTTAAAAAGGTAATACTTTTTACAATAGGTATGTTATTTATAGTAGCAGCATATTTTCTAAATCATATATTCGGAGAAATATTAGTAGAAGTATTTACAGTATTTGGTTGGGTTGCTTTATGGGAAGTTGCTTATGCTATATTTTTTACAGATGCTAGTAGAAGAAGGAATATAAAAAAATATAATCAAATAATAAAATCAAAAATTAAGTTTAAGTAATCTTAAACTTTTTAAATTATTGTAAACTTAAAAAAATAGATTAAAAAATAATAAAATAATTGATATAATATAATAGGTGAATGATATGGATTTGGAATTTAATAATGATACAAATTATTTAGATCAACATTTTTTAGTAGATAAAAGTATTATAAATGCTTTTGTTGATGCTGCTGATTTAAAGGTAACAGAAGATGTTGTAGAAATCGGCCCTGGGAAGTGTGAGATAAGTGATACAATTGCAAGAAGAGTAAATCATTTAACATGCATTGAAATAGATAGAAACTTAGAACATTTTATAAATGTTTTAAAAGATAAACATAATAATGTTGATGTTATCTACGGAAATGCTTTAACAGTTTATATTCCACCCTGTGATAAAATTATATCTGCATTACCATATTCAATAACAGAACCTTTTATAGAAAAACTGTTGAGATGTGAGTTCAAGGAATGTACTTTAATTGTTGGTAAAAAATATGCTGATGCAGTTATAAACAAATCATTAACAAAATTAGCACTACTTACAAATTCATTCTTTAATGTAACTAAAATTATGGATATAGAACCAGAAGCATTTGATCCAGCACCAAGAGTGATGTCATCAATGATAAAATTAATTCCAATTAAAAAAGAAGATTTAAAATACAGTTTTAAAAGATTTATATTCAGAGAAATGTTCTTTCATAGAGAAAAGAAACTAAAAAATAATTTAATGGAATCATTAATAGAATTTTCTAAAATGCATGATCAAAAATTAACTAAAAAAGAAAGTAAACAAATAATAGAAGAGTATGATATTCCAAAAGAAACATTAAATAAATTAATGGAAAATTTATCTAATGAGGAATATGAACTTATATATAACAAGTTAAAATAATAAAAAACTACATCATTATAAATGGTGTAGTTTTAATTTATCATCTTTTTAACTTCTTCATATAAATATGGTTTAAATTCATTAATAGGTAATGGTTCATTATTCAAAATTGAATTATAACAAGTACTACCAACAAGTTCTATAATCATAAATAAAGTAACATTAGGGTTCTTTATATTCTTAGAATATTTAGTTATTTCATCAATAAACTTATCTTTTAAATCTTTATATTCTTCATCTATAATCTTGATTATATTTTTATTATAAAGACCAAGAGATAAATTTTTATTAATAAGTTTTATTAAATCTTTATTATTACTAAGAACATCAATAATATAATCAATAATACTGATTATTTTATCAGGAAAATTATTTAAATCTTTATTATTAGTATATATAATCGCATCATTAAATAGTTTTTTTGATTTTTCATCCAATTGCAAATGTAATTCTTTCATTTGTAAATCTGTAATTGGAGCTGGTGATCCCATCATTGCAT
>SAMEA104315422__coassemble_354_pt1 | contig 23521 bp, 27 predicted proteins | sample SAMEA104315422__metabat2_low_PE_011 | metagenome-assembled genome bin SAMEA104315422 (sample SAMEA104315422) | gut metagenome | biome: Monkey gut; feature: monkey-associated habitat; material: faeces | place: China | collected 2013
CCAACAGACTTTGCAGCTCCAAATGTTGTTATTCACGGTAAAGCTATTTTTGATAATGCTTCTTACTATTTAATAATGGGACTTAGAAAACAAGCTGTAGATGATCTTGCAAAATTAGTTGATTTAAACGATCAAGAAAAAGATTCCATAAAGAGATATAGTCAAGGACAAGCATTATTTGTTTGTGGAAGCAGAAGAATGAGAATTAATGTAATTGCAACACAACAAGAATTAGAATCATTTGGTTCAGGTGGTGGACTATAGTTCTTTCACCTAAAGGATGTGAAGTATGGACAATAATAGTGATCAAAATTTAGAACAAAACAAGCAAAATATAAATCAAAGAAGAAATACTGGTGTAGTCGATAGATTAAACCAGTTTTCGTCTGGATTTAAATCTGGTTTAGGTCTTGGCGGTGAAAAAGGAACAAAAGATAGATTAAAAAACAGGGGTCAAAATGAACCAAGAGGGGTTAATAAAGAAAGTGGAAAATTAGACCAAAAAGAAGGATCAGACAAAAAAGGTGGACTTGAAAAGAAAAATGGTTTAAAGAAAAAAGATGAAAAGTCACAAGGAAAGGGTTTTGGCGATTTAAAATCAAAAATTTCGTCTAAATTAGGATCAGGAGCAGGTGCTGCTAGTGCAGCATTAAAAGCAAAAAGTTTAAAATTAAAATTATTAAAATTAAAAATAATAGGTATAGCAGCAGGAGTATTTTTAGGAATATTTATGATTGCATACCTTGTATTAGTAATTGATAACTTCTTTTCATCAATTGTTCTTAACTTTGGTGTGCCAGAGCAAAGAACAGATGAAGATGATTTAGAAGGTTTATATACTGATAGTAAATACATAAGAGATCCAGATACTGGTGAATTATATACATGGCCTGAATTAATACAAGTTTTAAATAATGATGAAAGTTGTAAAGCTGGATTCTTTCAAGGCATTTGGGAAGCATTATTTCCAGAGGGAAGTGATGAATTTAAAGATGTATGTCAATTGATGAGATACATTAAAAAGAAAACAAATGATTATGAAACTAAATATATGCATAAAGAGAAAAATGGACCAAATAAATTAGATAGAGGTCTTATAATTGGTACATTGTTTTTTGGATATGATTCACAAGCAACATATGATAATTATGAAACACCTCCAGCTAAAGAAGACGAAAAAGGAGATACATTTATCTCAGCAGCAGACCATTTTGAAGCATTAAAAAATGTAATTAAAGATGGAAAACTAACTAAACCTGATGTTAATAGAATAATTCAAAGTACAATATTTGAAGATGTTTACCCATCATTTACTTGGGAAATAAGGGAAGAATGGTCTATAACACAACAAAAATATATTAAAGTTGGATATTGTAATACTTCAGTAGTACAAAATTATGAATATAGTAGAGATAAATGGGAAATGTTCATAAGATGGAATGATGAAAAAGATTTACAAGATGGTGATGATAATATCCCAACTGTTAGAAATAGTGCATTCAGTGTTCCTGGATATTTAAGAGTAAACGGTAGTAAACTTTTAGATAGTTATAGAAATATAACTAGGAGTGCAATTTTAACATTAGTAGGAACAGGATATACATACGATACTAGTATGAATAATGCATGGAAATCTACATCAGAAGAATGTAACAGTACAATAAGTAAAGATGCATTGTTATCACTAGTAGATAAATTAGATGGTTCAGTAACATCAGCTCATAATTATTTTATTAAGAGAGAATATAATCAAATAGTAGATACTACAATATATTTTCAAAAGGTAGAAGAAATCTATTCAACATCAAAAGATAACTTTACTAGTAGAAATATAAAATTTACAACACCTGGACCAACTGTTCATAATGAATATGTTGAATTTGAGTATAAACATGGATTTGGATATATTAATTTTCCATCATTCAAACAAGCTGATGAAGATTCAAATTTACCAGGTATAGAGTATAATGATGCGACTACACCAAAAAAATTAGAAGAAATAATAGAAGAAACAAAAGATAGAAAATATGAAATAAATAATGTTCTTCTTTTAAAAGATTTAGATTCAGCTCAATATGGAGAAAATGGATATTGGGATGAAAATGGAAACTATATTGAAGGAACAATTCCAGATTTTAGTAATTCAGAAGTTGTAACAAATGCATATTGTAAGAGCTTCTTATCATCAGATTTAGATGATATTACTGTTAAATTAACTGACTGCGATGGAAATCAACAAGATTCAGTTCCATTTAAGGATTATATAATTGGTGTAACTGTCGGGGAGATTGGTCCAAGTTCTTACAACAATAAAAATTATGCATTAACACAAATGATTGCTAGTATAAGTTATACAATGGCAAGAAGAGGAAACTACAAAAAAGGTTCTACAATAACAATGAGAAATGGAGACTGTGACCAGGTATTTAGTTCTCCAAGAAAGGGCTCATATAGAAAAGAAGCAAATTTGATGTGTAGTAGCAGTAAACATTGTAGAAGCTATTATCAAGGAAGTGCACCAAGTGCTGAATACGAAGATTATAAATCTGCAATATCAGAAGCAGCATATCAAAAATTTGGTGAGTTATATGAAATAGCTAAGCAATATTTAATAATATCAAATAATAATATTACAGAAGCAGGATATGTTGATACAAAACAAGAAGGTTGGGAAGCAGCAGCAAATAATGGAGAAAATTTTGCTGAAATTATTAAAAAGACATATGGTGACTCCGATTTAATAGAGTGTTCAACATATGAAGATAATTTTGATCAAAATATATATGATGAAGTATATGCTGGACAAGGTTGCTTAGGTATTGTTAAGGCAGCAACCGCTGAAATAGGAACTAGAGAAGATCCAATAAATAGTGATTATGTTAAATATAATGATTGGTACTATGGTGAACATAAAAAAGCACAATGGTGTGCTATATTGCTAGTAAAACAGGATATCTTGGAACTGAAATACCAAAAACTGCCGGTGTTAAACCTATGCAGCAATACTTTGTGGAAAAAGGATCATGGAGAGCTGCAAGAAGAGGATATGATCCAAAACCTGGAGATATTGTCATTTTTCAATACGAAGCTCCTGGAGAATATGGCCATGTTGCGATAGTAGTAGACTACAATAAAAGTACAGGACAAGTAACAACTGTAGGTGGAAACGAAGGCCATAGTAATCCAGAAGGTGGAAGAGTAAAAAGACAAACCTATACAAGTAAAGATTCGGCATCTATTGCTGGATATGGAAAGATAAATTGCAAAGAAGATGCAAATACAAGTGGTATTTTAAAGAGGAAAAATAATAATGAACAAATCAAGTAAAAAATCATTTTATATAATATTGGGAACAGCTTTAGTAATAATGCTAGCAATTATTATTCCTCTTATTCTTACCGGGGAAAAAGTTGAAAGCAACAGAGCTAAATATTTTCCTACTTACACAGATATAAAAGTTAATTCAAAAACATTTACAGATGCAGAAAAATATGAGGATTTAAGAAAAAAATTGTCAGAAGATTTTCTATTTGAAAGAGTTATAACTGTTGGAGATTATGACTCTTCAAATATGACAAAAAAAGATCTTGATAATCTAATAGAAAACTATATGATTAATTTTGAATTATCAAATACAAGATATTTAACAAAATTTAGTAAAGAAAAACAATATATTTGTATGACAGAAAGTAATTTAAAAGAAAGTTATGTTGAATTATATAATACAGATATTTCTAAATATTTAGATGATATGATGTATAGATTTAAATATATGTTTAGAAAACAAAATTACTGTATGTATTATACTATGGCATTAGATTTCACAATGTATGGAAGAATGTTTTATATAAATAAAATGGATTATGATAAAGATAATGAAATAATAACAGCTGATATTTATTTATATACATATCCAATAACTACTGAAACTGAAACTTCTGCTCAATCAAATGCAAGAACAGCTATGAATAACAAAGAATTTGATAGAGCAAAAAAATTAATTGTTGAAGATTCGGATGGAAAATATGAAAGAAAAACAATAAGATTTAAAATAAATAATAATGGTAAATTTTTTAAATATCAAATAATTAGTATTAAAACAACAGATAAATAATGAAAAAAAATAATTTATATAGTATAATATAAGCATATTGGGGTGAAAAATATGAAGTTAAAATTTAGAGCTGACATGAAAGATATAGTAATATTTTTAATATTTTTAGTAGTATTACTATATTTAATAGCAATAGCAGTAGTAAATATACACTCAGTAGCAACTGAATCAGTATTTGCTGGATTGAATCCATTACCAGCATTTGCTCCAGATTTATTACTTACAACATTAATGTTCTTTATATTAGCTGTTGTTGCAATATTAACTGCATGTTCATCATACTTCTTTGATAGAGAAGAAGGCTTTGGAATAACAACTCAAAAGAAATCTAAAAATGATGGATATTCAAAATTAATGTCAGAAAGTGACATGAAAAAAGATTATGGAATTAAAAAAGTACATTTAATTGATGATACTTATGATGCTGGTGGTTTCCCAGTAATAAATAATGGTAAAGATGCATGGGTTGATGATAGTGGTCAACCACACTCATTAATTATGGGTGCTTCTGGTTCAGGTAAAACACAAGCATTCATGTTTCCATTAATAAAAATATTAGGTAGACATGGTGAAAGTATGATAGTAACCGATCCAAAAGGTGAGCTATACGAAAACTGTGGTGCCTTATTAAAAGAAAAAGGTTATAAAATAATATTATTAAACTTCCGTGACCCAAAAGAAGGAGCTGCATGGAATCCATTTAGTTACCCATATAGAATTTATAAAGAAGGTAACTCAGATAAAGCTAATGAACTTTTACAAGACTTAGCAAGCAATATCTTAATAGATCCTAATAATAAAGCAGAACCATTCTGGGAACAAACTGCATCAAACTTCTTTACAGGTTTATCACTTGGTTTATTTGATGATGCTAAAGAAGAAGAAATAAATATTAATAGTATAAATATGATGGCAGAAGTAGGAGACGATAGAATAGGAGCTTCTACATATATAAAAGAATACTTTAAAAGTAAAGGTGAATTAAGTCCAGCTTATATAGCTGCCGCCTCTTGTATTAATGCACCAAATGAAACTCGTGGTGGAATTATGTCTACATTTAGAACAAAGACAAGAATATTCTCCTCACAAGAAGCATTGTCAGAAATGCTTTCATATAGTGATTTTGATATAAGAGATATAGGTAAAGAAAAGACAGCTGTGTTCTTAAAAGTACATGATGAAAAGACTACATACCATGCTTTAGCGACAATATTCGTTAAACAAGCATACGAAGCCTTAATCGCTACAGCTCAAACATTTCCTAGTTTAAAATTACCTTACAGAACAAACTTTATTCTTGATGAGTTTGCAAATATGCCAGCATTAAAAGATGTAGAAACAATGATTACAGCATCTCGTTCAAGAAATATTAGATTTAGTTTCGTTATTCAAAACTTTTCACAATTAAATAAAGTTTATGGAAAAGATGTAGCAGAAACTATTAAAGGTAACTGTGGTAACTTTGTATACTTAATGAGTACTGAACTTGCAGCACTTGAAGAAATTAGTAAATTATTAGGTGACCAAAAGCCACCAAAAGCTGAAAAAGATAAACCAGCTCCTCCAATTAGACCATTATTCACAGTAAGTGATTTACAAGCTCTAAAAGAGGGAGAAGTAATTATTAACAGATTTAGAAGTATGCCATTTAAAACAAAACTAACATATGACTATAAAATCGACTGGGGTAAAAAATATCCTAAGATGGATTACACAGTTAGACAACATCATGATGTAAAAGTATTTGATGTTAAAGAATATGTAAATAAATTAAAAGAAAGCCAAGGCACACCAACTCCAATGGGTAACCCTGTAGGAGGTATGGGAGGCGGAATGCCAATGTCAGGACAATTTATGCCAGGCATGGGAGGTATGATGCCAGGTGGTGTTAAAATGCCAATGGGCGGTGGCATGGTTGATAGCTATGAGGATTATGTTAAAAAGTTAGATGCTAAAATAGCAGAACTTGAAATGAAATGCTAGAAAGAGAAAATAACAAGCAAGCATTAAATAATGTACCTCAAAATAATCAACAAGCTAATGAAACTGCTACTAAACCAGTACCTCTAACTGAAAAGAGTGAAGAAGATATTGAAAAAGAAATAAATAATATATTTGACCATAAAGTACCAGAAAGTACAAATACTACAACAAATGAAAATAAATTTATTGATAATTTTGAAGAATTCACTCCTAAAAAAGAGGAACCAATAGTAGAACCTATCAGTCAAGATGTAATTAAACCAAGATTTATTGAACCAGAAATGACACAAGAAGTTAAATCAACTCCAATAGAATCAGTACCAGAAATTAAACCAGTTGAACCAAAGGTTGTTGAACAAAAACCAGAAGAACCAAAATTCAATGAACTTGGACTTGAAAAACCAAAAGTAAATATTGATGTTGATAGTGTAGTAGTAAATGATAAAAATAATGATGAAGATTTCTTTGATGATTTCTTTGGAAGTGAAGATGAATAACAATTCATCTTTTTTTTCATAAAATATCTTAGGTGATATTATGAAAATAATAGATGTAAGCGATAAATATACATATAGTGAACACCATTTAAATGGTAGTATAAATATTCCATATGATGATTTAATAAATAATTATAGAAGATATTTAAATAAAACTGAAAATTATTATTTATATTGTAAAAGTGGAAAACTAAGTAAGAGAGCAACAATGATATTATCTTCACTTGGTTACAAAGTTTATTATCTAGAAAATTAAATGAAAAAGTATTATAATTATTTAGGGAAGAAATATGATAGATATATTAAAAGAAATAGTAAGTTTTATAGAAACATCAGGAGCAATAGGTGCCTTAATCGGTTGCTTATTTATACTTATTGAATCAATAGTTCCAGTATTACCATTAATGGTATTTATAACCATTAACTTTTTGGTATTTGGTAATCTACTCGGATTCATATTATCCTGGATATTTACTATTCTTGGATGTATAATGTCATATTTCATATTCAAAAAAGGATTTGGAAATAAATTTGAAAATCTTACAGAAGATAAAGAATTATTAAAAAAATATAAAAAGATATTTAAGAATATAACAGTATCACAACTGACAATATTAATTGCTATACCATTTACTCCTGCATTTATGATTAATATAGCAGCAGGACTAGTTAAAATGGATTTTAAAAAGTATTTTACAGCATTATTAATTGGTAAAATATCACTTGTATATTTTTGGGGATTTGTTGGAACTTCATTTATTGAAAGTATGTCTAATCCAATTATATTAATAAAGATATTTACACTATTAGTAATAACATATATAATAAGTGTAATAGTAAATAAAATATTAAAGATAAAGTAGGTGTTAAAAATGGAATATGTAATTGTAGGACTTTTAGTAGTAGTAATAATACTATTAATAATATTATTAACAAGAAAAAATAATAGTGAATTAAATGAAAAATTAAGTAGAACAGAAATAAATGTTATAAAAGAGATAAGTGATTTTAAACATAATTTTGCTAATGATTTAAATAAAGATTTTAATAGTTTAAATGATAGAATAGAATTAAAATTAAATTTAATAAATCAAAAGGTAAATGAAAAATTAGAAGATGGATTTGATAAAACAAATAAAACATTCACAGAAGTTATGAATAGATTAACAAGAATAGATGAAGCACAAAAGAAAATAGATGGACTTGGTAATGAAATAGTATCTCTTGAAAGTATATTAACAGATAAAAAGAGTAGAGGTATTTTTGGAGAAGTAAATTTATATCATATTCTGTCATCTATATTTGGAGAAAAGAATGATAAAATATATAGAACACAATACACTCTTTCAAATTCTTATATAGCAGATGCGATAGTATTTGGACCAGAGCCACTAGGGACAATTTGTATAGATTCAAAATTTCCACTTGAAAATTATAGAAGATTAGTTGAAAAAGGACTAAGTGAAACAGAAAGAAATGAAAGAAGTAAAGCATTTGATAATGATGTTAAAAAACATATTGATGCGATTGCTAGTAAATATATAATAAATGGAGAAACAACAAACCAAGCAATAATGTTCTTACCAGCAGAAGCAATATTTGCAGAAATAAATGCATATCATCCTAATATAATTAAATATGCAGCTAGTAAAAAAGTGTGGATAACTTCTCCAACAACACTAATGAGTTTACTTACTATTATTCAATCAGTATTAATGGGATTAGAAAGAGACAAATATACAACAGTTATACATGAAGAATTAAATAAATTAGGAGTTGAATTTGGAAGATATAGAGAAAGATGGGATAAACTATCAAGAACTATACAAACAGTTAATAATGATGTTGAAAACATTCACAAAACAACTGAAAAAATAACTAAGAGATTTGATTCAATTAATAATGTTAAATTAGATGAAAATAGTATAAAAGAATTAGAAGATTAAACCATAATAAAACTACAATAATTGATATTGTAGTTTTTAAATTCAAAATTATAAAAATAATATTACAAGTAAACCAACTATTAAACAATAAATACTAAAATAAATAAGTTTTCCATTGTTAACAATTTTTCTAAACCATTTAGTTACAAGTAAAGTAACAATAGTAGATACAATAATCGCAACAGCATAATATAAGATTAAATCACTATGTAAATTTATACTAGTAAGTTCAAGCCCAGTAGCAGCAATACTCATAGGTATATATAACATAAATGAATATTTAAATGCAGTATCTCTTTTAAGGCCACTACTCATACCACCAACGATAGTTGATCCACTTCTACTTATTCCAGGAAATAATCCCATAATTTGAAAAGCACCAACAGTTAAAGCTTCACGAACTCCTATTTCAGAATCACTTTTTTTACCTTTAAAATTTCTAACTATAAATAATAAAACAGATGTAATAATTAATGATAAACCAACTATTTTAATATTATTTTCTATCTTAGCAAATAATTCTAATTTACTAACAACAAGACCCATAAGACCAGCAGGTATACATCCAAGAACTATCATCCAACAATACTTATAATCATTTTTAGCAGATTTTTCTTTTTTAAATAAATATACAAAAAAGTTTTTTACTAGTTTTACTAAATCATTCCAAAAAAGAATAACAATAGCTATTAAAGAACCAAAATTAGTCAATATAGCAATAGTATCAAAATCAACATTAACATCCATAAGTCTTTTAAGAATCATTAAGTGTCCACTAGATGAAACAGGTATAGTTTCTGTAAGACCTTGTATTAAGCCTAATATAATATATTTTAACATTTCCATTTTTATCACCTTAATCATTATATAATATTTTTATATTAAAATAAATATACTTTAATATGCTAAAAAGAATATTTTGTTTTATATTAGGCATAATAATAACAGCATCCTCCTTAATGTATATAGTAATTTACTTGAATCTTCTTAGAATGGACTATTCATTCATAGATTATGTAAAGTATGTAGTGTCAAGTTTTGAATGTACTAAAATATTTATAGGAATATTATTAATATATTTATCAATAAAGAAAGGAACAAAAAATGAATTATGAATATAACATTAAAGTAAATTTAAAAAAAGAACTAATAAATTTTTATGAATGGAACAAAAATGATAAAATAACTATCTTAAAAAAAGTACCTGTTTTTAAAGTTAATGATGATACTTACTCTGAATTTTTAAATTTCAATATAAAAGTTAATAAAAATTTTATAGAAAAAATAGAGCTTTCTAACAACATATGTATCTTTTGTACTGATATTGATTCTATATGTATCAAATTTAATATAGATGGAGAAATTGATAAAATAAGTAAATTAGATTTATTAGAAGAAAAAGACATTTTAGATAGTATGATAGGTAAGTCAAAATACAAATTAAATTATAAAAAACTTTCAAGTAAAAAAACATATTCATATAATACAAGAGAAGAAAATAAAATAATAAATACATTAGTAGAATATCTAGAACTAAAAAAAGATAACAAAGAAATAATAGATTATTTATATTATGAATGGTTTAATAAAAATAGTAATAATAAAAACAAATATGAAAAATTAGTAGAATCAATAAAAAATGAATATAACATTAAACATCAAAAACTATATGAAATAATAGAACTAATAAATTCATAATGAATAAATAAATAGAAATTGTTAAAACTAATAGTAGGAGGACAATATGAAAAAAATAATAGTACTTTTAATGTCATTAGTAGCTTTATCAGCATGTAGTCTATCAAACACACCATCTGGTAAAGTAGAAGCATATTTAAATCAATACAATTCATTAAGTGAAACTGTTAAGACAGATATGGAGTCTAAAATAACTGGTGAAAATTTATCTAATGATAATCAAACAATATATAGATCAGTTCTTACAAAACAATATCAAGATATGAAGTATGAAATGAAAGATGAGAAAATAGATGGAGACAAAGCCACAGTAACAGTTAAAATAACAGTATATGATCTATATAAATCAGATAAAGAATCTTATAATTATTTAAATGAACATCAAGATGAATTCACAATAAATGGAATGTATGACGAAGATACTTATAGTAAATATAAATTAAATAATATGCTAAATACAAACGAAAAGATAAATTATGAAGTAACATTTAACCTTAATAAAAAAGATGGAGAATGGGTTCTTGAAAATCCAGATAGAACAACATTAGAAAAAATACACGGACTTTATAATTACGAAAATGAATAAAAAGGTAACACTTTTTATTTTTTTTATAAAAAAGTGTTGACAAATATTTCTGTTATTAATATAATGTTAATAACAAGAGACAAGAAAATCTCTTTTAAAATAATATTTGTTATTAATAAAATGTTAATAACAAAAGGAGGGCATATGAAAAAGCTAGAAGAGCTAAAAAAGTTACTAGTAGTAGTTGATATGGTAAATGGATTTATCAAGGAAGGAAAAATGAGTGATAAAGATATCAACCATATAACACCGAGAATTAAAAGACTTGTAGAAAATTATCTAAGTGAAGAAGAAGGAGTAGCTTTTATCAAAGATACACATACTGAATCATCAACAGAATTTCAAAAATATCCAGTTCACTGTCTAAAAGGAACAAGTGAAAGTAAAGTAATTAGCGAATTATCTAGTTATGAAAAAAGTTCATTAAGTTATGAAAAAAATTCAACAAGTACAATATTTGCTAAAAACTTTATAAGAGATATTGAAAGAATGAAAGAATTAGAAGAAGTAATAATTGCTGGCTGTTGTACAGATATATGTATTATGAACTTAGCTATACCATTAATTAATTACTTTGATGAACATAACAAAAGAGTAACCGTAAGAGTACCACAAAATGTAGTAGAAACATTTAATAGTGAATCTCACAATAGAGAAGAATATAACGAAATAGCTTTAAAATTAATGAAAAATTCAGGAATAGGAGTTGAAGAAATATAATGGAAAAATTAATTGATTTTTATGAATTAACAATGGAACATACAGATATTAAAAATAAAAAAGAAAATGAAATATGCTACTTTGATGTATTTTTTAGAAAAAATTTAGATGATGGTGGTTACAATGTAATATGTGGATTACATGAAATAATAGAATATATAAAAAATTTAAAATTCACAGATGAAGATATAGAATATTTAAGAAGTTTAAATAAATTTGATGAAGAAACACTTAATTATTTAAGAAATTTTAAATTTACAGGTGACATGTATGCAGTACCAGATGGTACAGTAATGTTTAAAAATGAACCTTGTATAACAATAAGAGCAACAGCATTAGAAGCTCAAATAATAGAAACAGATCTTTTAAATAAATTTAATCACGGAAGCTTAATTGCAACAAAAACAAGAAGAATAACTAATGCAGCGAAAGATAAAGGAATTATGGAATTTGGAGCAAGAAGAGCTCAAGGAAGTGATGCAGCAATAGTGGGTGCAAAAGCTGCTTACATAAGTGGATGTATCGGAACATCTTGCTATGAAACAGGAAAAAGATATGGAGTACCATTACTTGGTACAATGGCACACTCACATATAATGAAATATGATAATGAATATGAAGCCTTTCTTGCTTATGCAAAATGCTTTCCAAATGATTCAGTATTTTTAGTTGATACAATAGATACTCTTAAAAGTGGAGTACCTAATGCTATTAAAGTAGCAAAAGACTATCTAATACCAAATGGTTATACATTAAAAGGTATAAGATTAGATAGTGGAGACCTTTCATATCTATCAAAAGAAGCTAGAAAAATGTTAGATGAAGCTGGTCTATATGATACGAAAATATGTGTATCTAATTCACTAGATGAATATACAATAACATCATTATTAAGTGAAGGAGCACCAATAGATTCTTTCGGAGTAGGAGAAAACTTAATAACATCAAAATCTTCTCCAGTGTTTGGTGGAGTTTATAAATTATCAGCGATTGAAAAAGAAGGAAAAATAGAACCAAAAATCAAAATAAGCGATAATGTTGGAAAAATAACAAATCCTGGATTCAAAAAAGTAGTGAGATTCTATAACAAAGATACCGGATATGCTATGGCTGATGTAATTGCTTTAAGGGATGAAGAAATAAGCAATGAAACTTATACTATTTTAGACGAAAACAGCAATCATAAAACTCATACATTAGAAAACTATACAGCTCGAGAATTACAAATACCAATTTTCATTAATGGAAAGTTAGTTTATGAAGAACCAACATTAGAAGAAACAAGAAACTATGCAAAAGAGGAAATTAAAACAATATATCCAGAATCACAAAGATTATATAATCCACATATTCATCATGTAGGATTATCAAAAGAACTTTTAAAACTTAAAAGAAAAATGATAATGGATGCTAAAGGTATTAGTTATGAAAAAGCAATGCAAAGAGTATTAAAGTAGGAGGAAAATATGAAATTTAATGCAAAAAAAGAAACAAAAAATATAATAAAATTTATAAGAGAATATTATAAAAAATACAATTTAAAAGGAGTAGTACTTGGAATCAGTGGTGGAAAAGATTCAGCAGTAGTAGCTGCATTATTCACAAAAGCACTTGGTAGTAAAAATGTAGTAGGTATAACTCTTCCATGTCACTCAAAAGATGAAGATAAAACATTAGCAAAATTAATAAGTGATAAATATGGATTTGAATTAATAAATATCGATTTAACAAATACATTTAATATATTTAAAAATGAAATAACTAAATTAGGAAGTTTCAACGAAAAAGAATTAAAAAACAGCGATATAAATATTAAACCAAAATTAAGAATGAGTTCTTGTTATTATGTAGCTGCCTTATATAGTGAACTTAAACATGGTACTTATTTAGTTGCCGGAACTTCTAATAAATGTGAATTATATGTTGGATATTTTACAAAAGGAGGAGATTCTACATACGATATTGGAGTACTTAACAATTACACAGTTGATGAAGTAATAGAAATAGGAAAATATCTAGAAGTACCAGAACAAGTATTATTTAAAGCACCAAGTGACGGACTTAGTAATCAAACAGACGAAGATAAATTAGGTGTTACCTATAAAGAAATCGCATCAGTAATTAATGGTGAAGATATATCAATTGAAACAAAAAGTAAAGTTGACAGATTACATACAAATAATTTACATAAATTCAACATACCAGTATATGAAAGGAGAAAATAATATGAAAGAAGAAATCACACTTAGAATTTCTAAAAAAGATGTAATTAAATTATTAGAAAAACATTATCAAGATAGATTAGGTAAACCAATTAAAATATCAATAAAAACAACAAAAGAATGCTTTGGTCTATATGAAACTGAAGAACTAGTGACTAGAATAAGTTTTGAAATAAAAGAAGCAACAATGGATTCTATACTTGGCAAAATCGAACATACAATTACTTACACTTTAGATGAATCAGATATTAAAGAAGTATTAAGTGAACATTTATCAGAAAAAGGATATGAAGTAACTAATGTTAGATATGAACAATATCAAGATTATGATAGAGGATTATATGGTTTTAATGGACTAACAGCAGAACTCAAAAGTAAAGGCATGGTAAGAAAATTAGTTCAATGAAAATAGCAGTATATGTAGGTAGTTTCAATCCTGTTCATAAAGGACATATAAAAGTAGCAAAAACAGTTTTAAAAAAATTAGTTGATAAAGTAATAATAGTTCCAACACTAAACTACTGGGATAAAAATAACCTTATAAATATTAATAATCGAATCAATATGTTAAAATTTTATGAAACAAACAATATCATAATAGACACTAAAAACAATAAATATGAATATACATATCAAGTATTAAGAAATATTAAAAAAGAATATAAAAATTCTGAAATATATTTAATTATTGGCAATGATATATTAGAAAATTTTCATAAATGGAAAAATATAAATGAAATATTAAAATATAATATAATCGTTATTAAAAGAAATAATATAGATTTAAATATATATAAACAATATGAAAAATATAATTTTATTTATTTAGACAAAGTATCTAAAAAAGAAATATCATCAACAGTTGTAAGAAAAATGATATTAGAAAATAATAAAGAAGTGCTAAAATACATAGATTTAAAGGTTTATAATTACATCAAAAGAAATAATTTATATATTTATTAATAATGTGTTATAATCAATTTATATAAAAGAGGTATATATGAAAGAAAAAGAAGTAGTAAATAAATTAATAGAGAAAAAAGAAACAATTGCTTCAATGGAATCATGCACTGGAGGGTATTTTGCAAGTACCATTACATGTGTTGATGGTTCAAGCGAAGTCTTGAAATTTTCAGCAGTAACTTACTCTAATGAATATAAAATTAAAATGAGTGTTGATCCTAAGATAATCGAAAAATATTCAGTTTATAGTATCGAAACAGCACACGAAATGAGCGAGAATATTTCAAAATTTGCTTGTAGTACTTATGGAGTAGGTATTACAGGAAAGATAAATAGAGTAGACGAAAATAACTTAAGTGGAAATGATAACGAGGTGTTTGTAAGTATCTTTAACAGAAAAAATAATACACATACAGATATGAAAATAACAGTTCCAAATAAACCTCGTAAAGAAGTAAAAGAACTAATTGTTAATGAAATATTAGATAAACTAATAGAAATTTTATAGCAGAAAGGAAAATTTATTAACATTATTGTTATTAAATTAATGGTGAAAATATGGAATATAAAAGTGAAGAAGAATTTTTAAAAAATTATGATGTTAATCAATTTGAGCGACCATCTGTAACAAGTGATGTTCTTTTACTAAGTGTATCAAGCGGAGTACAAAATAACTATAGAAAACTTAAAGAAAAATTTTATAGTGTTCTACTTGTTAAAAGAAAAGATTATCCTTTCAAAGATAAATGGTGTTTGCCAGGTGGATTCGTAAAAAATAGTGAAACTACAGAAGAAGCTGCTAGAAGAATACTTGCAAGTGAAACAAATTTACACAATATATTTATGGAACAATTATATACTTTTGATAGTATTGATAGAGATCCAAGAACAAGAGTATTAAGTGTTTCATACATTGCATTAGTTGATAAAAATAAACTAAATGATTCATTATATGAAGATGCATCTTGGTTTAATATTAGCTATATAGAAGATGATAAAACTTTTACAGTAACACTTGATAATGGAAATGAAACTTTAAACTTTGTAGTAAGCAAAACATTAAAAGAAAGTACAACAGATAGATATAAATTTGATATTGTTAAAAATGATTCATTAGCATTCGATCATCCAATAGTAATAGTAAGCGGTATCGAAAGACTAAAAAACAAAATAATGTATACTGATATAGTATTTAATATGATGAGCGAGTACTTTACATTAGGAGAATTACAACAAGTATATGAAGTTATACTAAATAAAAAATTACTTGATCCAGCATTTAGAAGGATAATAGCAAATAAAGTAGAAAAAACAGATATTATCAAGACTGGTGAAGGACATAGACCAAGTGTATTATTTAAATATAAAGGTAAACAAAATGAGAAAAATCAATAAAATAAAAATATTTTCTAATGAAAATGAAATATCATATAAAATTAAATTACAATTAATAGACGAATTGCAAAAATATAATTTTGAAATAGTTGAAGAAAAATATGATTTAGCTATCGCAATAGGTGGAGATGGTTCGTTTTTAAGAATGGTAAACACAACTAATTTTAATAGTGATATATATTATGTGGGAATTAACACAGGAACCCTGGGTTTTTTACAAGAAATAAAGCCGGATAAATTAGAAGAGTTTGTAGAAGCATTAAACAATAATGATTTTAAAATAGATAATATAGGAACATTAGAAACAAAAATAACAACTGACGATTCAGTATCAAGACACTTTTCATTAAATGAAATAGTAATTAGACAAATGGAATTAAATGCTATAAATATGGAAATTTATATAGATAATTGTTACTTAGAAACATTCGCAGGTGATGGAGTATTAATATCAACCTCAGTTGGAAGTAGTGCATACAACATAAGTTTCAATGGAGCATTAATTTATAACACACTTCATACTTTACAAATAACTCCAATAGCTCCCCTTAACACAAAAGCATATAGAAATCTTTTAACATCAATTGTATTGCCAGAAAAGAAACATATATTAATTAAGCCCCTAAAAAGAGATTTGATTGTTACATTTGATGGAACTAATAAAAGATATGAAAATGTTAAAAAAATAGAATGTTTTGTCAAAAACAAAAAAATAAAATTTCTAAGAATGAAAGAATATAATTTTATAAATATAGTTAATGAAAAATTTCTAAAAGATTAATATTTTATAGTAAAAATCATAATATTAAATATGAAAAAAATATTATTTGTATTAATCTTTTTATTATGCATAAATATAAAAGCATCAATAGTAGTAATGGATGCAGATTCAGGAAGAATATTATACTCGAAAGCTGCAACAGAGAAAAAATTAATAGCATCAACAACAAAAATTATGACATCTATAATAGCATTAGAAAATTCAACCTTAGATAAAAAAATAACTATAGGTAAAGAAACTCGTGAAGTAAATGGCTCGATGATATATGCAAAGGAAGGCGAAACATTTACATTGAACGATCTTTTGCATGGATTGATGTTACAAAGTGGAAATGATGCAGCAATGACAATAGCTACTAATGTACTTGGATATGATAATTTTATAAGAGAAATGAATTTAAAAGCAATAAAACTTGGTATGACAAATACAACTTTTGAAAATCCACATGGTCTAAATGATAACTCTAAAAATATATCTACCGCTGAAGATATGTCGAAATTAATGAGATATGCAATAAAAAACCAAGATTTTTTAAATATTACATCTGCAAAAACATATAAAGTTGATAAATATATATGGCCAAATAAAAATAAATTATTAAACCAATATGAATATTTAATAAGTGGAAAAATAGGATATACAAAAGCAAGTGGTCAAGTATTCGTTTCAGCAGCTAAAAAAGATGGAAAAACACTGATAATAACATCAATCAATGAAGGTGATAAGTTTAATTTGCATAAAAGGCTATACGAAAAATACTTTAATGAATACGAAAAATATAAAATATTGGATATGAACACATTTTCATTTAAAGTAAAAAATAAAAATAAATACCATTACTTTATTGATAACGACTATTATATGCTTTTAAAAAAAGATGAAATAAATAAATTAAAAATAAAAATAGAACTAAGCAAAAATGAAGAAAAAGTAATAATAATGTTAAATAACAAAATAATAGATAAAATTAAGTTAAAAAAATTAAAATATGAAGTTAAAACAAATAAAATAAAACAAATATTGTCATTTTGGAAATAATAGAGTATAATGACCTTGGTGTTTTTTATGGAAAGATTACAAAAATTTTTAAGTTCTTGCGGTGTTGACTCAAGAAGAAAATGTGAAGAATTAATATTAAAAGGTAAAGTAAAGGTAAATGGAAATAAAATAACTGAACTTGGTTATAAAGTGAATGATAAAGATGTGGTTACAGTTGATAATATAGAAGTTATAAGAAAAGAAAAATTATACTTTCTTCTATATAAGCCAGAAAAAACAATTTGTTCAGTAAAAGATGAAAAGGGAAGAACAACAGTAATAGACTTAATTGATACAGATGAAAAAGTTTTTCCAGTAGGTCGCTTAGATTATGACACAACAGGTTTATTGTTAATAACAAATGACGGCGAATTAACAAATAAATTAACACATCCAAAAGGATATATAGAAAAAACATATTCAGCAAAAATAGATGGAATAATCACACCCAAAGATATAAAAACATTAGAAAATGGAATAATACTTGATGGTGTCAAAACAAAAAAAGCTATCGCAAAAATCAGAAAAATAGATAAAACAAACAAAAAATCATATGTAGAATTAACAATAACTGAAGGAAGAAATCATCAAGTAAAAAATATGTTTTCAAGTTTAGGCTATAAAGTTTTAAAAGAACTAACTATGCATTTTTAGATTTAAAAGGTCTTAGCATAGGTGAATACAGAACTTTATCAATAAAAGAAGTAAAGAAATTATATAGTATAGTAAATGTACAGAAATAAAAACATGTTAGTTAATTTTCTAACATGTTTTAAATTGCAAAATTAATTTTCTTCAGCTGTAATTTCTTCTTCAACAACAATTGCACCAACAGGGCAGCTTTCAACAATATTTAAAACTTCCTTTTTGTCATTTTCATCAAGTTCAACATCCTTTGCTTGACTCATACCTTCATCATTAAATTCAAAATATTTTTCACATTGACTAACACATAATCCACAACCGATACATGTGTCATTAACTTTTATTTTTTCCATTCTCCATTTCCTCCATAAATAATTATATATGAAAAATATAAAAAAATCTAGATACCATGTAAAGCATATTTATTGAATTTAGAAATCAAATGTGTTATCATTAAAATGGTGAAAAATATGAGTTCAAGAATGGAAAAATATGAAAATAGTTCACTTGATAATATGAGTCGTACTAAGCGAAATCAAGATATCTATAATGTAACAGATATGAATGAATTATCTCGTATTAAAACTAACACTAATGTTAGTATTATTTCTGATGCCTCAAAAGAAATTGATATTGAAAAAATAAAAAAATATATTGAAAACATGAATACAAATGAAGATGAACACAAAAAAAGAATATCAATAGAACTTCCAGAAGAGACAGAAGTGATTAAACAAGAAAAAGTAGAAAAAGATTATGATATTAATTCAGTTCTTGAAAGAGCAAGAGGTAATAGAGAAACAGATTACGAACTTGAAAGACATAGAAAACTAAACTCAAATGGATATGAAATTTTAAAAAGCATAAAAATCAAGGATGAAGAAGAAGACAAGACAGAGCCAATAGATGAATTAAATACACAAGAAAAAACAATTGTAGAATTAATTCAAAATATACAAAATAAAAGTGATTCTAAGCCAAAATCAATAAAAGAAGACACAGAAGATCTGTTTGGGGAATTAATGGGCAAAAATGAAAATACTGTAGTAATGGCTCCAATAGAAGAAGATGAAATAAATAAAGAAAATATAAAAGAAGCATTATTAGATATTACAAAAGAACTAGACAAAATAGAAACTCCAGATAGCCATACTGATAATTTGAATATACAAAATGATGAAACAGAAGAAAATGATGACGAAGAAAAAACAAATATGGCAGGAAACCAAGATAAAACAGATTCTATAGTTGCTGATAAATCATTCTATACAAACTCACTATCATTTAATAAAACTGATTTCGAAGGATTCGAAGATCTTGAAAAAAATCAAAAAAAGGGAAATTTATTTGCAAAAATTGCAATTACTTTAATAATATTAATGCTTTTAGCTACAATATTTCTTATATTAAATTTCTTACTAGATTGGAATATTTTCTAATTTAAAAAGGTGCGATGTAATAATTAAGCATCTTTTTTTGTATAATTTAATAATGAGAATCAATCATAGAATGAAATTAAAAAATTCAGATATTAGTATGAGCACAAGTGATAAAATATTAATAATTGCTATAATTATATTATTTGTCACATATGTAATGTTAAAAATTTTTACGATAAAAAGTGAAGATATATTGCTGAATTATGCAGAAAACAAATCCAAAGAACTAGCATTATTATTAACCACAAATATGCTAGAAGAAATAACTAAGAAAGATAAAATTGATATCGATACAATTATAAACATAGAAAAAAATAATAATGAAGAAATAATTGGAATGGATTTTAATAACAAAAGTATTAACACATTATTACTGAAAATAAATGAAAAGTTTCATAATAATTTGCAATCTTTAGAAAAAGAAAAAAATAATGTTATAGAAAAAAAATATTATAAAAAAACAAATCCCATGATATATGAAATTCCAATGTCGATAGTATACGATGTTCCAGTGTTAGTTGGTATAGGTCCTAAAATACCATTTAAGTTGGATGTGTTAGGAAATGCTGCAACTACAATTACAACAAATATAAAAGAATATGGAATAAATAATTCACTAGTTGAAGTAATTTTGGAAGTGAAAATAAATATACAAATAATATTACCATTTTCCTCAAAAAAAATATTAACAAGTAATCAAATACCACTTAAATCAAAAATAATACAAGGAAAAATCCCAGAATACTATGGTGGAATCATAAATGGGAAAGTTTATCAAGAAAATTCAAAATAATTTAGTAACCACAAAACTAGTTTAAAAAAATAAAATCTGTTAAAAAGTATTAATAAATGTTATAATATTTTATAGAAAAAGGTGAGAAAATATGATAATTGAAATAGAGAATAATAAATATAAGCTTATCAAAAATTATCGAGAAGGATTTGATAAGGAAATGTTTATAAATAGATTTACGACATTTTACAGTGACTATGATTACATTGTTGGAGATATTGCATATTCGAAATTAAGACTGAAAGGATTTAATAAAAAAAACAATAAAAATCATAATAAAATAAATAGTTACGACAATTTAGAAAAATATTTACGAGAAAATTGTGCCTATGATTGCCGATATTTCATTTTAGAAAAAATAAAAGAATAAAGCTGTAAAGTTTATACAAAATATAAAAAAACATATCATGTATTAATTGATATTGTTTTTTTTATGTGATAGAATAAAAAATGATAGAAAGGATAGAAAAATGAGTAGAATTTCAATAAAAAATATGGATGGAACAATGGAAGAAGTTGACTTAGTTAATGCATTTAAAATAAGTGAGCTTAATAAAAGATTTGTAATTCTTTCAAAGGGAGAAAGTGCTGGAGAAGGAATGAGCAAAATATACATATCAGAATTTGTAGAAAATGAACCAGGAGTTTATAGCTTAATAGGTATAGAAGATGATACAACATGGCAAAAAGTAAAAGAAGCTATGAAACAAATCGTGGAAAGTTAGGTGAGAAAAGTGACATTAACAAATGAAATAGAAAATTTAACAAAAGGTAGTGTAGTGATGACCCCAGGATATGCTTCGGGAGTAAGAATTATAGGTGTGTCCACAAGTACTGTATTACAAACTCCAACTCAAGAAGCACCACTATCAAAAACAAGTGCATTTGTAAAGCCTGAAACAATTGCACAAAGTGCAGAAAAAGTTTTAAACGGTGAAACAATAGTTGGACCACAACAACAAGGTGTTATGCCAGGTGTAAATGCAGGAGAAAGTTCAGTTATGCCAAATATATTTCCTCAAGTTGCAACACAAACTCCACAAGATTATGTGCCAGTAATGGAAAGTCAACAGACTCTTGAGGCAGTTCCTGTTCAAGTAAATAGCCCAGAGACATTAAATACTTTAGTCACTCCACAACTTGATAGTACAATGGAAACATTTGAAACAGCACCACAAAGTGTTGGTTCAGAAGTAGTTATGCCAGCAGAAATGAACTTACCTCCACAAGAATTAACATCTTCAAGTGCTGATAATAATATGCAACAAGTTGGAGAACAATATACCCCATCACAAGAAATACTAACGCCAGCTCCAATGCCTGTAGATAACAATTTTACTCAAACAAGTCAATATCCAGAGCAACCACCTGTATTACCAACAGAATTTGTACAATCAGAAGATATAGCAGATAAAAAAGGTGAAAAATCTGAAACATTAAGCAAAATTGTTTCATTATTAAAAGAAATGGTTATGGCAAACATTGAGACAAATAAAAAGATATTAGAAAAAATAGAAGAAATAGAAAATGAACTAAAAAGTCAAAAAGATGAAAAACAAGTTGAAGAATTGACAACTGATCACGTTGCTGAACCAGAATTTGGACAAACAGCAGAACTAATGCAACAGCCACAATATGCTATGCCAAATTTAACTATGCCTTCAAATGAAGAAACTAATGTTTATACAATGCATATGTAAAAAAAGAAAAACCAATAATAATTAAAACATTATTGGTTTTATTTTGCATAAAATTAATTGAGAATAAATATGAAAGAAATAATATCCGAAAATTATAATTTAAAAATTGAAAAAATATACAATAAAAATGATGAAATGTATTTTTTTATTAATGATTGTAAAATAATTATAAAAAAAGTTTCAATAAATGAACCTGAAATAACTAGTATAGTAGAAATTTCAAATAAATTATACGAAAATAACTATAAAATAAACACGATAATTATTAATAAAAAAGGTGAATACATAACAAAAATAAAAAATGAAAAAATAGTTTTGATGAGAGAGAATACAGTGGTAGAAAAAGTGAATCTTGCTACAATATTAATTATATATAAAATAGGTATAAACGATTCCTTAATGCAACAAAGAAGCATAGAAAATTATTCAATGATCGTGGATGATATAGAACAAAAAATAATTACTTATAATAAGGAACTTCAAAATATACAAAATAGCATGGACTATTTTATAGGATTAGCTGAAAATAGCATACAATTGCTCAATTTTTATAATAAAAATAAAGAAACTGAGAAAAATACTGGTGTTATAATAAATAGTAATAATATAAGAATGGCCTTTGAAAAAGAATTTTATAATCCTTTAAACATTCAGTTTGGTGAGAAAGAACTTATTATTGCAAATTATTTTAAGTGGAAAATATATACAGACTACATTGATTTTGATGAATTAGAAGAACTGAAAAAAGAAAAAGTAAATTACACATTATTATTGGCATATTTATTATTTCCGAATTTTTATTTTAATGATGTGAAAATGATTATGGAAAATAAAATAGATGAAAAAAGTATAAATAAGTATATTAGTAAAAATAAAAATTATATATGTTTCCTAAAATATTATTTAAATAAATATATTGATAAAATTGATAATTTTAATAAAAAAAGTTGGATTAATTTACAATAGTACTAGAAATGTGTTATAATAAAAAAGTGATTTAT
>SAMEA104315422__coassemble_383_pt1 | contig 22070 bp, 27 predicted proteins | sample SAMEA104315422__metabat2_low_PE_011 | metagenome-assembled genome bin SAMEA104315422 (sample SAMEA104315422) | gut metagenome | biome: Monkey gut; feature: monkey-associated habitat; material: faeces | place: China | collected 2013
CATAAGCATCTTCAATAGCTTTATTGTTATCTTCTATCTCTTTATTTATTTTATCAATATCGCCTTCCATACTTTTAATTTCATTTTCAGTTTGATTTTTTTTAGATGAGGCAGCTTGTCTTTCTTTATCAAGTTTAGCCATACTTTCTTTTAAATCTTTTAATGACGAATTTTGATTAACTGCATCAATATCATCAAGCTTTACAAATACGAATATCGACACCAAAACAATAAATATAATTTTAAATATTCTCTTACTCATATCTTCAAATATTTCCTTACTGCTTTAAAGCTACCAAATGCTCCAACTACTACACCCACAACTACTAAAACTAACATTACTGTATATATAATTGAATTTGGTTTAACAAGTTTAATAATTGCTGTAAATAATTGACCGCCTAATTTATCATATAAATAACTATATCCAAAACAACAAATAATTACTGGTATAATTGATCCCATAAATCCAAGTATAATTCCCTCAAAGAAGAATGGTTGTCTTATAAATGTATTACTAGCTCCAACAAGTCTTCTTATTTCAATTTCTCTTTTTCTTGATTGAATAGTTATTTTAATTGTATTAGATATTAAGAATGCAGTTACAACTACAAGTGCTATAACAACTACATAAGTAACCTTCTTAACAACATCAAATATTTTAACTAACTCTTCAACACTACCTTCTCCATATTTAACTATATCAACTTTACCAATTTTCTTAATTTCATTAACAGTTTCTTTAATATCAGCTAAATCATCAACTTTAACTAAATAAGTATCTTGAAGTGGATTAGTTTCTTCTGTGTATTGTGACATAATGCTTTTAAATACTTCTGATTCTTTTTGCATGTCATTTTTAACAGCTTCTTTTGAGTTAAATGTTACTCCACCTTCTTTAACATTAGGTAATGATTTAAGTCTTACTCCAATAGACTCAATTTCTGTTTCAGTAACATTTCTTTCCAAAAATACAACAATAGTCATATCTTTTTCTATCTCATTAGTAAAATTATTAACATTACAAGATAATAATATACTAAAACCTACTAATATAAGAGTAATAGTTATACAAGATATACTAGCAAGCGATAAAGAAAAATTACGAAAAACACCTTTAAAAGATTCTTTAATATTATTTTCTAAAATTCTAAATGCCTTCACTCTTATATCTTCCTTTCATTGTATCTTTTGCTACTAAACCTTTTTCAATAACAATAACTCTTTTTTTCATTTTATTAACTATATCTTTATCATGAGTAGCCATTATTATTGTAGTTCCAAGATCTTTATTGATATTATCTATTACATTCATAATTTCCATAGATGTTTCTGGATCTAAATTACCAGTTGGTTCATCACATATAAGAACTTTTGGATCATTAACAATAGCTCTTGCAATAGATACTCTTTGTTGTTCTCCACTTCTAAGTTTATCTTTAAGACCAACTTGTTCAATAGCTTTAAGAGTTCTCTTTCTTATATCCTTTTCAGGAAGTCCATATACTTCAAGAGCAAAAGCTACATTCTCATAAACAGTTAGTTTAGGTAATAACTTATAATCTTGAAAAACTATTCCTAATTTTCTTCTTAATTTATATACTTTTCCATTTCTTAACTTTGAAACATTAACTCCACCAACATATACTTCTCCTCTTGATGGTTTTTCTTGTCTATATAAAAGTTTAATAAGTGTACTTTTACCACTTCCTGATGCTCCTATTACAAATACAAATTCACCTTTTGATATTTCTAAGTTAACATCACATAAAGCTGTTACACCATTAGGATATCTTTTATATATATTTTTAAGTTCTATTAATTGCATATATCCTCCATTAACAATATATTATAAATATTATGAAGCTAATTGTCAAAAGACAATTTTTTCCTTTTAGTCCCGCCAAGAACTTCATAACAATCACTTACAACTATAAATGCATCACTATCTATTTCATAAATAGCATTTTTAAGCATAGTATACTTTTCAGTTGGAACTACACACATAAGCATTTTCTTTTTTTTATGAGTAAATGCACCCTTTGTATCAAATTCAGTAACTCCACTTTCAATAATTTTAAGTATAAAATCCTTTACCTCATCTTCCTTAGAAGTATGAATAAAGAATGTTTTAGAATCACTTATACCAATTAACATCTTATCAACGATTGAAGTAGAAATAACCATTATTATTAATGAATACATAAGAGCAGTATATCCAAATACAGCACCACCACATAAAATAATTGTTATTGAAATCGCTCTTAGTATTTTACCAAGTGGCATAGAAATATATTTTTGTAATATTCTAGCAAGTATACTAGTTCCACCTGTATTAAAACCTGATTTATAAACAAGACTCTCTCCGAAACCACCAGCTACACCATATCCAAGCACATATAATAATATATTATCAAATTTAAAATTTATAAGTTCTGGAATATTCTCTGTTGCATATAAGAATATAGTAAACACAGTAGCACCAATTATACTCATAAGCGATTCCTTAAATCCAAGAGTAAATAAACTAATTATTATAAATATTATATTACCAATTAATATAACAAAATTAACATTTATATTAGAGAAAAAGTGATTTAAAATGACACCTACTCCTCCTAAACCTCCCGATACAAAGTTATTAGGGACACAAAACAAATTAAAAGATAAAGCAGATATTAAAGTTCCAATAACAAATAAAATTGAACCTTTAAGACTCTGTTTTTGAATAATTCTATTTTTAATTTCACCACTATTTATTCTTTTAAATAACCTCATACTCTAATTCTCCAGAATAATTATATCAAATTTAAAGATATATTTCTATTGCTTTATTTTCTCTTTACACTAAATAAAAACACTTACTTTCGTAAATGTTATATTTTTAAATAAGCTTCTAAAAATTCTTTTATATCTCCATCAAGAACTTTATCAACATTTGAAGTTTCATAACCACTTCTTGTATCTTTAACAAGAGTATAAGGACACATTACATAACTACGAACTGCACTTCCAAAGTTAACATCCATAACATCTCCTTTAAGAGACTTAATTTTATCATTAAATTCTTTTTGATTTAAAAGATATAATTTATTTTTTAACATATTAAGTGCTATCTCTTTATTTCTAAGTTGGCTTCTCTCTACTTGACTTGATACCACTATACCAGTTGGAATATGGGTAATTCTGACAGCAGAATCAGTTGTATTAACACCTTGTCCTCCACAACCACTTGACCTATAGACATCAACTCTTAAATCGCTATCTTTTATTTCAACATCCATATTCTTAGTTATTTCAGGTGTAACAAGAACTGATGCGAAAGAAGTATGTCTTCTACTATTACTATCAAATGGACTAATTCTAACAAGCCTATGAACACCAGTTTCACCTTTCAAATAACCAAATGCATAATAACCCTTTACAAGAATAGTACATCCTTTAATCCCAACTTCTTCACCATCTTGTTTACTTAATATTTCATATTTATAATCATTCTTATCAAAATATCTAGTATACATCCTAAGTAACATATTAGCCCAATCATTACTTTCGGTACCACCAGCTCCACTATGTATCTCAACATAAGCATTATTACTATCAAATTCACCACTAAGTAATGCAAATAATTTAAGTTTAGATAATGATTCTTCTATAGATGATAATTCATCTATAACAAGAGCCATGTCAGACTCATTAATGCCCAAATCAATAATTTCCTTAACATCATTTACAGACTCATTAACACTATCATATTGTTTACAAATATCCCTTAAACTTTTAAGTTCTGAAAGTACATCCTTTGCTTTATCCATATCATTCCAAAAAGAAGCATCGTTAGAAATACTTTCAAGTTCATTTACTCTATCTTTCTTATTAATAATATCAAGCTTATTACCTATATCATTAATAAGACTAGTAAATTCATCTAATTTTTTTAATATATCTTTTTGTTCCATACAAAAATTCTATCACAAATAATAACTATTTCCAATAATTATAATGTTAATATTTGCTTACCTTCTATTTCACCAACAATAAAATCTACTTCATTAAGAGTATAATCTTTCTTTTTAAAATCAACAATAGCTCTTGTACAATCTGTATTAAAATGAACAAAGCCATTTAAATTAGCTACCTTTTCTCCTTTAAGATTAATACCACTTTCATAATAAAGAGTTAACAATAAACCATATGGAATATGATAATCTAAACATTCACCATCTAATCTTCTAACATTATATACTCCATATTTTTTTTCATACTTATAACCATATTGTATAACCATACCATTCACCCCAGCTATATTCTAACAAAAAAAGGTATCAAAAGATACCCTTATTTAATATTCCATATATATGCTTTTTCTTTATTAGTGTTAAAATTATATATCTCCATAGAATATTTACCATAATCAAATTTATATATATTATTATCTTTATTATATTTAACATTAGTATAACCTAAACATTTAAGATTATTTATACTAACATAATTTCTATTATAATTATTAAATAAATCATTAACAGGAACTCCAATATAATGAGCAGTTTGTTTATTCAAATTATTACTATAATTATTATTACTAAATGTAAAAAAATTGAAATATGCATAATAACCATTATTATATATAACTAATCCTTCAGAATAATAACCATTACCCTTATTAGTACTAACAACTTTACCCTTTTTTATATTACTTTTTTTAATACCATATTTCTTTGATAATTCATTATAATTAAGCTTAATTAAATCAAATGTACTTTCATTTAATCCGAATAGTTCTTCATATTTAGCTTTTAATGTCATGTTTTTATTAACTATATTATCAAAGTTATAAATTGTATTATTATATTCCCATCCTTTAAAACAAAAACCATTCTTTTTAGGATCACTTGGTTTAATTACTTTATTATTTTCTATAACAATTTGATCACTAATTTTATTACCGCCATTAGTATTAAATTTTATTATATATTGTTCTGGTTCCTTAACCGACCATACTGCAGTTAACATTATATTCTTTTCATATGGATATTTATCATAATTAAATGTATTACCATCATCATCAACCCAATATTCAAATACATAACCATCTCTTACAGTTTCTGGATAATCTATTTTTTCATTATAATTAACATATTTTACAATCATATCCTTAAATGGATCAACAATAAATATAATACTATAACTATTATTTTCTTTAAACTTAGAAACTAAGTTAATATTATCTTTTATAACATATTCGCCATTATAAACTTTATCATCTTTATCTACCCAACCTAAAAAGGAGGAACCATCTCTACTAAGTACAGGTAAATTAATTTTTTCATCTTTTTTACCCTTTATTTCTTTTACTTCTTCTCCATTTACAAGAGTAACAACATATTCAATATCATCATTATTTTCTTTAACATTATTCTTAACAAGAATAAGTATTAATATAGATACAATAATTATAAATATAACACCAGATATTATAAAAACTATTTTTTTATTATTCATTTTATCACTCTCTATTATATATTTTAACATATAATTTATATAATAGATATCCTATTAAAGTACCAAATGTATTTAATATAATATCATCTATATCAGTCCACCTTGGTAACATTAATTGAAATAATTCTATAAATAATGAGAAACAAAAACCAATCAATATAACAAATTTACCTTTAATTTTATATATAAATGGTATTAATAAACCAAGTGGTACAAAAAGAACAATATTACCTAATAAACTTATTATAAAATAACTATAATTTCCATATTTAATATGACTTACATAACTATCATAAAATATTTTAAACGGTATAAAATTATTATTATGTATTCCATATTTAATCTTTAATCCATTATCTATATAAAACTCACATAATATAGTTTGTGATATTAACATAATAAATGTCCCTACAAGTAATAATAATAAAAATTCTTTTTTAAAGTTAACCTTTTTATTCTTAACACATAAATATCTAATAATTATATATATAGGTAAAATACACATTTCATAACAAATAATACTTTTAATAAATTCACATATATATTTCATAAAATAAATTATATCAAATAATTTTAAAAATGTAATTATATGATATAATACATATGGAAGTGAAAAATATGAAAATATCAACAAAAGGAAGATATGCTCTTAGAATAATGACAGATTTAGCAATTAATAAGAATGATAAATATATACCACTAAAAGACATATCAAATAGACAAGAAATAAGTATGAAATATTTAGAACAAATTATATCATTGCTAAATAAAGCTGGATATTTAGATTCAACAAGAGGAAGTGGCGGTGGATATAAACTAAATAGAGAACCAAAAGAATACATTATTGGAAACATACTAAGAGTTGCAGAAGGTGATTTAACACCAGTACACTGCATTCACGATAACTGTAACAGAAAAAGCAACTGCAAAACATATAACTTTTGGAAAGGACTAGACGAAGTTATAACAAATTATGTAGATAGCAAAACACTAGAAGATCTAATAAAATGATCTTCTTTTAATTTATATTTTTTATAAATAAAAAAGTAAGTTTAACACTTACTATCACAAGCCATATCAGCTCCAAAAAAATCATCAAATAATTTCTCTTCATCATTAAGTACTTCTTCTGTAAGTTCATCAAATGGGGACTTTAAATTACTTGATATACCATCAGTAAATCTCTTAGCCATACCATCTTCTACATATATAAAGTTAGGAGCAAAAATCCTTTTTTCTCCAACCTTAATAACCTTACCATCACTATCAGTTAATGTATAATCCTTAAGTAAAGTATCAAAATATTCAAGTAATTTAGAATAATTTTTATCTCCATCCACAGTTTTAACAGCTACACCATCTTTAATCTCATATTTATCTCTCAATATTTCATTATGTTCATCATCCCATATATTAATATAATATATTTCATTTATACCATATTTTTTAGAAACACTAATTGCTTTTTCAATAACACTTCTACACCAAGGACAAGCTTTATCACCAAAATAAACATAAAAAGTTTTCTTCTCTTCAATCATTTTAACTATTTCTTCACTATTACTAAATATAAAAGGATTATCATCTATAGATACTGTTCTATGTATTCCATAAGAACTCTCTTTTCCATTTAATGATTCATAATCATTTTTAAATTTGTCACTATCACTTTCCTTAAATGAACATCCACATATAAGTAATAAAGTGAATAAGCAGACTATTATTTTTTTCATCAAATCACCTATTAAAATTATAAAAATAATTTCCTACTATGTCAATTGGAGTTTTTCTTTTCCTTACTAGACTCTATTACAGATAAAGTAAATAAAATTGAACCTACTACTACAAATGAAATCATAACAGTATAATACTTTTGAGGAATTTTTTCATCATAAGTTACTTTATCAATAACCTTGCACTTCATAGGATCATTTGAATCATATGAAACAATAATATTATTTTTAATTTCACTAGTTCTTTCACATATATAATCTTTATTTTTTACGGTATAATGATATATTGCTTCACAAAGTTTAAAATCATTATCAGATATACATTTTTCTTCTATAGTAGGAATACTGTATGAATCATATGGCCCAGTATCTACTACACCTTTTCTAACATTCGCATATCCAGCACCAAAAAAATATAATAATCCAACACATATAAGTCCAAATCCTAAAGTAAATTTCGTCCTTACACTATTACTCATACTTCCTCCTAATTATATTTATAAAAACCTTCTCCACTAGACATTCCAAGTTTACCTTCGTCAATATATTTCTTTAACAATTTTTCCATACCTTTAAAATTATAAGGAGCTAAAAATGAAGGCATTTTTACATACATAAGAACAATTTCATGTGCAGTTTTTAAACCAACAGTGTCAAGTATTTGAAAAGGTCCTTTAGGAGATCCTGTACCAAGAGTCCATGCTTTATCAATACTTTCAACATCAGATATACCATTAACAAGTAAATCTAACCCTGAAAAAAGAAATGGTATCAACATAGAATTTAATAAATATCCTGATTTTTCCTTTACCATAGGTAGAGCAATCATATTTATTTCCTTAGCAAATTTAATAACCTCATTAAAATATTTATCCTCAGTTTTACTATGTTTCATAACCTCAGCAGTATTATTTTTCCATATAGAATTAGCAAAATGAAGTGCTAAAAACATTTCAGGTCTTCCAGTATACTTAGCAAGTTTACTTGGTAACATTGTTGATGAATTAGTAACAACAATAGTCTTTTTAGGAAGTAAATAAGACATCCTTGTATATATATCCTTTTTAATATTAATATCTTCAGTTAAAGACTCAATAACTAAATCAGCATCCTTAATTGCTAAATTCAAATCTATTTCAAACTTAATATTTTTATAAGCATCATCTACTTTTTTAATACATTTCTTAAAATTAAAATCATCATAATCAGATATACCTCTACACCATGTATTAAATGATTTTCCTTCCTTAGTATTCATAATATTTATATTTTCAGTATATTTTTTCTTTAATTCCAAAAGTTTAGTTTTAGTTCTATTAACACTTTCATGACTTCTAACCCAAATAGTGACATCAAACCCACAGTATGCTATTTGAAATGCTATTTGTGACCCTAAAACTCCACCACCTACCACAGTAATTTTTTTCATAAAGTCCTCCATAATAATTATAGCATAATAAAAAGTAATAATTTTTAATAATCATTACTTTTTATAAAATTATGTAAATAAAACACAATAGTTAATCAAAATTAATACATTTATAATAATTTTCCTACATTTCGTTTAGCTAAATATGCATCAGTACAAACCTCTTCTATTTTATCGCGAGCTTGTTGTGGTGTTAATCCATTAGACAACATACTTGTTAAAGCAGTTGTATAAAGTTGATTGTATTCTTGAATACTCATTTCTCTTGGACTCTCAACTAAAGCATCACCTACTTTAATACTTGATCTAGTAAATTCTCCATTTTCATCTAAATCAAGAGCACTACATGATATTTTAATACCATTATAAGTTTCAATAGGTTCCACATAATCATTATATTCTGAAACAATTTCTTCCGGAACATTACTTTTAACATAATTTCTTAAGACACATCTTCTAGCAGCAACATCATCTAAAATACTAGAGTAATAATCTAACTTTTCACGATCTTCTGGTGATAATTTATCAAAAATAATATAATCTACCATTCTTGTTTCACCACGAAACTCCATAGGTCTTTGTTCTATGGCTGGAGCAGCTATTTCTCTATAATGCTCATACATAGACTTTCTAACATTCTCAAATCTTTTTTCTTCAAAACTAATTAGCTTATCAGCACTCATCATTGTAATCCTTCACCTCTAATTAAAATATAATATACATAAAAAAATAAAATATATTAAATAATCAATTTAACATAAAATTTTACAACAATTAAACTTATTAATAAACCCTTTATATCATTAATGACATTACTCATATCAAAGTAATTTAAATCTATTATTTCCAATCATATAACATCTAACAATTTAAATATTTCAATTAGAACAACTGTATTTTCATTAAAAGAAGAATCAATACTTTTAAAAAAATTATAATGTATTTCTTTCCATTCTTCCAAAGTATCAGTTTCTCCTTCTAGTTTAGCAACCTCCCAAGTAACATCATTAAACTTACATACAATATTATCACAAGTTTCTATAAGGCAGGCATTTTCTTCATTATCATATGTAATAATCGACTTAGAACCAACTCGATCACATGTACCATCATATATAGAACAAGTAGCTTTCTTTTTACCACTCAGAATTAAATTAATGAGTCTTTCATTATCTACAACAAATTTCCATTTTTCTATATCATCATTCATTATTTATTATCTTCATTATTAACATAAATAGTACTAAATTTAATACCATTTAAATAATTATTTAAAGCTATTTTTTCAAATTCAATCATATCTTCTGGTAAAGAATTAATACTAAACCAAACTAACTCAGAACACTTATTGGGCTCATTAATTTTAATTTCTCCATTATAACCATTAAGCTCAAAATAAACATCATAATAAGGAAATAATGATTTATTCTTTCTGTTAACAACAAATACATCACTAATATTATCAACTTTAATATCTATATCTAATTCTTCTTTCGCTTCTCTTATAGCTGCTTCATATGCATCCTCACCCACATCTAAATGACCTGCTGGAAGAGCTAAAAAACCTGGCCATAATTTAGTACCTTGTCTTCTTTGTAACAATATTTCTCCTTCTTTATTTTTTATTATTAAATAAATTGATGATAAAAACTTTTCTCTATCTTTTTTCATATATTACTCCTTATAAAAATTATAACACAAAAAAAGATGAAATTTTACTCTCCATCATATTCCATCTTTTTAATCATAACTTCTTTCTCAGAATTCTTTTTAGCAAGAAATAATAAATAATTTAAATCATCACTTTCATCATCTAAATCATTTTTAAGTAAATTAACAGCCATATCTTTAACATCATTTTCTATAACATCAGGTAAATATCCCATATCAATATAACACTGAATTAATTCATTTGCCTTAATTATTGTATTTTCTCTTTTACTTTCAGATTCAAAAACCTTCTTTTCATACAATTCTTTTATTCTTTTATTAATAAACATTTCATTATTATCAATATTTGTTAACACACCAGATACAATATTAAATATATCCAGCATATCTTTTAACATTGATTCATCAAATAATTTTTTTTGAACATTCTTTGCTTCAACATATGATAAAACACCATAAGCAAGAGAAGTAAGCATACCAATCATAGGTGAAGATATTAAAATAGCAATATTTAATCCTCCTAAAACTGATAATAAAATAATCTTTCTCTTTGCTTTTTTATTTTCAGAACCAACTTCTTCATCAAGACCTTTATTTATAAGTTCTAAAGCATTAGACAAATCATTTTTTAATTTTGCATTCTTATCAAATAATTCTAATAAATACTTTTCAGAATATTCCTCTTCTTCTAATATAATTTTATATATATCAAATGCTTTAACAGAAACATCTTCTACCTTCTTACAGCCTTCTAATCTTTTAGAAGATTCTATTGATTTCTCACTACTTTTAAACATAATTTTCCCCTAATCAAAAAAGTGCCATTATTATAGCACTCTTCTAATCATTAATCAATGTTAACACCTTTATTTATCTCTTTAAGACCAACTAAATATTCAATAATAATTAATATAAAATATACTATTGTAACTATAAATATTAACATTTTAAATACACTCATCATTATATTTGTACTAGTAAATAAATTCATAATATCACTATTAAATAAACCACTTACATATACACTAAGTAATACTAATAATGAAGATAACATATAAAATATAAATCCATATATACAACTTTTTAACATCTTACCATTATTAGATTTATGACCAATTATTATTCCTAAATATCCTGTAATTAATATAAAAGTAAGCTCAGCAAATACTAAAAAGAATACTCTAGTTATAAAGCTTGCTACACTACTTTCATACATATTTGCCACAAAATTAATACTAGATTTTAATAATTCTATATTTTCCTTTGAATAATAACATATAAATAAACAAAGAATAATTACAATAGTAGAACTTAACATAGTTATAATACCACTCACTATTTTAGATAAATATAATATATTCTTTTCAACTGGTAATGTATGTGTTAAATAAGATTCATCTTTATAAAAATTTAAAACAAATCTTGCCCATACTCTAAGTAAATTATTAATAACAATATTAACAAACATAGCTATAACAATACCATTATTAATTTTAGAAATTATTAACATAATACCAGAATTATCAAATAAAGAACATATTCTTCCAGTTAATGCAAAAAATAAAGATAAAATATAAATTATTATTAAATTCTTATAATCAAATTTCAAATCATATTTAAGTACTTTTAAGAACATTTAAACATCCTCCTAAAGATCTCATCAATAGATGCAGATTCTTTTTTACGAAGTGAGTCAGCTGATCCAGTTAATATTATTTTACCCTTATCAATAAATATAACTTCATCCAATATTCTTTCTATATCAGAAATTAAATGTGTAGATATAATAACACTGCTTCCATCTTTAAAATTAGATAAAATTGTATCTAAAATATAATCTCTAGTAGCGGGATCTACTCCACCTAATGGTTCATCCAATATATAAAGATCAGCTTCTCTACTCATAACAAGTATTAATTGTAATTTTTCTTGCATACCTTTTGACATCTTAGATAATTTAGCATTAATATCTAAATCCAAATCCTTAATTAATTTTTTAGCTTTTTCAATATTAAAATTATCATAAAATTCATTAAAATAATTAACAGTGTCAATAACTTTCATTTCTTTGTCTAAATATGTTCTTTCTGGTAAATATGAAATAATTTTTTTAGACTCAACACCTGGATGTTTACCATTAATTAATATTTCACCACTAGTAGGTGTTAATAAATCGTTAATAAGTTTTATTAATGTTGTTTTTCCTTGCCCATTTTTTCCCAAAAGTCCAATAATTTTTCCTCTTGGAATAATTAGATTAATATCTTTTAGAATCTTTTTATTATCAAAACTTTTTGATAAATTCTTACACTCTAAAAGTTCCATATTATTTTCCTCCTAATTCCTGCAAGTACTTAATAGATTCTTCATAAGTTATACCTATATTTTTCATAGAACTTAAATAATCATTAACTTTTTCCATTGCAAGTTTCTCTCTTGCTTTAAGAATTATTTTAGAATCAGTAGTAACATACTTACCGTTAGTTCTCTCTGTATAAATAAGTTTCTCATTTTCAAGTTCAGAAAGTGCTTTTTGCATAGTATTAGGATTAACTTTGTAGTAAAGTGCTAGCTCCCTTACAGAGGGTAATCTACTACCAACAGACAACTTTCCAGATACAATATCCATTTTAACAATATTAACAAGCTGAATATAAATAGGAATATTATTATCAAATGTATAACTCATAAAATCTCCTTTCACTGTATTACTTGCATAATACAATAATACTATTAAACATATATAAAGTCAACATATTAACAATTATAACATATTTTAAAAAATAAAAATGTTACCATACGATAACATTTATTTATTTTACTATTTTTTTAAATAATCATTCTTTTTAAAAGTTGCCTTTAAAAACTTACAAAAAGCTCTAAAATTAGTTAACCAAGCAAACTTAACATTATTTTTAGTATTATTTATAATCTTATCAAGTTTATATAAGATATTGTAGTAGAGTAATGCAAATTGAAATTTGCATAATTATCTATCCAATAATCTAAAAAATCTGCATACGACATATTTTCTCTTAACTGCATCTTTTGACCATTGTAGTAAAAATCATTATAGCCTTTTGCTTCTTCTTTAAAAGCCTCTACTTTTGTTGGATACCCTGACTTTGTTATCTATTTTCTTGTTCCTTCAACTGTTGCAATTTCAAATCGGTATTCATATACCTTTCCATGTTTTCTTACACTTACCATAGTTATCTCTCCTTCATTATAAAACTTAATGAAACGGAAAAATGCCAACATTTCGAATGCTGACATTTTATATAACTATGTCCACAATAATTGTCCACATAGATTTTTTATTGATTTTTATGGGTTTTCCTCGATTCTGTCCACATTATTTATGCTATGTGGACAAATCGTGGACAAATTATCATCTGTGGACAAATTTATCATTTTTTCTATTTTTAACAATCCCTTATTTTATGCTTCTTTTTTCACATTTAATGCCTACTTTTTATTATATTAATGACAATGTTTTTCACTTTTTAGGAAATAAAGGTATCTAATTTCTCCATTCATCTAGTATTTTAAATCTATAATAGTCTGCTTGTTTTTCACTAGCTTTATCACTTTGTTTTAAATCTAAACACATTTGAAAATAATGAGTTGATTCATGAATTAATTCTCCTAAAACTGCTGTATATTCTTCTTCTAATGTATACCCATTTAATTCATCTTTATCAATTTTTGAAGGGATTACTATATACGAATCTTTACTTTCATACCAATGAAATTTACCCCATGCCAATCTTCCATCCATTAGTTTTACTTGATATTTATTAACAGCATAAATGTTTAATCTATAAGGAAACACATACTTATTTCTCAAATATTTAATTAATGATAAATACTCTTTTCTTAGCTTTTTACTAATGCCTTTATCAATCCTAATTCTAATATTATTATTTTTCAAATTACAATTTTCTTTTTCAAATTTTTCCCATAAACTCATAAGAATACCTCTATTTAAAATGAATATTATATTTTATAATACATCTGATTTTTACTTGTTGGCTTATCAGGATCAGTCATTTTAATTAATCCGTTTTCTAATGCAGGTTTTAAATAATTTTCTCTAAAAGAAATTCGAGATTTCATATTTAATTTTTCCATTAATTCATATGTATTCATCGCTACACCAGGTTCCATAACATCTAACAATTTTTTAACATATGAACTAACATGACTAGCTTGAGTACTTGTACTACTCATTAAGTCCTCTAATGTTTCATCAATCATTTTTAACATAAATTCAATAAATTCAGTAGAATTACCATTATGATCACAATTAGCAATTGATGAATAATACTCTTCCTGATATTTCTTTATTTGAGATTCAACTGGAACATATTCAAATATTTCTTCCCAATTTGAAAGGATAACATTTTGCCATAATCTAGCAGTTCTTCCATTTCCATCACTAAATGGGTGAATAAATACAAATTCATAATGAAATACTGATGACATTATTAATGGATGAATTATACCCTCATTCTTCTTCATCCAATTAAATAATTGATTCATGAGCTCGTTTACTTGTTCAGGAGGAGGACACACATGAATACAGTTGCCATTCTCATCAAACACACCTTCATTGCCTTTTCTAAATACACCAGATTCATCAACTGTAAGATATGTCATTACACCATGAACTTTTTTCAAGTCCTTAATTGAATATTGATTAACTTCTTTAATTAATTTATATGCTTCATAGGCATTTTTTACTTCTTGGATTTCATCTTGTGGACCTATTACTGTTTTACCATCAATAATATCTTTTACTTGGTCAAAAGATAATGAATTAGCTTCAATTGCAAGTGATGAATGAATAGATTTAATTCTATTATTCCTTCTTAAAATTGGCATTTTATTTAAATCTTTATAATTATCTAGTTTTCCAATCTTTTTCATTATACTTGATATTCTATCTAACATAATATTAGTAATATCAAATGGTGGTATATAATTATCCATATTAAATCACCTCAAATTCTTTCACTACTATTTTATCATTTAATATTATTATAGTCAACATCTTGTATGTTTTTCTATATGTTATCTTGTATGCCTATAATTGTACTTTTTTACAAAAAAAAGACCATAATTGGTCTTTCAAACAAATTTTCAGGGTATCTAAAAGGTATCTAATTCACTGTTTTTCACTTTTTTTAATAGTGCCGATGCCCGCAATCCCTTTATTTACCTTACTTTCCGCAACACTGCTTATATTTCTTTCCGCTTCCACAAGAACTATTTTTTCTAGTATTTATAGTATTTATTATATTATCATAACTATTGTTATTTCTTTATTTACTAGACTAATAACAGTTTTTATTTATGTTATTATCGGTACTATTAGTATATCTTTTTTTTGTGATTTACAAACAAATTACAAACATTGTTTGCATTTGCTTAATCACATTATATAATAACTAATAACAATAGTAAAATGTAGGAAATATAAATTTGCAGTTTAGACATAAAATAAAATGTGTCATCATTTATCCAAATATAATTATACACTTTTTTCAAAGAAAAAAATGTTACACCTCGTATTTGATTATTTTATTTATAACATCAGAGTTCATAACATTGTCAAAAATAACAGTTGTTTCTTTTCTCGAATCATTAGTGCTTGATATGTAATAGTTTTCAGTGGTTTCAACATTATTGTGTCCTAATATATCAGCAACATCTCGTAATTCTGTTCCATTTTTTAATATCGTTGTAGCATAACTTCCTCTTAAATCGTAAAATCTACATTTTGTTAATCCTAATTCATTATGTATAATTTTAAAAGAATAATTTATTAAATCAGTTCCAACATAAGTTCCATCTTCCTTAACAAAAACTACAACTGATGTTGCTGAGATGTGTAAATTAATCAATTTATTAATTGATGATATAAAAGAAAAATATGAAAGAGAATATTTGAAACAAGTCAATCCATTACATTATAGAGTACTTGTTAAGCCTACAACTTGGAATAATAATAAACAATCTAGATTTTAAAGTTTATAATAACTATAAAAAAATACTAGTAATTTGCTAGTATTTTTTATTTGTAAAGTTATTTATCACTTTCACAAGTTCATTTTTTCTTTTTTATTAACTGTATAGACACACCGTTATCATCTTGAACAAAAAAACTTTTTCGATTTAAATCACCATAAAAGACGTTTAAATCAGCAATTCTATATCCAATGTTTTTTGCAAATTCAAAAGCTTCTTCATCATCTACAAAATTATATGCAATATGAAAAATATTCAAATCATTTCCTTGTAATGGTTGAAAAAGTTCTAAACCAGCTTCTTTCAATTTTAATGTAGCCCATTTATAATCCTTGTCACAAAACTTGGATTGTAACGTATAGCCTAAATTTTCATAAAAATGTATTGATGCTTCCAAATTCTTCACTGTAATTGCAACATGATCAAAACTTATCAAATTAACACCTCCTATTGCTATTATTATAAATAGTAAAATAGGAAACAATTATGCTAATTTATAATTTTTTCAATTCTATTAAGATTCAAATGTCTTATATCATTTATATCTTCAGAATACTGCACAACAACCATGACGAAATTATCATATTTATAAATTTTTTGGGGGTATACTATTCTTTGTTTTTTCACTCCTTTGCTTTTGTATTCAATTTTAATTTTTTCTCGTTTTTGTATTGATTCGCTAATAATTTTTAAAAGGCCTTTTTGTTTTTCATCAAAAAAATCTTCTTTATAATTTATTAAATTACAATAACATACTATTTTTTCTCTCAAATCAAGTAATTTTTCTACTTTTTTATTATCGTTACAGCAAGAAATTGCATTATCAATTGTTTCAATGTCACTTTCATTAAATAAAATTAAAGGAAGATTTAATTTAGAACGTAATTGATATCCACCATCCTTACCATAGAAAGAATCAATATAAATCCCATCTTTTTCTAGTTCATCTTTATATAAACGCACCATTCTTGGACTTATTTCTAATTTATCAGCCAACTCTTTACAAGAATATCTTCTACCAGATGATAAAATATCAAGCATTTTTATATTTTTTGAAACCTTTGACATATTAATCCCCCATAACTCGTATTAATACTTAATTTTAGATAAAATTATTCTTTTGCTTGTATGAATTAATTTAATTCTTTCAAGTAATCTTTCATCATTTATATTTGATATTATACTGTTTTTTGTATTATTAAACAATAATTTGATTGAATTCGACCAAATTAAAATTTTTTCATTACATTTTTAAAAACTTTAATAACTTTTTTATATTTATCATTATTTTATTTTTTCTAAACAAAAAGAATGCTAACAAAAGTTGTTAACATTCATACTGTAGTTATTATTTTCTTTCAATATTCCATAATATCTTCTAATTAATTTTATGCACTATTTGCCACAACAGTTCTTGTATTTCTTTCCACTTCCGCAAGAACTATTTTTTCTAGTATTTATAGTATTTATTATATTATCATAACTATTGTTATTTCTTTATTTACTAGACTAATAACAGTTTTTATTTATGGTATTATTGGTACTATTAGTATTATCTTTTTTTGTGATTTACAAACAAATTACAAACATTGTTTGCATTTACTCTTTCAACCAACCTTTATTATTTTTTACTTAATTAACTTTTTTTCTAAACAATATGGTACAACTTTATGTTTTAAAGTATTTGATAAAATTTCATCCCCATTTTTTGATTGATACCATAAGAATTTTTCTATTTCAACTGATGTTGTTAACTCGCCATTAAGGATACCATTATATTGAAAAACATAAAAGTGAATTGGTGTAACCCCATCACTAGTGGCTATCTCATCGAATTCCATTACTAATTCCAAGGCATTTTCATCAAATAAAGCATCATTACCCAATTCTTCATGACATTCTCTTATAGCGGCCTGCAATGGTGTTTCTCCAGGCTCAACTTTTCCTCCTATCATTTGATATGTTGGCCTTTTTTTAGGCTTATCAATTAACAAACTACCATTTTTAAAAAACATTGTTCCAACTACATTCATATCATTTCCTCATATCTTTTATTATTAATTACTTTAAACTATCTGTCCTATTTTTAAACTTATCAGTTGTTACACTAGATGAAAATCTTTTCCATCTTGTCACTTACCACCTTCTACAATATTTTCTAAAATTTCACAACTATTTCCAAGAGTGTTTGATGCTGATGTAAAAAATGGTATAACTGTTTTACCAGTAAAATCATTTTCTTTTACCATTAATAGAAACAATAACAAACTAATATTGATATACCTTCCCATTTTTTGTATTAATTATTTTTCTAATTCTATAAAAATTTGAGGACTATTCTACAAACATTATGTAATTTTTACAAACAAATTACAAACATTTGAGGTTTTTTCAACCTTTTTTTAGTCCTTTCAAATCTCGCAAACCCTTATTTTATGCACTATTTGCCACAACAGTTCTTGTATTTCTTTCCACTTCCACATGGACATGGATCATTTCTACCTATTTTTGCCTTTGCTTTTTTAGGTGTGTTTTTAACACCTTCTTTTCCATCATTAGTCTTAATATTTTTTACTTCTTCTCTTTCAATATTTTGTCTAACTTCAGCATTTAATAAATAATTAGAAATTTCAGCATTTATACTTGCCATCATATTATCAAATAATTGGAATCCTTCAAGAGCATAAACTTGTAATGGATTACTCTGAGCATAACCACGAAGTCCTACTCCTTCTTTTAAATCTTCCATAGCATCTAATTGATCCATCCAATACTTATCAATAATTCTTAAAGAAATTGTCTTTTCAAAATCATTTTGTATTTCTTCTGGAATATCTTCTAATTTCTTATTATAATCATCTACTACTATTTTATAAATAAAATCAATTACTTCTTCTGGTTTTTTATCTTCAAAATCTTCTTTCTTCAATTTAGTCTTTTTAAGTAAATGAGCATTAAATTGTTCCATAATATTATCAATATCATTATCATTTAATGTACCATTTTCAGATAAATGAGCATTAATTTGTCCTGCTACAAAATCCTTAAATGTATCAAGTACTCTATCTCTAATACTATCTTTATCTAATATCTCATTTCTTCTTTCATATATTATTTCTCTTTGTTTAGAAATAACATTATCAAAATCAAGTAATCCTTTTCTTCTATCAAAGTTAAATCCTTCAACTTTCTTTTGAGCAGATTCGATATTTTTAGAAATCATTTTATTTGAAATAGCTTGATCACCACTGATACCTAAGCTTTCCATAACATTCTTCATCTTTTCAGAACCAAATTTAACCATTAAATCATCTTCCATAGAAACAAAGAATCTAGTTGTTCCCGGATCTCCTTGACGACCACTTCTACCACGAAGTTGGTTATCAATTCTTCTTGAATCATGTCTTTCAGTTCCGATTACATATAAACCACCAAGTTCTCTTACACCTTCACCTAACTTAATATCAGTACCACGACCAGCCATATTAGTTGCTATTGTAACAGCACCTTTCTTACCAGCATTCTCAATTATATGAGCTTCTTTTTCATGATTCTTAGCATTTAATAATTCATGTTTAATTCCAGCTTTTGTCAATAATTGACTAATAATTTCACTAGTTTCAACAGATGCTACACCTACTAAAACAGGTCTACCAGTTGAATGTATTTCTTTAACACTCTTAACAATTGCACTATATTTACCTTTAAGTGATGAATAAATTAAATCAACTTGATCATCTCTTATAACAGGTTTATTAGTTGGAATACATACAACATATGTATTATATATATTTTGAAATTCTTCTTCTTCTGTTTTAGCAGTACCAGTCATACCAGCAAGTTTATTATACATTCTAAATAAGTTTTGGAAAGTAATAGTCGCAAGTGTTTTAGTTTCTTCATTAATGGTTACATTCTCTTTTGCCTCAATTGCTTGATGTAATCCTTCACTAAATTGACGACCATGCATAAGTCTACCAGTAAATGTATCTACAATTAATACTTGATCATTTTCAACAACATAATCAACATCTCTTTTAAATGCATAATTTGCTGTTAAAGCTTTATCCAAATTATGAACCATTACACTATTCTTAATATCATATAAATTATCTAAATGAAGTAGGTTTTCTGCATGTTTAACACCATCTTCTGTTAAAGTAACCTTTTTAGTCTTTTCATCAACAACATAATCATCAAGATTTAAATTCTTAGCTACTCTATCAGCTTCTTTATAAACATTAGCACTCTTAGCACTGCCACCACTAATAATTAATGGAGTTCTTGCTTCATCTATTAAAATACTATCAACTTCATCTATAATAGCAAAATTAAGTCCTCTTTGAGTTCTATTTTCCTTATGAACAACCATATTATCTCTTAAATAATCAAATCCAAGTTCATTATTAGTTGTATAAGTTATATCAGCTGCATAAGCTTCTCTTTTCTCTTGTGGACTTTTATCTCTTAAATTTATACCTACTGTTACTCCTAGTAATGAATAAATTGGTTCCATCCATTCAGCATTACGAGTTGATAAGTATTCATTTGTTGTAATAACATGAACACCCTTTTCTTCTAATGCATTTAAATATGCTGGAAGAACTGTTGTTAATGTTTTACCTTCACCAGTTTTCATCTCAGCAATGTTTCCTCTATGAATCGCAACACCACCAATTAGTTGTACTCTAAATGGTTTTTCACCTATTGCTCTAAAACATGCTTCTCTCGCTAAAGCAAAAGCTGGAGCTAAAATATCATCAAGAGTTTCTCCATTTTTAAGCCTTTTCTTAAACTCTTCAGTTTTAGCTTTAAACTCAACTTCAGTAAGACCTTTCATTTCATCTTCTAATGCTTCTATTTCATCAACAATTTTATCTATTTTTTTAAGTTCTTTTGTTTCATAATCGAATAAATTTTTAAACAATCCCATAACATCATCTCCATAGCAAATATTATAAACTAATATATTATCAAAGTCAAAAAAATAGTGCACTTCAAGCACTAAGAAATGCACTATAAATAAACAATGTTAATTTGCTTCTATAATACCATAATCCCCATCATTTCTCTTATACACAACATTAATCTTATCAGTATCAACATTCTTAAAAACAAAGAATGTATGTCCAAGTAATTCCATTTGTGTTATTGCTTCTTCTTCATCAATTGGCTTTAAGAATATTTCCTTTCTTCTAACAATAGCTTCAGTAGATTCCGGAACTTCAAAATAAGCATCAATTGTAGCTTCTACATTAACCTTATTTTTCTTATTTGAAAGTTTACCTCTATATTTCTTAAATTGTCTTTCTAATTTATCTATAACTAAATCTATCGCAGAATATAAATCATCACTTGTTTCTTCTGCTCTTATATTATATTTACCACTCCATATAGTAACCTCAACTTTTTGATCTTTACCACGAGCTGAAATAATAGCTTTAGCCTCCACCTCATCATTATCATCTAAATACTTATCTAATTTAGATAATTTACTTTTAATGTAATTATTAATAGCCTCAGTAACATCTATCTTGTTACCACGAATATTATATCTCATATACATCATCCTCCTAATTAAAGGATAACATATATTAAATAAATATTCTACAAAAGTGTCAAATTATCACAAATATTTTACAAAATAAAAATACACAAACTTCGTGTATTTAAACTGTCATTAAGCTAACTTCTCTTAC
>SAMEA104315422__coassemble_387_pt1 | contig 21988 bp, 24 predicted proteins | sample SAMEA104315422__metabat2_low_PE_011 | metagenome-assembled genome bin SAMEA104315422 (sample SAMEA104315422) | gut metagenome | biome: Monkey gut; feature: monkey-associated habitat; material: faeces | place: China | collected 2013
TCACTTTCTTTAAACTGCTTTTTTAATTGTGTCTACTCTAAGGGGTGCAGTTCAAAAGTGCTGCTTTTTACATTTGAAAATATATATAATATTTGTTATCATAAATATAGAAATAGTGGTGAAAATATGAAAGAAGAATTAAACAAATATTGGGATAACATACATAAGGAATATACATCCACTTATGATGAATGGTTTAATAAATATATAGAATTATTACATAAAGATGATAATATTGTAGAACTTGGCTGTGGAAGAGCATATACAAGTAAATATTTAATTACTAATGGCTATAAAAATATAATAGCTTGTGATTTTTCAGAAGAAGTATTAAAAATTGTTAATATAGAAAATCCAAATATAAAAACAATGCTTTTTGATATGAGCAATGGTTTACCATTTGATGATAATTCAAAAGATATAATAATCGCAGACCTTAGTTTACATTATTTTGATTTATCAAAAACAAAATATATTTTTAATGAGATATATAGAGTACTAAAAGAAAATGGATATCTAATCGCAAGAGTTAATTCATTTAACGATAGTTTACATATTCCAGTTAATTCAAAAGAAATAGAAAAGCATTTTTATTATGACGGTAAAATATATAAAAGATTTTTTGATAAAGATGATTTTAAAGAACTATTTAAGAATTTCAAAATATGTAATTTAGAAGAAAAGAAAATGGATAGATATGAAAAGCCAAAAATATTATGGGAATTTTGTATAAAAAAAGAAAAATAATAAATATATAATAATGTATAAGAAAAACTGATTGTTTGCATTTTATGTAAAAAATATGTATAATTAGATTGAGGTGTGTAGTAGATGATAGGATTTTATGATTATACAGTTTTATTAACATATATGGGATTTATTTCTGGTATAGTTGGTATAACTTTAGCAATAAATGGACATATTTTTCCAGCAATATTTTGTTTAATGTTTAGTGGACTTTGCGATATGTTTGATGGAAGAGTAGCAAGAACTAAGAAAAAAAGAACAGCAGAAGAAAGACATTTTGGTATACAACTAGATAGTTTATCAGATTTAGTTTGTTTTGGAGTATTACCTTCAATAATAGGTTATAGTTTAGCTCTAAAAGATACATTTTTACCATTTGATTATAGATATTTACTTCCAGTGGTTGCATTTTTTCCACTTGCTGCTTTAATAAGACTAGCATATTTTAATGTACTTGAAATAACCAGTAAAAGTATATACAGGGTTACCAGTTACATCATCAGCATTAATATTTCCATTTTTATATATATTTAGAAAATATATAGGAAAGTATTTTCCAATTGCTTATGCAGCAGTAATGTTAATAGTTGGAATATTATTTATAACAAAAATTAAAATAAAAAAACCAGGTCTTAAAACAATGATATTCTTAATATTAATCGGAGTAATTGAGATAATGTTTATTATCGCAACTAAATGCTTATGATATATAAAATAAAGCATAGAAATAGTGATAAAATAGAAGAAGTAAAGTCAACAAAAACACTATCATTTTTCTATAATACACTAATAGGTAGAATACTTTTAAAAATATGTACTATGAAATTTATATCAGATATAGCCGGTAGATATATGAATAGTAGATTATCAAAATATAAAATAAAAAAATTCATAAAAGATAATAAAATAAAAATAACAGATTACGAAAAAACAAATTATAATTCATTTAATGAATTTTTTACTAGAAAAATAATATCAATAAAAAGACCAATTAATATGACTAAAACAGCTTTTATATCACCTTGTGATAGTAAGCTATCAGTTTATACAATAAGTGATGATTTAACTTTATATATCAAAGATTCATACTATACAATTGATACTATAATTGATAAAAAAATATTAAAAGAATATAAAGAAGGATATGCTTTAGTATTTAGATTATCACCAACAGATTATCATAGATATTGTTATATAGATTCAGGCTATCAAGAAAAGAATAATAAAATAAAAGGCATATTACATACAGTACAACCAATTGCCTTAAAAAGATATAATTTTTATAAAACAAACACAAGAGAGTGGACAATACTTCACACTAATAACTTTGATGAAGTTGTTCATATAGAAATAGGTGCAATGGCAATCGGAAAAATAAAAAATGAACACGAAAATTATATATTTAAAAAAGGTGAAGAAAAAGGATACTTTGAATTTGGTGGTTCAACTATTGTATTATTAGTAAAAAAAAGAATTATCAATATAGATGAAGATATTCTAGAAAACTCAAAAAATAATATTGAAACATATGTTAAATATGGAGAAAAAATAGGCAAAAAAAATACTTAGTTTAAGAAATTTTCTAAGTATTTTTTATATGCTTTTTTAGCTGTACTATCAGCTTTATTATATTTAAGTTTATGTTCCTTACATATTTTATCAAGTAAATAATCAGTAAAATATGGATTACGAATAAGTAGGGGACCAATTATATGAGTTCCAAATACATTTTTATAGTGAATACCATCACCATTACTTTCATAATCATTTGAATATTCTTTATCAATTTCAAATAGTGGGTTAGTTACATTATATACTAAATCACATCTATTTTGAAAACCAATTATTTTTTCTTTAATTAACTTAGTGTTTGCTGTAACTTCACCAACAATTCTATATAAAGAAGCATTATTAAACATTTTTTCATTTATAAGTTTAACTGAATAATCAAATATATTAAGTGCTTTAATTTCTTCATCATTATTAAGAATACATTTACCAAATAAGTCCATTGAATTACCTGTAAGTATCAAATAACCATTTCCTTCGATATATTTTTTAATTTCATTTTTTCTTTTCATAATATCTTCTAGTGCTACAAATAAATTATCTTCACTACCAGAACCTATATAAATAATATCATATTTATCAAAGTTAATTTGTTCATTGATACTTCTAAGATCCACATTAACTTTAATATTATTTCTTTTTAATTCATTATATAAACATCTTGTATTAGCATTCTCACCATATAAATTAAGAAGATCATAATATAAATGTAAAATATTAATCATTATTATTTTCCTCCTTTATAATCTTTTTAAGTTCTATTTCTTTATCAAAACAAACCATAGAGAATATCTTACCAGTTGTTTTATTTTTTAATATATCACTAAGCTTACTAATATCATTTACAAGTAATATTTTATCCTTATTAATACCTGCATATTCCATTCTGACCATCATATCGTAACAGAATTTACCAATTAAAACAATATTTTTAATAGAGGCATCATTTAAACTCTCAAAATCAATATCCCATATCCAAGATATATCATTTTCAGTATATCTACGACTAGAAGAATCAAATCCAAGTATAATAGTTTTATCTCCATCTTGATGTAATATATAATCAAGAGATTGTTTATAACTTAAATTATTTTCATTTTTACTTACAAGCATTTGCCATTTTCTATTATCAAAATCATATATTTCAAGTCTCTTAGTTTTAATATTTTCATCATTAATAACTTTTAAAATATCTTCATCACTTAAACCAATTGATTTACTAAGAGCATAACAACCAGTTACAAAATAAACAGTATATAAGAAATTAGAAGGTAAGTTAACATCGTGATCATTAATCTTAATTTTTTTATTATCTACATCTATATCAGTAGCAAAATAATCAGGATTACCACGATTAAAATGATATTTAGGGCAATTGTATGAACCAATGTGACCATATTGATAATAATTATATTCTAATTTAGAATGACATATTGGACAATAAGCAGCATCTAAATTATTAATATTACTTTTTCTTGAATAATCATTTTTATCTATTCCATAAGTTATGATAGCTCCTTTATGATTAATTCTAAGTCTATTAACAAAAGGATCATCTACATTTATAATAAGATTTGTTCCATTAGGAATAGCATTCTTAATCGCATTATATATATTTTCAGGATGAGCATTTCTAGGAGGTTGATCTCTTGTTATATTAGTAACCATTAAATGAGTAGGACTAATATATTCAAAAATATATTTCATAAATTGTTCATCTAATTCCATAAGTAATATATCAGCTTTAAGTTTACCAAATAAACTAGAATTGTTAAGTATTAAAGAAGCAATTCCATTAATAGTGTTACTTCCTTCTTTGTTATAAACAACCTTATAATTATTTTTAGTAAGTATATTATACATAAGTTCAGTAGAAGAACTCTTACCACTAGAACCAGTAATACCAATAACATATTTTGGCAACTTTATTTTCTTTAAAATATTCTTATCAAGCTTTCTTGCTATTCTTCCTCCGATAACACTACCAGCATGACCAGTTAACTTACTTAACTTATTAACTATTTTACAAGTAAGTATTACAATAAATCTCCACATCATAATCACCTAACTATATTATATAACATTTTTATGAATTTATAAATATCCCACTTGAAAAAGCATTATCCTTATGTTAAAATTAATTTGTTCTTTATGTGGCCCATTGGTGAAATGGTTAACACATCGCCCTCTCAAGGCGACATTCAAGGGTTCAAATCCCTTATGGGTCACCAAATAACAAATTAATCCCTTTTATAGGGATTTTTATTTTAATAAGAAATAACAAAGTGATGTTAATATATTATGAATATAGTCGAAGTAAAAACAATTTACAGAACAATATAAAGTATGATACACTATATTTAGTGAAGAGTTTAACCCCTGTGGTTGGGCATCACAAAATGTTTTGTTTACCCTAACAACAGTGTTAGGTGTTTTTTATTAATTGAAAATAATTAATAAAATAATGATTATGAGTAAAATTAAGAAATCTTTTTATTCATAACATCACCACCTTTACAATAAAGATGTAATGCCCAACCTAAACACTTCGAAAGTTACAATAACATAAAGTGTTAAACATTGCAAATCAGCTATTTTTAAGTTTTAGTTGTAAAATAATATTTGAAATTATAAATACATAAAATAAATATTTAAAAAATTAAATAATTAAATATAGAGTATATATTAAAATTTAATAATTGGTTAAATAATACAAAATCGTATTATTTTTTTTATATTGTAAATAATAAATATAGGTGACATATGAATAAGAAAGAATATAAGAAAATAGTTGAAAAAAATATTCAAAAAGAAAGCCCTAGTAAAAATATTTTAATAGCATTTTTTAGTGGAGGAGTAGCAGGGTTATTTGCAGAACTTATAACTAACTATTATATAGGATGGTTTAATTTAAATATAAGTGATGCATACTTAATGACATTTATTACATTTGTAACAATAGGAGCAGTACTCACAGGATTTGGAATATTTGATAAAATACTTAGTATCGTAAAATGTGGTCTTATAGTACCAGCAAGTGGATTTGCTAATACAATGACAAGTAGTGCAATGGATACGAGAAAAGAAGGATTTATTAAAGGAATAGGAGCAAATATATTTAAACTTGCAGGAAGTATAATTCTTTATGGAATAATATTTGGAGTAATATTCGGATATATAAGGAGCATAATACTATGACAAATTACTATGATAATGTATATATAAATAATAAATATTCACTTTTAGCATCAACTAAATATAATCCTATCGTTAAAAATACAGTTGATAATTGTATAAATGATTATTATATAAAAGAAAAAACTATTGAACTTGCAGAAGCTAAATATCAAGAAATAACAATTAATGGATTATTAAAAAAAAGTAAAACAAAATCAAAAAATATAAATTTATTAATATCATCAGATTTACAAAATCAAAATTTATCATCAACTCTATCTGCTTCTAAATTTAGTATTCCATATCTAGGAATATATAGTGCTTGTGCTTCTTTTACAGAAGGATTATTAATTGGAAGTGAACTCATCAATAATAAAAATAAAAATGCAATAATAACGGTTTCATCTCATAATTTAGTAAGTGAGAAACAATTTAGATTTCCTGTTGAATATGGAGCGATAAGAAAGATGGTTAATACAAGTACATCTACTGGTAGTATAAGTGTGTTAATATCGAATACAGAATCAAATATTAAAGTTGAATCATCGACAATTGGAAAAGTAATAACGATGGGTCATACTGATGCAAATGATATGGGAAGTGCAATGGCACCATCTTGTGCTGAAACTTTATATAATCACTTAAAAGACACAAATAGAACAATTGACTATTACGATTTAGTATTAACTGGAGACCTTGGAATATATGGCTTAAAAATAATGAAAGAGTATTATAAAAAGAAATACAAGATAGATATTAGTAATAAAAATATAATAGATTCAGGAAGTGTTTATTACACAGATGATAATATTTATGCAGGAGCAAGTGGACCTTTATGTTTACCTATAATATTCTTTGATTATATATTAAAACAAAATAAATATAAAAAGATATTGTTAATTGCGACAGGATCTCTTCATTCAGTTCTTAGCTCTAATTTAAAACTAGAGATGCCTGGAATAAGTCATGCAGTAAGTGTGGTGGTGAAATAGTGAATTATATTTTATCGTTTCTATTCTGTGGAATAGTGTGTGCTATATCACAATTTGTACTTGAAAAAACAAAATGGACACCTGGTCATATGAATACTTTGTTAGTTGTAGTTGGTTGTGTTTTATCTGGATTTGGTATATATGATGTTATATTAAAAATATTTCATGCAGGTGCAAGTATTCCGATTATAAACTTTGGACATTTACTTGTAACTGGTGCTAGTGAAGGATACATTAATAATGGATTCATTGGATTATTTAAAGGAGTACTTGTAAATGCATCAGCTGGTATTAGTTATACAATAGTAATATCATTTATTATAAGCCTACTATTTAAGGTTAAAAATTAAAAAAGGAATGACAATTCCTTCTTTTTTTGCTATAATTTTTATAGGAATAAAAAGGATAGTGGTTAATATGGATAATACAAATAGTCAAGCTACAAATACAGCTTCAGTACAAAACACAGTACCTGCACAACCTGTGAATGCAACGGCAGTACAACCACAAGTACAAGTTAATGCAGCTCTAAACTCTGCATCTGTGCAATCACAACAACCAGTTGCACCAGTTCAACAACCTGTGCAACAACCAGTGACACCTGTACAGCCTTTACAAGTAGGCCCAGTTTCAGTACAACAACCAGTAACACCAGTACAACAACCACAACAAGTTAGTCCAACACCTGTTGCACCAGTGACACCTGAACAACCTGTTCAACCTCAAGTAGCTCAACCACAACCATCTATAGTTAATCCAGTCCCACCAACACCTCCGATGGTAGAAGTAGCACCAATGCCAGTGACACCAACACAAGAAGAGGTAATCTCAACACACAAAAAAACTCACAGTAATACAATATTATTTATAATTGTAATTATACTAATAGTATTTGTATTATTCATGGATAATATTTTAGATTTTGTTGATAAAAATATAATAAATAAAGTTCCTAATAATCAAAACACATCAGAAAATTTATTAAATGGTTTTCTAAAAATAGAAGATAAAACAGGTTATTTAAAAGTTAATAATATAAAATTTTATAATGTTAAAAGAGGTAATGGAACAAATATTATATTAAACTATGAACCATATAAAACAACATCAAAAATTGAAGAAGAGGGTATATATATTGAATTATATAATGCTGATAAAGAAATAATAGATAAGAAGCAATTTACTGTTGATAAAATTGAAAAAGATGTTGTAAGAACATATACATATGAAGTAACTAATGATGTATATGCTGATGCATTTTATGCATTAGTTAAAACATATACAGATAAGGAACTATCATCAACAAAAACATTAACATGCAAATATGAAGTGAATGATGATAATATAACATTAAATTATGTAAGTACTTTTGAATTTACTAATAATTCACTTACAAAATATAATATTAATAAAGAATTTAGTTATAAAGAAGAAAATGAAACAGTAAATAACTATAAAGAAGAACTTAAAAAAGAATATTTAAATATAACAGATTATAATATTCAAAGTGAATACAATGATACATTATTAAAATATAATATAGATTTAAATAATGAAATAAAAGATTTTAAACCACTATATAAAAAAGATACAATAATTACTATAGTTAAAAATAAAGAAGAATTAAAGAAATGGAAATGTGAATAATGGATAATTTATTAATAGGGGATTTTGAAGGTCCACTTGATTTACTACTTCATTTAATAAAAAAATCAAAAATGGAGATATTTGATATAGAAATATCAAAAATAACAGAAGAATACATTAATTATATTAATTCTATGGCAGAACTTAATTTAGATATTGCTAGTGAATATCTTGTTATGGCTGCAGAATTAATTGAAATGAAAAGTAAGAAGCTTCTTCCAGCAAAAGAAGAAAAAGAAGATGAAGAAGATATTAATCCAGAAGAAGAACTAAAAAGAAGATTAATAGAGTATAAAAAATATAAAGAAAGTACAGAAGTATTTAGAAATCTTGAAGAAAAAAGAAGTAATTATTTTACTAAATCTCCTGAAAATATAAAAAATTATTCTCTTGAAAAGCTAGAAAATGATGGCAATGTTAGTTTATTTGATTTATTAGATGCTTTTCAAAAATTATTAGAGAGAAGAGAAGCTAGTAAACCAAGAAATACAAAAATAGCTAGAAAAGAAATGTCTGTTAAAGAAAGAGTTATTAAAATTAGAGATATATTAAAAACAAGAAAAACTGTAAATTTTGTAGAATTATTTGATGATTTTAGTAAACCTTATGTAGTTGTGACATTTCTATCTGTTCTTGAAATGGTTAAAGGAAGAGAAATAAATATAAAACAAGATAGTAATTTCTCAGAGATATATTTAGAAAGAGTTGATTAACATGAATTATAAAGCAATAGTAGAAGGATTACTATTTGTTGTTGGCGATGAAGGTATAACAGTAGATGAATTAAAAAAAATATTAGAAATAGATAATGAAACTTTAAAACAAACATTATTAGAATTAAAAAGAGATTATGAAAAAGCTGATAGAGGACTTAGAATTGTATATTTAGGTAATGCCTTTAAACTTACTACAAAAGAAGAACATAGAAAATATTATGAGAGTTTAGTAACAGATACTAAAAATAAAGCATTATCAACAGCCGCATTAGAAGTACTTGCAGTAATTGCATATAATGAACCTATAACAAGACTTAAAATAGATGAAATAAGGGGAGTTAATTCTTCACAATTAGTAAGAAGATTACTTGCAAGAGGCTTTATAAAAATATGTGGTAAAGATGATTCTATCGGAAAACCTAATCTTTATAAAACAACAGATGAATTTTTAGATTATTTTGGATTATCATCAAAAAAAGATTTACCTGAAATAATAGATAAAGAAATAGAAAAAGATGATAATGAAGATTTATATGATTCAACATATAAAGAAAACAATTAGAATTGTGTTGTAAAACCTTTTTAGGAAACATAAAAACACACTATATTTGACACTAATTATAATTAATGATAAAATTCAATGTATGAAAAAGAAATGGTTAATATTAATAATTTTATTAGTTGTATGTGCTATAGTATGTAGTTATATTTTTTTAACTAGAACTAACGATGTTAAAATAACAATAGATAATCAATCACATGATCTAAAAGATATTAATGAAGTAGTGGAATTAGCAAAAAAAGAATTTCATAATGAAGGTATCAAAGCTAAATTGTTATCAGTTGAGTATCATGAAAAAGATGTTATGGATTTAGAAGAAGAATTAAAAAATGAATTTTCAACTACTGAAGCAGTAGTAATTAATATTAAATTTAAAACATTTTTAATTACCAATCAATCTTTAAATAAAAATGAAGTATATACAGATTCTATGCATTTTATAAAAAAAGATAATTCATGGAAAATGGTGAACTTTGGACAAGGATAATTTTATAGTTTATATAAATGATATAGTTTAAGTAAAGGATTTAAAAAAGATGATTTCAATATTAAATTGAAGTCATCTTTTTTAATAATTATAATATTCAAAATAAAAACCTATAAAGTTTTTTTATATTCACTTTATAGGATTACATCTTATGAAATAATTATTTTCTAGTAAATCCAATATTTTGTTCATCTACGAACTTATATGTATCTTCAAAATCTCTTTTAGATATTCCATACATATCATTAGAATCAGTAATGTTTATAAATCCACCAGCTGCGATATTCATTTCTGAACCCCATTGTTCTAATGTGATATTATCTGGTATTTGAACAAAAATTTGATTTTGACCTTTTGGTTTAAATACTCCTGGAACTTGTTCATCCATTTCATATTTTTTCTTGAATGTAGCATCATCAATAATCCATTCATTAGCATGCCCATTATTATCAATCATTATTTCACCATTATCATCAAGTTTTGTAACTACCCATCCTGGAATATTAGTTTCTGGATCAACTGAAACTGTATTTACTTTTTCTTGTATTTCATTTCCTTCTTGATCAACACTCCAAGAAATAACAGTTTCATTAGGAACACCAGGTCTTGCAATAATTCTTGTAAATTTATATGCTTCTCTTGGAACCATAGTACCATTACCAATTCCTGTATTTACATAATCTTGAACATTAACTTTAACATATTCTTCCATATCTTTTTTTCTCCTTATTTTCTTAATTATAGCATATTTTATTAATATAATGTATAATTAAATTATAAGGAGAAATAATGGAAAAACAAGATTATTCCGCTAAGGAAATTATATTTGGTTTGAGAGAAGAATGTAAAAGGGTAAAAGGCGAACTTGATAAAGTAAAATCATTACTAACATATGATGATGAAATTTATACAATTACACCAAGTATAAAAGAAGAAAATAGAATTCATTTAGAAGCAGCAATAAACATTAAAAATTTAGGCTTCTTAAAGGCATTAAGATATTATTTAACAGCTAATTATTTAGTAAGTACTGTAATTGTAAAAACTGGTGAAAATGATTATACAATTGTATTTTCAGATGAAGAAAGAGGTACAGTATCTTTTCCAGCATATGTGACAGAAGAAAATAGAAAAGAATTCAACGATTTAATTACCGTAATATTAGGCGAAACAAAACAACCTATGTTTGAAAAAGGAATAGAATATCCTAGATTAGAAGAAATACATTATTCACCATCAGTTATTGAAATAAATAGTGCAGTAGGAAACATCTATCCTTATAAAGTAACTTATATGGCAAATAGTGATACGATTAATTTTAGTTCAGAATTTGAAGAAGTATCACCAAGAATCATAGAAAGAGTTTTAGAATCACAATATGATAGTTCAATATTAACTGAAAAAGCAAAAAAAATAATTGATGATAGTGATACATCTAAAAAAGATGTAAGTATATTAAATTATCATAAGCTAACTTCAAGTGAAGAATATACTATTGAAGAATTACCAAATAGATTAGTATTAGTACAGAAAGGAAAACGAAAATGAAATATTTAAAGGTATTATTTGATACTAAATCAAGATATAGTGATTTTGAATATAAAATGGATGAAATAAACATTGCTAAAACTTGGAATAAGAATGGAGAAACTCCAAAAGAAATGGGAGGCATCAATTTTAGTGATGAAGAAAATATAATTAGATGGATTCATAATGGAAATATGATATGCGATGTTATTGTACCTGAAGATTCAGAAGTAATAAGAGTTATGAGTTCAGCAACACCTGGAGGAGTATATAGAGCAAATAAAGTAATTTTAACTAATAAAAGAATGGTTACAGATGATATGGCAATAGAATTTTATAATAAAAGTAAAATACCAGATTCAGCATTTCCAAAAGCACTTGGAGCAGTATCAATAATGAATTATAAAAATACCGCATTAAAAATATTAAAAGATAAAGTTAATGCTTCTAATATAGATTATTATTTGGAAGAATGGAATGACTTTATTGATAAAAAAGATAGAAAAAATTCAAATGAAACAGTTAAATTAATTGACTTAGAATTAAACAAAATAAAAAACTAGGAAACTAGTTTTTTTCAAATTCATAAATAATTTTTTTAATCTTATCAAGAGATAATATGTTTTTATCATAACTAATATTAATTTTTATGTTATTAAGTGTTATACCATCAAAGTTACTACTGATACTTGTTATTCCTTTTATATTATATAACTCTTCAATAAATCCTTCAAAACAATATTCACAACATATATCTTTTAGAATATATCTATAATTTAAAGAATCACTATAACATTTATCAAATGCAACCATATAAGGAATATTATCTTTTAAATCAAGAAATAAATATATTTCTTTTTTAATTATTTCATCATCAATAATATTATCATCATAAGTAATATTTATTCTTAAAAAATTTATATTAGTTATTCTTATATTTTTAATACCATTTAAACTTAATAAGTAATCTTTTAATTCTTTATGATTAGGATGATCTAAAATTAATATTAATTTATTCATATTATATCTTTCTTGTTAATGTAATTCCTTCTTTAAATTTACATGGCATAGTACATTCATAACCAGGGAAAGTACATCTAGCACCTTTAGTATAATTAAGAATATCATCATAAAGAGGGTTATTTTCTTCTTTTAAAGCATCTCTATATTTTAATAATGTTTCTCTTGTTTGTCTCATTATTTCAAGTTGAGCAGCAGAACATAATCTTTCTTGACATTTTAAGATGAAATCATCATATTTTCCAGTTTCATTAACTGTAACTAACTCACCAATTGGAGTGATATCTTGAAGCGATTCAATATCATTTAACCATTCATTTACAAGAATAGGATCATCTTCAATAATAGGTGGAACAAAATATTGTTTTTTATCAGTCATTTCCATTTGATAATCTAAAGTTCTGTGTCTTTGAGCTTGAGCAAGTTCTGCGAAAGTAACATTATATGTTGTAGAATAAGTATCACTAAAGCTCTCTTTTTTCTTATCTAAATCTTTTCCAAATAGAGAAAGACTTCTATTTTTTTCATTTCTCATAAGATCAGGAACTAAAATATTAAGTCTATCAAGTTCACTTAAAAATTCTTCCATTGCTCCCATTAATTTAATATCAAAACTTTTATTAGATTCACTATGTTCAGCAATATATTTTTTCATCCAAGATGCAATATAGTTAATTTGTCTTAATGAAGTAGTATAAATAAGTTCAGTTGGCATAAAAACAGTAACCATATATCTAGCATTCTCTTGAGCAAGTTTTTCTATTTTTGATTTATTAAATACATCTCCATATTTATCAGCAATTTTAATCTTAAAGATTTCTAACCATTTATTATAAAGAATTTCTTCACTTTCAGTAATGATAGAATTTTTTCCTCTAACCACTGGTGTATATCTAGCAGATTTTTCACTAGTAGTATATTGATGTTCATTATTAATAACCATAGCTAAAATCTTAGGAACATTTTTTAAATCAAAACTAATAGCTACATGATCATAAACACTATGATGTCCATTTCCAAGTGTCATTCTAACTCTTCTGGCTGTTTTTTCTATATCTTCTGTAAGTAGGTGATCAAATCCTTCTTTGTCATAGCAAATTCCAGCAATTCTACCAGAATGTATGATAGCATCTTCTTGATTAAAAGTTCCATCTTCATTCAAAAACTGATTTGGTAATATACCAATTCTAATATTCATTTTTTTCATTTTAAAATACCTCCATAAATGTTATTTACTTTTTATTCCTTTAAAAATATTATAGCAAAAAGAATAATTACATACAATAAAAATTAAACTAAATTTTAAAAGAAAAAAATATATAAAAAAGCCCTGATTTTGGGCTTTTATGAACTAAAGTGGTGCAAGAAATGGGAGTCGAACCCACAAGGTATTGCTACCGGCAGATTTTGAGTCTGCTGCGTCTACCAATTCCGCCATACTTGCATTACTAACCAATTATATCATAAAATATTCTAAATAGCATAGTATTTATTATAAAAATTATGATATAATCAAATTATAGTTGGAGGGTAAACAATGAATGATAATCAAAATAATATAAATCCTATGAATAATCAAAATCAAATGTATCAAAATAATATGCCACAACCAAATCAAAATATGAATCAAAATCCTCAAATGAATGTAAAAGAACAAGTTCCAAATGATATAAGACAAATAAGTCAAACAGTTACACAAGGACAAGTAGTTCCAAATCAAATGCCAGTCCAAAATCAAGGACAAGCTCCATTAAATCAAAGTAACATAGAAATGGTTGATTTAGGAACTGGAAAATCAAAATCAGAGGATTTTAGTGATAAAACAATAAAATTCATTGAAGGAGTAGTAAATACAAAAGATTATACAAACACATTTACAAAAGAAGAAGTTGTTCCATTTAGAGTGCTTGCTACTATGTGTTATATTCCATTTTTATTCTTGATACCATTATTAACTGGTAAATATAAAAAATCAAGATTTTTATACTTTCATATAAATCAAGGACTAAACATAACACTAGCATGGGCAATAGTGTTCTTTGTAAATAAAGTATTTAGATCATTATTTACTACAACATATAGATATAGTAGTACAACACCAGGATGGGTAGACTTTGTAAGTTATGCACTTTATTGTATAGTTATAGCAATTACAGTAGTTGGAATGATAAATACATTTAACGGAAAAAGTAAAAATACAAGTATAGTAGGTGGATTTAGATTTTTAAAATAGTGTTCAAACACTATTTTTTTGTAAATAAAATGTTTAATAATATTTAAATTTTATATATATAATGCTAAACTATAATAGGAGAGTGATTTATGAGAGATGTAGGAACAATAGTAAGAGGTATAAGAACCCCTATTATTAAAGAAGGGTGCGATCTTGCTTCACTAGTAGTAGATTCTGTTATCAAAGCAAGTAAAAGTGAAAACTTTGAATTTGAAGATAGAGATGTTATAGCTATTACAGAAGCAGTAGTTGGAATTAGTGAAGGAAACTTTGCAACATTAGATCAAATCACAAAAGATATAAAAAATAAACTTAATAATAGTGAACATATTGGAGTAGTATTTCCAATACTAAGTCGTAATAGATTTGCTGTTCTTTTATCAGCTATTGCTAAAAGTACAAAGAAAATAACATTATTATCTAGTTATCCAAGTGATGAAGTAGGTAATGATATACTTTATAAAGATGATTTAATTAAATATAATATAAATCCATCAAGTGATTTAATAACAGAAGAAGAATATAAAGAAAAATTTATTAGTTTTAAACACATATTTACTGGTGTTAATATGTATGAAGTTTATAGAGATTTAGTATTAAAAGAAGGCTGTGAATTTGAAATGGTATTTTCAAATAGACCAGAAGATATATTAAAATATACTAAAGATGTAATAGTTAGTGATATTCATACAAGATTTGATACTAAAAAGAAAATAGAAGATAAGGATTCATCAGCAAAAGTAATAATGTTAAGTGATATATTAAATGAATCAGTTGATGGTAGTGGATATTCGCCTTATGGACTTTTAGGAAGTAATCGTTCAACAGAAGAAAGAGTAAAATTATTTCCAAGAACAGGTGATAAATTAGTTTTAAAAGTTCAAGAACTTATGAAAGAAAAAACTGGAAAAAATATTGAAGTAATGGTTTATGGAGATGGAGCTTTTAAAGATCCAGTTGGTAAAATTTGGGAACTAGCAGATCCAGTAGTAAGTCCAGCTTATACAAAAGGTTTAGAAGGAAGTCCAAATGAAATAAAACTTAAATATTTTAGTGAAAATAAATTCAAAGACTTACAAGGTGAAGAATTAAATGAAGCTATGAAAGAAGCTATAAAAGAAAAAGATAAAGAATTAAAAGGAACAATGGCTACACAAGGAACTACACCAAGACGCTATACAGATTTGCTCGGAAGTCTTTGTGATTTAACAAGCGGAAGCGGAGACAAAGGAACACCAGTAGTATTAATTCAAAGATACTTTACAAATTATAGTAATGATTAAGAAACACTTAAAAAGTGTTTTTTATTATGTTATAATTTTATGAAAGAGGTCATTATGAAAATAAATAAATTTAAAAAAGTAGGAAAAAACAAATATAAAATAATATTTGATAATACAGATTTAACATTATATGAAGATGTTATTCTTAAATATGATTTATTAATCAGAAAAGAAGTTGATCTAGATTTAATAGATAAAATAATAGAAGAAAATAAATATGAAGATGCATTTGAAACATCAGTAAGTTATATAGAAGTTAAAATGAGAAATAAAAAAGAAATAATAGATTATTTAAGAAAAAAAGAATTTAATGAATCTCATATTAATTATGCTGTCGATAAATTAAATAAACTGAATTTACTTAATGAAAAAAGATATATAGAAGCATTTATAAATGATAAAGTTAATTTAACATTAGATGGACCATTTAAAATAAGAAAAGCTTTATTAGACTTTGATTTTAGTGAAAATGATATAGATAATTATTTAAATACTTTTAATAGTGATATATGGGAATCTAAATTAAATAAAATAATAAATAAAAAGAAATCTCTTATGAAAAATAAAAGTTATACTATGTTTATTAATAAGCTAAAATTAGATTTATATAATATGGGTTATGATAAATATATGATAGATAATTTACTTATGAATATAGAATATAGTTCTAATGCGATTGATAAAGAAATAGAAAAAGCTAAAAAGAAGTTTCAAAATGATAGAAATAAAATAATATCTTCATTACTTAGAAAAGGATATAGTTACGAAGAAATTAATTCAAAATTAAAGGAATTACAATAATGTAATTCCTATTTTATACTGTTTATAAATTGATTAAGAGTAGTTCCTTTACTAACTCTAACTCTTGGAAGCTTATATTTATTTGCTCCTTTTTTAACTTTTCCAGAATTTATAGTAAATGCCATTTTAAATCCAGAATCTTTAAGTGCTTTAATCAAGTCATCACTATAATGTCCGAATGGATAGGCAAACACAGTAGTGTTATTATTAAGTTTATTTTTAGATGTAACTAAATCATTATATATACTTTTATATGTTTCGCACATTGCTTTACCATCCCATTTTGATTTAGTACAACTTCTAACATGCAAACTATCTGTATGAGATTCCATAAGTAGATAATCTTTATTCATATATTTTTTCCATGGTTCTTTATTAGTAATTACAAAAGATGTTATAGGTACTTTATATTTAAGAGTAATAGGGTAAGCTATTTCATAAAAAGAAACTCTACCATCATCATCAGTAAGTATAATAGATTTTTCAGGTAAATCTATCTTTTTATCGATATAATCACTTAGTTCTTCCCATGTTGCAAAATAATAATTATTATCAACTAAATATTTAATTTGCTTTTCAAAATTAGTTTTAGAAATATAATTATGATTATTAGGTTTCTTAGATACATCTTCACCTTTAGTATCATCATAAAACCAATGATACATCATAACAGGAATACCTTTAGTATTTTTCTTTTGTACATTAACAATTGTTTCAAGAATAGTTTCATTACCACTACTATCTTTAACTTTATATAATATTTTATATAAACCAATTTTTTTAGTATTAACAGTCCCTTCAACTGTAACTTTATCAGTAATATCGCCATCATAATTATCATTAGCGGTAAAATCATTTAAATTAATATTTTTATTAAGTATTACATAACTATTAATATTTCTATTTAATTTTATAATAGGCTTTTCAATATCCTTAACGATAACATTTCTTTTAATAGTAGTTTCATTATTACTATTATCTATAACTTTATATATTATTTCATATTTACCAAGTTTAGTATTATCTATATTGTTTTGAATAGTAACTTTATCAGTAATATCACCATCATAATTATCAGTAGCAGTATAACCATTTTCTTTATATTCTTCTTTGTAGTTAATAATTATTTCATTTTCACCTTTAAGAGTAATAATAGGTTTTTCATCATCAACAACATGAACTTTAACTTTCTTTTTAGAGTTAATTGCATATTTTTCATGACTTTCAAATGTCACTTCATAATCTCCAAGTTTGTTAAGATTGACATTTGAATTATTAGTAAGTTCTATATCTTTATTTCTTAATTTACCTTTTTTAGAATTAAAATCATAATTACTATTGATTTCAATTGTAATATCATCAATATTAATTCTAGTAATAAATAAATATTTAATTCCTGAAGCCAAAATAACGATAGTAATAATAGATATAAAAATATATATAATTTTATTTTTCATACTTTTCACCTTAATTAATTTTATCACAAAAAGTGTATAAAAAAACATTGAATTTATTAAATTCAATGTTTAATTTACTATTTACTTGAAGTACTTTGATTAGCTTGTCTATTTACTAATGTTTCAAAGTCTTTATTTAAATCAGTATCTAATATTTTCATTTCATTTTTTTCTCTTAATGCTTTTAATGCTTTAATAGAGAAACCTGATTCTTTAGCAATTTCACTACCAATAGTAGTTCTAATTTTTTTAGTAAGTTCATCATTTAATTCTGGCTTTTTATCTTGTGATTTTCTATATAAAATATGATAACCATCACTTGCCTTAACTGGTGAAGTAGAGTAGCTTCCATCTTTTAAATTAACAAGAGCACTAAATACTTCTTCAGAAACTGAGTCAGTATTTACTTTTCCTAAACTACCACCATTAGAACTTGAATTTTGATCCTTAGAATATTGTTTAGCTAATGTTGCAAAATCTTCGCCCTTTTTAAGCTTACTAATAACTTCTTTAGCAGTATCATAAGCCTTTTGTTCAGCTTTTTTCTTTTCATCATCAGTAGCATCTTTTTTAGTATCAACTGTAATTAATATTTGGCTAGCTTCAATATCACCATAAGTTTCATTTTCATAATATTCTTTAATTTGTTTATCACTTACAGTTTCTTTAGCATAATCTTCTATCCATAAATTTCTTTTATAAGTAAGAGAAAGATAATTTCTAAAAGCAGCTTCATTAGCCATACCATAATAATAATTTAAATATAAATCAAAATCAGCATTCATTTTTTTAGCAGTATTTTTAGTAGTTTTAACAGTTTGATTTACATAAGCTTTTTCATCATTATCAGTTTCATATAATTTTTCAAGTAAATGCATATCTATAAGATTCATTAACTTTTCAGCACCATATGTTTCCTTTAATTCTTGATATAACTCATCACTACTAATTCCGCCTTCCTTAAAAGTTACTAAGGCATTTTCTCCATTTGTAAGCTTTACATCTTTACATCCAGCAAGTAAAAATAAACTTAAAAGTAATAAAAATGTTTTTTTCATTAACTTATAACCTCCTAACTCTTAATATAATAGCAAAAATACTAATAAAATACAAGTAATTATCATACACAAAAAAGAGGAAATAACATACTATAAAAGTGTAAAGATAAAAAGGAGGAATGTTTTTATGAACACAGGTTGTGGATGTGGATGCGGTAAAGGAAATGGTATTTCAGGAGCAGCATTTGCCTTAGTTCTATTTATTTTACTAGTAATCATACTAGGTGCTTTTATCTAGTATAAGGAGGTGAATTGTATGTTTTGTGGTAACCCATGTAATCAAGGTTGCAATATATTCTTCATAATATTAATCTTATTCATTCTTTTAGCAATAATCTTCGGTTCTTGCGGAAATTGGTAAGATAAAAAATATTTTTATAAGAGGAGTGTTGATTAAATTCAATGCTCTCTTTTTAATGAAAATATATCAATTTTACAAATAATATGATAAAATTTACTTAAGATAGAGGTGTATATCTATGAAGAAAGAAATAAATATATTAACACTAGCATTTGTATTTATTATGATTAACTTTATCATAGCTGGTACCATTTTAAATAAAAAGATGGCTAACAATTACACTAAAAATACAAATAATTTAAAAAGTACTTCAAATGTTATCGCGGATACTAATAAAAAAATAATTATACCAAATATAGTAATCGAAGATAAAGTATATGATGGTAATGAAGCAGTTCATATTTTAAGCATATCAGTCACTAATTTAGAAGATGATGAATATACAGTTGTTTATGCTATGTCATCAAGCCCAAATGCTGGAAAAAGAATAGCTATTATAAGATTGAGATTATCAGATGAAAAATTTAAAGATTACACATTTGATAATGGAGAGCAAGAAAAAGAATTTACTATACAATTTGAAATAACAAAAATAAATATAAAACCAAATGATCTTTCAGAAGATGTTACAGTTGTATATGACGGAAATTATCATACAATAAAAGTAAACATAACATCAGATTTAGATATTAAAGTAAAATTTATGGATAGTAATGGAGAATATACACTTGATGAACCACCAAAATATCAAAAACCAGGTGTCTATATAATAAAATATAAAGTATCAGTTGATGAAAACTATAATGATCATTATTCAGAAAGAAAATTAGTTATAGAAGATACAATTCCATATAAAATAAATAATTATAAAGTAGATGAAACAAAAAAATATATAAGCTTAATCCCAGAAAATACATTAGAAGAAATATATAAATCAAATTTTATATTAAATTATGGTTATACAGTAGAAACAGAAACTAAAAAAGTAAATAATAAAAATATTTTATATACAGGAAGTATTGTAAAAATTCAAAAAGGTACAAAAACATACACTAAATTTACAAATATTGTTTCAGGAGATATAACAGGTGAGGGCACAATAAATTCATCAGACTTATTAAGAATAAGACGACATTTACTTGGTGAAAAAACTTTATCTGGAATATACTTTATTGCTGCTGATGTAAATCATGATGATAGTATAAATTCATCAGACTTATTAAAGATGAGACAACATTTACTTGGTAATATATCTATTAAATAGAAGGAGATAAAAATGAAAAAAATAAAATTATTTTGCATATTACTATTGTCAATATTTATATTTAATGTAAATGTTTTTGCTGCAAGTGGAGATTTAAAAGTTAGTTCTTCTTCTGTAACTGTAAAAAATAAATTTACAGTCACTGTTAATGTAAGTGGAGCAGCTGCATGGAATATACATGTTACATCAACCGGACCAGTAAGTGGATGTACAATAAATGAGGCTGATGTTACTAGTGATGCAAAAGATACAAATAAAACTTTTACAGCAAACTGTACTACTACAAAAGAAGGAACAATAACAATTTCATTAACTGGGGATATAACATCATCAAAAGATGGAAAGGCAGTAATACTTTCTGAAAAAAAGACAGTAAAAGTAACAAAAGCCACAACCACATCAAAGAAAACTACAACAAAAAGTTCAAATAACACAACAACTACAAAAGTAACAACAACATCAAAAATTAAATCAGATAACAACAAAATAAAAAAATAAATGTTGAAGGATATGTATTAAAAAAGATTAATGATAATAATTATACATTAAGTGTATCAAGAAAGGTAACTAATGTAAATGTAACAGCAGAACCAGAAGATCTTACTGCTAAAATAAATAACACTGGTAACCATAATTTAAATATTGGAGAAAATAACATAGAAATAATTGTTTCCTCAGAATCTGGATTAAAAAACACAATAAACATAAAAATAACTAGAAAAAATGAATACTACATAGATGATTTAGATGAAGTTTTAAAAGATGATAATATTTCTGATATAACAATTGATAAAGATACAATTATAAAAAAAGAAGACTTAGATAAAATAAAAGAAAGTAATAAAAAAATAAACTTTAATTATTATGGCGAAGATGAAGAACCAGAATATACATGGGTAATAGATGGTTCAAAATTAGATGAGACAAACGACTTCTTATCTACAGTAATTATAGAATCAAAAAATAAAGATGAAATGATGAAAAAATCAAATTCACCAGATGGATTATATGTTGGACTAGAAGAAAAAAATAATATACCTAGTAACATCAAATTAAAAATAAATACAAGAAATAAATTTGATAATAACACTTCAGTAAGAAATTATGGATATGATAATAATTTTACATTAGTTGATATCTTGTTTTG
>SAMEA104315422__coassemble_395_pt1 | contig 21664 bp, 31 predicted proteins | sample SAMEA104315422__metabat2_low_PE_011 | metagenome-assembled genome bin SAMEA104315422 (sample SAMEA104315422) | gut metagenome | biome: Monkey gut; feature: monkey-associated habitat; material: faeces | place: China | collected 2013
ATTCTATTTTTGTGTCTACTTTTATTTTATCAGTTCACATTCTATTTTTGTGTCTACTTTTATTTTATCAGTTCAAACTATTTACTAGCTATTTCTTTATATTTATTTTCAAGTACATATATATCTTTACTACTCATAAATAAAAGTACTGCATTAGTATCTTTATATGGAAGTAATTTATCTACTTCTTCAAGTGATATATATTCACCATTTTTAAGATCCTTTATTATATCCATACAAGATACCCCATCATATCCAAGTTCTTTTCTATCTTCTCCAATATCAAGAACAAATGCTTTATCAGCAAGATTTAAAGCATCAGCAAACTCTTTATGAAAATATTGAACTCTTGATCTAGTATGAGCTTTAAATAGAGCAACAATCTCTCTATCAGGATACTTCTTACGAGCAGCTTCTATAGTAACTTTAACCTCAGTTGGATGATGAGCATAATCATCTATAATTATGTTATTTCTAAATTTTTCTTCAATAAATCTTCTTTTAGCATGTTCAATTATACTTACTTGTTTTCTAACTGTATTCTTAGGTAAATTTTCAAGATAACATACAGTAATAACACCAAGAACATTTAATAAAAGATGATCTCCAACAAAAGGGAATGTATATGTATCATATAACTCACCATTAATATAAACATCTGCTTTAGTAGTTTCTTCATCATGAGTAATATTTTTTACTATAACATCATTATCCTCATTAAAACCATAATACAATACTTTCTTATCAGTTTTAATTTTTCTGTTATTTTCATCATCACCACACATTATAACAGCTTTACGAGTTTTACTTACAAATTCATTAAATGCATCCATTACATCATCTAAATCCTTATAATAATCTGTATGATCTAGCTCAATGTTTGTTACGATAGTATAGTAAGGATTATAAGCTAAGAAATGTCTTTTATATTCACAAGCTTCAAGAGCAAAATATTCATTATCTTTTTTAGCAAATCCAGTTCCATCTCCGATAAGATAATTAACTCCAAATGGTTCTAAAACTGTCTTCAACATAGTAGTAGTTGTAGTTTTACCATGACAACCACATACTGCAACTAATTTAGTATTGTTAGTAATTTCAGCTATCATTTCTTGATAAGTAAATATCTTAAGTCCTAATTCATGTGCCTTTTTAACCTCAGGATGCTCATCATTAAAAGCATTTCCTTGAACAATAATCATATCCTTAGTAATCATATCTGGATTAAACTCATGAAAAGGAATACCTTTTTCAATAAGACCAGCTTCAGTAAAAAAATGATCTGGCTTATCACTACCTGTAACATTATATCCTAAATCGTGCATTATTTGAGCAAGAGCACTCATTCCGCTTCCTTTAATTCCTATAAAATAATATATCAATTTAATCACCAATATAATTATACTATAAATATATAATAAATTATACTTACTTTACACTTAATTACACTAGAAAAATAATACATTTTTTGATAAAATAATAAATAGGTGAAAAGAAATGAAAAGTAATAAAATTATAAAATATTTATTAATAACAATAGGAGTAGTAATTGGAATATTATTTATTGATCTTGCAAGAACAGTAATATTTAAAACTGAACCACTAATAGTTATAAGTACCAAAAATGATAATAATGTTAAAGTAAGTAACAGTATTCTTTATAAAACCTATAATTGTAATGGTGAAATATATATAGAATCACTTACAAGCAAATTTGATTGTCCTAAAACTGAAAAATCAATATCAATAACACAAAATAACAAAGATGTATGTGTTGATGGAATAGATTACTTTTATGAAGATGAAGACTATAGATATTATTTCAGTTGTTTTAAAAGCAATTATATAACTATAACTATTAATGATAAAGAATATCCATTAAAATCAGCACTAAATAGTAAGATTATTACTATTAACGATTTAGAAGGAAAACTTCAATTTTATAAAGAAAATAAAAAAGAAGATAAAACTAACAATACAATTAAATTAATAGCTCAAAATAATAAATGCAGTACTAAAACTGAAAAGATATATACATATAATAAAACAGAATATTATTATGATTGTAGTAATAATAGTTATCTTTTAAATGTAAATAATGAAACAATTTCCATTAGTAAAGCATTACAAAGCGGAGTAGTAACTATTGATAAATTAAAAGAACTTGGATTAAATATAACTACTAAAGAAATTAAAAATGAAGCAACAGAAGTTAAAAAAGAGGAAAATGTAAAAATAGAACAAGATGATGAATCAAAAATAGACACACCAGCTGATAATAATGAAACAATAACAAATTTACCTGAGTTAGTTTTTATAAAAAATAATAATAGTTCTCAAACAATGGTAACAATATATCAAGATAATAATTATGAATACTATTATTACACACCAAATAATGGAGATTATAGTATTAAATATAATAATAAATATTACACAATAAAGACAGCATTAAATAAAAATATAATTACATTATCAAGTTTACAGGGTTTAGGATTAGACTATTATAAGAAAAAAATAACAAAAGTTAATGATAAAATTAACGATAAAAAAATAGATACAGGAAGTAAAAATATTAAATTAATAGATAAATCACAAGGAAGTATGTGTGCTTCAGCAATAGATTATTTTTATGAGGATGCTCAATATAAATATTACTTTACTTGTATGAAAAGTGGAAGCATGTACTTACTTATAAATGGTAAAGAATATCCATTGAAAACTGCTTTAAATAATAAAATAACTACAATAAAAGAATTAGAAGCAAATGGAATATATTTCTTAAAACAATCTAAAAATTTAGTTACAAAATAAAAAGCCATCATTGGCTTTTTTAAATTTATATATTTTCTATATTAATAATTTTATCATTATCGATTGTAAGTTTAAAAACATCTGGGTTCTTTGGATTACCATTGACTAAAATATTATTTTTGTATTTAATAAAGAATGCTTTACCATCATAAGAAAAATCACATAAATTTGATAAAAAAGAGAGAAGAATAATACCGTGAGTAACTATTACTGTTTTATTATAACTATTATGAATTATATCATTAATAAAGTTATTCATTCTTTCATCAACTTCATTTAAAGATTCACCATTAAATATTTTATAATCTTTTTCATCAAATGACTTTTTATTAAAATTATCTGGTAATTCTGATATTGTTTTGATTCCCAAATTTCTTTCATTAATTTTTTCATTTAATTTAATACTTAGATTATTTTTTTCAGCAATGTACTTAGCAGTACCTATAGCTCTAGCAGAATCAGCAGAATAAATTTCATCTATGTTTACAAATTCAATAATATTTGATAATTCTTTTGCTTTATTCTCACCTTCAGTATTTAATATCATATTTCTATTATAATTATCCCAAGATATATTAGGATAATCATTATAATTATCAATATCAACAAAAGGACCAGAATGTCTTATTAAATAAATTGTTTTCATATTTACTCCTTATATAAAATAAGAATAACATAAAAATAGTATTAATTAAAGTAAAAAGAAAAACAAAAAATTACAATAAAAAAAGTTCTTGCTTCAAGAACTTCATATACTTAGTGGTGCAGGTGAAGGGACTTGAACCCCCATGGATTGCTCCGCTAGATCCTAAGTCTAGTGCGTCTGCCAATTTCGCCACACCTGCACATTAGTGGTGGACCTCGTAGGACTCGAACCTACAACCGCCCGGTTATGAGCCGGATGCTCTAACCAATTGAGCTAGAGGTCCACTGCTTATTCATAATAACACATAATTTTTGGTTTTTCAATATCTTTTTGTTTATTTTTTGAAAAAATGTGATATATTATTTATAGATAATAGGAGATAAATAAAATATGATGCTACTAAATTATAAAAACAACTTTATAAAATATATTATTTATATGTCAGCAGTATTCATATCATTATTTGTGATTGTTAATGTGTATTCAAAATATGTGCCAGAAAAAGATGAAGATGTAATATCTTCATTCATAACATATACAGATGAGTTAACTGAAATAAATGTCTCATATCCAAGATTTAAAGACGATAAATTAAATAAAATTGTATCAGAAAATATATATAGTTATGTAAAAGATTTTAAATCATATGATAAATTAAATAAAAATCTCAATATAGATTATGACTTATATTATTTTGATAATTATCTTAATATTGTATTTAATATAGAAAATACCTTAACAAAAATAAAAAATAAAAATATATTAATAGACTTAAAAAATAAAAAACTAGCATATATATCAAACTTATATGATAAAGACTACTTAACTAACGAAATAAACGATATAGTTTATTCTAAGTATTCTAATGATATATATGAAAAAATAAAATTATCGAATATAGATAATCATACTTATGTAATAGATAACAATAAAATAGATATTTATTTTAATGATATATTAGATAAAGATATTAACTATGTACCAAAGATAACAATAAAATTAAGTGAATCAGTTATAGAATTAGAAGATGAAAATACCGTAGAAGTTTCTGATAAAAAATATATCGCATTTACTTTTGATGATGGACCTAGTAAATATACAGAAGAACTATTAAAAACTCTTAAACTTAATAACTCATCCGCAACATTCTTTATGCTTGGAAATAGAATGAGATATAATGAAGATATCGTTTTATCAGTATATAATTCTAGTAGTGAAATAGGAACACATACTTATTCTCATAAAAGATTAACTGAACTTAGTGAAGATGAATTATACAATGAAGTAAATAGTTCACAAATAGTTTATAATAATATAACAAAAGATAATATAAAATACTTAAGACCACCTTACGGATCTTATAATGATAAAATAAAGAAACTTGGATATAATATTGTACTTTGGAATATAGATACAAAAGATTGGCTAGTTAAAGACAGTAAAAAGATATATAACTCAGTTATAAATAATGCTTGTGACGGGTGCATAGTTCTCATGCATGATATATATCCAGAAACAATAGAAGCAGTAAAAATGCTTATACCAGCACTAAATGAAATGAATTATGAAGTAGTTAGTATGAGTAATCTTATAAAAAATAAAAACTATAATTTAAGTGATAATGAAGCTATTAGTCATATAAACAACAACTAAATAGCTTCTTTTTTAATATTTTTTTAAAAATAGTGTTCCATTTTAATAAATTTTATGTTATACTTTTGAAGTATGAACGAGATGGACCGCTAGCTCAGCTGGTAGAGCAATCGACTCTTAATCGATGGGTCTAGGGTTCGAATCCCTAGCGGTCCACCATAATTAATAAACAAAATGGCTTTACGGTCATTTTTTATTTTGTTATAATTACCATAGGTGAAAATATGATATATATATGTTTAGGAATATTTACTTTTGCTATAACAGTAATATTAATCAAAAAAATGAAAAAAAGTACTAAAAAGAAAATAATAACAATAATATTATCATTAATAACAGCTTCATTATTGATATTTGGGTGCATAAAAGAATCAAAAGATGATAATTGTTGTGAATGTAGAGATTGTAAAGATTGTAATATATGTTGTGATTGTAAATATCCTTACTATAATAAGAGATAAAAGCACTTATTAAATAATATTTTATAAATATAATATAGTAGGTGGTAATATGATTTTAAAAGAAATTAAAAAGACAAATAAAAAAATATTTAATAGTATAAAAAAGATATTTGAATAAATTAAAAGAGATTGACTAACATCATCAATCTCTTTTTAACTAAATAAAGCACTAAGCATAATAGTAAATACACTACCTACCATAGCTATTAATAATAACCATGCTACTATTTTCTTGGCTATATCATTCTTTTTTTTCTTCTTAGTTGCCATAATAAATACCTCATATAAATTATAATATATTTGTAATAAAAAATAAAGAAATAAATATAATTTAATATGAAAATAATAAAAAGTAGATTATTTAAAACGATGTTTTTTATTTTTTTGTTTGGAATTGTACTTGGAATTATAAGTTATATATTTATTGAAAAAGATATAGTTAATAATAATGTAATAAACTATATAAAACTAATAAGTAATAACGATTATAATTATTTTAATGGTTTAGCAAATAATATATATAATGATTTTAAATTATACTCATTAATATGGATATTTGGAATAATATTTATTTGTTCGGTATTTATACCTATATTAATCATTTTTAAAGGTATTTCAATTGGTTTTACTATATCAACAATAATTTATACTTTTAAAATAAAAGGTATCTTATATAGCTTAATTTTGATGTTTCCAAGTATATTAAAAGTAATAATTCTATTATTAATAAGTTATTATAGTATTAACTTTTCATATAAATGTTATAATGCATTCAAAGATGATAAATTAACTAATATAAAAAAATATATATCAAACTATTTTTATATTTATTTAATATTACTACTTATATTAATAATTATTTGTATAATAGAAACATATATTTGTTTCAATATACTTAAATTTGTAGTATAATTACATAAGGCGAAAGGGAGTATTAATATGAAAGTAGTAGTAGGAATGAGTGGAGGAGTAGATTCAGCAGTATCAGCATATCTATTAAAAAAAGAAGGATATGATGTTGTTGGACTATTTATGAAAAACTGGGATTCTAATATCAATAATGATAAAGAAGGAATCACAGATGGAGTTTGTCCACAAGAACTAGATTTCAGAGATGCTAAGGCTGTATGTGATGAATTATCCATACCACTTTACAGAGTAGATTTCATAAAAGAATATTGGGATGATGTATTTAAATACTTTTTAAATGAATTAGAAAAAGGAAGAACACCAAATCCAGATATTATGTGTAATAAATATATAAAGTTTGATTTATTCAAAAAAGAAGCTAAAAGATTAGGTGCTGATAAAATAGCTACTGGACACTATGCTAGAATAAAAGGCAACAGACTCTTAAGAGGTGTAGACAATAATAAAGATCAAACATATTTTTTAAGTCAAGTAACTCCTGAACAATTAAAAGATGTATTATTCCCAGTAGGTGATTTAACAAAAGATGAAGTAAGAAGAATAGCCCATGAAAACCACTTACCAGTTGCTGATAAAAAAGATTCAACAGGAATTTGTTTTATAGGCGAAAGACATTATCAACAATTTATATCAAATTATTTAAAGGGTAAAGAAGGAGATATTGTTGATGTAGAAACTGGTGTTGTTATAGGAAAACATAATGGTCTTATGAACTATACAATCGGTCAAAGAAGAAATGTAGGATTAAGTGGAGATGCACAAAGACACTATGTATGTGGTAAAGATTCTAAAAAGAACATTTTATATGTAGCATTTGGTAGTGATTCAAAGTATTTACTTTCAGATGAAGCTCTAATAGAAGATGTTAACTATATTTCAGATAAACATCCAACATTCGCAACAGCAAAATTCAGATATAGAAGTGAAGATGTACCAGTAACAATAGAATATCTAGAAAATAATCAAATAAAAGTAAAATATGTAGATGGAAAAGCTGTTACTCCAGGTCAAGCTTGTGTAGTATATTTAGGTGAACAATGTATCATGGGTGGTATTATTAAACAAGTATTTAAAGATGGTAAGGATATTTGGTATTTAAAATAAATGATGAGACAAACATATGAATTAATTAATTTAAAAGCATTAGAAAATAACATCAAAACAATAGTTAATTCATCAAAAGAATACAAATATCATATCGCAGTAGTTAAAGCAAACTGCTACGGACTAGGTATAAATTGTGTAAAAAGTATATTGTTAGGTGGTGCAAACTATCTAGCAGTTTCTTCTTTAGATGAAGCTCTAAAAGTAAGAAAAATTACAAATACTAGAATACTTGTTTTAGAACCAATAGATACAAAATACATAAATATTGCAAATAAAAATAATATAACACTAACTATAAGTTCACTAGAATATTTAAATAAAGTTAAAAATAAAAGTTTCACATGTCATCTAAAAATAAATACAGGAATGAACAGACTTGGAATTGGTACAAAAGAAGAATTAAACAAAATATATAAAATAATAAATAAGTCAAATATAAAAATCGAAGGTATATATACCCATATCTATAAAAGTACAGATTCAACTTTAACAGAAAATCAATTTAAAAGATTTGAAAATATCACAAGTGATATAGATCTATCAAAAATAGAAATAGTTCATATACCAAATAGTGATACAATAACAAATTATAAGAAAAAAGATTATGTTAATGGATGTAGAATGGGAATAATAATGTATGGTTTTAATAATAAATTAAAATTAAATTCTGTTTTTACATTAAAATCAAAAATAATAGAAATTAAAGAAATTAAAAAAGATGAAACTGTTGGATATGATGGAAAATATAAAGCAGATAAAGATGAATATATAGGGATTGTTCCAATCGGATATGCTGATGGAATAATTAGAAAAAATACAGGTAGATTTGTTTATATAAACAATAATAGATATAAAATAGTTGGAAATATCTGTATGGATATGTTATTTGTTCTTATAGATAAAACAGTAAAAGTAAATGATACAGTAGAAATAATAAAAGATAATCAACATATTAATGAAATAGCAGAACACTTAGAGACAATTAATTATGAAGTAATGTGCGATGTAAGTTCAAGAGTTGACAGAAAATATATAGAAGAATAGTACAAATTCTTCTTTTATTATGTTAAAATATTTATAAGGAGAATAATAAAATGAACAAAGTAATTATAATAGGTTGTGGTAATGTAGGAATGAGTTATGCATTTTCATTACTTAATCAAAACACAAGTGTAAATGAATTAGTATTAATTGATATTAATAAAGAAAGAATTATAGGTGAAGCAGCAGACTTAAATCATTGCCTTGCTTTCTCACCTTCGAAAATAGATATTAGAGTTGGAGATTATAGCGATTGTAAGGATGCTAAACTTATAGTAATAGCTGCAGGCGCAAATCAAAATCCAGGGGAAACAAGAATGGATTTAATCAATAAAAATTCAAAAATATTTAAATCAATAATAACAGAAGTTATGAAAAATGATTTCAAAGGATATTTTCTAGTAGCAACTAATCCACTTGATATAATGACATATATAACATATAAATATTCAAAAATGACACCAAACAAAGTAATTGGATCAGGTACAAGTTTAGACACTGCAAGATTAAGATACTTAGTCGGTGAAAAAGTTAATATAAATCCAAAAAGTATACATACATATGTAATCGGAGAACATGGTGACTCTGAATTTGTACTTTGGAGTTCTGCATTAATTGGAAGTGAAAAATTAGATAAATATTTAACAGATGAAGAAATGAATACAATTGAAGATGATGTAAGAAATGCTGCTTATGAAATTATAGAAAGAAAAGGAGCAACATATTATGGAATAGCCATGTGTTTAACAAGAATAACAAATGCTATTTTAAACAATGAAAATACAATTATAACTGTTTCTAGTTATGATGAAAAAGATGATATATATTTTAGTACTCCAACAGTAATAAATAAAGATGGAGCAGTTAAAAAAATGGAAGTTGATTTAAACAAAACAGAACAAGAAAAACTGGATAATTCAATACAAGTAATAAAAAATGCAATTGAAAAAATAAAAGATTAATAAAAAGGAAAATTAAAAATGCAAGAAAACAATTTAGATAAACCAAAAAGTAATAAAACATTAATTATAATAATAGTACTTATGTCATTAATTATAATAGGTTTAATTGGATATATAGTATATAACCATACATCTAGTAAAGAAAGTAATATCAATAAAACACAATCAACTGCAAAGACAACAACAACTACTAAAGCTATAGAAGAAGATGAAAAAATAGAAACAAAAATAACTAAAAAAATAGCAAATGAACAACTTTTAGAAAGTATAGGTTCAGTGTATTATGCATTAAGTCTAACAAGTAATAAAGTAAATACAAATGTATTTGATAATGACTATGCTAAGTTATATCTTGCATATATGACAAGTATTAAAAAAGATGGATATATCTCTGAAGAATGTTATGACGGTGAAGAAGCAACAGGCTGTGCAGCAATAGATTTAGAAAAGTTTAAAAGTCATTACTATAATCTATATGGAGAGAAATTCGAAAATAATAAATATGAAGAACTAAATAAAAAAGGATCATACATTGGATATAGAGATGGTAAATTCTTTGGTTCATTCCCAACTGGCCTTCAAGATGAAATAATTTTAAAATCAACAAATATAGTTGAAACAAAGAAAACAATAGAAGTTGATGTAGATGTTCTAAATATAAATGAAGATAATGATTTATTTAATAAGTATTACGAAGCAGATGTATTAGAATATGATAGTAAATTAGTAGTAGCTAAATATAAATTAACACTCGGTAAAAATGAAAATAAGACACATAAAATAATCTCTTTAATAAGAATTAGCTAAAGCAGCTGAACACATATGTGAGCAGTATGGTTTTAGATCTATATATTAATCTAAAAGGAATATCTATACCTAAAATCTATTGATATTCCTTTTTCTTTTTTTATCACTTCTTTTTAACTAAATATTTACTTTTGATATTGACAATTAAATGTAAAGTGTTATACAATTAGTATGTAGAGTAGAGGAGTGATTAACAAATGAAAGAATTAAATACTTTGTTAGGAGAATTAGGTATTTCAAAAGTAAAATTAGCCAAGTATTTAGGTGTTTCAAGACAAATGATATATAATTATCTTGAACTTGATTCATTAAGCAAATGGCCACAAGAAAAAAGAATAATGTTATTAAAATTATTAGATATAGAAGATGGTAGTGAAAAAACAATTAAAAATATAAAAATCACTAGTGAATATTTAGAGAATGTAGAAGCAAGATTAAATCAAAATGTAAAAGATTCAAGTAATCAAATATTTAATTATAAAAATCTTACTAAAGAAGAACAAGAATTATTAAATGATTTAGTATTTTTAATTAAAGAAAAATTCACAGAAGAAAAAAACAAAGATACATATTATACATTCTTATACTTATATCATGTATTACAATCACTTGATAATGTAAAAGAAATCAAATATATCTTTGCATATTTATCAAAGAAAACTGGATTTACACCACCACTTGAATTTAAGTTTGACGAGACTAAACAATTTATATTAGAGAGTATAATATTTACTGCATTTAACTTATATAATAATGGTGGAGCTTCTAAATCAAAATTAGTTGATTCTCATAATAGATTTGTTCAAGAAATCGAAAATGATAAAGAAGAAAAATTGAGTAGAACACAACAATTAAATACAGTTAAATTACAAGCATTAAGAGAGCTTGGATATACTGAAATTAATAAAGATAATGCCAGTGAAGTATTAAATAGAATGGCTGAAATTCAATCACGTAAAATGTAATAAAATAACTGCTTTTATAGCAGTTTTATTATGTGTGAAAATATGATAATATTAATCATAGAGTAGAGGAAAATATATACATTATGAATAATGATACAATATTATATATTATATTATTAATTTCAATAATGATTATAAATATTAATAACAAAATTAATACAGATAATAGAAAAAGTATTTATATTAATAATAATATAAATATTAAATTCAGTTTAATTTCTATCTTAAAAAAATTCATTCATATTCATACAAGTTAACATAACATATATTATTTGAAGTAACATTAATTGATTTAATTTCACTAGATTTAAACTTTTTAGACTTTAAATATGTACTGAAAAATAATGTATTATTACATACTATTTCGAAATAATCAAAATCACCAATATCACGATAATAATTTACTAAATCAACATATTCATTAATATTGTGTTGTATTATACAATCACATATATTTGATTTAATTACATTTTTTTCACTGCAAGTTAAATCAATATGAAAGCCTCCATATTCTTCAATTTGCTCTATATTGTATTGAGCTTTCTCAGGATTATCTAAATGACATAAATATCTGTAATAACCTCTTAAACTTATTACTGCTTTTGGTATCGTTGCACCAATTACATCACATATTTGTTCTTTTACTTTGTTATATGTTGTAGGACCCTCAAACTGTAATAACACATGCCAATGTGCTTTTTTTGGTTCACCAGTTGCATTGACATCTTTGTCGTGCAATGGACTTACCGCAAAAACACATCCCATTTCGCTTAAATAATCTTTAAAATCTAGCATTACAGATTCAGGATAACATACAAATGACCAGTATCTATTTTTCATAAAAAATTCCTTTCGTCACAATTCACAATTCACCCATAGGGAAGGGTCGTAGTACCCTTCCCTTTCATTTATACACGAAATAGGGTAAATCGTATGTATTATTTAGCCGTTTTCGAAAACGGCATGATGTACCACAAAGATTAATTTGTAAAGTACTTTCACGGCATATACTCGCCATTTTATGGCTCCGTTATTCCATGATTACTTTACAAATAAATCTACTTTGTGATGTTGAATTTGTGTCGGCATGTGAGAACACATACCGACCTAACTAAACTTTAAATAATGGCTCAGGTTCTTCTAAATCTTCAATTTTTGAAGTTTCCCAAAACTCTTGATCTATTTTTTTAGTTAGTTCGTCTTTTTTTAAATCAATCAAATCCAATCTGTTGCGGAGTTCAGTAGACTCCGCAGATTGGTTTGAATAATTTGAAAACTCACCTATTTGCTCATAAGTGTCATATAAATTAGCAATTTTTAACCTAGTATGTTCGACAGTGTTCTCTATTAATTCACCAACAAAATCTTGCTCAGTTTCGTCCCATTTTATATTATCGCCATCAATGAAGTTCTTAATAGTGATTCCTTTAATTAGTGGTAATTTAATAGTTCTACAATTTACCTGGTAACGGACATATAGTCTAAAATAGAGTGGTAATAATCGCCACTCCTGGCAAGTTGTTAAAAGTATAATTTTTCGCTTTCTCATTTGAGATAAAAAGTCCATAATGTCCTTAGCTTTCTTAGAATCAGTTTTAACGAGTTTACTAATTTCGGTAAAAATTTCGTCAAAGAAAATAATACAATCTGTTTCACCTCTAAGTTTTAAAAGTCCATCAAGTCCATTTATATATGTGTAAGGTATCACAGAAGAATCAATTGATTTCAAATTAGCATAAATATTCTTAGATCGATTATCATACAAATAGCCTATACATGATAAAGTTTTACCCCCACCCTGTTTCGCACAATAACAATAAATACCATATTTTCCAATAGTAGGACTAAAACCTGGTTCGGCAAAAGTTTTAAATTTAATTATAACTTTATTTCGCCATAAAAATAAAAATAAACATAATAATAAAATAACTATAATAAATAACATAATAAATACCTCCTATTATGGCTTTAGTTTGTCATACCATTTTATAGCCAATTTAACAGTATGAACAGTTAAAGGAACTGTCATTTTAAATGTAAGATAAGAAACTAATAAAGTAACTACCGCTTGACTAACTCCTAACCAGGACATAACCCACGGAATCACATTACAAAGTTGCTGAACTAAATTAGCAATCATATCAAGAGCATCTGAAATGCCTGGAAGAAATTGAGCAATCAAATTATCTATCGGTGTAAGTAACAAACTAACTAGACTAATAATAATTTTAAATATACCCATTAAAAGTTTATTGATCATAAATCCATCACCTCGACTTTATCAGTATCAGGATTTTTCAAGTCATTTACATCTTTAAATAAAGATTTAAGAATTCCGTAGCATATTAATCCACCATATATCAAATTAATAAATGTTTTCAAATCATCAGCACCCTCTTGCTCCCATAAAATGGAACCACAAGGAAAACTGAAACTAGAACCTTTATATGTTGCTGTTGGAGCAACACAAGTAGTTGATAACATAGCATTAACAGCATTTAAAGGTGCGGTTATAATTGCACTCAAACCGTGATTATTATCAGTAAAATCGTTAAAGAATCCACTTATCTTACCTTCTGCCTCAGTAGTATCAGAATCTTTTAAAGTATCGTCAATTTTTTCTTGACCTTTTATAATTTTATCTTGTCCATCTTTTATAATTTCAGTTTGTCTGTTAATTGCCTCTTCTGTTGCCGAATTTTGATTAACTTTTAAAAAATAGGTATTAAAACCTTTTATATATGTACCGCAATAATTATGAATTTGTGAGATCCATATTTTTTTAACATTATTTAAAGGAACAACATTGCAAGTTACATTTACTTTTACATTATTATTAGTATCGTTTGTTAAAAAACATTTAAAGCTTGAAATATTATTTGCAGATAAGCCACTGTCATTTGTTGTTATACTTCCTTCTAATCTGTAACTAATTCCGTCAGGTCTTGCTACAACATCAGTTTTTGGATTATAAGATTGTACGAAAGTTATTGTATAACTTTGTCCAGCACTTAAATTTGTTTCAAAAAGATAGTCTATATGATTTACATATGGTCTATCAGTTGTGTTTATATTTGTATCTATATTTTTATAACCATAACTTGTGGGTTTTGCACATAATTTTTCATCCCTACCTATTGCTGTATATAAATTAAATTTTGCATTGCTTACGGCAACAGTTGAAGCCTTAACAGGCATTAGAAACAATTTTAAGCCATTTTTAGCACCTATTATTAAAATTAGTACACCAATAACCAAATAAGCAAATATTCGCCCTATCGTTCTGAAAAAGGCTCCAAATGACCAATTAATTATTTTTTTCATAATATCGCCTCAACCTTTCCTCATTTTTTTTAGATAAAATAATATCGTTAAAAAAATCTAAATTAGACAAATAAATAAAATTTATAACAATAGGATCAAGAACGAACATTCCAACAAATAAACCAAACATAAAACCTTTAATCATTTATAAAACCTCCTACCAAATAATAATCTCTTAAATAGTTTAGTAATAAAGAAGAAAATAAAAAAGAAGATAAAGCAAAAAACTATAACTATTTTATCAATATCTTGTCTATACCACATATTATTAGTAATAACATTAGAATCTAAACATATTGGTAGATTAGTATAACTACCCCAGTTAGAATAGCCGTCTTTATATATATAGCTAGAATTAATATAATAATCACGATAGTTATATGATTCATTATTTTTTGGTACTCTATCATAACCACGAATTATATCACTAGACTGAACTATATAACATTTATTATAAATTGAATCTTCTGGCATATAAATCATACTATCGTCTCCTCTCACGAGCTTCTGCAATTAAATCACCCAGGAAACTAAAAAGAATGTATAAAGGTATATACCATTTTAAAAATTCTAATCCTTCCATAAAAAAATCAAATATAATATCAAACATATTTCTTTCCCTTTCTCATAAAAAAATAAAGGGGTACTAAGTACCCCTTTTCTATCTTGCTTTTTGTACTTTGTTGAATTGAGATTTTACAAATTTAATACCAAAGATAACACCAACGATTAGTGCGATAATTGGTAATAAATCAATAAATGTTTGAAGTACAGTTTGTGCCGAACTTGTTAATGCTGTTTTAACTGACTCTAATTGAGTACTACCAAATGCACCAGTTGGAGTACCAGCAACAGTGTCCATTACATAAAGACCTACTTTAGGTAACATTTTAATCGCTCCTTTCTTTTTTCTTTCAATTCCTTAATTTCTTTATCATATAAGGAACTTATTCTCTTAACATAGCGATAACGAGTTATGCTATGATTAAGCTTAGATTTTTTTCGTAGGTCATTGACTGCTATTATTTGGATCAATTCCTGATTAAATTGATTTATATGACCTACGACAGTTAAGTTAGTACCAGTTATATACTTAGTAATAAACTTATCGTGAGAATAACTATAATAAATATAAATCTTCACCATTTGATTTTTTGATAGCCTTTAAAACGGCTCTCTTTCTCATTGGATTTGATGGACTAGGTTCTTCAATAACTTCAATTTTTAAATTGGTTCCAAAATATTTAGAATCAAATTTTTCAAAAAAAGTAACATCGTCAACATAAAACACTAAACTAGCATAACCTTTCATTTTAGCAGTATTACATATTGACTTTGAATCCAACAAACGATATGATATACCGCATTTATAAACACCAGGCATATCTCTACACTCAAATTTGAATATGTTTAAGATTTCTACATCGTACATATTTTCACTCCTTTCTGCGATAGCATTGTGCTATCACTTGTATGCATACATTATACATCATTTGTAATACTTATGCAAGTATCAAATAAATACAAATGATATTAAAATGAATACAGGAGGAATTATATGAATAATAATGTAATAATTACTTTAAGAACTAACGGAGATATAAAAATAAAACTAGATAAAATAGCATTAGAACAAAATAGAAGCTTGAATAATTTAATTAATACAATCCTAATTAAATATTTAGAAGAAAAAGAACAAAATAAAAAGTAAAGATTTTTAGTCTTTACTTTATTTTTTTTGCTCGGAGGTTTCCATAACCTCAATATTATCAGTAGTAATAAAAATAGATTTTTTTGAGCCTGTATCTTTAACAACATATTCAGTTATTTTCATATCTTGCAAATAGAATTTTAATGTATCTTCATTAAATCGTGCATACTCTATATTAGGTCTTAATAACGATTTAGAACACCAGTATCTTTTTTTATATGATAAATCTAATAACTCCTTAGTCATATACTTACTAATATATACACTCACAGCCTCTAAATTAGATACTTTTGATACAGTGCTATATCCTAACTTATAATTATCTAAATTAAATATCTGTATACCGTTCTTTTTTATTAGTCGATTCGTTTTAGAACTCTTTGCAGGAGTTAACTTCCAATTAGGTACATTTCTAAATATTCCATGGAAATGAATACGACCTGACTTGTGTGGTTCTGGAACAATAATATATTCCATATCTTTATTCTGATGTTTCATATTATTTATCCATTTAGCTAAAATTTCACTTACAGCTATATAATCTCTTGAATCAACTATACCTGGATCAAATGTTAAAGTAAGAAAATACTCCCAAGGCTTAACTAACCCATTGTGATAGGCTAGGTCAATAATATTTTGTTTGCTTCGTAATAAAGAAATAAACTTACTATGTTCATTAGATTCAGCTGTGTTCTTCCCTACTCTTTGCACTCCTGGACTACCGACAGCGGTGTCATAGCTGTGAAATTTTATCTTCTTACGACCATTTGCATAAGTCTTAATTTTAGTGTTATAAAAAATGTAGTTTAATAATGTTGTAGGACTCATAATATGAACAGGATTTGTGTCTTCGTTAAACATAAATATTCCGTTAAGTGTAACTTTAGTCAAGTAGAAGTTACACTATCCTACCTTTCCTTTTATTTTTTTTCACTAGCAAAAATACTTATTTTTGCTATCATAACGAATAAAATTGATAAAGTACTTTCGCGGCATAATCGCTTCGCTTTTATTCCACGGTTACTTTACAATTTTTTCCTAGTTATGATTATTTAAAGGTGCGGCATGTGAGAACACATACCGTCTAAATTATCAAATTAACGACCAGTGATTTTGTGAAAAGCAAATTTTAAAATGTCTAAATTAGATACGATAAGTTCAATAGATAATACAACTGGTAGTAACACTTTCAATAATGATATTGGAACAAAAAATCCAATTAAATTACTACCAGATTGAATCAAATTAATTAAAGCATTAATATATGGCTGTATTGCAGTTTGAATCTCAGGTAAACCTGGTAAACTGGCAAGTGGGCTAAGTAATATACCAAGCAAAATTAAAAATAAACTAAATAAAGCATATAATAACATAATTACCTCTTTTCTCTATAAGTAGATCTATTTCTTACTTGTTTTAACTCTACTTCTCCTGTATCAGAAACAGAATAAACATCTTCACTAGTAAAGTATATATAATCTTCTCTATCTGGTATATCTAATACTTTATTAGCACAATTCTTTAAATACTGTACAAATGCTAATAAAATCAAAGCACCAATAATCAAATGACAACTTGTTCTAAATGTATTAATCTTTTCATTTTGTAATATAGTTGAAAAACAATAAGTACCAGCTTCTATAATAGTATGGTCTTCAAAATTGGGAACAGTTACAGAATCCCAGGAAATACACCAGTCAGAATCAGTTACATTTTGTACTAAATCAATAAGCTGTGTATATAAACTAATTGGGAAACCTAATATACCAAGTTTAGTTGTAACTTGAGTTTGCATAGTATCCATTAAATCGTGCATTTGGTCTTCGTTTGGAACAATTAAATTACTTAGGCTAGTAGGCTTTAAAAACTTAACGATAGACTTTAATTTACAAATAATTCCACAAGATTCGTCTTCATCATCATCACTCGTGGATGTAATGGAATCTTTAATCTTATCTTGACCAGAAATAATCTTATCAGCACTATCTTTAATAACTTCGGTTTGGTTGTTAATTGATTCTTCAGTTGCTGAATTTTGATTTATTTTCAATGTATATGTGTTAAAATAATCTATTTTTGTCATGCAGTATAGGTGTGTTTGTTGTATCCATATTTTTTTTATATTATTTAATGGTACTACATTACATGTTACATTTACTTTATAAGCATTGTTTTTATCATTTGTTAAAAAGCATTTGAAACTTGATATATTATTTGCAGTTAATCCACTATCGCTTGTTGTTGTACTTCCCTCAAGTCTATATGTCATTGCATCAGGTCTTGCTACAACATCAGTTTTTGGATTATAACTTTGTATGAATGTTATTGTATAACTTTGCCCTGCATTTAAATTTGTGTCAAATAAGTAATCTATGTGATGTATATATGGTCTTTCAGTTGTGTTTACACTTGTATCTATATTTTTATAGCCATAACTTTGTGGTTTTGCACATAATTTTTCGTCTCTTGCTAATGCTGTATATAAATTAAATTTTGCATTTGAAACAGTAACAGTTGAAGCTTTAACAGGCATTAGAAACAATTTTAAACCACTTTTAGCACCAATTATTATAATTAGTACAACAATAACCAAATAGGCAAATATTCGACCTATTGTTCTAAAAAAAGCTCCAAATGACCAATTAAATATCTTTTTTATCAATTAAAACACCTCATCTAAAATTTTATAAATAAATCCAACACATAAAACAACTAATAACACACCAGTAGCAACATAATGAGGATAATTTGGATCAAACTTAATACTAGAACTAGCTTCCCTACAAATAGGTAAACTACTTGAATAATTGCCAAAAGTTTGAGTACCCTCATTATATTGATAGTTCAAGGCAGGATAATAATCTTTATAATGAATTTCACTAGACAAAGTTGGTCGGGAATCATATACTCTAATAACATCAGCTGAACGAATAACAACACAATTATTATCAGTTACATCAGGTATATATATTTTACTCATAGATTTACCCTCTTCTTTCCAGATACAAAATCTAAGAACCAATTAGTAATTTTATTTAGTAATTTAAGAATTATTGCGATTGGCAGTGCCAATGTTAGATATAGCAGAAACCAATTCACTACTATTTGATAATTTAAATTCTCTATTATCATAATTTGTTACCTCCCTTTCTAATCCAACAGCTAAGTTAGAATTAATAATTGCATAAGTATCATATCTTTCAAACATATATGGACATCGCCAATACCTTAAAATTTTTTGAACATCTCCTGTAATTGTTTGACTACTAGATTCACTTGAGGCAATAGAATCACGATTAATCAATGATAGCTTTTGTTTGTAACCCCATAATTTAGATTCACATAAAATCACATAGTCAAAGTGTCTTCTTAAATTTATATTTAACTGAGCAAAGTATTGAGTAGTACTAACTATATGTACTCTTTGTTTCCTTTGCTGACAAATAGTCTGTAAAACTTCTGGATTAAGATTATTGGCACCCTTTTGACTTCCCAAATATAAATGGATTTCATCAATTAAGAAAATAACACCTTGTTTGCCATTTTTATATCTAAGTAAATCGTTAGCTTCTTTAAACTCAAAAATACGAATATTATCTACTGGATAATCCTTTAAATCAATATTCGTTACCAATATTGCCTTAGGATATAAATCTAGTAACTTATAGACATAATTTACAGCAGTTAATGTCTTTCCTGAACCCTGAGAACCAATAAAACAACAAAAGCCACTTGGGTAAAAATAATCAGGATTGTTCTTTGAAAAATTAACATTATACTTAAAAGTATCTACCGCATACGATAAATTAGATTTTTGTTCTAAACAAGTTAGTGAAATCATTAAAACCACTCCTTGTCCATATATTCATTTTCAAACTCGTTCATTAATTCTTTTTTATATAAATCGAAGAATAGTTCTTTATTACATTTAACCATTAATCTTGGCAAAATAAATACCTCAAATAAAGAATATAAAATAAATATAATCAACATATTAATTTCCTTTCAATTCTTCTAAAATAGAACATATTAGCATTGATAATAATTTAGATTCAGTTTTATTTAGTTCAATTGAACCACCTTCTAAATTAATTTTTTTCAATATAGAATTTAACAATTCTTTATATTGTTTAGTAGTTAACATCATTTTTTCTTCCTCCATTTTCTAATTTTTGTTATAAATAATAATAAAATAATAATTGTAATGTAAAACTTATAGTACATATAATCTCCTTTTGAATTAAATAAAAAAGCCATTAAAAACAAGTTTTAGTGGCTTTTTTATATTATATTCTAATCTTTCCAGTAGCAACAGCTGAAGTGAAAGCACGAGTTGCTTTTCTAACTCCTAGCCACATTAAGAAAAATCCCATACCAACTGCTATAACAGCAGCTAATACTGTCAATACTTGTGCTGGAGTAATTGAACCTTTTAAAGCAGTTATGTAACCACTAAAATCAATTGTGTCTCCTACCGCTTCCATTATGTAAAAAGGCATTTTTTCTATTCCTCCTCTCCAACTTTATCTCAGCAATTTCATTGCGATAAAGTTTATTTATTCTTGAAATATACTTATATCTTTTGATAGTATATTTAAGACCTTTTTCTTGCGGCTCTGTTAAATCAATTACTTGTAATAATACTTGGTTATATTGGTTAACTTTTCCAAGCTCGTAAACAGTAGCAATTGACTTACTGTACTTAATTACAAATTTGTTATGAGTTAAGCTATAATACACATAAACTCTTACCATTTTCAGTTTTAACTTCTTTCAAAGTAATGTACTTACGAAGTGGATTATTATTACTTGGTTTTTCTTCAAGAACAAACTTTAATGCACAGCCACAATAACGACTATCAAATACATCAAATAATTTAGTACCATCTAAGTAAATAGATAACTCAGAAAAACCTTTGAATTTATCAGTATTTGACATTTTACTAGGGTCTAGAAGTCTGTAACTAATTCTTGTTTTATAAGAACCTTTATTTTCTTTGTCCTCATACTTTAAAACATTTAATACTTCTACATCAATTTCCATAGTATTCTCCTTTCTCAATAATTGGGGGTGTCCTGAGTTGGACTCGAACCAACATCAACCGTGGCATTAAGTATCATATTCCCAGTTATAACGATACAAGCTTTACCATTAAGCTATCAGGACAGTTTGCCCGCCTAAGCGGACCACATGAGAATATTAGATTTAACTGCAGTAGCAACATTTTGTTGCTACTAAAATA
>SAMEA104315422__coassemble_400_pt1 | contig 21335 bp, 24 predicted proteins | sample SAMEA104315422__metabat2_low_PE_011 | metagenome-assembled genome bin SAMEA104315422 (sample SAMEA104315422) | gut metagenome | biome: Monkey gut; feature: monkey-associated habitat; material: faeces | place: China | collected 2013
ATAACAAGTATATTCATTTTAGATAATTCTCTCTTATATAAATCAAATCCATTACCATCAGGTAAAGTAACATCTAATATTATTAAACTTGGTTTATTATGTTCTAAATAGTCTTTTGTACTTTTAATATTATTTGTTACATCTAAATCTATATTATTCATATTAAATGTATATTTTAAATTATCACTTATACTTTTATTGTCTTCTACTAATAATATTTTCATAATCTCTCCTAAAACAATTATATCAAAAAAGGACAATAAAGTCCTTAAATGTTTTCATTACGAATATCTTCTATTATATTTTGTTTATTAACTTTCTTTATAGAGTAATTCATTATTATAAAAACTAATATAAATACTGCAAGTATACTTATAAATACTCCTCCAAATGGAAATTCATATTGAAATTCTCTACTTCCCTCTGAAAACGCTATATATATTAAATATGATATTCCTACTCCTAAAGGTATACCTATTAATAATGATTTTAATGAATAGAATACTGTTTCTAAATTAATAAGTCTATTAAATTCATGTGATGTCATTCCTACACTTTTTAATATAGCAAATTCTCCTCTTCTTAAATTTATATTAGTTGTTATTGTATTAAATATATTTGTAATACCAATTAAAGTAATTACTGTAATAAATCCATATAAGAATATTGCCATTAAAGTATAAACTCCTTTAACAATTCTATAATTTTTATCAATATTATCTAAATTATAATCTATATCTCCTAATATCTTTTCAATATTACTTTGTAATAAATCGGCATTATTACTTCTTATCAATATCCAGCCATAATTAAAATTACTATCAAGTTCTTTTAAATATTCGTCACTTACTATTATAAATCCTGAACTATAAGTATTACTAAATCCAAATGGTCTTTCTTTAGTAACTTCAGATATTTTTATTTGATGAGTTATGTTATTTATTTTTATATCAACTTTGTCATTCTTTTTAATATTTAGCACTGATATTTCTATATCTTTTTTACTATCTTCATCATAAGCAAATGAATTATTGATAAGAATACCTGTATCTTTAACATTATTATAATTTAATCCTAGTGATTTAACATAAGTTCTATATTCTGAATCACCTATTGCATATATTAATATCATTGTACCATTACTACCAACAAGTTTATTAAATTCTTTTGTGTAAAGTGTTTTATCTATAATTTCACCTAATAGTCTTTTTTGAAAACTTATTCTTTCTATATTATCAAGATTAAATATTTGCTCTATTTTATTTAAGTTGTTTTCTTTATCTTTACTATTATCACCTATTATAAGTTGTATATTAACATCAGACTTGCCTACTTCTAAATTTAGTGTACTAAATGCCATATTCATGAAGTAATAAAGTCCAATAAATACTGATACTGATACTACTATTGATATAACTGTTGTTCTATATTTCTTTTTATTTCTTTTTAAATTCTTATATGATATAACTCCACCTACTCCAAATAATGATTTTATATATTTAGGAGTTCTTAACTTCTTAGATTTTATTTTAATATCTTCACTATTTCTTATAGCTACCATTGGTGATAATTTAGATGCTCTTCTAGCACTCTTTAATGCTGAAAAATATATTGTTATACTTCCAAGTAATATTGATATTAATATTGCTATAAAACTTGTACTAAAGACTAATGTTATTCCATTAAGAGCACCATATAAATAATAATTACATACTTTAATAAGTATCCATGAAGCAAGTAATCCACATAATATACCAAGAGGTATACCAATTATTCCAAGTATAAATGCTTCATATAAAACATTCTTCTTTATTTGTTTTGATGTAGCTCCTATGCTTCTAAACATACCATATTGCTTAGTCTTTTCTGTTATAGATATATCAAAACTATTTTTAATACAATATACAGATGTCACAATAATGATAACTATTACTATCGCAGATAATGTGTATAATACTCTCATAGTGCTATCTTTTAAGCTCATTGTCTCTAAACTTATTAAATATCCATTCATAATATGAGGTGTTGATACTATTACTTTTTCTATTTCATCAATTTCTTTTTCTTTTAATGATCCAAAATCAACCATATATTTTTCATATTTTACTGGATCTAAATTTAATAAATTAGCTGTTACTTTGTATCTATTTTTTAACCCTTCTTTTGTATATCTTAAATATACATTATATGTTCCATTTATTTCATTTTCATCTAGATATGTAATAAATGTGTAACCAGGTGCTGAATAACTTTCTATTATTGTACTTGGTCTTTCAGATATACCAACTATTTTAAATGTTTTAGTGTCTTTTATCTCAAATGTTTCTTCACCATCATTATAAGGATTATTTTGGCCAAGAGTATATCCACCACTTACTCTATCGCCTAAATATAAAGTAATTGTATCTCCAACTTTATAATCAACTCTTCCATTTGTTTTTAAATGTCTTGGTATTATTATTTCATTTTCATTAGTTGGGAATCTTCCTTCCAATAAATTAATAGATACATTAGACATAGTTACTTCGTTCATAGCTATTAAATATGCATAAGGTTTATCTTTATTTTTACTATTATCTAATCTTAAATATCCTATATCTTTACTTATATAGACTTTTTCAAAATTTCTATTATTTTTCATTTCTTTTAATTTTGTAGAATCTATATTACTAAATGCATAATGAAAGTTACCATCTTTATTTATTTCATATTTAATTAAACTCTCTCTGAAGCTAGATACCATACTAGCAACTGCACATATTAATGCTACTGACAAAATTATTCCTATAATTGTTACTATTGTTCTTTTTTTATTTAATTTTAAATTTTTTATTGTTAATTTATTAAGGATATTCATAATTATTTCTCCTTAACTATTTTTCCATCTTCTATAGTAATAATTCTATCTGCATAAGATGCAATTTCAAGGTTATGTGTAATCATTATTATTGTTTGCTTATAGTCTTTATTCATTTTCTTTAATAATGTTACTACTTCTTCACTAGCTTTTGAGTCTAAGTTTCCAGTTGGTTCATCAGCAAGTATTATTGCTGGTTTAGTTATTATTGCTCTTCCGATTGAAGTTCTTTGTTGTTGACCACCAGAAAGTTCATTTGGTAGATGATTTCTTCTTCTTTCTAATCCAAGTAATTTAATTAATTCGTTTAGTTCAAATTTATCAACCTTCTTATTATCTAATTCTAATGGAAGTGTTATATTTTCTTCAACTGTTAGAATTGGTATTAAATTATAAAATTGATAAATAAGACCTACTTCTCTTCTTCTAAATATAGCAAGTTTATCACTATTTAATTTATAGATCTCTTGTCCATCTATAAAAACTTTGCCACTTGTAGGTGTGTCTACTCCACCAATTAGATGCAATAAAGTACTTTTACCACTACCAGAGGCACCAACTATCGCAACAAATTCACCTTTTTCTATAGTAAATGATACATTATCAAGTGCTACTACTTTATTATTATCTTTACCATATATTTTTGTTAAATTTTCTACTTTTAATATTTCCATATTTTCTTCCCTTTCTTAATTTACAATATAAGTATACGAAAAGTAAAGTGACTAGTAAGTGACTTTTTAAATTTTTTTTATATTCAAATAAAAAAGTCTAACATTGTTAGACTATTTCAAAAATCCTTTTATTATTGTTTGTTCTGCTTCGCTTGCAGTAAGTCCTAGCGACATTAATTTAATAAATTGTTCCCCAGCTATTTTTCCGATTGTTGCTTCGTGTACAAGTGATGCATCTACATTTTTAGCATATATTTGTGGTATTGATTTAACAGTACCATTATCTTTTATAATAGCATCACATTCAACATGGCCATAACATAAACTATTCCCTTTCATATTAGAATTAAATTCTTGATATGAATCCATTTCAGCTACACTTCTTGATGTTACATGTGAACTAGAATTATCACCATTAAATTCTATGTCAAATGAAGTAGTTGCTTTTTGACTATTAGATGTAAATATCTTTTCATTTATTATTAATGTTGAACCTGCTGATAAAGTTGCTTTTGTTACTCTATGTGTATCATCAACACCTTTTATTTGACTTGTTTCCATAGTCATAAATGCATTATCGTGTAATGTTACTTCTGTTGTTGGATTAAGTATTCTTTTACCACTTCCAACTCCTTCTCCATAATGTTTTTCTATATATGTAACAGAAGCATTATCTTCTATAAAGAATCTATGTATACCATCATGTCTTGAATCTTTATGATGAGGATTATTAATTCCACATCCAGCAACTATTGTAACAGTTGCATTCTTTCCAATAAAGAAATCATTATATACTACATCTGTAAGACCACTTTCAGTTATTAATACTGGAATATCAACTATTGCAAAAGGTGTATTTTCTTTTACATATATGTTAATGCCTTTTCCTTCTTCTTTACTTTCAATATTTACATATTCATTTATTTTTCTTTCAATACCTTTTCCATCTTTTCTAATGTTATATGCAGTAGCATTTAAATAATCTCCTGCTCCTATTGTAGATAATAGTTCAAGTTCTGTCTTATTCATTCATATCACCTACTTTACAACATTGTTTACTATTAAGCCCGTCCATAACTTCCTTTTTAGAACCAACTTTTTTAATCTTACCATTTTCCATAAGAATAATTTCATCAGATATATCAAGTATTTTTTCTTGATGTGATATTACAAGAGTAGTCGCATCATTATTCTCTTGAATATTTTTAAATACTTTATTTAAATTATTGAAACTCCATAAATCTATTCCAGCTTCAGGTTCATCAAATATAGCAAACTTTGGATTTCTTGCGATTACTGTTGCTATTTCTATTCTTTTAAGCTCACCACCTGATAATGATTTATTAACTTCTCTATCAATATATTCTAATGCACATAAACCAACTCTACTTAAAATATTACAGGCTTCTTTTTTAGTAATATTTTTATTAGATGCTACACTTAATAAGTCATAAACAGTAATTCCTTTAAAACATACTGGTGTTTGAAATGCAAATCCTATACCAAGTTTAGCTCTTTCATCAATACTCTTATTAGTAATATCTTCACCATTATAAAGTATTTTACCCTTATCTGGCATAGTTAAACCCATTATGACTTTTGCAAGTGTACTTTTACCACTACCATTAGGTCCAGTTAGGGAATAAAACTTATTCTTTTCTAACTTTAAATTTATATTATTTAATATTATTTTATTATCTCTTTCAAAATAAATATCAACTAATTCAATCATAATACTCCTTTCGATAACTAAAATTATCATACTTAGTATATAACTATTTATATTAAATTGTAAAGTAAAAAAAGATATTTCCTACTAATATTGTATGAATTATCTTTTTTATATAAAAATACATAATAATATTTAATCTTCTTTTGTTATATCTTGCAATTCAAAATCTATTGCTTTTCTTAAATCGTTTAATTCTATTTCTATTTGATAACCTATTTTGCCACCGCTTATAAATATTTTATCTTTATTTGAAGAAGAAATATCTATTATTGTTTTAAATTGTTTTTTCATACCTATTGGTGAACATCCGCCATGTATATATCCAGTTAGTGGTAATAAATTTGCTGATTTTAACATTTCTATACTTTTTTCATTAACTGATTTTGCTGCTTTTTTTAGATCTAATTCTCTGTTAACTGGAACCAAGAATACATAATTTATTTTATTATTTGATACAGTTACTAATGTTTTAAATACTTTATCATAATCTTCATTTAAAGTATCTGCTACTTCTATACCACTTATTGCATTTTCGTAAGTATGAATTTTATAATTTATTTTCTTTTGATCTAGTATTCTCATTGTATTTGTTTTCATAAGTTTTTTCTCTCTTTCAAATGTTTAGCAAATCCATATGGTTTTATATTAGTTTTATCTTCAATAGTATTTAATAATTTCATAATATCTTTATTCTTAAATTGATCTACTGGTATTATTATTTTTTTATTTTTGGTTAATAAAGCTATATCATATTTATTCTTACCAAGTTTTTAATCACTTGTAAATCCATATTTTTCTATATCTTTTATATTAATTATGTCTTTTTGTAATTTTCTTTTTGAAATATTTAGTGTTGAAATATATAGTTTATCATTTGATAGTTTTATATAAATATTATTTAATATTATAGTTAAAACAATAATTATTATTGTAAAAAATAATAATGTTAATACTACTTCTAATGATAATTTATTATGTTTAAATATTATTTTATATAAATGTAAAAGTATAAATATTATTGATATTAATATAGTAAACACTTCTAATTTGAATTTTAATTTATCACTTTTTATTTTCATTGTTAATTCCTTCTTATGATTATTATAACATACATATAGGAATTAATTATTGTATTTCAATTATTCTTTTGAATTTGTTATCACTATTAGAAATGAATTCATCTATTTTTTTACTGTCATTTTTAGTTTCTGCATATGCTGTGATTGCGATTGTCTTTTTCCAATCTTTTGTATATGCATCTGTTGTTAAGTTTGTTATTTTATTGCTTCTTAAAAAATCTCTTAGTTTTTTCATTTCTTTTTTATTATCTGATAATATAACATTTACATATGTTCTTTCTTTTGAAAATATATTACTTATTAATAATGCTAAATATGTACCAAGACCACTTGCAATAGCTACTACATATATCATATATTCTCCATCATTATCTACTACATCTATTAGTTTATAGAATATTATTTGACTAATAATAACTGTAAATGATGCTAATACTGATTTGTTCTTTTGTATTAAAAGTGTTTTACTAGTTCCAATTATATTATCAAATACTTTTATTAGAAATACTATTACAATATTTAAAATTATTGCGATTGTTTGCATTTATTTAACCTCCTTTTTGTGTGAAAAAACATAATAACATATTTAATAATATAAATCAAGTTATGTTTCTTGTTTTAATTTTATTAGTTTTATTTTATAATTATTATAGAATATGAGGTATGAATATGATGAATAGTAGTTTTGATAAAAATATAGAGAAATTAAGAAAATGTTATGAAGCTAATCCTAATGTAACACTTGAAGAATTAGATTTACTTGTTAGTAGATTAGAAGGATCTAGTTATGAAAAGAAAGATGGTATATTAAGTGGTGTTGATCCTGTTTGGTTAAGTAGAGTTTTGTTTGTATTTGCTGTTTTATTGTTAGGACTTGTTAGTGTTACTAATTTTCAAGGGCAAAGTTTTGTATATTATTTTGCTTGTTTATTCTTTTTTGCAGGGGTGTTTATTGGTCTTAATGTTCCTGGTTTCGGTCTTATATTTTTATTATCACATGGTGCTACTGGATTTGGGTTAATAACTGTACCAGTTGTATTACAGATACTTGAAAGTCCTATTATGAGTGAAGCTATTGGTAATTCAATATATTTCTTATTATATACAGCATTATTTACCGCTATTGTTGCTGCTATATCAACTATCTTATATAATTTGAGTTCTAATTTTCGAAATAAAAAATATTCGTTACCTATGATATTTATTTTATATGTTATTACTATCACTATAATACAATTTATTCCTGTTATATATAATATTCCTATTGAAATATTTGGATAATTAAAAACCTATTCAATTTTGAATAGGTCTTTTTTAATACTTTAATATTTTTATTGTATAATCTTCTAAATTAAATCCATTTTCTAATGCTATGTTTATTAATTCATTTGGGCTTGCTTTTTTAACTCTATCTGATTCAAGTACAGCTGCCATATTTACTGTGAAAGCAAGTGAATAAAAGTAATTTAATAAGTCATTTCTTAATCTATCGTAGTCTATATTATTCATCACGAAGTATAGCTCCGCACATTTTATTTAGTGTTTTTACAATAGCTTCTAATTTAGAATTAATTTCTTCACTTGTAAGTGTTGTATTTTCATTTTCGATAGTAATTCTTAATGTAATTGATTTTTTACCTTCAGGTATTTGATTTCCTCTATATTCTTCTATGAATTTTAAACCATTTACTTTTGATTTGATATATTTTGTCATTTCTGCCCATGTTATATTTTCATCAACTATTAAAGATAAGTCTTTTTCTATTGATGGTAATACTGGAATATGTTTGAATTTATTTGTTCTAGATTCTAATGGTATTAATTTATCACTGTCTAATTCAAATATAGCTACTGTTGTTCTTTTTATTTTTGAATTATTCATAGCTTTAACACTAAGTAATCCCATATAACCAATAATTTCATCATTTAATTTAATTGCTAGGTAAGCATTAATGTCAGCCCATGATGGTTTTTCACATTCAGTAGTGAATGTTAAATCTTTCATATGAGTGTAACTAGCCATATTTTCAATTACACCTTTTAATTCATAGAATATTTCTTTTGGATTATTTCCAACTACTGCACCAGTTAAAAGTTTTTTATGAATTGGTAGTGTTTCGTCTTCACTTGATTCATGGTATTCACCTTTTAGGAATACTTGTGCCATTTCATACATTCTGAAATTATCAAAATATCTTAGATTTTTTGAAATAGCTTCTAACATACCAGGAACTAGCGAGCTTCTTAAATAAGCTTCTTCTGGTGATGGTGGTGTTGCTAATCTAACTTCTGTATTTTTGTCAATTGATGCTGCATCTATATACTTTTCATTTATCCAAGGATGAGTAAATATTTCATAAAATCCACATCTAATTGATAAGTATTCTTTTAATCTAGTCTCAAGTAATACTTTATTTTGTAATACAGCATGATCAAAGCTTATTGTTAATGGTTTAGCTTCGAAACTTTCGAAACTTAAAAGTCTAGCGATATCTCCCATTACATCATCTTTTAATGATACATCTCCAGTGCTTCTCCAAGTTGGAACTATTACTGTGTATGTTTCATCTTTAAATGTTACTTCATATCCAAGTCTTGTTAATAAGTTAGTTATTGTTTCTCTTTCTATTTTTTTACCAAGTCTTGTATCTAAGAATTCTTCTGTTACTTCAATCTTTTCATTTTTTGTTTTTACTGGATATACATCATTATAAGCTACTACTTTTGATTCTGGGAATATTTCTTTGAATAATGATAATGCTAGATTTAATCCCTCATCTACTCTTTGTGTATCTAGATTTTTTTCATATCTTATTGATGCATCTGTTTTTTCATCAAATCTTTTTCCAGATTTTCTTATTGTTTTTGCTGTAAAGTTAGCTACTTCTAATAATACACCTTTTGTTTCAGGTAATATTGAATCTTTTTTACCACCTTTTATACCAGCAAGTGCCATAGCTGAATTTACATCGCTTATTACTAAATCATTTGTTGTTAATTTAATACTATTGTTATCTAATAATAGTAATTCTTCGTTTTCTTTTGCATTTCTTACTACTATTTTATTTCCATCTACATGTGTTCTATCAAATGCATGTAAAGGTTGTCCTACTGCTAACATTACATAATTTGTAATATCAACTATTGCATTAATAGGTCTCATTCCACCTTTAATTAATGCTGATTGCATCCATAATGGACTTCTTTTTTCATATACATTTTCTATTTCTACTGCCACATATCTTTGACATTTAGTTTCATCTTCAATAGTAACATCATATTTTGGTAAATTATTATCTATTTTAACTTCTGGTATCGGTTTTAAATCAACATCATATATTGCTGATAATTCTCTTGCAATACCATAATGTCCCCATAAATCTGGTCTATTTGTAAGTGACTTATTATCTATTTCAAGTACAACATCTTTCATATCAATTATTTCTGTTATACTTTGTCCTGGATAACAATCTATACCTTTTAAGTCTACTATTTCATCTGGATTTTGTGGTGGGAATATATTTTCTAAATATACTTCTTCTGCTCCACAAATCATACCATAAGAGTCAACTCCACGAACTTTTGAATCTTTAATTTTCATAAGTTCACTTTCACCATGCCAGAACACTTCTGCTCCTGGGCGGCATACTACAACCATTTCATTTGGATATAAGTTAGAGCCACCACATACAATTTGTTTTGGTTCACTTTCACCAATGTCAACTTTACAAACTCTTAACTTATCTGCATTTGGATGTTCATTTACTTCTAATATTTTTCCAACTATAATGTCATGAAATTTATCTTCTGTATTTTCATATCCTTCTACTTCAACTGTTCTTAATGTTAAGTCATTAGCCATTTGTTTTGTAGTTATATCTTTTGGTAAATCTACATATTTTTTTACCCAATTTAATGATACTTTCATTTTATTACCTCCTTATTTAAATTGACTTAAGAATCTTAAATCTGCACTATGGAATAATCTTACATCATCTATTCCATATCTCATCATAACTAGTCTATCTAAACCTATATTAATATAGAAACCTGTCCATTCTTCTGGATCTAATCCTGCACTTTTTAGTACATTTGGATGAATTACACCACCTGGCATAACTTCAATCCATCCATTATGATTACATACTTTGCAACCTTTTCCGCCACAAACTAGACATTCCATATCTATTTCATATCCTGGTTCTGTAAATGGGAAAAATCCTTCTCTCATTCTTACATTAATTTTTCTACCAAATACTTTTTCAAGTATTGTTTGAATCATAACAATTCCTTCTGAGAATGATATATTTTTATCAACAATTAATGCTTCATATTGGAAGAAAGCTCTTTCATGTCTTGCATCTGTATTTTCATTTCTATATACTCTACCTGGATATACAAATCTAGCAGGTGCTCCATGTTTAAGTAGATATCTTACACTACCACCAGTTAAATGTGGTCTTAAACATAATCTTTCTGTACCATTCTTATCTTCTGTTCCTTCTAACCAGAAAGTATCCATTGTTTGTCTAGCTGGATGATCTTCTGGGAAATTTAAATTATCGAATGCATATTTTTCACTACTAATATCATCTTCACTATATACTTCAAATCCAAGTGATAAGAATGCTTGATTTAAGTCATAACACATTTGAGTAACTGGATGTAATGCTCCTTTACTAACTTCTTTACCTGGAAGAGTTAAATCTATTTTTGAATCTAATACACTTTGTAATGAAATTAGTTCATCTTCTTTTGATTTATTAGCTTCAGCTACTACTTTTTTTATTTCAGTAGTAAGCATACCAATTTCTCTTCTCTCTTCTGGACTTAATGAACCCATAGTTTTCATTATTTCAGTAAGTTCACTTTTTTTACCAGTAAGTTCTTTCATTACTTCTTGAAGTTCTGTTAAAGATTTAGTTTCATTAATCTTTTTTAAACTGTTTTCTTTAATTTGTTCTAATTTCTCTTTCATATTTACTTCCTTTCTTATGTATAAAAAAATAGTGTTCATCCATAAAGGACGAATCACTATTAAATCCGCGGTACCACCTTTGTTCTAAATATTTAGCACTCTATAGAATAACGCTCATCACGATTTGGCTCAGTTACTGAAATTCATAAATATAGTTCTTATAATAGCTCTCAGTCAATGACTATTATTTCCTGTATAGAGTTTCTATATCACTACTTAATTAACCTCTTTGCCAACAAAACTGATTAAATTATACATCTTATTTATTTAGTTGTCAAACTAAATATTCTTGTAATAATAGTTAACTAATACTTTTTTAGGTTCTTTATCTATACTTGTTCTACCATATTCTTCAAAATCTGATTTTAAATAATTAGTGAATCCCTTTTTAAAATATATTTGTATATTTCTTACTTCAGATGGTTCTACTCCTAAAACTAATCTGTTGTATCCTTTTGATTTTAAATCATCTTCCATAAATCTATATAATTTTCCAAAATATCCTTTATTTTCTTCTTCTTTAATAGTTCTAAATGCACAAAGATATGCTGTTTTACCATCAAATATTTCTTCTAATTCTTTTACATCTTCTTTATTTATTATAGCAGTTGCTTCACAAATGATTTTATTATTTAGGATTCCATAATATGAAATTCTATTTCCTTTTTTAGCACTTTCTATAAATTTAACTTTATATTCTTTCCATGATATATCATCTGGATGATTATTTATTTCATAATCCCATTTTATATTCATTTCTTCAATTGTAGCTATTTTACATATATAATTATTCATTATTATCTTCCTCCAACTTTATTAATACATCTCTTGGCTTTGAACCATTTGCCGGACCTACTATTCCTTGTTCTTCAAATTGATCCATTATTCTAGCAGCTCTATTATAACCAATCATATATTTTCTTTGAATTATTGATGCACTTATTTGACCCATTCTTATCGCATAATTTAATATTTCATCATAAAGTACATCTTTTGAATTATTATTTATCGTTTCTTTATAAGTAGTTTCTTTATATTTATTTGAGTAGTTAGATATTCCATTTTTCTCTTTTATATTATTTAAAATATTTTCAATTTGTTCATCACTTATATATGGTGCTTGTATTCTAAGCTGTTTATTACTATTTTGTGTTCTATATATCATTTCCCCTGGTCCAAGTAATTTATTAGCATCTAATATTCCAATTTTAGTAGCATAAAGTGATTCAGTTAAACTAAATGAAATTGTTGAATGCAATGCTTCTTTTAGTTCTTTTTCTACTGCATAAGGTTGATTAGTTGTAGCTATTAAATATATACCAGTTGTTCTTGACATACTTGATATTTTTGTTATTAATTCAATAAATTTTGTTTTATCAACAAATAATAGATTACTTAATTCATCTATAACCACTAATATATATGGCATTTTATTAAGTTCACTTTTAGGTTCTTTTTCTTCAATAAGTTTATTATATTTTTGAATATTTTTTACTTTAAGACTATTGAATGTATCACATCTACTTTCTGTTTCCACTATTAATTTTTCTAATGTTCTAAATGCATTATTTATATTTGTTACTACTGGTGTTAATAAATGTGGTATATCATTATAATTACTAAATTCTATTTTTTTAGGATCTATAAGTATCATTTTTAATTCTTCTGGTGTTTTAGTATATAAAAATGTTATTAACATATCATTTAAGAACATGCTTTTTCCTGTGCCTACTGTACCTGTTATTAAAAAACTATTTTCTTTTTGTAGTGATGAATAAATATCTTCACCAATCATATTAAATCCTAATGGAAATGATAATTCATCTGTTTCCTTTATATTTTTTAATAAAGTTTCTAAATATACTTTAAAATGTTCTTTGTTTTTTACTGTTATTCCAATTGTATTTTTCCCTGGGATTGGAATTTCTATTATCGCATCAGTATCTCCAGATGCAAAAGATAATTCTTTTTTTATATTAACTATTTTATCTAATCTTACATTTTTCTCTAGTTTTATTTCATATTGTGTGAAATTTGGTCCCATATTTATTTTGTCTACTTCAGCTGGTATTTTATGTTCTATAAATACTGTATTTATTCTTTCTTTTGTTGATTCTATATCCTCAGTGTCTACCAATGGTTCTTTTTCTTTATTTTCTATTAATGAAAACGGTGGTTTTTTATATTTTGATTGTTCATATATCTTAGTATAATTATCATTATTAACTTTTTTCTTTTCTGATAATTCTTTTTCTATATCTTCTATTGATTTGATTACTCTTACATTTTCATTCTCAATCTTCTCTTCTTTTTCTTTATAAATTGCTGGAATAATTAAAGGTGACATTATTATTATAATAACTGATATTGATTTTAATTCTAAAACATCTGTTATTAATGAAATAATTAATAATATTATTCCTAATAATTCTAATTTTATTATTTTATCTTTGTTATTCATAATACACCTCTTAGTTTCTACTTCAATTGTATATTTTTTAAGAAAAGTATTCAAGTTTATTTTTAAAATAAAAGAGTAAGAACTTTTAAACTTTCTTACTCATTATAAACATCTTTTATTAAATCATCAAATGCTTCAATTGGAAATGAATCTTTAAAGAATGATATTATTAAATCTGTTGCTTCTTCTTTAAGTTTTTCTCTAAATACATCATGTGTTGTTTTATCTAATAAAACTATTTTTTTATGTCTATTTTGTATTTCATTATAAACATGTTCTACTGCTTCTTGTGGAACTATAAAGTCTTTATTTCCTCTAAATATTAATGTTGGTATTTTAATATCTTTAGGAGTGTCTTGTAATTCTTTTACTATTTTAAAGAATTCTAAATAGCAATTAGCTGGTAATTTTAAAAGTCTATTTGCTACTAGTTTAGCTCCATATTCCTCAAATATTTTAGGTGTTGCTGTAAGTGCAGTATTAATATTTATTTTTTCTTGTTCGTAACCTGATATTCTAAAAGCTGGTGCTACTAAAACAAGTTTTTTTACTTCTTTATACTTACTAGCTACATAAGATACTAAAACTCCTCCCATTGAGTGTCCTATGACATAAATTGTTTTATATCCATTATCAATTAGAAATTGCATTTCTGAATCAACTTTTTTAATCCAATCTTTATATGTTATTTTATGCTTAAAATCACCATCATGTCCAGGTAATGTAAAAGTAAACACATCATAATTGCTTACAAGTTCTAATCTATGTGTTAGATATTCTTGGTCATAAACTCCTCCTGCAAAACCATGTATAACTAATATTGCCTTTCTAAATAACTTCATACTTCACCTCATTTATATCTATTATTTTAACATAAATCTTATGTATAAATCTTTTATATTAACTTCATCTGTGTCAAATATTTGTTTAGTTTGTGTAAAACTATTAAAACTTTTAATATATTTTTTTAATTCTTCTTTTGTAATTGGTTTAAATACTTTTATACTATCAGTATAAACTGAAATTACTCCTCCATTTTCAGCATTAGCTCTTTTATCAAAAGAAATTGTATCTTTATATATTGCTGATGCAACAACAGAATTATTCATTTGAAACAGTAAGAGATCTCCTTGTACAGAATTTAGTCCACTTTTATCATAGTAATACCAGCCTGATTCTTTAATTGGTAGTGTATCTAGAAAGAATTCTTTTTGAACTTGTTCTATTGTTTTTCCAACAAATTCTTCATTTTCAAGTGACATTGGTATTATTCTTACATTATTTTTTGTTTTCATATTTTTAATTATCTACTTCTTCCTTCGCTATATTCTTCATTTTCATAACCATATTCATCTCTGCCAATTGAGCCATAGTTTCTTTCACCAAGCATCCTACTTTCTATATCAAAATCAATTTGATTATCCCTCAAACCATATAGGTCTTCTTCTGGTTGGGCCATATAAGTACTATAAGCTCTATTAGCTATTCCTTCTTCTCTTACAAAAGTCTCAGGTGTCATAGTTGATAAATTCACAAATGATTCTAACCCTTCAAGATAAAATTCTGCCATTTGTTCAATAACAGCATCATTTAGTCCTTTCTTTTCAGCAAATAACTCACTTATGTATTTTTTAGCTTCTAACATTAATTCATAGTCTTCCATATTTCCTCCACTTTTTCTATAAATATTTTATCATACTTCTAATACTATAATATAATTACATATACTTTTTAAATACAGTTTTCATTTTTAAGATAATATCTATCATTTGATTCATAATCTCACTATAGTTTTCTTTATTTTCATAATTTAATCCTTTTAAATTATAACTTACTCTACTAACAGTTTCTGAACAATCTCTTTTCCAATCAAGTTTATATCCTATTTCTTGTTCTATTTCTTCTTTATGTAAATATAATTTATCAAACCATTCTTTATCATTTGTCATATATAAGCCAAGTCTAACATAATTTTCTCTGTTAACAAGTTCCATAGTTAAATGTGATTTGCTTGATCCGATTGATACATCATACCATCTTCTAGCTGTTGCTTTTCTTTTACTAATGATATTACCTCTTTCACTTATTAAATCATTAAATTCATTCCAGAAAGCTAAAATTTCACTACTACTTTTATTTTCTGAGGTTGGTAAAAGTGACTTATAATTTTTTATAAAATCATTTGGTTGTTCTATTATTTCAAATTTTGCAGCTGGTAGAGAATCATTTATTTTATATGCATGTACTTCTAATAAAAAAAAGTTAATATCATTGCCTGTATTATTATTAAGCCATTCTATAGCACTTCTATGTTCTGCTCTTGCTTTTTTAACTATCCATACTATAACTCCAGCATTTAATCCAGATGCATAAGTAATTATTTTTCCTAAATGATCGTGATTTGACTGTTCTAATTGATTTTCAATAACTACTTTTACTCCTGTTAATTCATCAGTGGCATAAATATCACAAAACAAGTTTCCTACTGTTTGTTCAACAATTATATCTGTTAATGTTAAACCTAATATTTCGTTTAATTCTGCAATATTTTCTGGTTCTGCTAACCATTTTGTAAAATCCATTGCTTCATGTTTCCATACTGTTCTTAATTCTATTTCTTTTAATTTTCCTATCATATATTTTCCTCTAACATTTCTAATTTTTCTTTTAATAAATTATACCTATATTTTGTATCCACATTTTTTCCACAATACTCAAGCGGTATCTCATCATTTGGTTCATAATTTATATCTATGTCATATAATGTAAATTGATCTCTTGTTAAATCTATATAATGATTATCTATCATATTAAAATAATGTGTACCACCATTAACTCTTATTCTATGAATTGTTCCTCCAAAAATATCATTCACTATCATCGCAGTAATTGCACATTGACCATAAGTCGGATCATTATTATAATCATAATCTTTTTGGCAAGATGGATATGCTGTTTCTTTTGTATAACATAATAATAGCTTTTCAAATAAATCATTCAATGTTTTTATATTTAAATATATGTTATTTTTTACCATTAAATTTCCATATTCTTTACCATAATAAGTAATCTCTCTATTACTTTTAGTATAAAATCTCTTTTCTTTCATTATTACCTCTTTTTTCGTAATTATTATATCATATCATTTATCTATTTTTATACCAAATGAACCAGTCTAATTTTCTATGAGGTTTATCAACAGTAATATTATTTTGTTTTAATATTGTATCTATAACTTTTAAATATAGTTCATAATTGAATTTATCTTTCATCTTTGAAAATGAATTTTTATTAAGTTTTTCTCCTGTTATTGATTTATAATCTTCTTTACTAATGTATCTATGTAAATTTTTACTTACAACAGAATCATATATTGCATAATCATCTCTATTGTAACAATGAAAATTATGATATAAACAATACTTTGTAATAAATGAAAATAAATTTTTATTGAATTCTTGTTTTGTAAATCTTGCTAGTTCTTCAATTATAGTTATATCACCATTTTTAACTCTTTCATCAAAATTATAATCAACTATTTTCTTAGATAATTTATATAATCCCCCATTTTTCCCTAAGTTTCTGCTTAAGTTTGTTCCATTTGTAATATCTATTAAACTTATTTTCATAGAAACCATTGCTATATCATTATTTAACGGATTATTTTTAAGAGCTAATTCCATTAATTCTGCTGCACTTCTATATTTGAAATCATTTTTTACTTTTAATGCATATTTTTCTAATTCTTCATTTGTTATTTTTTCTATCATAAATTACTCCTATTTAATTATATCAAATTTTCTTATTAAAAAAGAATCATATAATTGATTCTAATTTTTTTTATTTTTAAAATTTAGTGTAATAACTTTTGGACTATTTGATGGTTTGTCTTGTTCTTCAGGATTTTCTTCAAGTTCATAATTTTTTCCGAATATTGTTTCTCTCATTATTTTTTCAACTGTATTATAGTGAACTCTTTCATTAAAGTCTCCTAAATTTATCTCTACATATTCTTCTGAACTTGTTCTTATATCATCCATTATTGATTCATATAGTTCTTCATCTACACAATCATATTCAGCAATCTTATCTGAAATTCCTAATTCATTACCTATATAATATAATAAGAATGTTTCATCAAATGCTGAGTTAAATTGTTTCATATATTCATGAACTCTCTCTAGCATTATTCTATATCTTTCTGCTTCTTCTTTATGCTTATATTGTTCCCAAGTTCTTTGAATCTTTTTAATTTTTTCTCTAGTATCATTTAATAATTCTATATGAGTTGCTGTATATGAAGCTAATGTTTGATCATACATACCAATTATTTTTAATAAATATACATTTAATCCTGATTTATCAATTTCTTCTGGTGATGTAAAATCATTATGTAATGCTTTTTCTAAATTATGTTTTTCAAATATTTCTTTAATACATTTTTTAGCTAAATAATTTAATATAATTTCACTATGATTATATAAGTCATACGAAATAAAGAATCCTTCTCCAATTTTATCAGCTGCTTTAGGATCTATTGCTCTTTTTATAATATCTACTTTTACTTCATTTAACAAATAAAGTCCTTCTCTCATAACTGCATATTTTTCTGATAATTCTGGGTCAGCTTTTGTTAAATCACTCATAATTATTGATAATTCTAACCTTTCTTCATAAGGATTTTTATTATCAAAAAAATGATCTGCTACTTGTGTAATAAAATTAATATCACTTTTGAATTTTAAAATAACATATTTTACAAACTCATAATCTGATTTCACTGATTCTGAACAATAATTATACATTTTTCTATCAGTAGTTTGACTTATTACTAACATCATAAAATTTTTATCGTTTTCTAACTCATCAAGTGAATAATCTTCTATATCTTCACCATTAATATATTTTCCAACCAAATCCCTGCTATACTTTTTCATTTTTATCCCCTTTTTTAAAAGTAGCTATATTATACACTATTTTGCTTAATAAGTAAACAATTATTATATTTTAGAATTTAAAAACATTAGTATTTTTTACTAATGTTGATTATTTAAAATATTTAAACTTTTTTCATCCCTTTTTCCTTTATAAAATTTATTTATTATTTTACTAAATATTTTTTCATTCGGAAATGAATATTCAAATAGAGTCATACTTGAATTTAATTTTAAATAGTCTGGATATTCAAAAATATCTTCAATATTTTCATCCAGCTTATATAGTTCTTCACATATTTCTAACATATTATTTTTTAAGTATGAATTATTCATATACTCTAATACTTCTTTTTTTCCTTCTAATCCATAATATTTAGAAGTAGAACTATGTCCTAAGTCTTTTAATTGTGGAAATATATACCACATCCAATGACTTCTTTTATGTCCACTCTTTATTTCTAATAATGCGATTGGATAATATATTTCATGTTTTTTAATAAATTTACTTATATAACACATAGCTAGTATCTGTAATATGGGTCAATATCTGGATCTGCTGGTATATATTTATCTTCACAAAATTCTTCTCCATTATCCCCATAATAACATTCTTTATATGTTGTACCTTCATCTGACGAAGTACCGCTACATCCTATACATACCGAAATCATTATTAGAATTAAAATACATTTTACTGTTTTTTTCATAACTAACCTCATTAATCAATATTTATCTTAAAATTTCCGATTCAAAATACTTTTCTTGGAATTCGGTTAATGCTCTAATTGCATCATCTGAATAATCTTTTTCGTTTTTAGAAACCACTAATTTATCGTCATCATCATTGGTTCTATGTACAATTGCAATAACTTTTCCACTACTAGATGTAACAGGCTCAAATTCTCCAACTAAGTATGCATCTAATTCTTCACCGTCGCCACTAATAGTATTAGGTATATATCCATAATTTAACATATACATAAATCCATGTTTTGGATGTCTTGTGCCTAATGGTCTATCAATTTCTACGACAACATTTTTTCCTAAATATTCTTTTGCATCTGTTTTTTTCATATATACTCCTTCAATATTGAGTATATTATATAACAAATATTATTTTTTTAAAATAAAAAATCTTATAACTATTAAATAAGATTTTTATTGCTATTAATATCAAATTTTAAAATTTTCGGACGATCTGTTTTTATAGTATCTTCACTAGGTTCAGAAAATGTATCGTCCTTTTTACCAAATAATACACTTGTCATGATATTTTTTACATTGTTATAATGAATTCTTTCTTTAAGATTCATTCTAATAGTTTCTTCAACAAAATCTTCTGAAATACTTTCTGAAATAATATCAAAAATGTCATCACTAACATAATCATATTCTCTGATTTTTTCTAATATTCCTAATTTACTTCCTATATAATATACCAAATCAGTATCTGTAAATATACTATCTGATTGTTCTATATAATCTTCTACTCTTTTAAACATTTCACTATATCTTGCTTGTTCTTCAGTATAAATATATCTATCCCAGTTATTTTGTATTTTAATGATTTTATTTTTTAAAGGTAACAATAAATTTAAATGAGTGCATAAATATGATCCTAACATTTGATCATATGAACTTATAAAACTTATCATAAAATTATTTAAACCTTGCTCATCTATTTGACTAGCTTTTTTAAATTTAGAATGAAGATAACTTTCTAAATCTATATCATATTCTTTAAAAATATCTTCTATAATCATTGAAGCATAAAAATCTAATATTATTGAACTAGAATTATAAGAATCATATATAAATAGAAATCCCATACCTATATCATTTGCTATATTATCATCTTTTTCTCTTAACTTTGCCAATTCTACTGCTAATCTTTTACCTGAATATATTGTCTCACATAGAATTTGATATTTATTTATTTCACTATTTGAAGTTAAATTTCTCATTATTATTGCGAGTTCTGTTCTTTCAAAGTCTGTATCAGTATTTTCTAAAAAATAATCCGCAACTTCTGTAATAAAATTTGTATTATCTCTAAATTTCAAGATTAAATATTTAACAAACACATAATCTTTTTTTAAGTCATTCGAACAAAAATGATACATTTTTTCATCATTTGTCAAATCAATAACCTGTGTCATAAAACTTCTATCATTTTCCAATTTTTCTATATCGTATTCTTCTATATCATTTCCGTTTATATAATCTTCAACTATTTTTTCACTATATTTTTCCATTTTTATTCCTCCTTTTTAACATTTAAATATACATTTTTATTTTTCTACTTGGACTTCTTAACAGCCTTAAACTTTTTGTCTCTATTTGTCTTACTCTTTCTCTTGTTATATTTTGAAGCTTTGCCACTTCTTCTAGTGTATGTGTATTTCCATCATCTAATCCATATAATTGATGAATAACTTGTCTTTGTCTGTCACTTTTTAAACCTTCATCTATACTTTTTGAAAATGTTTCAAATAAAACTTTGTTTACTACTGTTTCTTCCATATTTTCACTGTCTAACAGATCTTCTGAAATGCTTTCTGTCATTCCTATATCAATAAATAATCTTAGAAAATTATTTATTTTATTTATACTTATA
>SAMEA104315422__coassemble_424_pt1 | contig 20530 bp, 18 predicted proteins | sample SAMEA104315422__metabat2_low_PE_011 | metagenome-assembled genome bin SAMEA104315422 (sample SAMEA104315422) | gut metagenome | biome: Monkey gut; feature: monkey-associated habitat; material: faeces | place: China | collected 2013
TCCAATATAATTTTACATCAAAAAATATATGTTTGTCAATTCAAAGAAAAAACAAGTCAGTTGACTTGTTCAGCATAAGCTAATATACATAAGTTAATATCTTCATCTAATCTTTTAAAATAAGTATTTATATCTATTGTTCCACCTCCATATATATGATAAAACAATTAAAATACTATTTCATTAGATTCGACAAAACTAGTTTTATTTTTCAAATATATCAGAAAATTGATTATATATATCAGTATTATCAATTTTATCAATATTAGATATATAAATATTATATATAAGACTATTATATCTATTTTCATTAATAATATTATTAAGTAATTTATAATCCATTTTAAAATTAGTAACATGTTTTCCACTATTATATACTAACATAGTAACAGTAGTTTTATCATCATACACACTATAACTTGAATTATATAAATTATTATAAATACTTAATAAATCATTAAATTTTATATTACATTCAGTTATATTTCTACTTTTATATTTATATTCACATTTATTAAAAATATTTTTAATAAATTCAAAATCATAAAACTTACTATTTATATATGTATCACTATAAACATTATCAGTATATTTGACAATATTTGTTTGATTTTTATTTATAGTATAAAACTTATCATTATATTTAAAATATTTCAAATTATATTTATCAATTTCAAATCCTTCAAATTTACCATCAGTTTCATAAATAAATTCAAAATCACTTAAATCACTAGAAACTTTTACAGATAAATTATAATTATTTTTTATATTACTAAAATATTCATTTACATTCTCAACTGATATGTTTGGTTTAATATCAGCATTTTTTCTTCTTGAACTTCCATCTGAAAAAATAGAATTAATTAAAACAAATATTATAGCAATACCTAATATTATTAGATATACTTCTAACATTTTAGGAGATCTTGCTTTTTTCTTTTCTTTTCTTTTTTCTTCAAACTCTAATATTTTTTCTAACATAATTTTTCTCCTAAAAGTTTATCTTTTCCTCTACCATTAATAAAATCTTTTGCTTGCATTTCTTTTTTACCACTAGGTTTTAATTTAGTAATAATAATTTCCTTATCACTACATTTAACCCCAATACCATTATCATATAAAGCAATAATTTCACCTATTTTACCGGTAGTTTTATCGCCTATTTTGCTTTCACATATTTTAATTATTTCATCATTTAATGTTGTATATGCTATTGGAAAAGGATACATACCTCTTATTTGATTGAATACCTCTCTTGCAGTTTTATTAAAGTCAAGTTTTTCTTCTTCTCTTTTAATATTATATGCGAATGTAACTTCACTTTCATTTTGCTTAGTTCTATTACAAGTACCATCAAATATAGAAGGAAGAGTTAGAAGCAATAAATCTCTACCCATAACACTTAATTTATCATGAATAGTTCCAACATTATCACTATCTTCTATATTAATTTTCTTTTGAGTAATAATATCTCCATCATCCATTCCTGGTGCCATATACATAATAGTAACACCAGTTTCTGAGTAACCATCAATTATACACTTATGAAGTGGACTTCCACCTCTTAATTTAGGAAGTAATGATGCATGAACATTAACAGCCTTATATTTAGGAGTATCAAGTAAAATACTAGGTATTATTTGACCATAAGCACAAGTAATAATAATATCTGGATTATATTTAAGAATTTCTTCATATTCATTTCTAATCTTTGTTGGCTGAAATACAGGAATATTATTTTTAATTGCACACTCTTTAACAGGTGGATACTTTAATTCCTTTTTTCTTCCAACAAAACTATCAGGTTGAGTAACTACCAAAACAACATTTGTATTTTCTATTAACATTTCAAGTACTGGCACACTAAACAAAGGAGTACCCATAAAAACAACTTTTTTATTTTTCATCTTTTCACCACCTAAATTATATTAAATATTTACATTTATATCAATAGTGACACTACCATAATTATTTTCATTTATCTCTTTTAAAACTTTCATAAGTAAATCATTTTTCTTGTATTTAATCATAATATTAAATCTATATTTATTTTTAAGTTTAACAATAGCCGCTACACTTGGACCTAAAACTATATAACTAGAATCTAAATTATTATCAAGATATTTTTTAATAACATTAGCAGTATCCCTTGATTTTTCAAATGAATCACTAATCATAGTAAGAGTACAAATATAATAATATGGTGGATACATTAATTGTTTTCTAATATTCATTTCATAATTAAAGAAATATTCATAATCATTTTTAGTAACAGCAGTATAAACATAATTAGTAGGATTATATGTTTGAATAATAACTTTCCCTGGTAAATTAAATCTACCAACTCTACCAGCAGTCTGACTTAATAATTCATAAGCCCTTTCACTACTTCTAAAATCTGGCATAAGTAATGCCGAATCACTATTAATAACACCAACTAAACTAACATTTTCAAAGTTAAGTCCTTTTGAGATCATTTGAGTACCAACTAAAATACTATATTTACCACTGCCAAATTCACTTATTAATTTTTGATGAGAATTTTTAGTATTAGTAGTATCAGCATCCATTCTAAGAACTGGAACATTATATTTTTTAGATATCATTTCTTCAAGCTTTTCTGTTCCAAGACCAAGATCTCTTATCGCATCTTCATGACATTTAGGACATATATCACTCTTAACAACTCTATATCCACAATAATGGCAAGAATAAGAATTACTACTTTTATGATATATAAGTGATATATCACAGTTAGGACATTTATAAACATATCCACAATTAGTACAAGATAAAAATGTACTAAAACCTCTTCTATTCAAAAGAAGAATTACTTGTTCACCCTTACTTATACAATTTTTTATTTCTTTATCAAGCTTATCACTAATAATATAATTATGCTTATGCGATTCTTTTTCCATATCAACTATTTCAATACTCGGAAATTTTCCACTTATTCTTTTATTTAAGTTTACTAAATGATAAACATTCTTTTTAGCTCTAATATATTGTTCAAGACTAGGTGTTGCACTTCCAAGTACAACCTTAGCATTATTATATTCACCTCTTAGAAAAGCAACATCAATTGCATTATATTTAGGAGTATTCTCTTGTTTATAAGTAGTACTTTGACATTCATCAACAATTATAAGACCAATATTATTAAGAGGTACAAATATAGCACTTCTAGCACCAACTACTAATGATACTTCATGATTCATAATCCTTCTGTATTCATCATACTTTTCCCCTTCACTAAGTGAACTATGAAATACGGCTACACTATTTCCGAATACTGACTTAAATCTAGATACAATTTGTGGTGTTAATGATATTTCAGGGACAAGAACAATTCCTGTTTTACCATTACTAATTGTTCTTTTTAATAATTCAATATATACTTCTGTTTTACCACTACCAGTAACACCATATAATAAAAACTTATTATCATTTGATAAAAGTATTTCATTAACAGCACTCTCTTGAAAATCAGTAAGCTTTATATCCTTCGCTTTTTCATCTAAAAATGATACTTCTCTATTAACCTCTATTTTATTTTCTAAAACAACATTATTCAAAATTAAATTCTTTAATGAACTAGAATTAATTTTTTTCTTATTAATATCATTTTTCTTTAATAATTCTATAATTTCAATTACTTTTTTACTTCTTTTATGTTCTAAAACATATTTATCAATATCAGTTTCTTTATTAAGAGAAATAATAGTCTCATATTTTCTATTAATATTTGTTTTATAAGAAGCTTTTAAAGCTTTTGGTAACATTACTTGATAACAACTTATTAAATTACACAATAAAGAATTACTTAAACTTTTTCCTAATTCAAGTAATTCATCATTTAAATAAAAATCACTTTCTTGTATTTTAATAACCGATTTATAATTAACATTTTCTTCTTTATTATTATGAAGTTTTAACACAAATCCTTCTACTTCACTATTTCCAAAAGAAACTATTACTTTATGACCAACTCTAATAATATCTTTTAATTCATCTGGAACAATGTAATCAAATACTTTATTAAGTGATTTAACTGAATATTGTATTAATACACTAGCAAGCATTATATACCTTTCAAGAAAGGATTATTTTTAAGTTCTGCTTCTACTGTTGTTTCTTCATCGTGACCTGGATATATTTTTACATTAGTAGACATATATTTAAATATTTTTAAACTATTAAACATATTTGATTCATTATCCTCTTCAAAATTACCAATAGTGCCTTTAAATACAAAATCTCCTGTAAACAATATATCATTTTTATCAAAATAGAAAGAAACACTATCCATAGTATGACCATAAGTTTCAATTACTTTAAATTCAAAAGTATTTATTTTAACATCACCTTTTGTTTTATAATCAACTATTCTAGCAGTAGGATATATTTCTTTAAAAGCTTCCAAACAACCAACATGATCAAAATGATAATGAGTTATTAATATTCCTTTAACTTTTAATCCTTTTTTATTAATTTCAGTAAGTATTTTTTCTTGATCACTACCTGGATCAACCACTAAACAATCAATACCATTATGTATTATATAACAGTTTTCTTTTAAAAATCCTGTAACAACTCTAATAACATCAACCATATTATTCCTCACTTTCAAACATATCAATTAATTGATCGAGTTTATTAATAACTTTATATCCATGTGATTCCATTTCCTTAGAAAATCTAACAGCTATACCACCATTATCTTCCCATTCTTTTAAATTACCAGAATAATCATCCACAAGTATAGCTCCTTTACTATGCACGACTTTAGTTTTAGATATCTCTTTTGGAACCATTATAATATTTATATCATCAAAATATCTTCTTAAATAATCTACTTTAACAATACCCTCTGTTAAAGAATTAATATGAGTTAAAAAAGATATTTCAAATAAACCACTATTTTGTAACTTCTTAATACATTCAATTGAATCATTTAAAATATTTTTATCATTAACAACCTTAGTAAAATCATAAGAAGAGAAAAATATAGTTATCTCTCTTTGATTAGTTACATCAGCCCCACTTTTTTCAAGTGCCTCATAAAGTTCAGGAATAGTATCCATTACTACTCCATCAAAATCTATATATAATCTTTTCATAATACTACCTCTCTATAACAATATAATATTTAATTAACAAAATGTCAATAAAATATATACAAATATTTGTTTGTATATATTATCAAAAAAAGAAACTAATTACTTAGTTCCTTAACATTACCTTCACTATCTAAAACAGTAAGATTATTTATACAAGTATTTTCTCCATCAGTAAGAGAAATTCCTTTAACAACATAATCAAGTTCAATTTGATAAAATGCAGATTCAACAAACAAACCTTCTTGTAAATCAGTTCTATATACTTTACCATCTTTTGTTAAAACAACAAAATATTTTTCACTACATTTATCATTAGATTCAATATACATAGGATCATTTACTTCATTAAATTCTTTAATTACTTTTCCATCAAGTCCAACAAATTCCAATTTATTATCTTCAACCTTTAATGTTCCAGCTTCTGCTTCATCATTTACATAATTATACATATCATTAACATTAATACTAATTCTATTACTAAAATAATATTTCTTATTATCTTTAATAGTACATTCATAATCAGCTATACATTTAATTTCTTCTTCAACCTTATTTGTTGTTTTATTGTTATTAACAACATTATTATTTTTACTATTTTCTTCTTTATAAAAATAAACACTACCAATAACTAATATTATTAAAAATACATATATTAAAATCTTCTTCATAACCACCATTTATTCCTTTATATATTCTCCATCAAGAGAGAAACTCTTAGTATCAGTTATTTTAACAGATACAATATTTCCAATTAAAGATTTAGGTCCTTCAATATTAACTAATTTCATATTTTCAGTATAACCACAAACCTTATTTTTATCTTTTTCACTTTCACCTATTACTAAGCATTTAACAGTAGTACCTAGTAACTTTTGATTTCTAAGATTACTATATTTATTAACTACTTCATTTAATCTATGTAATCTATCCATTTTAACTTCTTCTGGTATAGCATCCTTCATTAAAGCCGCAGGTGTATTTTCTCTTGGACTGTAAGCAAATGTAAAAGCTCCGTCAAATTTACACTCTTCTACAAGATTTAAAGTTTCAAGAAAGTCTTCTTCTGTTTCCCCTGGAAAACCAACAATAATATCAGTTGTCACACTAGAATCAGCAACCTTTTCTCTAATACTATTATATAGTTTTAAATATTCTTCACTTGTATACTTTCTATTCATAAGTTTAAGAATCTTATTACTTCCAGATTGAAGTGGTAAATGTATATAAGGCATAATATTATCTCTTGAAGCAATAACATCTATCATCTTATCAGTAAAATCCCAAGGATGACTTGTAACAAATCTTATTCTTTCTATTCCAGTATCACTAACATCACTTAATAAATTAGAAAGATCATAATCTTTATATAAATCTTTACCATAAGCATTAACATTTTGACCAAGCAATGTTACCTCTTTATAACCATCACTAACAAGTTTCTTTACTTCTTCTACTATATCTTCATGTTTTCTACTTCTTTGAGTACCTCTAGTATATGGAACTATACAATAAGTACAGAATTTATCACAGCCATAAATTATATCTATCCAAGCAGAATATTTACTATCTCTTACAACTGGTACTCCTTCAACAACATCTCCTTCATAACTAAGAACTTCAATTTGTCTTTTATCAGTATCAATCTTATTCTTAATTATTGAAAGCAGATTATCAAGATTATGAGTTCCACATACAAAATCAACATATTTATATTTATTTAAAATATCGTTAACTACAACTTCTTCTTGAGCCATACATCCACATAAACCAATTAATAAATCAGGTTTACTTTGCTTTAAATGTTTAAGAACTCCTAAAAAACCAAATACCTTATCATGAGCATTTTCTCTTATCGCACAAGTATTTAAAATAACAATATCAGCATCATCAACACTTGTTCCTTCACTAAAACCTACACTTTTAAGCATACCTTTAATTTTTTCAGAATCATGTTCATTCATTTGGCAACCATAAGTTCTTACAAAAAACTTTTTACCATTACCAAATTTATCAAACTCTTTATTATATTTAACATATTTTATATCATTTTGATTTCTCTTTTTAGCATCTAACATATTAGGTGTTTTCATCACTCATCAACTCCGAAAGTATTATAACATAAAATAAAAGAAAACAATAGTTAAATACCATTGATTTCATAAGTATAATTTTCATCAATTTTAAATCCATTACTATTTAAAAAATTAACAATATCTTGAGCTTCAGCATAACCAACTGTATCATTAATATATTCATTGTTTCTAACAATAAATGTAAATGGAACACTACCAGAAAATCTAAATTTATCACTATCAATATCAGTTAAAACATCATAATCATTATTTGATAAAAGATCTGATTCAAAGAAATATAATCTAATATTATATTTTCTAGCAATATCTTCAATAACTGGTTTATATGCTATACAATGTGGACATCTTGAACTTGCTATTACTGTAACAACTTCTTTTCCTTCATTGATATCTCTCTTCCAATTAGACATATTAACATCAGTAACTTCATCATCAATAATTATTTCTTTTTCAGGAATAATGTTATCATCTAAACTACCACTATCTCCATGATTATCATTCATGTTACCATTATCGCTATGATTACCTTCTATTTTTTTACCTGTTTCTAAATTATATTTTGTACCATCTTTACAAGTACAAGTATTATTTACAACTCTATAATTATACCCACAATAATTACGACAACTGTTTACCTTATTAGCGAAATCCGTTCCTTCAGTAATAGTACCTATCATAAATAAAATAAATAATACTATAAATAATATTGCTTGTAACCCAATAGCCACAACAGAAGAAATAATAATCGACTTAGATAAAGCTTTATCCTTTTTAGAATAAATACATCCAACAATTATACCAATGATTGGAAATAAAAAACCTAATATACAAAATAATGTTTTTTCATGACCATTACCATTATTAGTTACATTTACACTACTATTTAAATCATTACCACAATTTCCACAATATTTAGATCCATCTTTATTTGATGAACCACATTTATTACATTTAATCATATGATCAACTCCTACTATAAACATTATAAATAAAAAAGTATAAAATTACAATTATTAATAAAAAAAGATTTAAATTACTTTAAATCTTTAAGTTCGAATATTACATCTCTTAATTCAGTAGCTCTTTCAAAGTCAAGTCTAGAAGCAGCTTCTTTCATTTCAACTTCAAGTCTATGAATCATTTCATTAAGTTCCCTCTTAGAATATTTATTTTTTTCTATCTTTTCTTCTTCTACTGAATTACTAATTGCTTCTTTAATCTCTTTTTGAATTGTCTTAGGTATAATATTATGTTCTTTATTATATTTTTCTTGAATAGCTCTTCTTCTAGCAGTTTCTGATATTGCAGTTTTCATCGCATCACTCATAATATCAGCATACATTATAACTTTACCATTACTGTTACGAGCCGCTCTACCAATTGTTTGAATTAAACTTCTATCACTTCTTAAAAATCCTTGCTTATCCGCATCCATTATACATATTAAAGATACTTCTGGTATATCTATACCTTCTCTTAAAAGATTTATACCTACGATAACATCAATCTTACCAAGCCTTAAATTTCTAATAATATTAAGTCTTTCAAGAGTTTTAATTTCATTATGTAAATAAGTCACCTTATAACCAAGTTCTTTCAAATACGAAGTTAATTCTTCACTCATTCTTATTGTTAATGTTGTTATTAAAACTCTTTCATTATTTTTAATTCTTTCATTTATCTCATTAATAATATCATCGATTTGATTCTTAGTACTTTTAACTTCAATAATTGGATCTAAAAGTCCAGTTGGTCTAATTATTTGTTCTACACATTTATTATTAACAAGAGAGAGTTCATAATCCCCTGGTGTTGCTGAAACATATATTACTTGATTTAACTTTTCTTTAAATTCTTCAAATTTTAAAGGTCTATTATCCATCGCACTAGGTAATCTAAAACCATAATCAACAAGAGTTTGTTTTCTCATATGGTCTCCATTATACATGCCTCTAACTTGTGGAAGTGTTACATGACTTTCGTCAATAACAAGCAAAAAATCATCTGGAAAGAAATCAATTAATGTAGTTGGTGTTTCACCTTTATCTCTTAATGATAAATGTCTACTATAGTTTTCAATACCGTGACAAAAACCAGTTTCTCTAAGCATTTCTAAATCATACATAGTTCTTTCCTTAAGTCTTTGTTCTTCTAATAATTTACCATTATCATGTAATTCTTTAAGTCTATCATTTAATTCAGCTTCAATTCTTTTAGTTGCTTCAATCATTTTTTCATCACTTGTTACAAATAATGAGGCTGGGAATATACTAACAGTTCTTACATTAGAACTTACTTTACCAGTTAATGGATCAAAGAATGATATAGTTTCAATATCATCTCCAAACATACTTATTCTAATTCCACTTTTCTTTTCACCAATAGGTATAAGTTCAATAATATCTCCTTTAACTCTAAAAGTACCTCTTTTAAAATCAAGTTCATTTCTTTCATATTGCATACCTACTAGTTTTTCAAGAATAACATCTCTATCAATAGAGTCCCCTACTGAAAGATTTAACATTTTATTAACATATTCTTCTTTTTCACCAATACTATATATACAAGAAACACTTGATACAATAATAGTATCTCTTCTATCTATAATAGCCGCAACTGCTGCATGTCTAAGTTCATCAATCTCATCATTAATAGATGAATCCTTTTCTATATATAAATCTTTACTTGGTACATAAGCTTCTGGTTGATAATAATCGTAATATGATACAAAATATTCAACCTTATTCTCTGGAAATAACTCTTTAAATTCAGCATATAATTGTCCAGCAAGTGTTTTATTATGAGCAAGTATTAATGTTGGCTTATTAGTTTCTGCGATAATATTAGCAATAGTAAATGTTTTACCAGTGCCAGTAGCTCCAAGCAAAACTTGATTCTTTTTTCCTTTATTTAATCCATCTACAAGTTCCTTAATTGCTTCTGGTTGATCCCCACTAGGTTTATAATTACTTACAAGTTTAAACATAATATCACCCTTCACATATTATACTACTATTTTTCCCACAAATACAATATATATTACAAACTGTTGTTTGTCAATAATAAATAGTTATAACATCTTGCCAGTTAATGGATCAAGTGGTGTATTATATTTATCATATATTCTAGATACTTTTTCCATTTCAGTATTAACTAAATCCATACTATAACCTTCTGCTTGTCTAACATTTTTTATAATTTCCATTAATTGTTCTTTAGGAATTCTTTTAGCTTTAAACATATTTAACATTTCTACTTCACTTTTTCCTTCAAACATATTACGAAAATCATAATTGAATATTTCTTTATCTCTCATTTCTTGAGGTAATGTACCATCTTTTGAAGATTCACTAGAATTAGAAACAGTCAAAATTGCTCTATCTATAGATTTATCACTTACATCTTTATTTAAATATGATAAATCTCCTTTAAAAAAACTAATATCAGAATCATGGTCAAATACAGCTTTATAATCACTAAACGGAATCATAAAATATCTATATAAATCAAGAGCTGTATAATCTTTATCAATAACTTCATTGCCTCTACTTTTTACACTATCCCATGTAGGATCTAAAGCATAAATTCCTTTTATACCATACTTTTCATCTTCTACATAAGCCATTGATCTACTATGATAACCAAGTAATGTTTTATCATCATCTTCATAACAAGTAACACCAAACTCACCTATATTAATATTAGGATCTAATTCTCTAAATATTTCTTCAAGCATATTTGTATATCCAGCACAAACAATATGACCAGTCTTTATTATTTTAGTTGGATTTCTTGATTCATCAGTATTAACTGGCGACTCATTATAACTAAATGTTTTTAATATATCATAAGCAAAAGCTAATTTTTCTACTGGAGACAATGGATAATCATTAATAATATTTCTATACCATTTCATTGATTCAACAAGACTTCTAAAATCCTCCCAATTCGACATATTCATATATTTTTCCCTTACACTAAGAGAAACTTTTTCATTAAGTTTATCTAATCTAGAATAATCTCTATCTATATAATTAAATGGCTCTTTATAATTTATAGACAAATTCATAATAATACTTTCTACTTTTAAACCCCTTTTAACAAAAAAATCATATAAATCATTTGCTATATCAACATTACTATCTTCAATATTAATATTAACTATTCCATCAATAATATTAAAAGAATATTTAGCATTATCACAATTTACTTCAACAAGTCTATCACAAGTTTGCATATCTTCATCAAAAGAATCAAATATCTTTTCAAGACCCTGAATTGTTAATTTACCAGCTGTTACCTTAATATTTCTACTCTTTTCAGATTCGTTTGATGACATAAGTAAATCAAAATCAGGATTCAAAGACGGCAAATTACTTTGTTTCAATTTAATATTTTCATAAAAACCATAAGTTTCTCCATCTTTTTCTATTTTAATATATTTTGGATTATTTTTACTTTCAAAAGGAAAAAATCCCACTTCAACATTTTCTAAAGATGTTTGTTCTGAAAGAAAATCAAGTTCTTCAAGAGATAAAGAACCATAATTATTAATATTTAAACTTTTTAAATTCGGTAATTCTTTTAAAAATTCAAAATTATCCTTTAAAAAAGTACTCGGTAAAGAAAGTTCACTTACATTTCTAGATATATGTGATGTTAAACCTTCTTTAAATCTATCAAAATCATACAAATAAGTAACTATATCATTTTCACACTGAACATTGTATTGAGGAGTCTTTTCACCCTTTACATAACTCAAAATATTACTAGTCTCTATTCCTATTTTTTTTAATGTAAGCTTAGAATCACAACTTTCTACAAACTTATATATATCTTCAAAATTATTACTATCATAAAAACTTGAACTAAAATTCTTTTCTATTATCTCTTCAATTGTCATATATCTCACCATATTAATTTTAACATAAAAAAAGTAAACTTCATATATAAGTTTACTTTGGACAACTAGTAAGAGTTAAAGGTATTTTATAAGTAATAGTTTTACCATCTTTACTCGCTAATATTTCTATATATAAATCATTACTACTAAATGTTTTACAACTAGATTCATAATTATCAACAGCAAATTCCAATTCACTTAAATAATCGTCTAATGTAATTGATTTCTTACTTTCACTCTTATATTCATCTATCTTCTTAATAATATTATTATGACTTTCATATAAAGTACTACTAATAGAGTCATATAAAACTTTATCTTCTTTACCACAATATTTAATATTAGATACATATATAGATGATTTATCTTTATTATAAGATATACTTCCTTTAATAGTAAAATCATCACATGTAGTAGTTAAAGTTTTAAATTCAAAATCTTCATTATGAGTAAATATTATAATAAGTAAAATTATAAATAAAACTATAACAAAACCAATAATAAAATAATATGATTTTACTTTTTTCTTATTTTCTTCTCCATCAAGTAAATCATTTATATCAATATTAAAATCTTTACTCATTTGTTTAAGTATAGATATATCAGGAATATTCTTACCATTTTCCCATTTACTAACAGCTTGATAAGTAACATTATATTTATTAGCTAAGTCAGCTTGTGTTAAATTATTGTTTTTTCTAAGTTCTCTAATAAATTTTCCAATCTTTTCTTGATTCATATTTACTCCTTAAAAATATTATAACATAAAAAGAAATACTTTCGTATTTCTAATTTAATTCATCTAAAAGTTCAATATTATTTTCTATTTCATCTATGTAATTATTACCTATTTTATTAATAAGATTATTTATTTTATTAATAAATTCATCATTAGAACAAATAAATATCATAACTTGTCTTTCAAATATATCTTCTACATCTTCAAAACCAAGTTGATAAAAATAATATATATTTTTTATTACATCATCTTTATTATATATTATTTCAGAAAGTATATCATTTCCATATATTTCTCTTATTTTATCATAATCAATATTCATAATTTACTCCGTACTCTTTTTTAATTGTTTTTGATTATTTTTTAACTTTTCATAATTTCTTCTTGTTTTACCAAATATAATATTAAATTTACCATTAACTATTAAATCTTCACCAATAGATTCTATATATTCTTTTCTTTCAATTATTTCTTCTAATCTTAAGCTAAGTATTGATGAACTATTAATTACATATGGAAGTAAACCTTCTTTTTTTAAATATGGTAAAACAGTTTTTAAATAGCTTACCCTTTTACTTATTATTAAATCTGTAACATATTCTATGCCATAATTATCTTTTACATAATCAATTGATTCTAGTATAAATTTAGATTTCATAACAAACATACTTCCACTAATTTTTAGATTATATTGTTTACATATTTCTAATATTTGTTTCACTTCACTAGGTTTCTTACAAAACATACTATCTATCGGTGAAACATTAAACTGATTACATATTTCTACAATATCTTTTACTTCTTTTGCTGTTCTTTGAAATATTGTTCCCTTTAGTTTAATCCCATATTTTCTACATACAACTATTAAATCTAATATTTCTTCTTTAGTTCTTCTAAATATATTACCTTCAGGCTTAATACCATTATTTTTACATAAATCAATAACACTGATTATATCTTCAATAGGTCTTTGTATTAAAATACCTTTAAGTTCAATATTATTTTCTTTACATAAATAAATTACTTTTTCTAAACTATCAACAGATGCTTGAAAAACTGCTCCTTCTGGCTCTATATCATATTTTCTACATAACAAGATTATTTTTTCTACTTCACTTGAACTACCTAAAAAAACAGTACTTGTTAATTTAACATTATATTTTTTACAAATATCAATAGTTCTTTGAATTTCATCTGAAGTTTTTGAAAAAACACTTCCTTTTGGTTTAATATTATGTTCTTTACATAAATTAATAATCTTTTCAATTTCTAAAGGACTTCTTAAAAATATCGTACCTCTTGGTTCTATACTATTTTCTTTACATATTTCAAATATTTTCTCAAGTTCTTTTGCATTTCTTAAAAACATAGTGCCTTCAGGTTTAATACCATATTTTTTACAAGTAATAAATATATCTTCTAAATCTCTAGGATATGATTTAAAAACACTTCTAACAATATTAACACCGTTTTCTCTACATATAAGTATATCCCTTTCAATATCATTAACACTTAAAGAAGATATAGCAGCAGATATTATTAATCCTTCATCATCAAGCATACCCTCTATTGCCTTAATTCTATCAACTGGCACTCTTAATATAGATGTTATTTTACTTAAACACTTTTTACCATATTTATTTAAAACATATTCATAAGTTTTCTTTAATTCATTAGGATCAACTCCTAACATATGAAGAGTTGAAACAACATCTTTATTCTTAATAACAGAATTCTTTAAAAAGTTATAATTTTCTTTAACACTAAATAAATCAGAATATAAAATACTAGGACATTTTTCAATATTTCTAGCTGAAACATTAAGTTCACCTATTAAATAATCAAGCATATTTTTAATATCAAAATATTCACCTCTTGATAATATTTTTTGATTATTCTTTAATACCTTTTTAGGATCAACTCCATATTCATTTAACAACTCACTTAAATCAACCGTATCAATCATAACTTACTCCATATTCATTTTTAATTGTTTTTGATTATTTTTTAACTTTTCATAATTTCTTCTTGTTTTACCAAATATAATATTAAATTTACCATTAACTATTAAATCTTCACCAATAGATTCTATATATTCTTTTCTTTCAATTATTTCATCTAATCTTAAATCTAATATTGATGAACTATTTATAACATAAGGAAGCAATCCTTCTTTTTCAAGATAAGGTAAAACTACTTTAAGATGTTCTACATTTTTACTTAATATTAAACTTGTTAAATATTGTTCTCCATAAGTATTTTTAACATAATCAATTGTTTTAGATAACTTTGAAGGTTTAACTTTAAATATACTACCAGAAATTTCTATATTGTTTTCCCTACACAATCTTAATGTTTCTTCAAGTTCACTAGCAGTTCTTCTAAAAACGGAACCTTCTTTCTTTAAACCATATTTCTCACATACTTTAATTGTATCTTCTAAATCTTTTGATGACCTTTGAAATACTACCCCATATGGAACAACTCCATATCTATCACATATTTCTTTTATTTTTATTACTTCATCACATGTTTTATCAAATATAGTTCCCTCTAATTTAATTCCAAATCCGTTAGTTATAGAAATTAATCTTCTTAATTTATCTGGAGAACATTTAAAAGTATTTCCTTCTGGTTTAATTCCATTTTCTCTACATATATCCAATAATTCTAAAATCTCATCCTCAGTTCTTTTAAATATCATTCCCTGTGGTTTTAAATTATATTTAGCACACAATAATAATATTCTTTCAAGTTCAGGAGCAGTTTTTAAAAATACTGAACCTTCTGCTTTAATACCATATTTTTTGCAAACTTCAATAATATCAACTATTTCATCTTTAGTTCGTAAAAATATCATTCCTTCTGGCTTTATTCCTACATTTTTACATAATTCAAAAATACCTTCTACTTCTTCTGGAGTTCTTCTAAATACCATTCCGTCCGCAACAACACCATACTTATCACAAATAGACTTTATTGAAGATATTTCATCTTTAGTTCTAAGAAATATATCACCTTCACATTTTATACCAAGTTTTCTACATAATAATATTACTTGTTCTAAATCACGAGGTTTCTTTAAGAAAACAGTTCCTCCAGCATTAACACCATATTTATCACAAATTTGTTTCATAGATTTTATTTCATCAAATTTTCTTTGAAATATCGTACCCTCAGGTTTAATACCATTATCAAGACAATAAATAACTATATCTTCAAGTTCACTAGCCTTTCTAAGTAAAACATTCTTAGTCATTCTAATATTATATTTTTTACAAACAGAAACTATTTTCTCTATTTCATCAGCTGTTTTATAAAAAGCAATACCTACTGGTTTAATACCATATTTTAAACAAGTATTAATTATTTCTTCTATTTCAACAGCTGGTCTTCTATAAACATTACCATTAGGTTTTATACCATACTTATCACATAATAATTTAATCTCTTCTATTTCAGAAGCTTCTCTTTGAAATACAGAACCAGTTATTTTAATTCCATGTTTCTTACATACATCTATAATTTCACTAACAGAATCAGCAGATCTTAAAAATATGTTTCCTTCTGGTTTTACCCCATTTTTTCTACACATAATTATTATTTTCTCTACTTCATCTGCAGTTCTTTGAAATACTGTTCCCTCTGGTTTTATTTCATACTTTTTACATACATTAATAATATCTTGAATTTCATTTTCTTTTTTTCTAAATATTATTCCTCTTAAAGGTATTCCATTTTTATTACACAAATCAATAGTTTTCTTCATTTCATCTATACTTAAACTAGAAATAGATGCTGATAAAACTAATGACTTATCATCAAGTAACTCTTCAACTTTCTTAATTCTTCCGACAGATATTTTTAATACAGAAGCTGTTTTTTTAACAAGCTTAATACTATAGTTTTCTCTTAAATATTCAAAAGTTCTTTTTAATTCATCAGAATCAGTATTTAATATATGTAAAGTTCTTATTATTTCAAAAGGTTTAAAACCATTATCAATTAAATATTTATAATTTTCTCTTAAATTATTAACACCATAATACAATACACTAGGAGTTTTTAAAATATTTCTAGGTGACACAGAAAGTTCATCTATTAAGAAATCTAATGCTAAAACCACATCATCATACTTACATCTAGCTACAACTTTCGGATTATTTTTAATAAATGTTTTACCATCTATACCATATCTATTTAATAATTTTTCTAACACTAATTCATTTGTCATTATTTACCCACTCTTTGTATTTTCAATGTTTTATAATTATTACTTTTCTTTTGTATTTTTCTAACATATGGTTTAAACATTTTCTTAACATGATAATTTATTATACTAGTAATATCAAACTTCTCACCATAACTATATCCAAAATGATTAGTAATTGGTCTTACATATACACTTTCAATAATACCAGTTCTTTCATTATAACTATATACAAGTTCGTAACCTTGATATTCATATAAAATACCATCTACATTTTCACCATCACTAATATATCTAAATACAGGTTTACCATAGCTAACAAATTCATTTAATGATAGCATATCATTATCTTTAGACATCTCCTCAGATGAAGACATAACCACATTAGAATCTTCATCAACAGATAAAAACTCATCATTAGAAGATTTTAATACAAAAGGATCATTCTCTAATCTATCATTTGCTTTAATATAAACAGAAAAACTTTGATTATCAAGTAAAGATAAAATCATTTTATCCTTAACAGGATCAGTAAAAGTAATATTTTCAAGAATAGAGATATCTTCTAAACTATATTTACCATCAAGAGCCATTTTAATTAAATTATCACATTTATCAGTCATCTTTCTTACATAATTTAAATCAGCAGACTTAAGATTAGTTTTACATCTTATACTAGCCATACTTGATTTTAATTTTAAATAATTTTGTATCTTTTTAATCGCAACTATTTCATCTTGTTTACTGTATACAGAATTTATAATTTCATCCCTAACAGTATCAAAATTACCAATAAATATGGAATCATTTAATTTAGATAATAATTTACATTTTAAAGTACCATTATCAGTATAACTACCAGGTAACTTACTAATTAATTTTTTTATTTTAAAATATTCAAGATTAACACTTTCAAAATACTTTTGTACACTTCTTAAATAAGATACAAAACAATTAACAGTATCTTCTTCTAAAACTGCAGATAATTTATAATTATGAAGTCTATCTTTAACATCATCAATAACATTATCTAAATAAGGTGATGATAAAACTGAATCAAATGGTGAAAAATATGTATATAAGATACCATTTATTCTATTTTCAACTGTATGGTCATAAGATAATTGTAATCCATTTAAACTAGTAATAAATTCATCACAAGAACAATCATAATTAAGCTTATTAAAATAATTACTAGGAATTCTATTTCTAACTCTAAAATCAGTTTCATATTTTTGATAACAATCATAAACAGAAGTATTAAACACTTTAATCATCTTATCTAATTCACTATCATCATTACATCTATCTATAAAAACAACACTTGAAAAAATATCAACTATTTGTCTTTTTAAAGTTGAATCCTTACAATTCTCAAATCTACTTTTCATTTCACTTAAAACAGTACTTTTTCTATTAATAAAATCAGTATTATTCAAACTAGATTTTAATACAGTATAAGCTTCATTTAATAATGTTGCTTTTTTGTTATAAAATTCTATACTTTTTTCATCTTCAGATATATGCATATCAGGATGACATTCCTTAATTAATTTTCTATATTTAGATGTTAATTCTTCCATAGTAAAAGGTTTATTAAGATCCATTTTTAACATCAATCTTGCTTGTTTATTTGTCATTATAACCAATCCCCCATATAAATTTAGTACATTATATCATATTTGATACACAAAGTCAATTAAAAAGAGTATTATCTAATACTCTTAGTCAATGTTTTACCTTTTTCTAATGAAATTATGTCATCAATATTACCAGTACATTTAAAATAACAATAACCACTAGAAACAGCAGTTTCAATATCATCAAATTCATCACATAAAATATTATCTTCTATATCTATACAATAACAAATCCATTTATTCTTAGAATTTTTATATCCATTTTCTTCTAAATAAGCTAAATATTCAAAATTATCATTCATATTAGCAAGATCATTATCAATTATTAAATTTAATCTTTTGGTACTAAGACTATAGTATTTAGTTCTATCAAAAACTAAATCTCCTTCTTTCTTCTCTTCATATTCAGAAGTAAAGTATCTTTTAACAGTAACATCATCTATAGAACATTCATACAAATGAGAATGATTAGCAGTTTCACTACATTTAACTTTTTTAGCACAACCACTCATATTTAATACTGTTAACATTGCCATTAAAAAACAAGTAGCTTTTATTCTATCTTTCATATTAACACCCCTAAATCAGTACTGCATATTATAACATTAAAAAAGAGCTTAGTAAACAACCAACTCATTTTCAATAGTATTATAAGCTTTAGTAAAATCAATACCATCAATACTTAAATATTCATTAATACTTTTACCATTAGCTGTAAAATATATATCATATTCTTTAATATTCTTTCTAATAGTATATGCTAAACTATTTAACATAAATAATCTAAGCTCATTATCATCTTTAAAAGTAAAATTTTTACTCTTAACATTACCTAAACCCTTAACAAAATCAGAATTACCTAAAAAATTAACATATAAAACATTTTCACTTGGTTCACTAGTTTCTAAATAAAAATTAGCTCCACTCCAAAAAGATAAAGCATTAGCAAGTTTACTTATATTTAAATTCTTATCATATTCATATTTCATTTCCTTAATTTCACTCTTACTAACAACACCATATATACTAATTACTTTCTCATTACTTTCGCAACCACTTAAAGTAAAAATCATAACAATTGACATTAATAATAACAATAGTTTTTTCATATCTACCTCCATACTTATATTAACACATTTTATAAATTAAAAAAACAGTTTTCACTGTTTATTCACTAGATAATCTGTATCAACACTTTTATCAATTTCATTATTTATTTCTTCTTCATCAACTATAATATCATAATCATCTTCATTATTAGAAACAGGAATCTTTATCTTTTCATCTCCTACTATCTCTATACCAAGTTCCTTAGATATTGTATATTTAATAGTTTTATCTTCATTACTAACATCTACACAAGTAGGATTCTTAAGACTTCTTATTATAATTTCTGATTCATCATTTAGTTCAGTATTCTCTCTTACTTTAACTTTAACCTTTTCTTCATAAAACATCTTTCTACTTACAACATCTGTTTTAGTATTATTATCATAACTATACCAAATATTTATATCATAACTACCATTTATTTTAATATAATCATTATCTTTTTTACCTCTTAAGTTATGATTAATAACCCAACACCCAAGTACATTATTAATATCTTTATCAACAACTATTTCATAATCGTTTTTAAATACCTTTTTACCTTTACCTATAATAGTTTTAGTAACAATCTCTTTATAATTATTAAACATGACATCCTCCTATAATAGAATATGCTATAAAACCACTTTTGATAAAAGAAAAAAAGAAAGACATTCGTTGAACTGATAAAATAAAAGTAGACACAAAAATAGAATGTGATCTACTTTTTAAA
>SAMEA104315422__coassemble_431_pt1 | contig 20226 bp, 21 predicted proteins | sample SAMEA104315422__metabat2_low_PE_011 | metagenome-assembled genome bin SAMEA104315422 (sample SAMEA104315422) | gut metagenome | biome: Monkey gut; feature: monkey-associated habitat; material: faeces | place: China | collected 2013
ATCTTTATTTAGTAGTGGTTCTCCACCAGTTATTGTTATTGTAAAACAATTAATTTCATACAATTCATCAATTATTTTTTTATATGTTTTAAAACTCATATCTTTTTTTTGACTTTTGTCTACATAGCAATGATCGCATCTAAATTGACATCTATTAGTTATCTCAACCATGCAACTTGTTATTTCTTTTGATTCTAGAAGGTTGTTTAAATCAGTGCTTGTTACTTTTTCTACTGATAAATCCAATTCTTCAAGAGTATTTAATTCTTGAAGAAAATCATCATAATCATTTTCTAATGTTTCTATTTCAACTCCATATTGCTGGTTCAACATTTTTATTACTTCATCTCTTGGTATATCTATATTATCTAAAATTATTTTTCCTACACCATCAAATTTATATATTTTATTTGAATCTGATTTACTAATTAGTAATGTATTATTAGCATTTTTTTTAATTAAATATTTACTTTTCAAATTCATTAACTCACCATCCCTTATAAAAAAGAACATATATTTAATATGTTCTCTTAACAGCCATCTCCATCATTTTCTGCATAGCTTTGTTTCCAACATCCCATATAAATTTTCTTCGTTGGTTTTAACACTTGGATTCTTTTAACACTTGGTTTTTCATATTCAGGTGTTTTCTCTGCACACTCTGATTTAAGTGCCAAACTGCCTTGTACATAAGCTAATGTTTCAACAATATTTTTCTCTCTAAGTAATGCTTCTTTTTTTGATTTAAAACTTGTAACACTCATTTTTTAACATTTCCTTTCGGTTAGATATTATCATAATTTAATTTTATTGTCAATTTTTATAATGGTGTTATTTTGTAACATTAAATCTAAATAAGCAGATATCACCATCTTGCATTAGATAATCTTTTCCTTCTAATCTTGCTCTTCCTGCTTCTTTAACTCTTTGTTCATTACCATACTTTATTAAATCATCATAGCTCATTACTTCTGCTTTGATAAATCCTCTTTCAAAATCTGTATGGATTAGTCCAGCACATTCTGGTGCCTTCATACCATCTTTAAAAGTCCAAGCCCTTACTTCATCTTTTCCTACTGTAAAGAAAGTTTTAAGCCCTAATAAATGATATGTGTTATGAATTAATTGATCTAAACCACTATTTTGAATTCCTAAATCTTTTAAAAATTCTTTTTTAGTTTCGTCATCTAATTCTGAAAGTTCACTTTCTATTTTTGCAGACATAAGAACAACAGAAGACTTTTCACTAGCTGCATATTCTCTTACAGCGGTAACATATGGATTATCATTACCAACTAAATCTTCTTCGCTAACATTTGCCAGATAAATAAATGGCTTGTTAGTAATTAAATTATATGTTTTAATTAATTTTTCTTCTTTTTCATCAAACTCTTCAAGTCTTAACATTTTTCCTTCACTTAAAATATTTTTCAATTTTTTAAGTAAGGCAACTTCATATAATCCTTCTTTGTCATTTGATGTTGTTGCTTTCTTTTCTATTTTATTAAGTCTATTTTCAACTATTTCTAAATCACTTAATATAAGTTCATAGTTAACTATCTCAATATCTCTTTTTGGATTGATAGTTCCCTCTACATGAATTATATCTTTGTTTTCAAAACATCTTACAACTTGAACAATAGCATCAACTTCTCTTATATTGGCTAAGAATTTATTTCCTAAACCTTCTCCGGTAGATGCTCCTTTTACTAATCCTGCTATATCAATAAATTCATATTGAGTTGGGATTAGTCTTTCTGGTTCGTATAATTCGTTTAATGTTTCTAATCTTTGATCTGGTACAGTAACTACACCTACATTTGGATCAATTGTCGCAAATGGATAGTTTGCTGCTAAAATATTTTTCTTTGTAATAGCATTAAATAATGTACTTTTACCTACATTAGGTAACCCTATAATTCCTGCTTTAAGCGCCATAAATCACCCCTGGGAAAGACCCTATACCTATTGGTAATCCAACTAGGTACCATCCTATTAAAATTAATATCCAAATTATACTTATGTATACTGCATATGGAACCATATACTTTGTACTTCCAAATAGAGTTATCATTTCTCCATTGTTGTATTTTTCCATAAATGCTATATATACAGCGAAATATAAGAATAATGGAGTTATACCATTTGTTAATGATTCTGCTGCTACATAAGTAACTTGTGAAAACTCTGGACTTATACTTGCATTCATAAATAATGTTACAACTGTTGCTGATAATATTTGCCATTTACCAAGTGACCCTGGTAAGAATATATTACCAATCGCTATTAATAATACAGTTATTAATATTAATGGTGCACCAGTAAATTTAAGGCCACCTACTATTTTAGATATAGTTGCTACTATTACTGTTCCAATTTGACTTTCTTCAAATACATTAATAAATAATGATGCAAAGAAAAGTAATACTAGTATGCTACCTATACCATCTAATGAATATCCTAAACTTTCTGTAACATCTTTACTATTTTTAATTGATTTTGTCATAAGTCCATATCCAAAACCAACTATTACAAACAACATTGTAACTATAAATATAAATCCTTTATTAAATAAAGAATTTGCTCCAAAAAGCATATCTATATACTTTGAAGCTGAATTATCAAGTAATGCACCTGATAATGGTAGTCCTGGAATAACCATATATACTACTAATAATATATATAATATTCCAGCTCCTAATCCTATAATTAATCCTCTTAATTCTTTGTTAGTTATTTTTAATTCTTCTTCATTACTTTCATATCTTGGAAGTCTTAACATTATTTTCTTTTCAGTTATTCCAGTAAATACAAGTGATACTATTATTAATGCAAGTATCATTATAAATAATGAAAAAAATGTTCCGATTCCATATTTAGGATCTAATGTATGAGCTGCTGTTAAAGTTAATTCTAGTAAAGAACTATCATTTGCAGATAAAAATACATTTATTCCTGCTCCAAATGAAAGAGATGCAAATGTTGCGATTATACCACCTAATGGATTTCTTCTGCCATATTTAAATAGAAGTGCTCCAAGTGGTAACATAATTACAAATCCGATATCGCCTAATAATGAAAATATTAAACATAAGAATACTAATATAAATGTAATTGTATTCTTTTTTGAATTTCTAGTTAATATTGTAAAAAATGATTTTAAGAATCCAGTTTTCTCTAAAACACCTATTCCTATTAAAACTATTATTAATGCTCCAAGTGGTCCAAAGTTAACAAATCCACTTACAGCTGTTGTAACAATATGTTTAATACCTGATGTACTAAATAAACTTCTTACTTCTACAACATTATTAACAAGTTCTCCTGTTACTTTATTAACTGATGTGTATTCTGATTGAATATTTAATAAATGTAGGAATCCACTTATTAATATTGTTGCAACTATTAGTACAATAAATGTTACTATTGGACTAAATTTCTTTTTGCTTTTGAACATTAATATTCCTCAACTTTCTTGAGTTTCTTATCAAACTCTATTCTATCCATCATTATGCTTCTACCACATTTGACACATTTTATTTTAATGTCCACTCCCACTCTTGTGATTTCCCATAGATTTGTTCCACATGGATGTGGTTTTCTCATAATAACTTTGCTTCCTATTTTATACTCTTTATTCATATTAATCAACATTCACTTCTACTTTTAATATTTCAAGTATTCTTTCTAAATCTTTTTCACTATTAAAAGGTATAACTATTTTTTTATTTTTAATTTTTACTCTATTACCTATTTTATCTGTAAAAGCTTCTTCTACATAATTATAAGTATTATCATTCTTTATTTTAACTATTGCATTTTTTCTTTTATAACCAGGATTTTGTACTATTTCTTCTAATTCTCTTACTGATAAATGATTTAATTTTATTTTTTCAGCTAATTCTGTAATTAATTCATCATTTTCAAGTTTACTTAGAATTTTAGCATGACCAGCAGATATTAATCCATGTAAAATATCATTTTTAACTGATTCTGGAAGATTCAAAAGTCCTACCATATTTGTTATATAGCTTCTACTTTTTCCTATCTTATTTGCTAATTCTTCTTGTGTCACATTTAAAACTTTTAAAAGATTTGAGTATGCTTCGGCTTCTTCTATTGCTGTTAAGTTTTCTCTTTGAATGTTTTCAAGAAGTGCAATTTGCATCATTTCACTATCAGTAAATTCTTTTATTATTGCAGGAATTGTTTCAAGACCAGCTAATTCTGATGCTTTCTTTCTTCTTTCACCGGCAACTATTTCATAACCTTTAATACTTTTAGTTACAATGATTGGTTCTAATACACCATATTCTTTAATAGAATTAGCTAATTCTACTAATTTTTCTTGATCAAATTTTTGTCTTGGTTGATATGGATTACTTCTAAGTTCTGATAATTTTATATCCACAATGTCTTCTTTTGGTGTATTTTCTACGATTTCTTCAATTGGATCAATTGGTCCACTATAAAGAGATTCATTACTAAATAATTGTTCTAATCCCTTTCCTAATGCTTTTCTCTTATTTGTTTCCATTTCTATCAATCACCTCTTTGGCTAAATTTAGATAAGCAAGTGCTCCTTTACTTTTTGGATCATATTCTATAATTGGTTTTCCATGTGATGGAGCTTCTACTAACTTTACTAATCTAGGAATAATTGTACTAAATACTTTTTCATTAAAGAATTTACGAACATCTTCTACAACTTCAAGTCCGAGTAATGTTCTACCATCTAGCATTGTTAGGAGTACTCCTTCTATATCTAATGCTGGATTAATCTTCTTTTGAATTTGAAGTATTGTATGTAATAATTGATTAACACCATCTAAACTATAAAATTCACATTGAATTGGTATTATTACTGAATCAGATGCAGCTAGTGCATTAACTGTTAATGTTCCTAAACTAGGTAAACAATCTATAATAATAAAATCATATCTATCTCTAATTGTATTTAGTTGTTGTTTTAATTGTTCTGTTATTATAAATTCTTTATCTTGAAATCCTATTTGAAACAATTCCATTTCTGCTCCTGCTAAATCTATTACAGATGGAACAATACTTAAATTTTTAAATGGAGTTTTATATATTGCATCTTTTATATCGCAATCTCCAACAATAACATTATATATACTTTTCTTTATTTTTGATCTATCTATACCTAATCCTGTTGTACTATTGCTTTGAGGATCTAGGTCTATTAATAAAACTTTTTTTCCTAGATGTCCTAGGGAACTGGATAAGTTAATACTTGTTGTTGTTTTGCCTACACCACCTTTTTGGTTTACTAATGATATTACTTTTCCCACGCTATTTACCTCTCTATCTATACAATATTTTAACATATAATATATATTTTTTAAACATAAAAATATTTAAATAAGAAAAAAACTATTTTTCATAGTTTTACATTCTTTTATTTGATTTATTTGGTTCATTTTCTAAGAAGTTTATAGAAGAAGCTATTTCTTCAGCTGATGGTTTTTCAGTTGATAATATAAAATTTAAACTTTCAAGATTTTCGTTATTATTTAACCTTCTACACATTTCTTCTAAGTTCTTAGTTGTTATTATTCCGTCTTTATAATTATGATAATTATGTATTGCTAAAGTTTCACAAAATAAATATATAAACTGTTTTGAAATGTCTTCAAAATCCCTTTCAACTTTAATAGAATCTTCTTTTATATCTCTTAATTTAAATGACTTTTTTCTTGATATTTCAAAGTTTTCAAATGACTCTAATATTGTTCTTGATTTTTCTTCAATACTAAGTAATCTTGTAGCTATCGGAGCAAATCTATCCTCTTCAAATAATTCTTTTTCTTTTAAATAGTCATATAAAAGCATTTCATATGTTATTGATACATTTTCTGTTAGGATAATTCCATCTACTGAACATCCTCTATAACATGTCACATAATGCATAAATTCATGAACTATTGAAAACATATCTTCAATATTATGTTCCATTGGTATATTTATTGTTATTTTTCCTTTTGATATTTGAAAATAAGGTTCTTTTCCAAATTCTTTAACAGATTCTTTATCATCTAAATCATATATATTAATAACACCATTTCTTATTAATCCTTCTAGTAATCTTGGATATCTTGAATTTATACTTCCTAAAAAGCTTTTTACTATATCCAAAGTATCTTTATAAGAAATGTAATTTACCTTTTTTCTTCTATCTTCTGATTCTTTATGGTTTTTATTTGTTTCTTTTATTATTGTTTCAGATATACTTTCAAAATAATCTTGTTCTTTCATTAATAATTTTATTATTTCTGAATCTCTATGAAACATTAAAATATTTGCAAGTGTATCTATTTCTACTTTTTCCATTTTATTTACTTTCTAGAATATCTCTTGCAGCTACTAAACCTGTTGCAGCAGCGGTAACTATATTGCCTGCTTTGCCTGCTCCATCTCCTACAAAATATATATCGTAATCTTCTAATTTAAATTTATTATTTGTATCTATTTCATTACTAAAGAATTTAATTTCAGGTCCATAAAGTAATGTTTCATCATTATTAACACCTGGTATTATTTTATCTAATTTTTCTAATCCTTCTAAAATATTAGTTATTATTCTATGAGGTAATATTAATGCAAGATCTCCAGCAACACAATCTTTAAGTGTTGGTTCAATAAAACCTTTATTTATTCTTTTCCATTCACTTCTTCTACCTTTTTTTAGGTCTCTTAAAGATTGTATTATAGGTTTTCCATCTCCTAAAACATTTGCTATTCTCGCTATACTTTCACCATATAGTCTTGTATTTGTTACTGGTTCTGTTAAACCAACTTTGCTTATAAATGCAAAATTAGAATTATTAGATTTTATATCTTTTAATGAATGTCCATTAACACAAATAAATCCATAATAATTTTCTTTAGCTACAAAACCACCTGGATTTGTACAAAATGTTCTTATTTCATCACTATATGTATCTGTTTTAATAAATATAGTTGGATCATATATTACATTTGTTATATCTTCTAATATTTCTTTTCTTACTTCAACTCTTACACCAATCTCAATACTTTGACTAATATACGGAATATTATATTTATCTGCTAGTTCTTGTACCCATTTAGCACCAGTTCTTCCAGGAGCTATAATTACTTTTGAAGCTGTTATTTCTTCTTTGTTTTCAAATATTATTATATGTTCACTTTTACTTTTACTTTTAATATCTACAACATTAGCATTTTCATATAAATCTACACCTTTGTTTTCTAAATAGTCTGTAAAATCTTTTATATATGTTGGAAGTTTATCACTACCTAAATGTTTTTGTTTTATTAAAAGTAGTCTTGCTCCTGTTTTAGCAACTTCTTTTTTTATTTGTTCTGCTTCGGTCAAATTAGACGGATATATTTCACTATCCATTTTAAATTTATTAAAAATCTTTTCTGTATCATCAATTAGACTATAAGCTTCACTTTCACTCATGTATTTAAATAAATCACTTTTACCAAGTTTTGGAATAAAATTCAATTTTCCGTCAGAAAATGTTCCTGCTCCGCCATATCCCGATAAAATTTGACAAGTTTTACAATTAATGCATTTTTCACCATTAATTTTCATCGGACACATTCTTGTTTCGGCTCTATGTCCTTTATCAATTAAAGCTATTTTTAGTTTACTGTTTTTTTCTATTAATTCATAAGCGGAAAATAGTCCAGATGGACCAGCACCAACTATTGCTACATCATATTTTTTCATAATAACTCCTTTAGTTTTTTTCTTTTTCTAATTCTCTATAAGCTACTTTACCAACTAATGTTTTAGGAAGTGAATCTCTAAACTCATATACTGCTGGTAATGAATATTTTGCCAAGTTTTTTTCACAGTGTTGTCTTATACTTTTTTCTACTTCTTTGCTAGGTTTAACTCCATCTTTAAGTACTATATATGCTTTTGCTACTTGTACTTTTTTAGGATGTGGAATTCCTATAACTGTACTTGTAAATACATCTGGATGACTATTTATTATTGTTTCAATATAACTTGGATATAAATTGTATCCATTTGAAATAATAATTCTTTTTACTCTTTGCTTGAAATATATAAATCCATCTTCATCCATTGATCCAACATCACCTGTATGTAACCAAGTTCTGCCATCGCTATGAAGTTGCAATGTTTGAATAGTTTCTTCTAAATTATTTAAGTATCCCATCATTACTGTTGGTCCACTTATACATATTTCACCATCTTCTCCGTAAGGTACTTCATCATGTGTACCTACTCTTACTATTTTTGTATATGTATCATTAAATGGAATACCTATTGAATTTTCTCTATATTCACCTGTTGGTGTTGCACATATTGCGGCTGATGCTTCTGTAAGACCATATCCTACTCTTATTTCAGCTGTGCTTCCGTGATCTTTAAAGTATTTATCTACTTTTTCTTTTAGATCTTTTGACATAAAGTCTCCACCACTAATCGCACATTTTAATTTTGATAAATCATTTTTACCTATGCTTGTTTTAGTAAGTGATTCAAATAATGATGGTACTCCACATACGATTGATATTTTATGTTTGTGTAATAATTTTCCAAAATCTTTTGGTGCGAAGTTAGGAATTAATACTACTCTCATACCACAGCATAAAGTTGTGTGTATACATACTCCTAAACCAAATCCGTGGAAAATTGGAAGAATTGCTAATATTGATTCTCCTTCCCCTGATTGTTCTATCATTTTGTGACAGCTTAAAGCTAGTGCATTAAAATTCATATTTGTAAGTAATATACCTTTTGGATCACCGCTTGTTCCACCACTATATAGTATAACAGCTGGATCATCTGCACCTTTTAGACAAGCAATTTCTCCTTGATAATCATAACCATAATTTAAGAATTCATTCCAAGTCATTATATCATCAGATAATTCTATTTTTGGAACATTTCCTCTATTTTTAAATTTAAATAAGAATTTTTTAATTGTTTTTAAACTGTCTCCAGCTGATGCAACTACTATTTTTTTAACACAAGTATTATCTACAATGTTATGTACTTTATCATAAACTAAATCTAATGTTAAAAGAAATGTTGCTCCTGAACCATTTATATAATTTTGTATTTCTTTTTCTGCTGATAATGGGTGTATTAATGAAACTATTGCTCCTACCATATTTGCAGCATAAAACATAAGGATTGCTTGTGGTGTATTTGGCATACAAATAGCAATTGTATCTCCTTCTTTTACTTCTTGTTGTTTTAATGATTTAGCAGTATCTCTTATCATTTCATAGAATGTTCTATATGTATAAGTTCTTCCATAATATTCAATTGCAATATCTTCTGGAAATCTTGCTACTGCTTCTAAGAAAAAGCCAACCATTGTTCCCTTAGGATAATTTAAATGTGCTGGTACACCTTCTTTATAATATTTTAACCAAGGTGTTCTTATATTATTTTTTTTATTCAATTTTTCTTCTTTTTTAACTTCTTTTTTAAATTTCTTTTCTTCTATCTTTTTTAATTTTTCTTGTTTTTTTAATTCTTTTTTTTCTTCCTTACTCATCAATTTTGATTCTTGCATCTGCTCTTTCCTCCAATAACTCAGGATTGTCTAATATATATTCTAATACTTTCATTGATTTAGCAAAGTAATATCCATCTGCAATTCTTTCATCCATATTAACTCCAAAATCACAAACATCAATTATTTTTTCTTTTCCATCTTTATCTATTATTTTTGATTTATGTATTTGTCCCATTGTTGCTATTATAGAACTTGTACCAAAATTAACTATATTATGGTATATTGATCCAATTTTAAAATTACCCAGGTTTGATAATATTACTGTGCTATAATATAAATTATCTTTTGTAACTGATTCTGGCAACCATCCATGTCTATCTAAAAACTTTAATAGTCCAACAATTGGAATTCTTATTAATTTAGGCATTTTACCAATAACATCTACTACATTATTGGTATTTTCTTTTTTATCTCCCTTTTTACTGTTTCTTATTTTATTAACTCTTGCAGTTATTTTATCTCTAAGTGTATAAATAGTATCATCTTTATCAACTTTAATATTTATCATTACTTCTTCTGATGATTCTTCAAAACTAATTTTAGCAACAAATGCTATTATAACATCATTTCTATCATAAAATGTTCTGTTTGCAACAAATCTATTTAGTAATGGCTTGTTATAAATTGTTTTTGCAAATGCCATCGCAAAAGCATGAAAGTATGTTAACTTATTCTCAGGATTTTCTTTTTTATATTTTTCTACAAATTTTATTAATTTTGATACATCCATTTCTTTATTCATATAGACATCACTGTCGCATCTTTCAGGCTTAATATCAATCATAATATTATGTAGACCATCCATGTTTCTTACTTTCTTGGCATCTTTTCTATCGCCTAATCTTCTTTTCATTAATACACCTCATCTTACATAACAATTATAAAAAAAAATGTAAAATATTGCAAATAAAGTTAACTTTCGATGTAAATCTTACTAGTATTATGTATTAATGTTATTCTTTTATCAAATTTTTATTTTAAAAGTGAAAAAGTTAATTATTAATATATATTGTTATTTAATAATTTATTTTTGTAATATTTCTTAAATATAATATTTATGTTTTAAGTTTCTTTTTTGATAATAAAATTTAATTATATTCAATTTGCTTTAAAAAGTATAATATGTTAAATTGTATCAGAAGTGCTTAGGCTAGGCATCATTTCTTACTTTTTATTTAAAAGTGGTGGTGATTAATTATGAATAAAAAAGATATTCTTATATTACTTTTAATCGTAATTATAATTTTATTGATCATATTTAGATAAATAAAAAATGCCTAACACTGTGAGTTAGGCAAATACCAAAAAACTTGTGATGCTTAGCCATCAGGGGTTAAGCACTTCACTAATGATATAATATCATAATTGATTATATTTTGCAAACTAGAATATTAACATATAGCCATAATATAAGCAGAAGAATAGTATCATTATTATACCCTCTCTTCTTGATAACACTTTATCATTTCTAGCAAATAAATATAAAACTGATGCTGCTAATTGAACTGCAAGTATATCTATCAATGTAAATGATACTGATGAAAAACCTCCAAATATTAATAATGGTAGTCCGAGTACTATTCCAATATTAAATATGTTTGTTCCAATTATATTTCCTAATGCTATATCAAATTCACCTTTTTTTGAGGCTACTACTGTCATAGTCATTTCTGGAAGTGATGTACCAATTACTACTACTGTCATAGTTATAAACTTTGTACTAACATTTAATGCTTCTGCTAAAACTTTTGCATTATCAACAACTAAATCACTAGCAAGTATTATTCCAAATGTACATCCCACTGTCAATAATAAAGATGTCATTATATTAAATTGAGGTTTGCTATATTCAAAGAAACCTTGTTTTGATTTAACTACTGATACTATATAGAATATAAATAATAAGAAGAAAAATATAAATAATACTCCATCTGTTCTATTTAATATAAAATCATCAGGACTTCTTCCTATATAATGAGATACTATTGAAAGAGAAAACATTGTTGTAACAACTAAAAGTATTGGTAGCTCTTTTTTAGTAACATCATTTTTTACTTTTATTGGGCAAATTGTTGCTGCAAGACCAATTATTAACAAGATATTAACAACATTACTTCCAAGTACATTAGCAAGTGCTATGTCTCCACTTCCACCACTAATACTTTGAAATGATATTGCTAATTCAGGAGCACAAGTTCCAAAAGCAGCAACTGTTAATGCAATCATCATTTTAGACATCTTAAAATTAGTTGCGATTGAGCTTACCGCATCTACAAATATATCTGAACATTTTATTAACACAAAAAATCCTATTAACAATAATATTATTGATACTATAATCTCCATTTTATTCCTCTATTCTATAAATATTATAATATAGAAATTATTTTTTTACAATTTAAAACTAGATTATTCATCTAGTTCTTCCTCTTCTAAATTATTTTTTTTGAATAGTTTATCTATATTTTTAGTTGGTAACAACATATCGTTATCTTTATTAATTTTTATTTCAAATGTTTTACACTCATGTGTTAATTCATCGCCATCTATACACCATGAAGGTGGAACTTCATCAAATTCCAATTTTATATTATCTGTTTTATAATACTTAAATACTGGAATATCTTCTAACTTTCTATGAGTTAGATAATGTACCGCTCTTATAATATCCCACTTGTTTTTTATATCACAAAGTAACACTTCAAATTTATTATCATCTAATTTAACATCATCATATATATTATTTACTCCACCAACTCTATTTGAATTAGTTATAAATATAAATGAGAATCTATCTTCATGTGTTTCTCCATTAACAGTATATTTTATATTATAAAATTGCAATTTTTGTTTTAATTGTTTAATACCATAAATTGCATAAGCAAATTTACCATATTTTTCTTTTAGTTTTCTTGGAGTTCCATATGAAATGTCAACATATGCTCCGATACAAGCTACATATACAAAAGGACTACCATTAAGTAGGCATACATCAATATTCTTTCTGGCTCCATTTAATAACATAACTAAATTTTTTGTAGTACTTCCTGTTAATCCATACATATGAGCAACATCATTTACACTTCCAAGAGGTAGATGACCTAATAATAACGGTTTGTTTCTTTCAATATTTCCTGAAATTACTTCATTTAAAGTTCCATCTCCACCAGCACATATAAGTAAGTCTACATCTCTTAGTTTTTTGGTTATTTCTTTTGCATGACCTTTATATTCAGTATATATTATCTCTATATCATAACCATAATTTTCAAATATTTTGTATAACTTTTTAATATCATTTCTGTTTGCTAATTTACCACTATTAGGATTGTAAATTAAAACCGCTTTCATCATATTATCATTCCTTTGTATAATATTATTATATCACGGTTAAAAATATATGTAAATTAATGGAAAATAGTCTATGTAAAGAATAATATATAAAATTTTGGTTTATAATATTATTATGAAGAAAGTTAAAAATAAGAAAAAATATATAAATAAGAAAAAAATTAATATTGTTAATACTATCGCTATGGTATTAATTGTTTTAATATGTTCTGGTATCTTAATATTTGCTGGATTTTCTACTTATATTTATCTAAATGCTCCCGAATTTAATACTGATTTACTTTATAAAAAAGAGTCTTCTAATATTTATGATAACAAAGGTAATCTTATTACAAGTATAGGTAGTGAGAAAAGACAAATTGTTAAATATGATGAACTACCTAATGTGTTGATAGATGCAATAGTTGCGACAGAAGATTCTAGATTTTTTGAACACGATGGATTAGATGTTTATAGATTTGCTAAGGCAGGATATGGTTATTTAACTGGATCTAATGAAGGTGGTGCTTCTACTCTAACAATGCAAGTCTCTAAAAACACTTTCACTAGTACAGAAGCAGATGGTTTTAAAGGTTTAATAAGAAAATTTACTGATATTTATATGTCAATTTTTAATATTGAAAAGGATTATTCTAAAAATGAAATTATGGAATTTTATGTTAATGCTCCATATTTAGGTGCTGGTAGTTATGGAGTTGTTACTGCTGCTAAAACTTATTTTAATAAAGACATTGGTAATTTAAATTTAGTTGAAGCTGCTATGATTGCTGGAATGTTTCAAGCACCTGGAGAATATGATCCATATGTTAATCCAGATAAAACTAATGCAAGAAAAAATGAAGTTATTGATTTAATGTATAGACACGGATATATTAGAGAAAATGAAATGAATTCTGCTAAAAAGAAGGATATTAGTGAAATAATTGTTAAGAATAATAAAAATGTTAATAAGTATCAAGGTTTTATTGACACAGTTGTTCAAGAAGTAATAGATAGAACTGGGGATAATCCTTATGAAGTTTCTATGGATATATATTCAACTATGGATGCTAGTAAACAAGATGTTATTAACAATTTTTATAAAAATCATAAATTTAAAGATAATAAAGTACAAGTAGGAATTGGAATTATTGATAATGAAACGGGAGCTATAATTGCTGTTGGTGCTGGTAGAAATAAGAATAGTGAAATGTCTTTAAACTATGCTACTCAAATTAAAAGACATCCAGGAAGTACAGCTAAACCATTATTTGATTACGGTCCTGGTATTGAATATAAGAATTGGTCAACTTATACACCATTTATTGACAAACCAGTCAGTTATACTAATGGTGGAGTTATTCACAATGTTGATAAAAGATATCAAGGTTTCTTAACACTTGAACAATGTTTAGTTAGATCAAGAAATACTTGTGCATTACAGGCATTTCAAAAATTAAATAATAAACAAATAAATTCTTTTGTTACTTCACTTGGTATAGTTCCCGAATATTTAGGTAACAATTATTATATTAACGAAGCACACTCAATTGGTGGTTTTACTGGGGTTAGTCCTGTACAACTAGCTTCTGCTTATTCAGCTTTTGGTAATGGTGGGAATTACACAGAAGCACACAGTATAAATAAAATTGTTTAAACTGGTGGACACGAAGATGTAAAAGAATTTAATTTTGAATCTAAAAATGTTATGAGTGATACTACTGCATACATGATTTCCTATATGTTAAAAAAAGTAACAAGTTCATCAGTAAAAGTTAATGGAACAGATCTTTCAACTAAAACTGGTACAAGTAGTTATGATGAAAGTGCTTTAAAAAGATTAAAACTTTCTAGTAATGTTATACAAGATGCATGGACTGTAACATTTAGTCCAGATTATAGTGTAGCTATCTGGTATGGATATGATAATTTAACTAAAAAAACATATAATACTTCTAATCATGCTTGGGTTGAAAGAGTTAAAATACAAAAAGAAATTGTTAATAAAGTTATGGAAACTAACAGTAGATTTAAAAAACCAGCTGGTATAATTTCTTCAAGAGTTGTTATTGGCAGTAATCCTCCAATGCTTCCAAACTCTACTACTCCATCCTCTAAAATTGGAACATTTCTTTTTAAAAAAGGCACTCAACCAACAAAAGTGTATCCAGTTCAAACTGTAAAGCCAAAAGAAGAAAATGATAATGTAAAGATACCAGATGTTTTAAATCCATAATATTTATTTTCTTCTTTTTTTGTTATATAATTTTATTATGAAAGTTAAAAGAAAACTTAATAAAACTAATCTTATTTTATCAATACTGCTAGTTATTAGTGCTAGTCTTTTAATATATTCAATTGTTAATATCAAAAACTGGAAAAAAGATAATGATAGTACAGAAGAAGAAATCAAATCTATTTATAAAACTGTTTCAGTTGAAGAAGTAACCGATGGTGAAACTGTTAACTCTGAAAATCAAAAGAAAGAAAGTATTTATTGGAGTTATATTAAAATGAATATGATTAATGTTGATTTTACAGATTTAATTAAACAAAATAAAGATACTAAGGGTTGGATTCAAGTAAATGGCACTAATATTAATTATCCATTTGTTCAATCTAATGATAATGCTTATTATTTAAATCATTCTTTTAATAAAAAGAAAAATGAAGCTGGTTGGGTATTTTTAGATTATAGAAATGATATAAATAATTTAAGTAAAAATAATATAATTTATGCTCATTCTAGACTAGATAAAACTATGTTTGGTTCACTTAAAAATATTCTTAAAAGTAATTGGTATAATGATACTGATAATCATATCATTAAATTATCAACTGAAACTGAAAATACTTTATGGCAAGTGTTTAGTGTTTATCATATAAAGACTGAAAATTATTATATTACTACTAACTTCAAAAATGATGAAGAATTTCAAAAGTTTATTGATACGATTTCGTCTAGAAGTAAATTAAAATTCGATGCAACTGTTGATGTTAATGATACAATTCTAACATTATCAACTTGTTATAAAACTGATGAAAAAGTTGTACTACATGCTAAACTTATAAAAAAAGAAGTAAGAAATTAATTAATAATTCTTACTTTTTTATTCTACTATTTTACTATATTCATTTGGAATTTTTAAATCTATATGAATTAATTCTTTTGTGACTGGATGAATAAACTTTATTTCATTTGCTAGAAGCATCATTTTTCTATATCCATCTTTTTTACCATATTTTCTATCTCCTAGTATTGGAGTATTATTATCTTTCATATGTACTCTTATTTGATTTTTTCTTCCTGTTTTAATGTTTATTTTTAATAATGAATATTGTTTATTAGATTTAATTTTATGATAAATAGTTTCAGCATATTTTCCTGTTTTATCATTTGTGCTATATGTATATAGTGTTTTAGTTTCTTTTAAATATGATTTAATAATTCCTTCTTCTTTTGTTATTCCGTGGACTACTGCTATATAATTTCTTTCAACATTATCCCAGTTATTTTGTAGTTTTTCTTTAACAATTTCACTTTTAGCAAACACTACTATTCCACTAGTATCTTTATCAAGTCTATGAACCACAAATATTTTTTGATTCTTTTTATGTAAATATTCGTATACTTCACTATATAAATTATCTTTGTAAATATCACTTTTAATAGTTGGCATATTACCACTTTTATTTACTATTATTAAATGCTTATCTTCAAATAATATTTCTAATCTTCTCTTATTCATATTTATCTTTTTAGTGGAATATATGACCTACTAGTATTAATATAACACCAGTCATTATTCCAATTAATAATTCCTTCTTTTTAATATTTTCTTTTAGTTCACATAATAATTCAAAGAATGCTATATATATTAACATTCCAAGAGTTATACTAATTAATACACCTGAAATATATTCAGTGAGTGTAATTTTTAATAATTTTATAACAATTATACCTAGTATACTTGATAATGATAATAAACTAAGTAATATAATTTTCTCTTTTTTATTTTTTACTAATGATGATATTTGTATTCCAAGTGGAATATTATGAAATGATACTCCAAGCGATGTAAATATTCCTATACTAAGTGAAGTTAATGAAGCTGTATATGTTCCTTCTATAATATTATGTATAAATAATGCTAATGCTGATATAAGACCTATGTGTTCCATATGATCTTTTCTTTTAGATTCTTCGTGTTCATGATCTGGAATAAATAAATCTAGTGCCTTTAATAAAAGTATACCTAAAAGTGTAAACCCAAATATTACCCATTTGTTTTCAATAGCTTCTATGCATTCTGGTAAAAGATCAAAAAATATAAGACCTAATATTATAGTAAAAGAAAATCCTATTGAAAATATTACTAATTTTTTTTCATTTTTAATTAACTTTGTTATCAAATAACCTATAAAAAAAGAAAGTCCTGATAACAATGTTATACATATTGCTTGTATATTCATACTTCTTCACCAAGAAGATTATATCATACTTTCTTTTTATTTTAAATTATAAATCCTAGTGCCAATAATATTATCATTATTATTATGCTTATTTTAGATAATTCTATTCTTTTAGAATTTTTATCTATTTTTGATTTATCAAATTCTTTTGCTTCAACTAAGTTTATTCCTGGAACTTTTATATTACTTAAATCTTTTTCGCTTATTAGATAATATGCATCACATTCATTATATTCTGCAAATTTTATATCCTTTGGCATTTTTAATAATTGGAAAAAGGTTAATAAATCAAAATATGATCCTGCTATATTAGAAACTGATAAGAATGCTAAAAAAGGCATATTATATATATAACTAATTATTAATGTTAATACACCAATTATAGTGAATGGTGTTAATAATGAAACCATTACTGCTTTTTTACTTATTTCATTTGTACATCTACAATACATAATTCCTTTTTCAAGACACATACCTAAGCATAAGTCTTTACTTTTTACTGGCTTATTTATTAAATATCCTATATAATGTAATATTTCATGTAATATAAACCAAGAAATCATTATTAATAATTCTTTATATTCGAATTTAAAATAATAATTATCAAATGTAAAATACACTAACATAAGTAATGCAATTATTATTAATGATGCCATTATATTTCCAGTTTTAAGATTAAATTTATATTTATAACACTTTGTTGTTTCTTTCTTTTTCATATTAACCTACTATTCTTTTTAAAAGTCCATAAGATAAAATCATCATTATTATACTTGCCATTATTATACCAAGCATTATTGATATAAATGATTTCTTTTTATCCATATTTAATACTGATGCTGCTAAACATCCTGTCCATGCACCTGTTCCAGGAAGTGGAACTCCTACAAATAATGTTAAGCCAAGATAACCATATTTTTCGATTGAATCTTTATGTTTTCTTGCTTTCTTATCTAACCATTTAGCTACTTTATTCATCCATTTTATTTTAGAATTTTTCATCCATTCTAATATTTTATTTATAAATAATAATATAAATGGTACTGGTAATACATTTCCAATTATTGATACCATGTATCCAGTAAGTGGATTAACATCTAATAAAGATGCAGCTATAAGCCCACCTCTTAATTCTAAAATCGGTAATATTGAAATAATAAATACTATTAATTCCTTACCAAATTTTAATGCAGTTAAGCCACTAAATAACTTAATTATTGAATCTATTATACTTTCCATTTGACACCCTCTTTTAATTATATTCATCTGTTTTTAATTATAACATATTTTATAAGATAATATATAATTGTGATATAATATTTACAAGGAATGATGTTACATGAATAATAAAATTGGTATGTTTGACTCAGGTATTGGTGGTCTTACTATTTTAAAAGAACTAAAAAAATTACTTCCAAATGAAGATTATATTTATTATGCAGATTCTAAAAATAATCCTTATGGTGAAAAAAGTGATGAAGAACTTATGAAAATAGTCACTAATATTGTTCATTTTCTAATAAGTAAAAATGTTAAAATAATTGTTATTGCTTGTAATACAGCAACTACAAGATGTATAAAAAGATTAAGATTAATGTACCCAAATATGCCTTTTGTTGGTACTGAACCTGCTATTAAAGTAGCTTGTGATAATAATTATAAAAACACTTTAGTTATGGCTACTCCCGGTACTATAAAAGCTGAAAGAACTCATGAGTTAGTTAAAAATTATAAGAAAAAGGGTCAAAAAATAAAACTTTTACCTTGTAAAGGTTTAGCTGACACCATAGAATTTGGAACTGAAAAAGATATTGATAGAGTTTTACATAACTTACTTCATAGTTATTATGATAAAGATATAGATTCTATTGTACTTGGATGTACACATTATCCATATGCTAAAAAAAATATTAAAAAGCTTTTTCCAAATGCTAAGCTTATAGATGGAAATAAAGGTGTATCAAATCAAGTAAAAAGAGTACTTGAAAGTAAAAATTTATTAAATAAAAATAATATTAAAGGTAAAACAGAAATTATTTATAACAAATAAAAAGTTATATTATTTACTTAAATAAATATAACTTTCTAACCATTTTTTAAATTCAGATGTATCTTGATATTTATCAAGATCTTCTTTTTTATTGGCATCCAAATATGAAATAATTTTACTATTTTTAATAATTATAACTGATGGAGCAAATTTAACTTTCTTTATATATTTTGTTTTTTCAAATTCTTCATATCTTATGGAATACATACTTATATTGTTTTCTTCCATTACTTCTTTAAAGATATCATCACAAGGTATTTTTAAACTACAATAATCATTATAAGTGTATAATAGAAAACTTTCCTTTGAATCTATTAGCTCATTTAACTCTTCAGAATCAATCTTTATAAACTCTCCATTTGTATAATATTTATCTTCTATATAAAATTTCTCATATTTATTCATCATCAATATTGCTGGTACAACTATTATTATTGTTAAAATTATCGCACTTATTATTATTTTTTTACTCATACTTCTCTCCTCATTTTACATTATACAGAACTTTTTATAAAATTCTATAATTTGATAGTTTAGTTATCTAAACGATAAGTTGAGAAGAAAAAAGGATTAATTTTTTAATCCTTTCATACCTTTTAATCCTTTTGAACCATTAAATCCATCAAATATTGTACTGTTAAATGACATAGTTTTTTTATTTTTATGTTTGTATTCTTTTATTGCTATAGAAATCATTTCATCTAATAAATCACAATATTTTACTCCAGCTTCCTTCCATAAATAAAATGATAAACTTCCTGGACAAGTGCTTGGTTCATTAACATAGAATTTATTATCTTT